>Ga0209278_1000299_pt1 | contig 45461 bp, 36 predicted proteins | sample JI81BgreenDNA_FD_187504 | JGI IMG/M metagenome (GOLD analysis project Ga0209278, IMG submission 187504) | Wastewater effluent complex algal communities from Wisconsin, to seasonally profile nutrient transformation and Carbon sequestration -... | ecosystem: Engineered > WWTP > Effluent > Algae...
GAAGGTGGAGCCAACCGAGCCGCCTTAATCTTCAAAGCGGGCCGCGCCGGTGACTTCCAGCGTGGTGGTGACCGGGATCTTCACTTCGGCAAAGATCGCCTTCACATTCTGCGTCTGGCGTTCAAAACGTGTGCCGCCCAGGAAGATGAACGGGCCGACGCCTTCGATCGGCGTGCCAACGCAGCTCAGATCGCCTTCGCGGAAGCAGGGGTTCACGTTGAGATCGGATTCGGCGTTGATCGGCCGGCTCGACCAGCCGTTGCCGCGATACTGGGCGCCGAAGGCATAGGCGATCGGCCCGCCACCAAGATCAATCCCGGTTTCACCCGAGAAGATCAGATCGACAACCGTCTGTTCTTCGACCTGGAAGGTGCCGTTCTTCACGTGCATCCAATTGACCAGCTCAGGCGTGTTCGACGCGCCGGGGACGAAATTGGGATTGCTCAGGCCCTGGATCGAAATCGGCTGCGCCGCATTGAGGAACGGGTTGAACCATTGGCAGCCGTTCTGGCCCGCCACTGTGCCGGTGCAATTGGGGCCGCCAAAACCATTCAAAGCTGCCTGCAGCCGCGAACCGACCATATCCGGCACAGCGGTCCGGCGTTCCGAACGCCACCAGGTACCATAGAGTTGGCCGCGGAAATTATCGGTGAACTCATGTTCGATGCCGCCCGATGCGCGATAAGCCTTGTTGTTGGCCCGGCCAACACCAGCGCCGCGATCGGGATCAGCCGGATTGCCCAGCCAACCGAACGGGCGCCAGAACACCGCCGTGATCGCCGCCAATGGACGTTCAGGCGTGGAGGGCGCCAGGCCGCTCTGCGCCAGGAAGGCCGGAACGCCCGGGTTGTTGGGGCTCACCGTGAACGCGTTGGCCGAGCCGGAACCGCGCGGGCCCTGGGTTGGCGGGAACGATGGGGAATAGCCCAGCGAGTTCAAATCAGTCTGGGCGTACATGAATTCCAGGTGGACCTTGGTCCGATCGGTCAGATCGACATCAGCCTGCAGATAGCCCTGATAGCGATCTTCCTCTTCGATGATGTTGTTCCACGGGATGAAGCTGAACCGGCACAATGCGCCGTCATTGACCCCGCCAACCGCCGCGCAGCCGGCGTTGCCGCCGTCACGGGCGGTCTGCGTCTGGATCGCGCCATTGTTGAGATAGGATGCGGCAAACAGGCCCGGTGTGCCCAGCGCCGACCAGCCAGACGGATTCTGCTGATAGGTGGTGCGGCTGAATTCGCGGGCATAGTTGGGCAGGGTGGAGCGATGCTGCCAGCCAAAGCCGCCCATCAGATTGACCTTGCCGAACGTCTTGCCGATCAGGATCGAGCCGGTCCAGTTGTCGTCGGAGCCCTTGATGGCATCCCAGTCGCCTTGGATGATCACGCCATTGAAATTGCGGCGGGTGGTGAAGTTGGCCACGCCGGCGATGGCATCGGAACCATAGGTGGCGGCCGCGCCATCCTTCAGCACTTCGATATTCTGCAGGGCAAAGATCGGGATCAGGTTGGTATCGATGAAGCCATCGCCCGGCGCCAGCACGGTGCGGCGGCCGTTGAACAGCACCAGCGTGCGGGTGGGGCCAAGGCCGCGCAAGTTCAGCGAGCCATTGCCCTGAAAGCCCTGCGACGCAGTGGCATATTGGTTGGAATCGCCCAGGGTGGCGCCAACCGAAGGCAGCTGCTTGATGAATTCCAGCGGTGAGGAGACGCCCTGCTTGTTGAGATCGTCGGCGGTGAACACATCAACCGGCATGGCTGCATCTTCGCGGGTGCCACGAATGAAGCTGCCGGTGACGATGATTTCGCTTTCAACTGCTTCGGTTTCGGCCGCAGCCTGCGGTGCTGCCTGTGCAAAGACCGGGCTGCCAATAACTGCAATCGTGGAAAACAAGGCCACAGCCGCACAGCTGTTGCGAAGGCGCATCACCCCCATCAATCTTCTCCCCAAAATGGCCAACGTCCAGCCTTGACTCCCACCATGGGGCAGACCGGATCGTGACACATGGAGAGTGTTTAACCTTTGCCCGCTGCCGTCAAGAGGCGGCAAGCAAAGGTGAAAGCTGTCTGCACAACAACAGTGGCTCTACTGCAACAGTTCTCAAGGATTGCGCCAAGCCGCGCGGCTGCCGTTACATCGCAACTGCCCTGCTGGCTCAGTAGGCTTCGGTCTCGTAGATGCGACTGATGTCGCCGCCCCAGGAGCCATTGTAGAGCGCCAGCAGCCGATCGGCCGTGGTCATTCCACTGGCGACAATCTCGCGCAGGGGCCCAAGGAAGCCCTGCTCCGTATCGCCGGCGCCGTTCAGCCGGGCACGGGCGGCGAGGCCGGAATCGGCGATCTTCAGCACTTCGGCGGAAAGCTCCTTCAACGTGCCGCCGTTGGGGCTGGCCGCGCCCAGCGCCAGCGCCGGCACTTCGCGGCGCAGGCGGGCATGATCCTCCGGCGCCCAATGCTTGACCAGATCCCACGCCGCATCCAGCGCCGTCTGATCATACAGCAGGCCAACCCACAGTGCCGGCAGCGCGCAGATGCGATCCCAGCGCCCGCCATCGGCGCCACGCATTTCCAGATAGCCCTTCATCCGCACTTCCGGGAACGCAGTGGAAAGATGATCCTTCCAGTCGCCCAGCCGCGGCTTCTCGCCGGGCAGCACCGACAATTTGCCGGCAAGGAAATCGCGGAACGACAGGCCCGCTGCGTCGATATATTTGCCGTCGCGATAGACGAAGTACATCGGCACATCGAGCGCATAATCGACATAATGTTCGTAGCTGAAACCGTCTTCGAACACGAAAGGCAGGATGCCGGTGCGGGCCGGATCGGTGTCGGTCCAGATATGGCTGCGGAACGACTTGAAGCCGTTGGGCTTGCCTTCCGTGAACGGCGAATTGGCGAACAATGCGGTGGCGATCGGCTGCAGCGCGAGGGACACGCGGAATTTCTGCGCCATGTCGGCTTCGCTGCCATAATCCAGGTTGGTCTGGATGGTGCAGGTGCGCAGCATCATGTCGAGGCCCAGGCTGCCGACACGCGGCATGTGGCGCAGCATGATGTCATACCGGCCCTTGGGCATGATCGGCAGTTCGGCGCGCGTCTTGTCGGGCCAGAAGCCCAGGCCGAGGAAACCCAGGCCCAGTTCGGCACCCAGCTCGCGGCATTGTTTCAGGTGGCGGTTCGATTCCGCACAGGTCTGGTGCAGATTTTCCAGCGGCGCGCCCGAAAGCTCGAATTGGCCGGCCGGTTCCAGGCTGATATTGCCGTCTGCCCCCTTGAGAGCAATGACGTTGCCGCCTTCCAGGATCGGCTCCCAGCCATAGCGGGTCATCGCCATCAGCAGATCGCGGATACCGCCGGGTTCGCTGTACGAAGGCGCTCGGTGATCATCGGTGCGGAACACGAATTTCTCGTGCTCGGTGCCAATGCGCCAGGCGTCGCGAGGCTTGGCGCCGGCGTCGAACACCGAAACCAGTTGGTCGCGCGTTTCGATGATCGCGTCATCGCCGGCGGAAGTCACCTTGTTGCTCATGCCTTGCGCCTTAACGCCGTTGCCCCGCTGGCGCAATGAAGCGGCCATGTTGCGGTTTGATGGCAAGTTCGGATCATCGTGCAGGGTGCTCCTCGTGGCGACAGGGTCATTCTTCCCCTTGCCAAAATGTCATGTTTACCCACATTGGCCGCCATGAGAGCTGCCCCCCTGTTGATTCTGGCGCTTGCCTGCCTCACCGCCTGCGGCGTGGAGCAGAGCCAGCCCGCGCCGGTGACAGCGGACGACCGTTGGGGCCATCTGCCGCCCGATCCGGAGCGCCCGCAACAAGCGGAGCAGGCGACCGCGCCACGCGGCTGAGCCCAAGCAAAGCGGCAGGATTGCGCTGCAGCGCTGATCTGGCATCCTCCCCGCCTTTCGCAGGAGGAACTGGCCATGCATGATCTCGTGATCCGCGGCGGCACCATCGTTGATGGCAGCGGCAATCCACGCTTTGTAGGCGATATAGCCGTTGATGGCGGACGTATCACGGCGGTGGGCACTGTCTCCGCACCGGGGCGCGAGGAGATTGATGCCACGGGCCTGATCGTCACGCCCGGCTTTGTCGATATCCACACCCATTATGACGGCCAGGCGACCTGGGATTCGGAAATGGCGCCCTCATCCTGGCACGGGGTCACCACCGTGGTGATGGGCAATTGCGGTGTCGGCTTTGCGCCGGCCAAGCCCGACAAGCACCAATGGTTGATCGGTCTGATGGAAGGGGTGGAGGATATCCCCGGCACCGCGCTGGCCGAAGGCATGAGCTGGAACTGGGAGACGTTCCCCGAATATCTCGACGCACTGGAAGAACGCCGCCGCACCATCGATGTCGCCACCCACGTGCCGCACGGCGCCGTGCGCGCCTATGTGATGGGCGAACGCGGGGCGCGCAACGAGAAGCCGACGGACGAAGACATCGCGAAGATGGCCGAAATCGTCGCGGAAGGCGTGGAGGCCGGTGCACTGGGTTTCTCCACCAGCCGTACCATCCTGCACAAGAGCATCGACGGTGAATTGGTGCCCGGCACCACCGCCGAGAAGGACGAGCTGATCGCCATTGGCCGCGCCATGGGCAAGGTGGGCCACGGCGTGTTCGAAATGGCCAGCGATCTGCGCCGCGAATGGGATGAATTTGGCTGGATGGCCGAGATGAGCCGCGAGACCGGCCTGCCCGTCACCTTCGCCATGCTGCAATCCATCGCCAAGGAACTGCCCTGGGAAGAGCAGATGAGCGAAACGGCGCGCGCCAATGCCGAAGGCGCCAACATCGTCGCCCAGATCGCCATTCGCGGCAACGGCATATTGATGGCCTGGCGCGGCACCGTGCATCCGTTCAAGTTCCGCCCGAGCTGGCAGGCGATCGAGGCGCTGCCGTGGGAAGAACAGTGGGCGCATCTGCGCGATCCCGCGTTCAAGGCCAAGCTGCTGACCGAGGAGAATATCTGGCCCGAAACCGACGTGCTGCCGCTGCTGATGGCGGTCGCCATGGGCTGGCAATTGCAGTTCGAAATGACCGAGGGCTTCAATTATGAGCCCACCCAAGAGGAAACCATCGCGGCGATGGCCAAGGCTGCCGGCAAGGATCCAGCCGAATATGCCTATGACCTGCTGAGCCGGGATGAGGGCAAGGGCTTCATCTATTTCCCCATCCTCAATTACGCCGATGGAAACCTCGATTTCGTGAAGGGTCTGCTCAATCGCGATGACACGGTGATTTCACTGTCGGACGGCGGCGCCCATTGCGGCACCATCTGCGATGCGGCGAGCCCGACCTATCTGCTGCAACATTGGGTGCGAGACCGGGCGCGCGGCACCGTCACCCTCGAAAACGCCATCCGCCGCCAGTGCCACGACACGGCCAAGCTGTATGGCCTGCATGATCGCGGCATCATTGCGCCGGGTTACCTGGCCGATTTCAACATCATCGATCTGGATCGGCTGCAACTGGGCAAGCCGTGGCTGGCGTTCGATCTGCCGGCCGGCGGCAAGCGCCTGCTGCAGAAGGCTGATGGTTATGTGTGCACGATCAAGAATGGGCATGTCACCTTCCGCAACGGCATGATGACCGGCGCCCTGCCCGGCGGCCTGATCCGCGGGCCACAGGCGGCGCCCGCCACTGCTGCGCTGGCGGCCGAATGATCCGCGCCGTTGCTGCCGCCCTGCTGCTGACCACGGCGGCCACCGCCCAGGAAGCGCCACCCGGCGTCTATACCGAGGCGCGGTCGCTGCCCGGCCTCACCGCGCCGGGCGAGATCATCATCGACCGCGCCGGCATTCCGCACATCTATGCCGCCAATGCCCGCGATGGCTTCTTCCTGCAGGGCTATGCCGTGGCGCGCGACCGGCTGTGGCAGATCGATCTGTGGCGCAAACGCGGCCTGGGCCGGCTGTCGGCCAGTTTCGGCGCGCAGTTCGTGACGCAGGATCGCGCCGCGCGGCTGCTGCTCTATCGCGGCGACATGGCCGCCGAGTGGGTGGCCTATCCGGCCGCGGCCAGGGGCTGGACGGAGGCCTTTGCCGCCGGGATCAACGCCTATGTGACTGATGTCGAATCCGGCCGCGCGCCGCTGCCGCTGGAGTTCACCGCCACGAACACAAGGCCGGAACGCTGGCAGGCCGATGATGTGGTGCGCATCCGTTCCAACGCGCTGGCCAGCAACGTGCCATCCGAAGTGCTGCGCGCCCGCGCCCTGTGCGGCGGCGACGTGAAGTATGAGCCGTTGCGCCGCCAGCTGGAACCGGCGCGGCCTGTCGCGATCCCCAAAGGCCTCGATCCGTGCAGCATCCCGGATAATGTGCTGGCCGATTACATGCTCGGCACCAGCGATGTGCGCTTCGATGGCAAGCAGATGGCGGTGGCCAGCCGGGTCGATCCCGATATGCTGGAAGGCTCCAACAACTGGGCGATCGCGCCGGGCAAATCCGCCACCGGCCGGCCGATCCTGGCCAATGATCCGCACCGCGCCCACGCCGTACCCAATCTGCGATATCTGTCCCACATCGACACGCCGGAACTGAAAATTGCCGGATCGGGCGAACCCGCACTGCCTGGCGTGAGTTTCGGCCACAACGAGGATATTGCCTGGGCGCTGACCATCTTTGCCATCGATCAGCAGGATCTGGTGGTGAACCCCGCCGGCACCAAATTGACCAGCGTGGCCGATACCATCGAGGTGAAGGGCGAGGCCCCGCGCAGCGTGACGCTGAAATTCACAGCTGACGGCCCGATCATCCACGAAGACTCCGCCAGCGGCAGAAGCTTTGCCCTGCGCGCCACCTGGAGCAAACCCGGCGCATCGGCCTATTTCAACGCGACCTGGGCGTTTGGCGCGAAGAATTGGGACGAGTTCCTGACCGCCCGCAACCATTGGGGCGCGCCGCCGCTCAACCTGCTGTTTGCCAGCCGGGCCGGGGATATCGGCTGGGCGCCGGGCGGCTTCGTGCCAGTGCGGTCTGGCGGAGATGGCCTGCTGCCCGTGCCGGCCGGCAAGGCGCATGGCTGGAAAGGCCTGCTCGATGCCCGGCTGATGCCGGTGGTGTACAACCCCGCCCAAGGCTGGTTTGCCACCGCCAATGAATTTAACGTGCCGGCCGGTTATCCGCACCTGTTGGGCCTGGAATGGAATGACCGCAGCCGCATCACCCGCATTTCCGAAGTGATTGCGTCAAAACCCAAATTCAGCCTGACCGACGCGATGGCGCTGCAGAACGACGCCACTTCGCCGATGGCACGCCGGGCCGTTGCGCTACTGACGGGGCTCACTGGCCGCGACGACAATGAGCGCGGCGCGCTTGCCCTGCTCAGCGGTTGGGACGGCCATGAAGGGCCGGATTCGGCTGCGGCGGCGCTCTATGAAATCTGGGCCAGCCGCCACCTGCCCGTGAGCGCGGTGAAGGCCATCGTGCCGGAAGACAAACGCCGCAATTTCGGCCGCACCAGCATCGGCAACATCCTGCCCGTGCTGGAGGCCGGCACGCTGCTCGGCCCCGATCCCGCCGCGCTGCGGGCGGAAATCTTGCTTGGGTCGCTGGGCAGCGCCTTTGCCGAAGCCGGAAAATTGTTCGGCCCCGATCCTGCGCTCTGGCGCTGGGGCGCGCTGCATGTGGCCGATTTCAAGCCGGCGCTGGGCATCGCGGGGCGCAGCGGCGAACGCCGTGTCGGCCCGCTGCCCATCGGCGGCAGCGGTTCCACCCCGATGGCGATGGGATCGGGCGCTGATTTCCACCTCGTCTCCGGCGCGTCGGTGCGGGTGGTGCTCGACGTGGGTGCCTGGGACAATTCGATGGCGATCAACACGCCTGGCCAATCCGGCGACCCCGCCAGCCCGCATTACCGCGACCTGTTCCCGCGCTGGGCAACGGGCAATTACGTGCCCTTCGTCTGGAGCCGCCCGCGCGTGCTGCAAGAGGCGGAACGCATCATCAGCGTCACCCCTGGCCGTTGATCGCCTGCCAGACGGCAATGGCCGCCAGCGCCGCCGTGTCGGCCCGCAATATACGCGGGCCGAGGCTGATCGGCACTGCGGCTGGATGGGCGCGGATGGCCTCGCGCTCCTGAACAGTGAAGCCGCCTTCCGGGCCAATCAGGATGGCGGCCGGTGCCGGGGCCTTCGCCTCTGCCAGCGGCGTGCCGCCGGATTCATCGGCAAAGATCAAAGAGCGGCCTCCGGGCCAGTTCTTGAGCAATTGTTCAAGTGGCAGTGGCGCGGGCAATTCCGGCACCGCCGTCCGCCCCGATTGTTCGGCGGCCTCGACCAGATGGGCGCCCAGCCGATCGAGGTTGGGCTTGTCCACCACGGTGCGCTGCGTCGTCACCAACTGCAGCCGCGCCACACCAAGTTCGCAGGCCTTTTCCACCAGCCAGTCGATGCGTCCCTTTTTCAAGGGCGCGGCGCACAGCCACAGGTCGGGCACTTGTTCCTGGTGCGCGCTCTGCCATTCGGCCACCAACGTCATCGCTTTCTTTGCCACGCTCGCCACCCGCGCCGCCCATTCACCATCCCGGCCATTGAACAGCCGCACCATGTCCCCCGTCTGGCGGCGCATGACGCTGCCGAGATAATGGGATTGCGGCTGATCCAGCGTGATAAGCGCACCCGCACAGAGTGCATCCTGCACATGCAGACGCGGCGTGGTTGACAAGCTGCGGTCGAATTCGCTCATGGGCCACGTGGTTACGCCGCCTGCCCCCAACAACGCAACGCCAGACGCGGTAAAGAGCTGGATCGATCTGCTGCCGGCGGGTGCGCAGGCCTATGCCCGCCTCGCCCGGCTTGATCGGCCCGCCGGCACCTGGCTGCTGTTGTGGCCGTGCATCGCCGGGCTGGCGCTGGCCGGTGGTTTGCAACGCGCGCCTTGGCTGGTGCTGTGGTTTGGCCTGGGCAGCCTTGCCATGCGCGGAGCGGGCTGCGTGTGGAACGATATCGTTGATCGCGATCTTGATGCCCAAGTGGAGCGTACCCGCGATCGCCCGGTGGCTTCGGGCCGGATTTCAATAAAGGCCGCGCTGGCCTTTGCCGTGGCGCTGTCGCTGATCGGCCTCGTCGTGCTGCTGCAACTGCGTGGGCTGGCCCAGATCGTGGCGCTGGCCAGCCTGATTCCGGTGGCGGCCTATCCCTTCATGAAGCGCATCACCTGGTGGCCGCAGGCCTGGCTTGGCCTCACCTTCAACTGGGGGGCGCTGGTCGGCTGGACGGCGGTGGCGCCGGTCGAAGCACTGGCGATGTGGCTGCTGTGGGCCGGCGGCATCGCCTGGACGCTGGGATACGACACCATCTACGCCCTGCAGGATATCGAGGATGACGCGCTGGCCGGGATCAAATCCTCCGCCCGCGCGCTCGGGCCGAAGGCGCGCGCCGGCGTGGCGGGGTTCTACATGCTGGCGCTGGCGCTGTGGGCGGCGGCCCTGTGGATTGTCGCCGGTCAGGCGCTAGCCGTGCTGGCGCTGCTGCCACTGGCAGCGCAACTGGGCTGGCAGGTGGTGAAGCTGGCTGACACTTCGCCAGCCAATGCGCTCATCCTGTTCCGCTCCAACCGGCTGGCTGGTGCGCTGTGGGCGGCGGCCTGTGCGTCTGTGGGTTTGGCCTGAACGCAGCTGCGGGCCGGTTCCGTGTTGGAACAGGCCCGCGCGCTCGTTTACATGTCGACAGCAGGGCTGGCCCACCCATCACCCGTGTCGAACTGGAACCTGTGTCTCACGGCGTGCCGCGACCTGATTGCATGGATTCGACAAAGCGACGCAGTGATTGGGCCGTGACAGCGGCAGCCCGCCCCCCTACATCTGGGCCATGCTGTCCCCTGATGATGCCCTCACCCGCCTTGATGCCGCCCTTGCCACTGCCCGCGCTGCGGGGGCCGATGCCGCCGACGCGCTGTACGTTGGCGATGGCGCCACCTCCATTTCGGTCCGCCTGGGCAAGCTGGAGGATATCGGCCGCGCCGAAGGCGAGGAGATCGGCATCCGCGTGTTCGTTGGCCAGCGTTCGGCCAGCGTATCCTCTTCCGATCTGACGCCGGCGGCCCTGCGCGAAGCCGCCGAGCGCGCCGTCGCCATGGCGCGGCTGGCCCCCGAAGACCCTTTTGCCGGCCTTGCGCCCGAAGACCGGCTGGCCCGCGGGCCGTTTGCGGAACTTGATGTCGATGATCCCACCGAGATCAGTGCCGCAGCCCTGAAAGACCGCGCGCTGGAATGCGAGGATGCTGCCCGCGCCATCGAAGGCGTCACCAACAGCGAAGGCGCCGGCGCTGCCGCCGGGACCGTGGTGATGGCACTGGCGACATCGACGGGCTTTCGTGGCGGCAAGAAATCGACCAGCCACAGCCTTTCCGCCAGCGTGGTCGCCGGTGCCGGCAGCGACATGCAGCGCGATTACGCCTGGCACGCCGCCCGCTATCTGGCCGATGTTGAATCGGCCGAAGCTATCGGCACCCGCGCCGGCCAGCGCGCCATCAGCCGTCTGCACCCGATCAAGCTGCCAAGCGGCCAGATGCCGATCCTGTTCGATCCGCGCGTCTCGTCCACGCTGCTTGGCCATCTGGTGGGTGCCATCACCGGCAGCGCCATCGCGCGCGGCACCAGCTTCCTGAAAGACAAGCTTGGCCAGGCCATCCTGCCCGCCGGCTTGTCGATCATCGATGATCCGCTGCGCCGCCGCGGCCTGCGCAGCCGCGCCTTTGATGGCGAAGGCTTGGCCGCACAGCGCACCGCCATCATTGAACATGGCGTGTTGACCGGCTGGCTGATGGATGTGGCCAGTGCGAAACAATTGGGCCTCGCCCCCACCGGCCATGCCAGCCGCGGCACCTCCGGGCCGCCCGGCGCCGGGACAACCAACCTGCACCTGGAAGGCGGCACCGCCACGCCGGCCGAACTGATGGCCGATATCAAGCAGGGCGTGCTCGTTACCGAACTGATCGGCATGGGCGTCAACGGCCTCACCGGCGATTACAGCCGGGGTGCGAGCGGTTACCTGATCGAAAATGGCGAGATCACCCGGCCGGTGGCGGAAATCACCATTGCCAGCAACCTGCTCGACATGTTTTCCCGGATGATGGCCGCCAATGATCTTGCCTTCCGCCATGCCAGCAACGCGCCAACGCTGCGCATCGATGGCATGATGGTGGCGGGCAGTTGACCCCGCACAGCCCGTCGGCGCGCGACGCTGATCTGGCGCTGGCTGCCGAAATCGCCGGCAATGCCGGGCGCATCGCCATGGCGCATTTCGGCCAGTCGCCGGCCCGGTGGGACAAGGCAGATGGCAGCCCGGTGTGCGCCGCCGACATGGCGGTGAATGAATATCTGAAGGGCGTGATCGCCGCGGCCCGCCCGGATGATGGCTGGCTGTCGGAGGAATGCCCGGACACTACCACCCGGCTGGAACGCCGCCGGGTGTGGGTGATCGATCCCATCGACGGCACACGGGATTTCCTGCGCGGGCGGACGGGCTGGGCGGTATCGGTGGCGCTGGTCGAAGCTGGCACGGTGGTTGCAGCCGTGCTCGCCGCGCCGGCACAGGATCGGCTTTATGCCGCCGGTGTCGGGCGCGGCGCGACCTTGAATGGCAAACGCCTCGCCGTATCGGGCCTCGCCACGCTGGAGGGCGTGCGCCTGCCCATCGATCAGCCCAATCTGAACGCGTCCTTCTGGCCATCACCCTGGCCCGGCACCGCCGTGGCCAAGCCCAACAGCCTGGCGCTGCGCATGGCGATGCTGGCGGCTGACGAGGCTGATGCCTGGGTGGAAGGGCGCAGCATCGCCGAATGGGATGTCGCGGCCGCCAGCCTGATCCTGGCCGAAGCCGGCGGTATGTTGACCGATCGCCACGGCGCCGCACTGGCCTTCAACCAGCCGCAACCGATCATCCACGGCCTTGCCGCCGCCACGCCGGCGCTGCACGGCGAAGTGCTGGCGCGGCTTGATCATGCGCTCAAGGCGTTTGCCGCCCGCCGGCGCGGTATAGCTGCCTGACGGCGGGGGCTTGCCGCCTGAATTCGACAGGCTTGCGCCGCTCTGCCCAGCACCCCACAGTGCCAATTGAGCCCGGGGAGGGGTATGGACAGCGCATCCCGATCAGTGCCGTTGAAACGCCGGACGCTCGCCGCCTTTGCCGCCCCGTGCCTGCCGCTCACTGGCGTCGGCCTGCCGATGGTTATCTATCTGCCGCCCTATTATGCCAGCACGCTGGGTCTTGATCTGGCCATCACCGGCATCCTGTTTTCGGCCGTGCGCTGGATCGATCTGCCACTGGATATCGCGTTCGGGCACGGGATCGATCGCACCAACTCGCGCTTTGGCCGGTTTCGGCCGTGGATGGTGGCGGGCGGCCTGATCATGCTGCTGGGCCTGTATCTCAGCTTCTTTGCCGAACCTGGCCTGTCACCGCTGCGCGCCTTTCTGGGCCTGCTGGTGATCTACAGCGGCTTTTCGATGGCACAGGTTGCCCACACCAGCTGGGGCCAGGCGCTCTCCACCGATTATCATGAACGCAGCCGCATCTTTGGCTGGTGGCAAACCGCCAACATGATCGCCTTGCTCACCTTGCTGGCGGTGCCACCGCTGGCCAACTGGTTGGGGCCGCAGCTGGGGTTTGCCGCCACGGCGTCGCTGGGCGTTCACGCCATGGGGCTGGTACTGGCGCTGATGCTCACGCCCGCTCTGCTCGCGGTGGCGCTGGGCGTGCCCGACCGCCAGCAGGGCAGCTCTGCCGCCGAGCATCCGCACGGCTGGCGCGATATCTGGCAGGCGCTGAAACAGCCCAATCTGCGCCGGCTGATGCTGATCGATCTGCTCGCCAGCCTGCCGCCCGGCTTTGGCGGCGCGCTGCTGGTGTTCTTCTTCGAATCTGCACGTGGCTTTTCGGTGAATGAAGCGCGGCTGCTGCTGCTGTTCTATTTCGCATCCGGCCTCATTGGCGCTCCCTTGTGGGGCTGGGTGGCGCGGCGCACATCAAAACACATGGCGGTGGCGTGGGCCATTGGCAGCTATGCCGTGCTGCACATGGGCCTGGTGCTGGCGCCCAATGCCGGCTTCTGGGTGGCCGCCGCGGGCATGTTGCTGGCGGGCATCCCGGCGGTGGCCCCGCCCTTCCTGGTGCGCGCCATGCTGGCCGATGTCACCGATGCTGAAACGCTGGCCACCGGGCGCAGCAGTGCCGGGCTTTATTATGCCGTGCTGGTTGCAGTGCAGAAGATCGGTTACGCCATTCCCGTTGGCCTCGCTTACATCGTGCTCGATCTGGTGGGCTTTGACGCCAAGCTGGGCAGCGCCAACACCCAATCCGCCATCGATGGCCTGGTTGTGTTGTTTCTGGTGCCGCCGGTGGTGAGTGCGCTGGGCGCCGCCTGGCTGGCGCGCGGTTGGACCATTGACCGCGCGGCGCAAGCCCGGATCATCGCAGAACTGCACGGCAGGTGACATTCAACGCAGGAGAAGACGCCATGAAATTCTATGACAGCATCGGCCCCAACCCGCGCGTGGTGCGCATGGCGATGGCCGAAAAGGGCATCAGCCTGCCCACCGAAACCATCGACATCATGGCCGGCGTGAACCGCAGCGGCGATTATATCAAGAAGGTGCCGGCTGGCGGCACCCCGGCGCTGGAGCTGGATGATGGCCGCATCGTCAGCGAAATCACCGTGATCGCCGAATATCTGGAAGAGGTGCAGCCCGCGCCTGCCATCATCGGCACCACGCCGGAAGAACGCGCCGAGACGCGGCGATGGGTCCGCATCATCGATCTTGGCTATTGCGAGACCATGGCCAACGGCTTCCGCGCCACGCAGGGCCGGCCGATGTTCGAACCGCGCTTTCCGATCATGTCGGAAAGCGGCGGTGAGGAACTGAAAGCGCTGGCCGCGAAGAAACTGCAATGGCTCGATGCGCTGATGAGCGGCGAGTTCGTCTGTGGTGGTCGCTTCACCCTGGCCGATATCCTGCTGTTCTGCTTCATCGAGTTCGGCGCGCAGGTTGGCCAGCCACTGCCGGCCGGCCTTGCCTGGTTGCCGGCGTGGCACAAGCGCGTAGCCGCCCGGCCCTCTGCCGCCGCCTGAGGAACGCCTTTCACTCAGCTCCCAAGACTCGATTGCAGTTTGGTTGAAGCACCAAACCCGCTCATGCCGAGCTTGTCGAGGCACGCACCACAGTCAGTGCGTGCCTCGACAAGCTCGGCATGAGCGGCTCAAGCTATCTGCAATCGAGCTTAGATTTCGATCAGCGCGTCGGGCAGTTCGTTCACATCGCCGGCCTGCACCGGCAGATGCGCGGCGAGCACGGCGCCAGCCCGTTCGATTGCCGTCACCAGGCCATCCGCGGCACGGCCGGCCTTGATGCCGGCAATCAGCGCTGCAATGGTTTCGGCCCAATCGTCGGCCGCCACCCGGGTGAACACGGCATCATCGGCGATCACTTCGGCCACATGCTCGGCTTCGTCGAGATAGAGCAGCACGCCGGTGCGGCCTTGCGTGGCGGTCAACCCGCGCGCCCGGAACTGCATCATGGCGGCATGGTGCACCCGGTCCCGCCGCAACCCACGCGGGGTGAGCGCCCGGTCCAGCCGCAGGCCGGCGACCAGTGCCAGCGTGGCGACAAACACCAGCGCCTGCACGGCGGCAAAGCCTTCGATGCCATGCGTTTCCCGCGTGGCAGCGTCGATCGTGTCCCAATCGGGGAACAGCAGTGACGGCGCCCATCCGGCCAGCACCGCCAGGAACGGCAGGGTGAAGGCCGCCAGCACCGCTGTGGCCAGCATGGTCGCGGCGTAACGGTGGGCGCGGGTGTTGATGATCACCACGATCTCGCCGGCCGTGTTGGCTTCAGCCGCCGCAATGGCTGCAGCGATGCGGGCGCGATCGGTGTCGTTGAACAGCATCACCAATCCCCCGAAGCGCCGCCGCCGCCGAAGCTGCCACCGCCGCCCGAGAAGCCGCCGAAACCGCCGCCACCGCCGCCGCCACCGCCGCTCCAGTTGCCGCCGATGCCGGGGCCCCACAGGATCACGGGGCCGCTGCGCCGTCCGCGCGAACCGCGACGAGACGCGATGACGACCCAGACGATGATGATGATCAGCCAGACCAGCGCGCCCCAGCCGGGGCTGTCGCCTTGGTCGGCGCTCGCCGCCTTGGCCTTGGCGGCAAAGGCCGCCTGCTGATCCGGCGGCAGTTGCAGCAGCGCGATCAGTTGATCGGCGCCGGCTGCCACCCCGCCGGCGATGTCACCGGCCTTGAAGCGCGGCACAATCGCCTGCCGGATGATGCGGCTGGACACCGCGTCAGTCAGCACGCCTTCCAGGCCATAGCCAACCTCGATGCGCAACTTGCGCTGGGCCGGCGCGATCAGCAGGATGGCGCCGTTGTTGGTGCCTTTCTGGCCGATGCCCCAGGCCCGGCCCAGCTGATAGCCATATTCGTCGATTTCATAGCCCTGCAGATCGGGCACGGTCGCCACCACCAGCTGGGTGCCAGTGCTGTCTTCCAGCGCCTTCAGCTTCGCCTCCAGCGCTGCCACCGTATCAGCCGGCAGCACGCCGGCCGCATCGGTGACGCGGCCGGTGAGTTTCGGGAAGGCCGGCTCAGCCGCCGCCGGCAGCGCTGCGAACAGCGCCCACAAGGCCGCCAGCAGCAGCGTGACGGCCGGCAGGGTTGTCCGGCGCAATGCCATCATGTCTGCGTCTCCCCGAATGGGGGTTTCAGAACTTCACCTCGGGCGCCTTGTCGGCATTCACCGTCGTGGCCTTGAACGGCGCAATCGGCTGCGCGCCATAAACCACCTTCGCGGTGATCAGCGACGGGAAGGTGCGGATTTCGGTGTTATAATCCTGCACGGCCACGTTGTAATCGCGGCGCGCCACCGTGATGCGGTTTTCGGTGCCTTCCAGCTGGCTTTGCAGCTGCAGGAACAGCTCGTTGGATTTCAGATCCGGATATTTTTCCACCGTCACCAGCAGTCGGCCCAGCGACTGGCCAAGCGCGCCCTGCGCCTGTTCGAACGCCGCCAGCTGCTTGGGGTCCGACAGCTTGGTCGGGTCCACCGTCACCTGGCTGGCGCTGGCGCGGGCCTTCGTCACGGCTTCCAGCACGTCCTTTTCTTGGGCGGCATAGCCCTTCACCGTGCTGACCAGATTGGGAATCAGATCGGCGCGGCGCTGATACTGGTTTTCCACATCGGCCCACTTGGCCTTCACCGCCTCTTCCTTGGCAGGGATCGTGTTGACGCCGCAGCCCGACAGCAGCAGCGCAGTACCGGCCAGCGCAGCCAGCGCAGCGGGGCGACGATAGGCGTTGGTCATGGAAAAAGTCTCCAGTGGCAGCGGCTTGCGCAGGCCGCAGTTTGTGGCAGAGTGTCAAAGACGTTTGCGCATTGCTCGCTACAAGATAATGCGTCTCAAGGCTTTTCAACAGGGGGGTGAAGAAATCATGCTGCAGGAATTCAAGGCATTCATCGCACGCGGCAACGTGCTCGATCTCGCCGTCGCCGTGATCATCGGCGCCGCCTTCGGTGCGGTCGTCACCAGCTTCACCGAAGACATGGTAATGCCGATCATCGGCCTGGTGTCGGGCGGGGCCGATTTCACCAGCCTGTTCGTCGTGCTTGGCGACATTCCCGCCGATTACGCCGGTAGCCCCACGGATTACGAAGCCCTGAAAAAGGCCGGTGTGCCCCTGTTCGGCTATGGCAAGTTCGTCACTGCCTTCATCAACTTCGTCATCATTGCGTTCGTGATCTTCCTGATGGTGAAGGCCGCCAACAAGGCAATGGCCAAGCCGGCCGAGGCCCCGGCCGAACCGCCCGGCCCGACGCCATCGGAAGCGCTGCTCGCCGAAATCCGCGACGAACTGCGGAAGGGCCGCGGTTGATCAACAGCCTGGCGGGCTTGCTCGATCTGGTGCCGCTGCCCGCCATTCCGGCGGTGCTGCTGGCGCTGTTCTTCATCGCCGCCGAACTGGGCTTCCGTTATCACCGCCGCTTTGGCGGTGATGGCGGGGCCGAGGATGAAAGCCAGGTGCTGTCCACCGCGCTTCTGGTGCTGGCGCTGCTGCTGGGTTTCACCTTCTCGATGGCGCTCAGCCGTTACGACGAGCGCCGCCAACTGGTGGTGCAGGAGGCCAACGACATCGGCACGGCCTGGCTGCGCGCCGGGCTGGTGGCGGCGCCGCACGGGCCGGCGTTGCAGGATGCGCTGGCCGATTATGCCACGGTGCGGGTGAGCAGCCCGTTGCCGCACGAAACCGAAAAGCTTGCCCGTGCCGCTGCCTTGCGCAACCGCGTGTGGGCGATCACCGCCACTGCGCAGGCCGCGCTGGATGGCCCCCGCGCCGTAAGCCTGGTCAGCGCGGTCAACGCCGTGCTCGATACCGGCACCCAGCGCGAAAAGGCGGTGGCGGCGCGCGTGCCGGGCGAGGTGATGCTGCTGCTGGTGGTGTTTGCCTGCGTCGCCTGCTTCCTGCTGGGCTATGTGCTCGATGCCCATGGCCACCGCCATCGCTTTGCGTCGGGCATATTGTTCCTGCTGATGGGCCTTACCATCATGCTGATCCTTGATCTGGACCGGCCGGCCGATGGCGCCATCCTGATCGATCAATCGGCGATGGAATCGCTGGTCGCCAGCCTTGCACCAGCCGGCGGCTAGCGGCAGGATGGTGCCATGCGTGCTGCCCTGCTCCTCCCCCTCGCCTTCCTCGCCCTTTCTGGCTGCCGTGATCAGCGCCAGCAACTGGGGCAGGCATTGTCGGGCAAGCCGCCCGTGATCGCCGGCAGCCTGGAAGGCGAATGGCAGATTGAAGATCTGAACGGCGGCGGGCCGGTGGCACGCGGCAGCCTGATGTTCGATCCCGGCGATCAGGGCACCAGCCGGCTTTCCGGCACGGCCGGGTGCAACCGCTTCACCGGCAGCTGGAAACAGGATGGCGCCACGCTGCAACTGGGGCCGATGGCCGCCACCCGGATGGCCTGCCCGCCGCCCGCCATGGAAATCGAACAACGGGTGCTGGCGCTGCTGGAAGCGGTGATCAGCGTGACCTACACGGCCGATGGTACCGCGATTCTGGCCACGCAAGATGGTCGCAAGCTCAAGCTGATGCGCCCCCCCAAAGCCTGATCAGGCGGCGACGCGGTCCACCGAAAGATCGGCAAGCGTGGTATTGTCGAGAATATCCGCCGTCTGTTCGCGCACCACCAGCATCACCTTGCGGATCACACAGGTGGTTTCCTCGAAACAATCATCGCAGCGCTGATAGGCCGAAACCGAAACGCACGGCACCAGCGCCAGCGGGCCTTCGATCAGGCGGATGATCTCACCGAAACTGATCTGGCTGGCCGGGCGCGCCAGGCGGTAACCGCCCATCTTGCCGCGATAGCTGTTCACCACGCCGCCATTCTTCAGATCGAGCAATATGGCTTCCAGGAACTTGCGCGGCAGCTGCTGATCGGCGGCAATCACCGAAATCGGCACAGGCGCAACCCCACCCGAACGGGCGATGAAGATGAGCGCGCGCAGCGCATAACGGGATCGCTGGGTAAGCATGACGGACCCCTTATCCTATGCACCAGCAAGGAATTGCTGCCAAGCCAAATGGCCGTGCCAGGTGGGGAATGCGGCCGGAGGTGAATTGCTGATTAATGGGACAATTTGCGGTTGTTTCGCAATTTCAGATATGACTGTCATGAACATGCAACACGCCACACCTCATAACTCATTGATATTGCTATAGGCGATTTTTTCAGGGCAGTTGGCACGGGCTTTGCAATGCTGTTGGCATCGGCAGCCGGATGGTCCGGCCGCTGAAACAGACAAGAGGTCCCCCATGTTCACTTCTGCCAAAAACATCTCCCGCAACCTGGTCGGCGCTGCCGGCACCCTGTTCTTCGCCGGCCTGTGCATCGCCGGTGCCACCACCCCGGCCAATGCCCAGATCGCCTATGGCAAGAACGACGCCGGCCACAAGGTCGCCTATGTCGCCTATGCGGATCTGGATCTGGGTTCGCCGGCTGGCCGCGGTCGTCTGGAAAGCCGCCTGCGCACCGCTGCAAAGCAGGTGTGCCATGGTTCGGATGCCAGCCGCATGGCGATCGCCGAGGAATATGCCTGCTATCAGGAAACCCTGAAGGCCACCCGCAACGCCACCATGGCGGCCATCGCCGCGGAAAAGGTGACTGGCTGATCGCCTGAAGAAACGGCGGGTTTGGGCAGGGGCCGTCCTTGCCCGCCGATCCGGCCGGTGGCGCACCCGATCGCCCCCATCAGGGCGCGCCCCGCCCAAAGAGCCCCCAATCTTCAGCCCTCCCCAAGAGCTCCGATGCGCCTCTCTTGCCCCTCTCGGGGCGCATCGTGACGGTGCCGCCCGGCGTCTTCTACCCTCGACGCCGGGCGGCACTTTATTTCTGGGCGCGGCACGTCATGATACGCCATGCGCCAGTCACTCCCCACCTTGCTCGCCACCTTGCTGCTCGCGGTTTCCAGCCCCGTGGTGGCCGAACGCGCCCGCGAAATCGGCATCACCCCCGGCCCACTGCCCACCGGGCCGCTCAATGCCATCACCGATGTGCCCGGCGTTCTGGTTGGCCAGGTCACGCTTGATCGCGGTGACACCATCCGTACCGGCGTCACCGCCATCCTGCCCCACGGCGGCAACATCTTTGCTGAAAAGGTGCCGGCCGGCATCGTTATTGCCAACGGTTTCGGCAAGCTGATGGGCCTGAGCCAGGTGCGCGAACTGGGCGAGATCGAAAGCCCAATCCTGCTCACCAACACGCTGAACGTGCCGGAAGCCGCCGCCGCCATCATCGAACACACGCTGAGCCAGCCGGGCAATGAGGGCGTGCGTTCGGTCAACGCCGTGGTCGGGGAGACCAACGATGGCGGGTTGAACGATATCCGCGCCCGCGCCGTGACCAGCGCAGACGCCCGCCGCGCCATCGCCGAAGCAAAGACCGGCCCCGTGCAGGAAGGCGCGGTTGGCGCCGGGCGCGGCACGATCGCCTTTGGCTACAAGGGCGGCATCGGCACCTCGTCACGGCGCACACCCGAAGGCTTCACCGTCGGCGTGCTGGTGCAGAGCAATTATGGCGGCCGGCTGATCCTGGCCGGCGTGCCGATACCGCCACCGCCGGGGAAAACAGCGGCGCGCGTCTCCGCTGATGGCTCGATCATGATCGTGGTGGCCACCGACGCGCCGCTGTCCGACCGCAACCTCACCCGGCTGGCGGCCCGCGCCATGGCCGGCCTCGCCCGCACCGGTTCTGCCTTCTCCAACGGCAGCGGCGATTATGCCATTGCCTTTTCCACCGCCGACAGCGTGCGCCGCACCGCCGCCCGCCGGGCGACGACCACAGCCTATCCCGAACTGGGCAACGAGGCGACCACCCCGCTGTTCATCGCCGCGGCCGACGCCACGGAAGACGCCATCGCCAACAGCCTGCTGATGGCCGAGACCGTCACCAGCCGCGACCCGGCCACAGGGGAAACCCGCCGTGCCGTCGCGGTGGATGCAGCGCTGGTGAAGCGGCTGCTCAGCCGGCGTTAAACGTCGAGGTTGGCGACGTTCAGCGCATTTTCCTGGATGAAGTTGCGGCGTTCTTCCACCACGTCGCCCATCAGCTTGGCGAAGATGTCGTCGGCATCCGCCGCTTCATCCACATCCACGCGCAGCAGGGTGCGGGCGGCAGGATCAAGCGTGGTTTCCCACAATTGTTCCGCGTTCATTTCACCCAGGCCCTTGTAGCGGGCGATGGCCAGGCCCTTGCGGCCGGCATCGAGCACGGCAGCCAGCAGATCGGCCGGGCTGGTGATGCGGAAATTGCCCAACTGCGACGGCGCCGCATAAGCCGCGGCTTCCTGCGCGGCCAGCGCGGCGAGGCGCGGGGCTTCGGGAGACGACAGGAAGGCGCCATCGATGACATGGTGATCGGTCACGCCGCGCCATTCGCGCGCGGCGTGATAACCGCCATCATCGGTGACCGCCACCGTCCAGCGGCCGCCATCGGTATCGGCGGCATTCAGCCAGGCCGCCGTGGTCGCCGCCGCGCCCGCATCGGGTCGGGCCAGCGCCCCATTCAGGGCCAGCGCATCGATCACGGCCGCCGGATAGCGGCGCGGCACATAGGCCATCAGCGCCCGCATGCGGCGGGCATGTTCCACCAGGGCCGCCAGATCGGCGCCGCTGCGCGGGCCGGCCGCCGTGGTGAGCACCAGATTGCCGGCACCGGCTTCGACCAGATAATCTTCCAGCGCGGCATTGTCCTTCAGATAGACTTCCGAACGCCCGCGCGTGACCTTGTAGAGCGGCGGCTGGGCGATGAAGAGATGGCCGGCATCGATCAACGACGGCATGTGGCGGAAGAAGAAGGTGAGCAGCAACGTGCGGATGTGGGCACCGTCCACATCGGCGTCGGTCATGATGATGACCTTGTGATAGCGCAGTTTTTCCAGGTTGAACTCCGGCCCGATGCTGGTGCCCAGCGCCTGGATCAGCGTGCCGATTTCGCGGCTGGCCAGCATGCGGTCCAGCCGGGCGCGCTCCACATTCAATATCTTGCCGCGCAGGGGCAGGATGGCCTGGTTCTGGCGGTTGCGGCCATTCTTGGCGCTGCCGCCGGCGGAATCGCCTTCGACCAGGAACAGCTCAGACTTCGCCGGATCGCGTTCCTGGCAATCAGCCAGCTTGCCGGGCAGGCCCGACACTTCGAGCACGCCCTTGCGCCTGGTCAGGTCACGCGCCTTCTTCGCGGCTTCGCGCGCGGCAGCGGCGTCGATGATCTTGGCCACGATGGTGCGCGAGTGGGCGGGATTTTCCTGCAGCCACACGTCCAGCCGGTCGGCCATCAGGCTTTCCAGCGGCTGGCGTACTTCCGATGAAACCAGCTTGTCCTTGGTCTGGCTCGAAAACTTCGGATCGGGCAGCTTCACCGAAACAATGGCGGTCAACCCTTCGCGCATGTCGTCGCCGGTAAGGTTGACCTTCTCCTTCTTCAGCAAGCCGGAGCTTTCAGCATATTGATTCAGCGTGCGGGTCAACGCAGCGCGGAAGGCCGCAAGGTGCGTGCCACCATCACGCTGCGGGATGTTGTTGGTGAAGCAGAGAACCTGTTCGTAATAGCTGTCGTTCCATTCCAGCGCGACATCGATGCCGATATCATTGGCCTGGCCAGTGATGGCGATCGGATTGGGGATCAGCGGCGTCTTCGATTTGTCGAGGAACTTCACGAAGGCCGCGATGCCGCCTTCATAATAAAGCTCCACCTGCTTCACCTCGGCATGGCGGGCATCGTTGAGGAACAGGCGCACGCCGCTGTTGAGGAAAGCCAGTTCGCGAAACCGATGTTCCAGCTTGGCGAAATCGAAATCGATGAACTTGAAGGTTTCGATGCTGGGGAAGAAGGTGACACGCGTGCCGCGCTTGCCATTCGATGGTCCGCGCACCGCCAGCGGTGCCTGGGCCTCGCCATGGTGGAAGCGCATCCAATGTTCTTCGCCGTCGCGCCAGATGGTCAGTTCCAGCCATTCCGACAGTGCGTTGACCACCGACACACCCACCCCGTGCAGGCCGCCCGACACCTTGTAGGCATTGTCGTCGCTGTTGTTGAACTTGCCCCCGGCGTGCAGCTGGGTCATGATCACTTCCGCTGCCGAAACGCCTTCTTCGGCATGGATGCCGGTGGGGATGCCGCGGCCATTGTCCGTCACGCTCACCGAACCATCGGCGTTCATCGTGATGTCGATGCGGTCGCAATAGCCGGCCAGCGCCTCGTCAATGGCATTGTCCGAAACTTCGAACACCATGTGGTGCAGGCCCGAACCATCGTCCGTATCACCGATATACATGCCGGGGCGCTTGCGCACGGCATCCAGCCCGCGCAGCACCTTGATGCTGTCGGCGCCATAATCGTTGATCTGGGCAGGATTCGGATTGTTGTCGGTCAAAGGGGCATCCTTGGGATGGGGATATGCCCTTGGCTATAGTGTCTCCCGCGCGCGCGTGCGAGGGGGAAATGCGCCATCAGCCGCGCACGCCGCCCAGCCGGCGCCGGCCCGATTGGCGCTGGTGTTGCGCCAGCCAGGGCAGCGCGTCTGCGGCCAGCATTGGCCGCGCAAACAGATAGCCCTGCACGGCCGTACAGCCGTGCGCAGAAAGGAAGCGCCGCTGGCTCTCCGTCTCCACCCCTTCGGCAATCACCTCCAGCCCCAGCCCGCGGCCCAGCCCGATCAGCGTGCGAGCAATCAGGCCGCGATCCCCATCGGAATCGATGGCGCGCGTGAAGCCCCGGTCGATCTTGATGCGGTCCACCGGAAAGGCGGTGAGGTGGGACAGCGAGGCATAGCCGGTGCCGAAATCATCCATGGCCAGCGTGCAGCCCATCGCCCGCAACGCCTCCAGCGTGTGGCCGATGCGCGCGATGGAACGATCGAGCAGCACGGTTTCCGTCACTTCGATCTCCAGGCGCGTCGCGGGCACGGCATGGCGGGCCAGGCTGCGCTTCACCGTGTCGAGGAAATCATCCGCCAGCAGTTGTGCCGTGGAAACATTCACCGCCAGATGCCCCGGCTCCAGCCCGGCGCTCAGCATGGCGGCAAAGCCGGCGAGGGCCACATCCATCACCTGGCCGCCCAGCGGCTGGGCGAGGCCAACATCCTCGGCCAGCGGCACGAACTCGGCCGGCGGCACCCATTCACCTTCGTGCCACCAGCGCGCCAGCGCCTCGAACCCCATCACGCTGCCATCGGCCAGCCGTTGTTGCGGCTGCAGCGCCGCCACCAACTGCCGCCCGGCGATGGCCTGGCGCAGCGCATCGGCCAGCCGGGTGCGGCGCACCACCCGGTTGGCCAGTTCGGCGCCAAACAGCACATGGCGGCTCCGGCCCTGGCGCTTTGCATCCAGCAGCGCCGCATCGGCATTGCCCAGCAGTTCGTGCGGACCGCACCCCATGGCCGGGAACGGCGCGATGCCTACCGAAAAGGACGGCGCATAGCGGCTGGCGCCTAGCCGCATCGGCCGGCGCAGGCGGGTAAGCAGGCGCTGCGCAAAGGCGTGAATCTCATGCGGCGCAGCCACGCCATGCACGATCAGCGCAAATTCATCGCCCGAAAGCCGCGCCGCCACATCACCGGGACGCAGGATGCGCTTCAACCGCCGGCCCACCAGGCGCAGCAGCATGTCGCCGGCGGCATGGCCCAGGCTGTCGTTCACCGCCTTGAAGAAATCGACATCGAACAGCACCAATATGCCAGCCGAATTGCCTTGGGTGGCCCCGATATCGGGCAGGCGCCCCAGTTGCTGCATCAGCACCTCGCGGTTGGCCAGCCGGGTCAGCGCGTCTTCCTCGGCCCGGCGGCGCAACTCGCGTTCGGCGCGCATCAATGGGGTTACGTCCGTCCGAATGGAAACGATGTTGCCGCTTTCCGAAATGGCCGTGCTGGCCTGCATGAACTTGTCGTCGCGCAGGTGAAACACCCGGTTATAGCCCTTGGCCCGATGCCGGCGCAGATAATCCGAAACCCAGGCCCGCCGTACCTCGGGCGGATCGTCGGCGCTCACTTCCGGCACATAATGATTGGCCAGCACCTTCCTGGTGATGATGTCGGCCAGCCGTTCGCCTTTCACCATGAACTGGCGGTTGCCGGGCAGGATGTCGCGATAGCTTTCGTTGACCAGGATCAGCCGTTCATCATGATCATACACCGAAAGCGCCGCCGGAATGCCGGTGATCACGTCGCGCAGCAGTGTTTCGGTGCGGGTGCGCAGATCAAGCTCGCGCGCGGCGCGGGCGGCGGCCTCGTGGCGGGCGGTGATATCCTCGAACGTGCCGATCAGCGTGGTCGCGTGGCCATCACCGGCCGCGCCGGGGCGGCCACGGGCGCGCACATGACGGATCTGGCCATCGTGGCGGCGGATGCACAGTTCCAGATCCCATGCGGTGCCGCGCTGTATCGCATCGCCCACGGCATCGCTGATGATCGGGCGGTGCTGGGGCAGGTAGAAATCGATGGCGCTGGCCAGATCCGGGCGAAACGCTTCCGGCACGCCGTGGATGGCGCGGGTTTCCGCGCTCCACCATAGTTCGCCGCCGTCGCGATAGACCCAGGCGCCGATGCCGGCGACCTGCAGGAAGGGTTCGGCCGCCGCCAGCAAGCGCGGGCTGATCGGCCGTTCCCGCCACGGCAGGAACGGAAACGGCAGGCCAGAGCCGCGCGGCCAGCTGCTTTCCGACATGCACGCCTTCTCCCGCTCTGCACCGACTTTTCCGTAACGGCGCAGCGCAGAGCGGCTTTATGCGGGCGTGACGCGCCCGGCCGCCACGGTCAGCCAGCAGGTGGACGGGCCGTCACCGGCCAGATCGGCAAACAGCGCCGGATCGGTGCCGGTCATCCAGGCCTGCACACCCATCGCCGCCAGTCGTTCGAACAGCGCGGCGCGGCGGCCGGCATCAAGATGCGCGGCGATTTCATCAAGCAGCAGGATCGGCGGCCGGCCGCTGCGCTGCGCCACAAGCGCCGCATGTGCCAGCACGATGGCAATCAGCAGCGCCTTCTGCTCACCGGTGGAGCAGTTCGCGGCCGGCATCGCCTTGGCGGCGTGCGTCACGATCAGATCGGCACGGTGCGGGCCTTCGATGGCACGCGCGGCAGCGGCGTCGCGGGCCCGGCCCCGTGCGAGGCGCTGGCCAAGATCATCGGCGTCGTTGCCGTTGAGCTCGATGAGCGGGCGCGCAAATGGCCCATCGGGCGCGCCGGCCAGTTCCGCCGCCAGTGCCGCCACCACATCGGAGCGCGCATCCGAGATGGCAGCGCCATGTTCGGCCATATCGGCCTCCAACCCGGCCAGCCATACCGGATCGGCCGGCGCATCGCCCGTGAGCAGCCGCGAGCGTTCCCGCATCGCCGCCTCGTATCGGTTCACGCGCTGACCGTGGCCCGGGTGCAGCGCCAGCACCAGCCGATCAAGGAAACGCCGGCGGCTGCCGCTGCTCTCGCTGAACAATCGGTCCATCGCCGGCGTGAGCCAGACCAAGGCCAGCCAATCGCTGAGCGCCGTTGCGGTTGCCGCCGCTCCATTCACCCGCACCAGCCGGCGTTCGGGTGCCGCCGCCGCCGTGCCGGTGCCGATCTGCACTTCCCCTTCGGCCGAAACCAGATGGGCGGCCACGCTCCAGCCGCCCGGGCCATCCTGCCGCGCCGCGTCTGACAATGCCGCGCCGCGCAAGCCCCGCCCCGGCGCCAACAGCGAAATCGCGTCCAAAATGTTGGTCTTGCCCGCCCCATTGTCACCGGTGATCACCACCAGCCCCGGCCCGGCACTGATGCTGGCGTGGGCGTGGCTGCGAAAATCGGTGAGGGTGAGGCGGGTGATCGCCGTCACAAAGTCAGCAGCCGGTGCCGGCCATTGTCGAAGCGATGGTAAGGGATGGGCCGCGCCGGATCATCGAGCCGCGCCGCCACATCGGCCAGGATGGCGCGGGTGATGCTGGGCAGGTCGAGCTTCGCCGCCTCGTCCCAATCGAACCAGGCGATTTCATCAAGCTCACCGCAGCCGGCGCCGGGATCGAGGCTGACGAGATGGTGCGCTTCCACCGTGAAGAAGCGCGCATCAAACCGGCGCGGGCGCACCGGCGGCGTGATGGCGCGGCCAACGAAACGCAGCGGTTCAAGGTGCGGCAGATGACCGGTCGCAAGAAAATCGCGCCATTCCGGCGATTTCGTGCGGCCACTGCCCGGCGCGCCCAGCACCAGGCCGGTTTCCTCGAACAATTCGCGCACGGCCGCCGCCGCCAGCGCCCGCGCCCGGGCGGGCGGCGCGGTGCGGCACAGCGGTACCGCCGCCTCGTCGTGCAATTCACTGGCCGCTGCCACGCGGAAATCAGCCGGGTGCAGCCGCCCGCCGGGGAACACCCATTTGCTCGCCATGAACACATGGCCCTTCGCCCGCCGGCCCATCAGCACGCGCGGGCCAGAGTTGGGATTTGGCCCGTCGCGGCGGATCACCAGCACGGTCGCGGCATCCTTGGGCCGCAGCGATCGGCCCTTCAGGATCGGAACATTGTCTTCATCAACCTGCATGTGGCCTCTCCTGCCACAAGCCGTGGCCTCACACCAAGGTCATCAGTGATTCGGTGGTGTAATCCGTCAATTCGCCGTGGCGGCCATCACGCACCTTCAGCGCCCAATCCGGATCAACGATCAGCGCGCGGCCAACGCCCACCAGATCGAACTCGTCGCGCTCCAGCCGGTCGAGCAGGCCATCAAGGCTGGCCGGCTTCGACGATTCGCCGCCCATGCCGGCAACGAATTCGCCGGTCAGGCCAACGCTGCCCACGGTGATCGTCGGCTTACCCGTCAGCTTCTTGGCCCAGCCGGCGAAATTCAGCCCTTCCGGCCCATCGAGTTCCGGGAATTCCGGTTCCCAGAAACGCCGCTGCGAGCAGTGGAACACGTCTGCGCCCGCATCTGCGAGCGGGCCGAGCCAAGCCGCCAGTTCGTCCGGCGACGGTGCCAGGCGGAACGCGAAATCCTGCTGCTTCCACTGCGAAAGGCGGATGATCACCGGGAAATCGGGGCCAACCGCGGCGCGCACCGCCTTCACCAACTCAACCGCAAAGCGCGCGCGCAGCGGCAGCGTATCACCGCCCCAGCGATCTTCACGCGTGTTGGTGGCGCCCCAGAAGAATTGATCGATCAGATAACCATGCGCCCCGTGCAGTTCGACCGCGTCGAAACCCAGGCGTTTGGCATCGCCAGCGGCACGGGCGAAAGCGGCGATGGCATCGGCCACGTCTTCATCGGTCATGGCGCGGCCATTGGTCTTGCCGGGCATGTAATGGCCGGTCGGGCTTTCAGCTTCCTCACCCTTGGGCGTGCGGCGGTTGGGCAGCGCGCCGACATGCCACAATTGCGGCGCGATCAGCCCGCTCTCGCCGTGCACAGCCTTCACCACCTGGCCCCAGCCATCGAGCGCGCTGCCAAAGAAATGCGGCACGTTGGGATCATTGGCGGCGCCGGTGCGCTCCACCGCAGTGCCTTCGGTGATGATCAGGCCCACGCCGCCGGCGGCGCGCTTGCGATAATATTCGGCAACGTTCGCACCCGGCTGGCCGGCCGGCGAGAAGCTGCGCGTCATCGGCGCCATCACGATGCGATTGGGGAGGGTGAGGCCCTTGAGGGCGAACGGGCGGAAAAGGGGATTGTTGCTCATGCGCGCTTCCCTAGCCGGGCCGGCGCGCCTGCGTCACCTGTCAATCTGACCCATCGGCAAGCGGGTGGCGCTTGTTAACGAGTTCCACCAACGCCGCCGACGCAACATGCGTGTAAATCTGCGTCGTCGCGATATCGGCGTGGCCCAGCAAGGTCTGCACGATCCGCAGATCTGCGCCGCCTTCCAGCAGATGGGTGGCAAAGGCATGGCGCAGCACGTGCGGCGAGATGCGCGCCGGCGGAATGCCGGAATCGGCAGCCAGCGCCTTGATCAGCTGCCACAGCCGCAGGCGGGAGAGATAGCCGGCCTTCCCGCGCCCGGCCGGAAACAGGAACTTGGCGTCCTTGGGCACATGCGCTTCCCAGGCCAGCACGGCGGCTTCGGCGCGGCGGCTGATCGGCACCAGCCGTTCCTTGTTGCCTTTGCCCAGCACCACCATGTGCCCGCGCCCGGCCTTGCAGGCATGGCGGGGCAGCGCCACCAACTCGCTGGCACGCAGGCCAGAGCCGTAGAGCAGTTCGACCAGCGCGGCGGTGCGCAAGGATTGCGCATCATCGGGCCGTACCGCCAGTTTCTCCGCCAGCGCCGCAAACAACCGTTCCACATCGCCAGCGGCCAATGTTTTCGGCAGCGGCCGCGCCGCCTGCGGCAGCGCGAGATCGCGCCCCGGATCATCAGCACGGATATGTTCCGCCATCAGGAAACTCAGGAACTGCCGCACCGCGCTGGCCTTGCGCGCCGCGCTCGCCCGCGCCAACGGCGCCCAGTGCCGGGCCAACCGCGCCAGCGCCGCCGCATCGGCTGCCGCCAAGCCGCCACCCAGCCATTCACTGGCCTGATTCAAGTCGCGGCCATAGGCGAGAATGGTGTTCTTCGCCGCCCCGCGCTCGCTGGCCAGGCTGTCGAGGAACAGCGCGATGGCCTGCCCGTCGGTTACCTTGGCGTCAGTGATCATGTGCTGCGCGTGATCGCTTCGGCGGCAAACAGCCGAGCCTCCGTCACCCGGCCACAGGCCATGAGCGCCGCCACGATCGCCTCCACATGGGCCGGCGGCACATCGGCCCAGCCGCCCTGCAGCCCGGTCGCCGCCAGCAGAGCCACTTCGCCGGCTGCCCGCCGCCGCGCCGCGCTGGCCAGCGCCGCCGTCCAGCGGTTGCTGATGGCCTTGATCCCATCTCGATCCAAGCCGCGTGCCTGGCCCAGGCCCGACAGCGCTGCCACCAGAATCGCCTCCCGGCGCGGGCTGGCCTTGGCCGCAGCGCGCCACGCGCGAACGTCTCCCGAATCCATTGCCACACCGGCGCCCGCCGCCAGCAGTGCCTGCGCCCGCACCCGCACATCATCATCGGCGTCCTGCGCCACCGGCCACCACGCCCGGGCAGCGCGCGTATTGCCGGCGGCCAGCAACGCCGCGATGATCACATCAGATTGCCCGGCCAGTGCCGCCGCCGGCTTCAGCGCCGCCGCTGCCGTGGCCGATTCCAGCAACGCGCCATAATCACCATCCCCGGCAATGGCGGCAATCGCCTGTGCCCGGTCAGCCGCGCTGCCGGTGAAGGCATCGCGCAGGCGGCCCGCCCGGCTGTCGGCGGCGAAACCGCCGCTGGCATCGGCCGGTGCCAGCGCCGCCACCGCACTGGCCAGTTCCTCGGCTGAAAGCGTGCCCAGCACGGCCGCCTGCCGCAGCAGCGCAAAGCGCGTGGCCGCCGGCAGCGCGGCATTGCGCACCGCCCAGCCGGCGTGGGCCGGGCCCAGTGCCGCCAGCCGATCGGCCGGCACCGTCACCCCCGCCGCACTGGCGACGCCGTAACGAAAGGGGGTCAGCCCCTCTTCCTCTGCCCAGTTGATGCCATCGGCGCGCCCGGCGCCGCCGGCCAGCACCACGACGCGCTGGGCCAGCCGCAGATCAAAGGCGGGCAATGCGCCGCGGCGGCCCCGCACCGTGTCAATCACGCCAGCCGCGGTGATATCGTCCCCATCCATGGCGGCGCACATGCCCCAGGCCAGATCCCACATCACATCATCGGAAAGCGCTCGCCCGGTGGCGGCGATCGGGCACAGGCCAGCCAGATCGGCCGCCGCCAGCGATACCTCGCCCGCCACGCGATAGGTCGCCGGCGTATAGCGCTCTTGTGGCAGCACATCGATCAACCGTCGCGCCGGATCAACCGCGCCCATCCGCACCAGCAGCCCGGCGCGTGCCGCCACCCAATCGCCATCCCCGATGCCCGCCGGCCCCGGCACCCGCGACGCCAGCGCACGGCCCAGGGTGATCGCCACCCAGCGCGACGCGACAGGACCCGCGATGCGGTTGGCGAGCCCGGCCAGGAAACGCCCGTTGCTGCCGGTGAAAGCATCGGCGGCAAATGCGCCGCTGGTCGCATCGATGATGCCGATCGGCGCGCCCGGCGGCAGCGCAGCGGCTGTTTGGGTTTCCACAAACGCCGGCGGCGTGACATCACCCGGCTGCCCTGTCAGCAACGGTGCCGGTTCGGCGGTGGCCGCATCGGCCGGCGGCGCGGCAGCACCGGGCAACAACGGCGCCGGCGCGGCGGCAGGCGCCGGGGCCGGCGTATCGAAACCGGGCGGCAGCAGCGATTTGGGCGCGTCGCGATTTGGCCCCGGTTGTTGCCCGGCATCCTGCCCGACCACGGGGGCCGCCAGCAGCAGCCCACAGGCGATCACCCCAGCCGATCCCGCCAACACTGCGCGTTTGCTTGCCCATGCCATAGGCCGGTGTATAGCCATCACTGCGATGGACGGCGACCCGAAAATCCTGACTGAGCCAGAACGGCTGGCGTTGGCGGCGCAGCGGCCGGTCACGCTTGTTGGCCTGATGGGTTCCGGCAAGTCCAGCATCGGCAAGCGGCTTGCCGCCCGGTTGAACCTGCCCTTCGTCGATGCCGATACCGCCATCGAGGAAGCCGCCGGCATGACCATTTCGGAAATGTTCGAACGCTTTGGCGAAGCGCACTTCCGCGATGGCGAACGCCGGGTGATTGCCCGCCTGATCGACGGCACGCCCAAGGTGATTGCCACCGGCGGCGGTGCCTTCATGAACGATGAAACCCGCGCGCTGATTCTGGAACGCACCATGAGTGTCTGGCTGGATGCCGATGTCGCCACGCTGGTTGATCGCGTGCGCCGGCGCGGCAGCCGGCCGCTGCTGAAGGGCAAGGATCCGGGCGCCGTCCTCACCGCGCTCGCCGCCATCCGCAACCCTGTGTATGCGCAGGCCCGCATCCGTGTGGCCAGCAAGCCCGGTCCGCACCATGAAACAGTGGATGCGATCGTGGCTGCACTCGCCGCCGCCAATGCCGAAGAGGCCGCCTGATGATCGTCGATGTCGCGCTGGGCAACCGCGCCTACCCCATCCATATCGCGCCCGGCCTGCTTGGTGCAGCCGCTCCCGTGCTCGGCCCGTTCGCGCGCAACCAGCGCCTGGTGGTGGTGACCGATGCAAGCGTGGCGGCGCTGCATCTGGAAACGCTGGCCGCCGGCCTGCCCGGCATCAGGCTGGAGCCGATCGTGCTGCCGCCCGGCGAAGCCACCAAGGATTGGGCGCATCTGCAACTGGTCGTCGAACGCCTGCTGGAACTGGGTGTGGAGCGCAGCGATGCGGTCGTCGCGCTGGGCGGCGGCGTGATCGGCGATCTTGTCGGCTTTGCCTGTTCGATGCTGAAGCGCGGCTGCCGTTTCGTGCAGGTGCCGACGACGCTGCTGAGCCAGGTCGATAGCTCGGTGGGCGGCAAGACGGCGATCAACGCCAAGGCCGGCAAGAATCTGGTCGGCGCCTTCCACCAGCCGGTGGCCGTGCTGATCGATCCCGCCGTTCTCGCCACCCTGCCGCGCCGCGAGTTGATGGCCGGCTATGCCGAAGTGGTGAAATACGGCCTCATCAACGATGCCGCCTTCTTCGCCTGGTGCGAAGCCAATGGCGCCGCCGTGCTGGGCGGCGATGCGAAAGCGCAAATCCACGCCATCGCCCACAGCTGCCGCGCCAAGGCCGCCGTGGTTGCGGCTGACGAGCGTGAGACGGACGATATCCGCGCCCTGCTCAACCTTGGCCACACCTTTGGTCATGCGTTCGAGGCCGAAACCGGTTTCTCCAGTCGGCTGCTGCACGGCGAAGCGGTGGCGCTCGGCATGGTGCAGGCCTTCCGGCTTTCCGCCCGGCTGGGCCTGTGCCCGGAAGCAGACGCTGCCCGCGTTGCGAGCCATCTCGCCAGCCTCGGCTTCACCATCGAACCCGCCGCATTGGGTCTTACCTGCACCGCCGCGCGGCTGATCGAGCATATGCGACAGGACAAGAAGATGAGCGCCGGCCGCCTCGCCTTCATCCTGGCGCGCGGCATCGGCCAGAGCTTCGTCTCCCGAAACGTCGAACTGGCCGAGGTCGAAGCCTTCCTCGCCGAACAGCTTCAGCTTTTGCCGTAACTGTCGAGCACGCGCTGCATGGCGGCGATGGCTTCGCGGCGGGCGTCAGGATCAGTGATGCGGCCCAATTTCTGTTTCAGGCCGCTGGCCAGATCGGCATAATCATTCTGCCAATCGCGCGCCATCACGCGACGCAGATCAGGCCGGCCGGTGGCCAGCCGCTTCGCCGGAGCACCGGCTTGCAGTTCATAACGCTCGCCGATTTCGGGGACGATCACGCTGGGCGCCAGCTGCGCGGCCGTCGCCAACCGGCCCAGTTCGAGCGCGGCCTGTTCCTCGCCGTGATCGAGGAACAGGCTGCCCGCAATCGGCCCACGATCGCGCATCCAGTCAATCAACTCGCCTTGGTCGGCATGGGCGGAATAGCTGTCGATGCTGCGGATCTGGGCGCGCACTGCCACTTCCTGCCCCGAAATCCGCACCCGCCGCGCGCCTTCCTGGATCACGCGGCCCAGCGACCCGCCAGCCTGGAAGCCGACGAACAGGATAGTCGATTCCCGGCGCGGCAGATTGTGCAGCAAATGGTGGCGGATGCGCCCGGCCTCGCACATGCCCGACGCCGCGATGATGATCGCGCCCGACAGGCTGTTCAGCCGCATCGATTCGCTGGCATCGTGGACATAGTGGATCGACGGATGGGCAAACACATCGCGCCCGGCGGTATCCTGCAGGCCGCGCACATATTTGCGGAACACGCCGGTGGCACGGTTGGCCAGCGGGCTATCGACAAACACCATTGCCGGCCCGATGCGCTCATTGCTCGACAGCGTGGCGATATCGAGCAGCAATTCCTGCGTGCGTTCCAGCGCGAAGGCCGGGATGACCAGATTGCCACCGCGCTCCAGCGTTTCGTCGATCACGGCCGCCAGCCGTTCGCGGCGTTCCTCCATGGTGACGCGGCTGCGCGCCCGGTCGCCATAGGTCGCCTCGCAGATCACGTGATCAAAGCCGGCGCCGCCTTGGGGTTGCGGCAGGAACGCCTTGTTGTCTGGGCCAATGTCAGCCGAATAGATGATGCGCACGCCGCCGCCTTCCACCTCGATGGAGGCCGCGCCCAGGATATGCCCGGCGTTCCACAACCGGGCGCGGATGCCTTCCGCGGGCACGAACCATTCGTCCAGCATAACCGGCCGCGCCAGCCGCCACGCCGTCATCGCATCGGCTTCGGTATAGAGCGGTTCGAACGGTTCCTCCCCGGCACGGTCCCGCCGGCGGTTGCGGCGTTCGGCTTCATACTCCTGGATGCGCCCGGCATCGGCGAGCATATATTCCAAGAGATCAACGGTTTCCGGCGTGCACCAGATCGGCCCGGCATAGCCCTGCGCCGCCAGTTTCGGCAGCAGGCCGCAATGATCGATATGGGCGTGGCTGAGCACGACGGCGTCGATCGTGGCCGGATCAAAGGCAAAGGGTTCCTGGTTCAGCGCCTCGATGCTGCGGGTGCCCTGGAACAGACCGCAATCGAGCAGGATGCGCTTGCCGCCCACCTCGACCTCCAGGCACGATCCGGTGACGGTGCGAGCCGCGCCGTGGAAGCTGATCGTCATCGTCATCGGCTTGTCCTTCCCCGCTCAGCGCGGTTTCACGCGGGTACCATCTGCCACCAGGCTGCCGGGATTGAGCACCAGGCTCTGCCCCGCCGCCAGCCCGGCCAACACTTCGCCATGTTCGTCGTTGATGTGGCCGATGCGCACCGCCTGGGCGCGCGCCCGGCCAGCCTCGATCACGAACACGCGCCAGCCACCATCAGCCCCGCGGAACAGCGCCCCGATCGGCACGCGCAGCACGGCCGGCGCCTGCCACAGCACCACGGTCGCATCGAGCTGGAAACCATGGCCCAGCCGCGCCGCCTTGCCGGCCATTTCGGGCGTGAAGCCGATGATCAGATTGACCCGCTGTTCCTCGATGCCCAGCGCCGAAACCTTCAGCCGCCCCATCGGCTCGACGCGTGTCACCGTGCCGATCAGCAGGCCATCGCCGCCCCACTGGCTGATCTGCACCGCAGCGCCCGGCTGCACCTTCACCGCATCGCGCGACAACAGATCAACCACCACCTCGATATCGGCGGGGTTGCCGATGGTCATCAGTTCGGTGCCTTCCGGCACGATGGCGTCGCCCTGGCGCAACACCGACAGCACGGTGCCGCTGGCGTTGCTGCGCACCGGCACTTCGGCGCGGCCAGCGGCACCGGTGGGATCGGCCAACTGCGCGTGCAGCCGCTCGATCTCGGCCCGCGCCTGCGCCAATGCCGCAGCGCCAGTGGACACGCGCGTGCGCGCGGCTTCCAGTTGGGCGCGGGCCATGAAGCCGCGCCGGGCCAGATCCTCCGCACGCGCCAGATCGCGACGGGCCTGCACCAGTGCGGCGCTGGTGCCATCCGCAGAGGCACGCGCCGCCGCCAGGGCCGCACTGGCCTGGCGCTGGCTGCTGGGATCCAGTGGCTGCGATGGCAGGCCATGCATGTGGGTGATCAACTGCCCGCCCTGCACGCGATCACCGGCTTCCAGCGTGATCGGTTCCAGATAGCCGCTGATCGGCGCCGACACGACCGAGAGGCGGCGCACGCGGGTGATGCCATCATCAGTGATGCCCACCAGCATCGGCCCGCGCGTGACCGCCGCCGCATCCACCGGCTGTGGCTGCGGCCAGAAGGCATAGACCAGCCCGCCGGCCAGCAGCACGGCCACCAACAGCGCCCAGCGCCAGCGTTTCAGCAACGCCGCCATCATTCCCTCGCTTTCAACACGCGCACCATGTCGAGCCGCTGCACGCGCAGCGCCACCGTGCCGGCCGTCGCCGCCGCGGCCAGCAGAACGATGACGATCGACCAGCCATAGCTGGCCCGCGCTGGCGCGAACGGCAGGCGAAACAGATCGGAACTGAACAGCGACGTCATCAATTGGGCCAGGCCATAGCCGATCAGGCAGGCGAACGGCGTCGCCAGCGCCACCAGCAAGGCCAGTTCCCCCAGCAGCACCAGGGCAACTTCGCCGCGATGATAACCCAGCACCCGCAATGTCGCCAGTTCATGCGCCCGTTCCGAATGGATGATGCGCGCGCTGTTGTAGACAACGCCGACAACGATGGCCGAGGCAAAGCCAACATAGAAGATGATCATGGTCAGGATATTGTCGTCGATCATCCGTTCGAACTGCCGCAACGCCGCGGCCTTTTCGTTGACGCCCAGCACCTGCGGCATCGCCTTCAGCCGGGCAAGGATGGCATTGCGCTGTACCGGATCGATGCGCAGCAGGGCAGCGCCCACCGGGGCATTGTCGCGCGCCAGCGCTGCCAGCGTCGCTTCGGCGGCATAGGCGCGCATGCCGATATATTCATCGACGATGCTGACCACCGGCAGGCGGGTGATGGTGCGGCGCCCGGCCAGCAACTGCACCTCGATGCGCTGGCCGGCACGCGCGCCCAGCGCGTCGGCCAGTTGCCGGCTGAGCATCAGGCCCTGTTCGGGCAGGGCGATGGCGCGGCCTTCAGCATCGACGCGCAGGCTGAGCGCAGTGTCGGTGCGGGTCGCCTCGATCACGGTGCGCTCCACCTTCGCACCATTGACCAGCCGCACCGCCAGCCCCCGCGCCGGCTCCACGCGCAGCACGCCGGGCAGCCGAGCCAGCGCAAACAGCACATCAGGCCTGCGCGGTTCGATGAAGGTGACGGTGAGATCCTGGCGCTGGGCGCGGAAGAAGAAACTGTCGATCATCGTCCGGCTGGAATCGATGAACTGCAGGGTGGAAAACAGCAGCCCGCCGGCCATCGCCACACCCAGCACGGTGATCGCCGATCGCCCCGGCCAGCGGGCGATGTGGCGCACGATCATGTGGCCGATGGCGGAAAAGCCCAGCCGCCGCCCCAGATGTTCCACGGCGCCGGCACGATAAATCGGCGGCGGCGGCGGTGACATGGCAACCGCCGGGCTGAGGCGCACCGCCGATCGAACGCCGAACGCTGCCCCCAACCCCGCCGTCACCAGCGACAGCGCGCCTGCCGCCAGGATCAGCGGCGGCGACACGATGTAATCGAGGAAGGGGAAATGATAATATTCGCTGTACAGCCGCGCCATCTCGCGCCCCATCCAGATGCCGGCCACAGCCCCCATCAGCGTCGCCAGCAGCGCGATCACGGCAGCGAATTTCAGATAATGCGCCGCCACCGCCCAATCGGAATAGCCGAACGCCTTCAACAGCCCGATCTGGCCGCGTTCGGTGCGGATCATGCGGCCCATGACGATGGTGACCAGGAACACCGCCACCACCAGGAACACCGGCGGGATCACCCGCGTGATGGCATCCAGTTGCTGCAGTTCATTATCGATGAAGGCATGGGAAAGGTGATCGGCGCGGCCATAGGCACCGGTGCCGCCATAGGGCGCCAGCACGGCATCGATGGCACGGATCACGTCTGCCGGGTGGGCACCGCGTTCCAGCGTGACCGAAAGGCTGTTGATGGCGTCCTGCCGGTCGGTCGCCGCCTCCAGCCCGCGCCGGCCCATCCAGAACACGCCGAAGCGCGCGTCGTCCGGCAACAGATCGCCCGGCGCCATGGCATAGACGAAATTGGGTGCCATGCCGATGCCAACCACCTGCAACGACAGCCGCCGGCCATGGACGAGCGCGCTGACCCGGCGGCCAGGAGTCAGGCTATTGGCTTTGGCAAAGGCTTCATCAACCACAACCTCGTCACGCTCGCCGGTTTGCGGCATGCGGCCCAGCCGGAGTGTCACCTGGTTCAGCCGGTTCTGGCCGCGGTCCTCCAGCGAATTGAGCAGCGCCGTGATCGGCATGACGGTGCCGGGCACGTCCAGCGTCGCATGGGCCTGGATGCCACCTTCGGCACGCTGCACGCCCGGAATATCGGCAATCCGCGCCACCACCGCCCGCGGCGCTCGCACCAGGCCGGAAAACAGATCGGCGAAATGGTTGCGGGCATAATAGGCGTCGCGGGTTTGCGTGAGCGAGCGGTGCAGACCCATCGACATGATGAAGGTTGCCGTCGCCGCCGCCAGCACCAGCGCGATGGCCAGCGCCTGCCCACGCAGCCGCCACAGATCGCGCGCCAGTTTCAGGTTGAGCGCCGTCACCAGCTGATCTCCGCCGGCGCCACAGGGCGTTCGTTCAGCTCCTCGCGAGCGATCTGGCCATCGCGGAAATGGATGACGCGGCGGGCCATGGCCGCAATGCCGACATTGTGGGTGATGATCACCACCGTCGCGCCCAGTTCGCGATTGGCCTCTGCCAACGCCGCCAGCACATGCACGCCGGTGGCGGAATCGAGCGCGCCGGTCGGCTCGTCGCACAGCAGCACCTGTGGCTGCTTGGCGATGGCGCGGGCAACGGCAACACGCTGCTGTTCGCCGCCCGACAATTGCGCCGGATAATTGTGCTGCCGATTGGCCAGCCCCACCCGATCGAGCGCAGCAGCGGCATCCATCGGCCGTTCGGCAATATCGGTCACCAGCCGCACATTCTCGAGCGCGGTAAGGCTGGGGATGAGATTGTAGAACTGGAAGATGAAGCCGACATGCGCGCGGCGGAAGCGGGTGAGGCCGGCGTCATCCAGCCCGGTCAGTTCCTGATCGCCGAACCACAGCCGGCCACTGGTGGGCCGGTCCAGCCCGCCCAATATGTTGAGCAGGGTGGATTTGCCGCTGCCCGACGGGCCGAGCAGCACCAGCATCTCGCCCTTGGCAATGGCCAGTTCCACACCGCGCAGGGCGTGCACGTCGGCTTCGCCGCTGCGATACAGCTTGCCCAGCCCGGTCGCGGCAAAGCTGCCGGGCGGCGCGCCTGACGCGCGGAATTCTGACGGCTTCTCCATCATGCGTGCCGCCAGTGTCGGGCCGGCGTGCACCCCTCGCAAGCCGGGGTGATTGCTTATGGCCCTTGTGCGTAGAAGCCCGGCATTGGCCCGCCGTCGCCGCTGGTGCATGCTGGTGGCCGGCAACGGCAGGGGTTGGCGCGCACATGTTCAGGATTCGCCCGGTCGCCATCGATACCTATCCGGAAAACATGGCCTTTCTGCCGCGCACTGGCAGCAGCTATGGCGCCGAACAGTTCCAGGCGCTGAAGAAGATCGAGATCTGTGGGCCGGGGGCCTCCATCCTCGCCACGCTGGCCATCCTCGATGATGATCATCTGCTCGAACCCGGTGAGATCGGCCTCGGCGAACAGGCCTTCCGCCGGCTCGGCCTGCCCGCCGGCACCATGGTCACCATCGCCCAGGCCCGCCCGCCGGCCAGCCTGGATGCCGTGCGCCGCAAGATCGGCGGCGCCCTGCTCGACGCGGCGGAGATCAGCGCCATCATCGCCGACATCGCCCGCTATCGCTATGCGCCGATGGAAATCGCTGCCTTCCTGGTCGCCTGCGCCGGTTCAATGTCGCGCGCCGAAACGCTGGCGCTCACCCGCGCCATGGCCGCTGCCGGCGAACGGCTGCACTGGCCCGGCCCGCTGGTGGTGGACAAGCATTGCATCGGCGGCATCCCCGGCAACCGCACATCGATGATCGTGGTGCCGATCGTTGCCGCCCACGGCCTGACCATGCCCAAGACCAGTTCCCGCGCCATCACCTCGCCATCCGGCACTGCAGACAGCATGGAGGTGCTGGCCAATGTCGAACTTTCCGCTGCCCGCATTCAGGAAATCGTGGGCCAGGAAAACGCCGTTCTGGCCTGGGGCGGCCGGGTCAACCTGTCCCCGGCGGACGATATCCTGATCAGCGTGGAACGCCCGCTCGGCATCGACACGGCCGAACAGATGGTCGCCTCCATATTGTCCAAGAAGCTCGCCGCCGGTGCCACGCATCTGGTGATCGACATGCCGGTGGGCCCCACCGCCAAGGTGCGCAGCGAAGCCGCCGCCGTGAAGCTGCGCAAACTGTTCGAATATGTCGCCGGGCAATTGGGCATGGTGATCGACGTTGTCATCTCCGATGGCAGCCAGCCCATCGGGCGCGGCATCGGCCCGGTGCTGGAAGCCCGCGACGTGATGCAGGTGCTGCGCTGTGAGGCCGCCGCCCCGGCAGACTTGCGCGACCATGCGCTGTTGCTGGCCGGGCGCGTGCTCGATCTGGATCCGGCCCTGCGCGGTGGCCAAGGCCGGCGCCGCGCCACCGAATTGCTCGACAACGGCGCGGCACTGGCCGCCATGCACCGGCTGATGCGCCAACAAGGCCCGCCGCCGCAGGTGGCCGTGCTGGGGCCGTTGGTGCACGACATCACTGCGCCTACAGCAGGCCATGTCTCGGCTATCGATTGCCACCGCATTGCCCGCATTGCCCGCCTTGCCGGCGCCCCGATGGACAAGGGGGCTGGCATCGATCTGTTTTGCAAGGTGGGCGCGCCGGTTGCCGCAGGCCAGCCGCTCTATCGCATCCACGCCGCAGCGCCCGCCGGCCTCACCTATGCCCGCGACCTGGCCGCGGAAGATGATGGCTTTGCGTTGCTGCCATGACCGCAACGCTGCACGCCTTTGCCGATGATGCGGCGCCCGCCGGCCGATTGGCGGCAGCGCTGGGTATCGCCTGCGTGGGGCTGGACAGCCACCGCTTCCCCGATGGCGAGCATCGGGTGACGGCGGGCGAAACAACGCCGACAGCCCTGCTCTACCGCACGCTGGCTGATCCCGATACCAAGCTGGTCGAACTGCTGCTCGCCGCCGATGCCTTGCGTCGGCGCGGGGCAACGCGCCTCGTGCTGGTTGCGCCCTATCTGCCCTACATGCGGCAGGATATAGCCTTCGCACCCGGTGAGGCGGTCTCGCAGCAGGTGATCGGCCAGCTGCTGGGCCAGGCCTTCGATGCGATGTTGACAGTCGATCCCCACCTGCACCGCACGCCCGATCTCGCCGCCGTGCTGCCCGGCGCCATCACCGTGTCGGCCGCCGCCACCATCGCGCAGGCGCTGCAGGGCAAGCTGCCCGCCGATACCGTGCTGGTTGGCCCCGACGCGGAATCCCGGCCCTGGGTCGCCGCTGTCGCCACGCCGCTTGGCCTGGATTTCATCGTCGCCACCAAGCAGCGCCACGGCGACCGCAGCGTGACCATCACCCTGCCCCCCATCGGCCCACGTCCGGCGTGGCTGGTGGACGACATGCTCTCCAGCGGCGGCACGCTTATCGCCTGCGCCCAGCAACTGCGCGCGGCTGGCGTAACGCTGGCCGGCGCCGCCGTCACCCATTGCCTGGCCAGCGCCGACGATCTGGCCCGCCTCGCCGCCGCTGGCATCGCGCCGCTGATCGCCTGCGATTCCATCCCCGGCCCAGCCGCCAGCATCAGCCTTGCCCCGGCGCTGGCCACCGCCATCCGCCAGCACGGCCTAACATGACCACCGGCCTCACCTCCGCTGAAGCTGCGGCGCGGCTGGCCGCCGATGGCCCCAATGATCTGCCGCGCCCCGGCACACGTGGTTTACCGCGTATCATCATCGATGTGCTGAAGGAGCCCATGTTGGCGCTGCTGCTGGGCGGCGGCATCGTCTATCTGCTGCTCGGCGAACGCACCGAGGCGCTGGTGCTCGTCGGCTTTGCCGGCCTGTCGATCCTGATCACCGTGGTGCAGGAACAGCGCACCGAACGCGCGCTGGCCGCCCTTCGCGATCTGGCCTCGCCGCGGGCGCTGGTGATCCGCGATGGCCAGCGCCAGCGCATCGCCGGGCGCGATGTGGTGGTGGGCGATGTGCTGGTGCTGGGCGAAGGTGATCGCGTGCCGGCCGATGGCTGGCTGCTGCAGGGCGAAGGCCTGCTGACCGATGAATCGCTGCTCACCGGGGAATCGCTGCCGGTCGGCAAGCTGGGCGGCGATGGCCTGCCACAGCTTTACGCCGGCACCCTGGTGGTGCGCGGTGCCGGGCTGGCGCAAGTGACGGCCACGGGTGCCACCACCCACATGGGCCAGATCGGCATCATGTTGGCCACGGTTGATACCGAAGTGCCGCACCTGACGCTGCAAACGCGGCGACTGGTGCTATGGTTTGCCGGCTTCGGGTTGGCGGCCAGCCTGCTTGCCGTGCTGCTCTATGGCTTGCTGCGCGGCGGCTGGTTGCAGGCGGTACTGGCCGGCATTGCGCTGGGCATGGCGATGCTGCCGGAGGAGTTTCCGGTGGTGCTCACCGTCTTCATGGCGATGGGGGCGATGCGGCTGTCACGCCAGCGCGTTCTGGTGCGCCGCGCCGCCGCCATCGAATCACTGGGCGCCGCCACCGTGTTGTGCAGCGACAAGACCGGCACGCTCACCCAGAACCGCATGGCGGTGGTGGCGCTGTGGCGGCCCGATGCCGGCCTGGTCGAGACGTCTGGTCAAACTGATCTCGCCGCGCTCGGCCAACTGGCCAGCCCGCCCCACGCCACCGATCCGATGGACATCGCCTTCCATATGCTGGCCAGCGATCTGGGCGCGCCAGTGGCCACGGGCGAGGTGCTGCACCTTTACCCGCTCGCGCCGGGCCAGCCGGTGATGGCGCAGGTCTGGTCCAGCGGCACGGTCGCGGCCAAGGGCGCGCCTGAAGCCATCGCCCGCCTGTGCCGGCTCGATGCCGCCGCGCTCGCCAAGATGGAGGCAGCGGCCGGCGCGATGGCGGCGCAGGGCCTGCGCGTGCTGGCATTGGCGGAGTGCGCCCTGCCCGCAGGCCCACTGCCCGACGCACTGTCTGCCCTGCCGCTGGAATTCCGCGCCCTTGCTGGCATCGCCGATCCGCTGCGCGCCGATGTGCCGGATGCGGTGCGCGCCTGCCAGGCCGCCGGGGTGCGGGTGATGATGATCACCGGCGATTACCCGGAAACCGCCCGCGCCATCGCCGCCCAGGCCGGCATCGCGCCGCTGGAAACCCTCACCGGCACGGAACTCGATACGCTGGATGACGCCGCGCTCTCCCGGCGGCTGGCCGGCGTTGGCGTTTGCGCCCGCATCCAGCCGCGCCAGAAACTGCGCATCGTCGAAGCGCTGAAGGCTGGCGGCGCGGTGGTGGCGATGACCGGCGACGGGGTGAACGACGCGCCGGCCCTGAAGGCCGCGCACATCGGCGTCGCCATGGGCGGGCGCGGCACCGATGTGGCGCGCGAAGCCTCGGCCATCGTGCTGCTCGATGATGATTTCAGCGCCATTGTTACCGCCATGCGGCTGGGCCGGCGCATCCACGACAATCTGAAAAAGGCGATGGGCTTCATCGTGGCCGTGCACATCCCCATCGCCGGGCTGGCGCTGCTGCCGCTGCTGTTTGGCCTGCCGCTGCTGCTGGGGCCGGTGCATATCGCGCTGCTGGAGATGATCATCGATCCGGTCAGCGCGCTGGCGTTCGAGGCGGAGGAGGCCGAATCCGATGCGATGACCCGGCCGCCGCGCGCGCCCGATGCGCCACTGTTCGCCCCGGCCCAACTGGCCGCCGCCCTGCTGGAAAGCGCTGTCGTGCTCGCCCTCGTCGCCGGCTTTGCGCTCATCCTGTGGCATGCCGGCCTCGCCGAACCCGCCGTCCGCTCCGCTGCCTTCCTTGCGCTTGTCGCCGGCCTGCTGGCGCTGATGCTGGTTAATCGCCGGCTGGGCAGCGGCATGGCCACGTTGATCGGCGGCGCGGGGCGCGTGCTGGCGCTGGTGCTGGCCGCCGTGCTCGGCTTGGCCACCGCCACGCAGTTCGTGCCGCCGCTCACCACCCTGCTGCGCTTCACCACCATAACCCCCGCGCTCGCGCTAGCCATCGGCGGCGGCGCAGTGCTGGCCATCCTGCTGCTGCAGACGCTGAAACGCGTGATGGGAACCCGCTAGCGCGGCGCTATTTGCGCAGCCACTGGTCTGCCTTGCCCAGTGCCGGCTTGGCCAGCGCCGTTTCGGCCTTCGCATCGCCCAGCAGCCAGTGCCGCCACCACAGGGTTGTCACGCGCGCCACCCGGTCCTGCCGGGCCACGTCGTCGGGCGCCTTGCGGGTGTCGCCGGCAAACAGCAGGTGATCGCCGCCGTCCAGTTGCAGCAGTGCCTTGCGGCCATCGGCCGGAGCGCCGGTGAACAGGCTGAGGCGGCGGGCGCGCTGATCGGCGGCGAAATCTGCGGAGGCATTGGCGGGCACGCCATCGGCGGTGCTGGTGATCACCAACAGCGGCCGGCCGATGCCACCGAACTGCGTTTTGGCCATGGCTGCATCGGCCGGGCCGCTGCTGCTCATCGCCACAAACGCCCGGAAACGGCGGTCGATCAGCGGCGCCTGTTCACCATCGGGGCGCTGGCCGGCCATCGCCTGCACCACCCAGGCCCCCATGCTGAACCCGCCCAGCGCCAGGTGATGGCTGTCGATGCGGGCAAGATCGCAGGCGCCTTCATGGGGTCGCCCCAGCACTGACAACCGCGCCAGTTCATCGGCAACAAAGCCGACATCGCCGATGCGGGCAAACAGTTGTTCCGGCGCGATACCGGCGCGCACGCGAGCGTCGCGCTCTGCCGGGGTGGCAGGCTGGCGGTAAACGGCGGCATCGCTGCCGGGATGCTCCAGCCGGATCACCGCGATGCCGGCGGCAGTCCACGCTGTCACCCAGCGCGATGCGTTGCCGCGCGTGCCGCCCAGGCCGGGCGACCAGATCACAGCAGGGACTTTCCCTTTCCCATCAGGCAGGGTGATCCGCACCGGCACATCACGGCCGCGCGGGCCATCGCGCCACACCGCGTCGCACTGCACGGCGGCCAGCGACGGTGCAGCCACCAACAGGGCAAGACAGGTGAGCGCGGCTTTCACGCGCTCACCCTAACCCCTCATCACGCCAGCGTCATCTTCCGCTTGCCATGCTTCACCACGGCGGCCTGCGGCGCGCTGGTGGCCATCGAAACCGTCTTGATCGTGTCCATGAACACCCAGTCGCAGCGGGTTTCAGCGGCGTTGAACGACAGGGTGAGATAGCCGCGCCGGCTGGTGTCGCACCATTGCAGGCCGGGGGAACTTTGCAGCAACCCGGCACGGATCAGCGCCGGATCGGCCTTCAACGATCCTTCATAGCCCGGCGAGGTGACCGACTGCACACCGAATTCGGCCGCCACCGGCATGCCATCCAGGCTGTGGTTGAAGGCCCAGGCATTGTGGCTGTCACCGGCGATCACGATCGGATCGGCGCCGGCATCGGCCATCGCTTTCAGCAAGCGGCGGCGCGCCTGCGGATAGCCAGACCACATGTCCTGCGCGCCCGAAATGCCGGCCTGCGCGGCGGCAATGCCGCCCTTGATATAGCCTTGCGCGCGCGGATCGGCATCGGCGGCGAGCCATTCCAGCGCATTCTTCGGCGTGAACAGATCGCCCATCACCACCTGCTGCGCGATCAGCTGCCATCGCTGGCCGGCCTGCACGCTGGCGGCCACTTCGGTTGCGAACCAGGCTTCCTGCTCGGCACCCAGCAGGGTGCGGGCCGGATTTTGCCATTCGCCCGATTGGAAGGCCTTGATTCCCTCTGGCCCGGCCTTCAGCGCGGCGTTGAGATTAAGCTGCTTGTCGCGGCCCGACATGCGGGTATCCAGCGTCAGCACCGACACCAGATTGCCGAAATCATAGCGATGCCACGGCACGTCCGGGCTCATCAGCCATTCGCGGTGCGCCTTCAGCGCGGCATCGCGGCGCAAATTCCAAACGCCTTCATCGGCCTGGTGATTCTGCGCGCCGCCCTTCCACGTATCATTGGCGAATTCATGATCATCCCAGATGGCGATCATCGGGAATCGCGCGTGGATCGCCTGCAGGCCGGGATCAGTGCGATAGCTGGCGTAACGCTGGCGATAATCGTCGATCATCAGGATTTCATCGACCGGCAGGATCTCGCGGCCGGGCATCACCTGCTCCGGGTAGCTG
>Ga0209278_1000300_pt1 | contig 44996 bp, 49 predicted proteins | sample JI81BgreenDNA_FD_187504 | JGI IMG/M metagenome (GOLD analysis project Ga0209278, IMG submission 187504) | Wastewater effluent complex algal communities from Wisconsin, to seasonally profile nutrient transformation and Carbon sequestration -... | ecosystem: Engineered > WWTP > Effluent > Algae...
CCGAATATTCGGGGGTGTTGTCGGGTGCATCGTTCACGCGCCCTTCCTTAAACCTTGGATGGCGACCGGGAAACTGCCTTGCCGCGACATTTTGGCATGATAGGGAAGGGCGCATGAGTGCATGCCCCGAATCTGTTGATATCCTTGTGCTGGGCGGCGGCGGCCGCGAGCATGCGCTGTGCTGGAAATTGAAGCAGTCACCGCGCTGTGGGCGGCTGCTGTGCGCACCGGGCAATGCCGGCATCGCCGAAGTGGCGACATGCGTGGCGCTGAACGCCAACGATCCGAAGGCCGTGGTGGATTTCGTGGCGGCCAATGGCATCGCGCTGGTGGTCGTCGGCCCGGAAGCGCCGCTGGTGGCCGGCGTCGCCGATGCGTTGCGCAAGGCCGGCGTGCCGGTGGTGGGCCCTTCGGCGGCGGCAGCGGAACTGGAAGCCTCCAAGGGCTTCACCAAGGATCTGTGCGCCGAGCATGACATTCCCACGGCGCGCTTCCGGCGTTTTGCCAGTGCGGCCGATGCCCATCATTATGTCGCCGTCCACCCGCTGCCGGTGGTGGTGAAGGCCGATGGCCTGGCCGGCGGCAAGGGCGTGACGGTGGCCGAGAGCAACGAGGAAGGCCTTGCCGCACTGGCCGAAATCCACGGCCCGGTGGTGGTGGAGCAATGCCTGGAAGGGCCGGAAGCCAGCCTGTTCATCCTGACCGATGGCGAGACGGTGCGGGTGCTGCCCACGGCGCAGGATCACAAGCGGCTGCGCGATGGCGATGAAGGCCCGAACACCGGCGGCATGGGCGCCATCTCGCCGAGCCCGCGCCTGACGCCCGCCCTGCAAGCCCAGGCGATGGAGCGCATCGTGCTGCCGACGCTGGCGGCGATGAAGGCGCGTGGCACGCCGTTTCAGGGTTTCCTCTATGCCGGGCTGATGCTCACCGCCGATGGCCCGATGCTGATCGAATACAACGTGCGGCTGGGCGATCCCGAAGCGCAGGTGCTGATGCTGCGGCTGGAATCCGATGCGGTGGAACTGATGTGGGCGGCCGCGACCGGCAGCCTGGCCGCTGTTGATCCGGTGTGGAGCAAGGATGCCGCCGTCACCGTCGTCATGGCGGCAAAGGGTTATCCGTGGCGTCCGGTGGCCGGCACAGTGATCGATGGTCTGTCCGCCGCCGAAGCCCTGGGTGTGCGGGTGTTCCACGCCGGCACCAAGCGCAGCGAGGATGGAAGGCTGGTGGCCGCCGGTGGCCGCGTGCTCAACATCACGGCGCTGGGCCATGATATTTCCGAGGCGCGCGCGCTGGCCTATGCGGCTATTCGCAAGATAAGATGGCACGGCGGCCATTTCCGGCGGGATATCGGCAAGACCGCCTGATTTCCGCCAGCGCCGGGGATTTGGGGAGAGGCGCGATGAGCGATCGGCAGGAACAATTTTCGGGCACCAGCGCGGTTCGTCCCGGCCAGGAGATCGACGCCGTCCGGCTCGCGGAGTGGATGCAGGCCAATGTTGAAGGCTATGCCGGCCCGCTGACCATCGAGCAGTTCAAGGGCGGGCAATCAAACCCGACCTACAAGCTGATCACGCCCGGCCAGAATTATGTGCTGCGCCGCAAGCCGCCGGGCCAGCTGCTGCCATCCGCCCACGCCGTGGACCGCGAATACAAGGTGATCACCGCGCTTTACGCGCAGGGCTTTCCGGTCGCGCGCACCTTCGGCCTGTGCCAGGACAATGATGTGATCGGCACCTGGTTCTACATCATGGACTGTGTGGATGGCCGCGTGATCTGGGACACGACCTTCCCCAACGTGCCCAAGCCCGAGCGCCGGGCCTATTTCGACGCCATGAACAAGACGATGGCCGATCTGCACATGATCGATCCGGTCGCCGCCGGGCTGGGCGATTTTGGCAAGCCGGGCAATTATTTCGCGCGCCAGATCGGGCGCTGGTCAAAGCAGTATCTCGAGGATGTCGACGCTGGGCGTTACGGCCCGATGGACAAGCTTGTGGAATGGCTGCCCGCCAATATCCCGCCAGGCGATGAAGTGTCGGTAGTCCACGGCGATTATCGTTGTGACAACATGATCTTCCACCCCACCGAGCCCCGCGTGCTGGCGGTGCTGGATTGGGAACTGTCGACGCTCGGTCATCCTTTGGCGGATTTTTCCTACCATCTGATGATGTACCGTATGCCGCCCAGCACCACGACGGGCCTGGTGGGCAATGATCTGGAATCGATGGGCCTGCCATCGGAGCAGGAATATATCGACGCCTATTGTCGCCGCACCGGTCGCGACGGCATTCCCGACATCGATTTCTATGTCGCCTACAACATGTTCCGCCTGGCCGGCATCATCCACGGCATCAAGGGCCGGGTGATCCGCGGCACGGCCACTTCGGCCCACGCGAAGAAGTCGGCCGAAGGCTTCGAGGCGTTGGCTGATCTGGCGTGGAACCAGGCGCAGAAACTGGGCGCGAAGTAGACTCGCTTGCAACGGGAGCGAGTCGCTCATGCCGAGCTTGTCGAGGCACAGACGGAACGTGGCGCGTGCCTCGACAAGCTCGGCATGAGCGGGTTTTGTTGTGCGATTGAGAGCCGGGGTTGCGCCTGCGCTGCCGACCCGCCACGCTGAAACCATGAACCGCTGGCCCCTCTTCCTGCTCACCCTTGCCGCCGGGTTGTTGCTCGGCTGGTGGACCACGCAAACGCCGACGCCGCTTGATGCCAGCGCCCCGGCCGATCAGTTCAGCGCCGGCCGTGCCATGGCCGATGTGCGTGTGCTGGCCCGCGCGCCGCACCCCACCGGCACGCCGGCCAATCTGGCTGGCATCGCCCATATGGAACGCCGGCTGGCCGCCTTGGGCTTCACCACCCGCCGCGTCGTCACGCCGTTGGCAGGCAAACCAGCGCAGCGGCTGGCGAAATGGGGCGGCGATCCCAGCCAGCCGGCGATCAGCCTGGTCGCCATCCGCCCCGGCGGCGACGCGGCGGTGCCAGCGGTGGCGCTGATGGCGCATCATGATTCGGTGTGGGCATCACCGGGTGCGGCCGATGATATTGCCGGCGTTGCGGCGGCGCTGGAAATCGCCCGTGCCATTCCGCAGGCCAGCCAGCGCCGCGATCTGGTGCTGATCTTCACCGATGCCGAAGAATTGGGCCTGGTCGGCGCGCGCGCCATCTATCGCGACAATGAAGATCCCATCGCCGCCCGCACCGGCGTGTTGATCAATCTGGAAGCGCGCGGTGGCGGCGGCCGGGCGATGATGTTCCAGACCGGTCCGCGCAATGGCGAACTCGTCCGCCGCCTTGCCGATGTCAGCCCAAGCGCTTCGGCCAGCAGCCTGGCGGTGACCCTTTATGAAAGCCTGCCCAACGATACGGACTTCACACCCGCGAAAGAGCGCGGCATCGCCGGGCTGAACTTTGCCTTCATTGGCGATGCCTGGGGCTATCACAGCCCGTTGATGACGCCGGACCGACTGGATCAGGGCGCGCTGCAGCATCTGGGTGACAGTGCGCTGGCCATCACCCGCGATCTCGTCGCCGCGCCCGAACTGCCCGCCCGTACCGAAAACGCCGTGTTCGCCAGCGCGCCGCTGATCGGCATCATCGTCTATTCCCCGGCCGCCGGCTGGGGGCTGCTGGTGACGATTGCCGGCCTGTTGCTGCTGGCAGGCTATTGGCGGCGGGCCGAATGGTCGCTGGGCGGCATGTTGATGGCGCTGGGCCAGGCCGTGCTGGCGCTGATCATTGCCGGAGTGCTGATGTTCGGCCTCAACCTGCTGTCGGGCAGTGTGGGCGGCGAATATTATGATCGGCTCGCCGCCCTGCCGCGGCTGGAAGTGGTGGCGGCGCTGGCGGCACTGGCGGTGCTGCTGTTCGTGGGCGCAGCGCCGGCTGGCAGCCTGTGGGATCGCTGGCTGGCCTGGGCGGCGCTGTGTTTTGCGGGAGCCCTGGTCGCGCAGATCGTGTTGCCCGGTGCCGGGCCAGTGCTGGCCTGGCCGGCGCTGCTGGCGGCCATCGGCGCTGTTCTGGGCGCACGGCCCGGCGCGACGGGGTTGGCGCAAGTCGTCCCGGCGGCGCTGCTCGCCATTCCCGGCCTGGCGCTGGGGGCGGAGTTGTTCCATTTCGCCTTCCTCGGCATCGGCGGGCCCATGCCATTTGCCACCGTGCCGCTGCTGATCCCGGTGCTGGCGCTGCTGGCGCCGCTTACGCCCGGCGGCGCAAACCGCCGGCCGGCGCTGCTGGCGGGCGGCGCCCTGGTGCTGCTGGCGGCGGTTATTGCCCTGTGGGTCAATCTTGATGAACGCGCGCCTTCGGTTCCGCCTTATGCCGGCACCGAAAAGAGCCAGGGCTGAGCCCGTGCCGCGCCGGCTCATCCTCGGCATGTTCGTGTCGCTGGATGGCTTTGTCAGCAGCCGCACCGGCAATGAAGATTGGATCTTCCGCAGCGGTGACGATGCCACCGATGCCTGGGTGATCGCGCAGCTGGGCCAGGCCGGGCTGATCGCTATGGGCAGCCGGTCCTTTGGTGACATGGCGCAGTACTGGCCCACCGCTGAATCGCCGTTTGCCGCCGTGATGAATGCCACGCCCAAGCTGGTGTTCAGCCGCAGCCGGCCCGCCGCCGCTGCCGCCGATGGATCATGGGCCAACCCCTTCGTGGCGGGCGCCGATCTGGCCGAAGCGGTGGCGCTCTGGAAGGCGCAGCCCGGTGGTGACATCAGGGTGCTGGGCGGCGCGCGTTTCGCGCAGGCATTGGCCGCAGCCAAGCTGGTCGATGAATTTCAACTGATGGTCTGCCCGGTGGCGCTGGGTTCCGGTGTGGCGCTGTTCGCCGGCTTGCCCCAGCCGCTCGACCTGCAACTGGTATCGGTGCAGAGCTTCAGCGGCGGCGCCATGGCGCTGGTCTATCGCCCGGCCTAGCGTTGTTTGCGTTTGGGTTGAATCCCGAACCCGCTCATGCCGAGCTTGTCGAGGCATGGACCGCGTGTTGAGCGTGCCTCGACAAGCCCGGCATGAGCGGTTCTGTTCTGATGCAAGCGAGGCTAGAGAAACACGCAGACCGTCTGCCCATCGGGCGGCGGGCAACGCCGGGAAATGCGGAAGGCGATTGCAAAATGCACGCTGCCCGGCACTTTCTTGCCGGCTTCATCGTGGGCCGGCAGGAACTTCCAATTGGCCCTGGCCAGCGCGCAGGCATCGACAGCGAGATTGAACGGCTGATCGGCGCCCTTGGTCACCGTGCAACCGGTGATAACGCCCTTGGCATCGATGGCCAGATCAAAGGCGATATCGCCTTCCACCCCGGCATCGCGGGCGGCTTCGGGATAGGCATCCTGGTCCAGAATCACCTTCTTCGGTTGTGGCGGGGCCGCTGTGATCACCGCCTGCGCCATCAGCAGTGCCATCAGTTTCATGCCGCCCCTCCGTCATGCCCCCGGCTCGCCAGCAACTTGTCGATCTTGCGGCCATCCATGTCGATGATCTCGAACTGCCACGGCCCCACCCGGAATTTCTCGCCGGTTTGTGGCAGGTGGCGCAATTGTTCCAACGCCAGGCCGGCCACCGTTTCATAATCGCGGTCATCGGGCAGCGGCACGCCCAGCCGGTGCGCCAGTTCATCCACCGGCAGCGCGCCCGATATCAGCCAGCTGCCGTCATCACGCTCCACCGCGGGCGGATCATTGTGATCATCAACATCGCTGCGGAAAGCGCCGGCAATCGCCGACAGCACGTCTGATGGCGTCACGATGCCTTCGAAATGGCCATATTCATCATGCACCAGCGCCATCGGAATATCGGCATCGCGCAGCGCATTGAGCGCTTCAACCGCGTCGATCACATCGGGCAGCACCGGGGCTTGCCGGGCCAGCGCCGCCAGATCAAGCGGCTTGCCTTCGATCAGCGCCTGCACCACGTCGCGCGCCTGCAGCACGCCGATGATGTCGTCCACGCCGCCACGCGCCACCAGGATGCGGCTGTGCGGCGTGGCCGCCAGGCGCGCGCGCACCACATCTTCGGGCGCATCGGCATCGATCCATTCGATTTCGCCGCGCGGGGTCATCACGCCGCGCACGCGCCGATCTGCCAGGCGCATGATGCCGGCAATCATGTCGCTTTCCTCGGCGTCGATCACGCCGGCGGTGGTCGCTTCGGCCACCACCGATCGCAGTTCTTCTTCGGTCACCGTCTGGTCGCCCTCGCGGCTCTGGCCGAGCAGGCGGAAGACGAAGCGGCTCGACCGGTCGAGCAGCCAGACGAACGGCGTGGTGACCCGCGCAAACAGCACCATGATGGGCGCCACCCGCACGGCAATGGCTTCGGGGCTGCGCAACGCGAACTGCTTGGGCACCAGTTCACCAACGATCAGCGACAGATAGGTGGCGATCACGATCACCACGGCAAAGCCGGTTTCTTCGGCCAGATGCGCCGGCAGGCCAAACCACAGCGCCAGCCGATCGCCCACCGGCCGCGCCAGCGTTGCGCCGGAATAGGCGCCGTTGATGATGCCCACCAAAGTGATGCCGATCTGCACGCCCGACAGGAAGCGGCTGGAATCCTCGGCCAGCGTCAACGCGATTTTCGCGCCGGATGAGCCGCGTTCGGCCAACCCACGCAGCCGGGGCCGCCGGGCCGAGACGATGGCGAGTTCCGACATGGCAAAAAAGCCATTGAGCAGGATCAGGCCGGCGATGATGCAGGCGTCCAGCCAGGGAAAGGGGGCCATTGGCTCCGGGCACATAACGCGGGGCCAGGGTGCCCGCACGCCCTCTCATACGGGATGGCGGGCGGGCCTGCAATCAACCGCGCAGCGTGGCCCCCAGCTTGGCGGCCGCCGCGATGACCTTGGCCGATACCGCTTCGATCTCGGCTTCGGTCAGCGTGGCCGTCGTTGGCTGCAGCGTGACTTCGACCGCGAGACTGAGCTTGCCCGGTTCGATGCCGGGGCCGGCGTAGCGATCAAACAGGCTGACGCCGGCGATCAGCGCCTTGTCGGCCCCGGCCACGGCGCGCAGCAGGCTGTCGGCGGGTAGGCCTTCATCTACCACGAAGGCGAAATCGCGGCTGAGCGGCAGCAGCGGATTCGGCGCCCAGGCCTCGCGCTTGCGGCTGCGCGGTGGCAGCGCATCGAGATAGAGTTCGACGGCGGCCACCGGGCCCTTCACGTCGAACTGGGCGGACGTGCGCGGGTGGATGATGCCGAAATCGGCCAACGCCACCTTGCCCAGCACCAGCCGCCCGGCGCGGCCCGGATGCCACCAGCCGTCCGCCGGAGCGACGACCTGCAGGCGCTGCACGGGCGCGCCCAGTGCCGCGAGCGCGGCGAGGGCTTCGGCCTTGGCGTCATAGGCGTCGGGCTTGGTGGCCGGGCCGGAGCGCCAGTCACGTCCGCGCCCTTCGCCGGCCATTAGGATGGCCGCGGTCGGCCGTTCGGCGTCGGCGAGGTAGCGCTGGCCAAGTTCGAACAGGCGCACGGAGGATGCGCCGCGATCCATGTTGCGGGCAGCGGCAGACAGCAGCCCGGGCAGCAGGCTGGGGCGCATGGCGGCCATATCAGCCGAAATCGGGTTGGCCAGGTTGAACGCGGCGCCGCCGAAGGCATCGGTCTGTGCCGGCGGCAGGAAGCTCCAGGTGATGGCTTCGTCATGGCCGCGCGCCGCCAGCACACGGCGCAGGCGGCGCTGGGAACGCTGCAGCGGGGTGGCCGTGGGCGCGGCAACGCCTTCAGCGCGCGGCAGCGGCGTGGCCGGCACGCGGTCCAGCCCGTGGATGCGCACAACTTCCTCGACGAGATCGGCCTCGCCATCGACATCGCGGCGCCATGACGGGACGGAGACTTGCCACGGGGTGCCGCGCGTCACGCCGAAGCCGAGCCGGGTGAGGATATCGGCCTGCTCGTCTTCGGCGACGTCCAGCCCAGCGAGGCCGAGCACGCGTGACGGGCGATAGGCGATGCTGCGGCTGGTGTCGGGAATCTGGCCGGCAACCACCATTTCCGAAGCCTCGCCGCCGCACAGATCGAGCACCATTTGCGTGGCGAGCTCGAGGCCCGGCACGACGAACAGCGGATCAACGCCGCGCTCAAACCGTGCCCGCGCGTCGCTGTTGATGCCGAGCGCGCGGCCGGTGGTGCCGATGCGTTCGGGCGTGAAATAGGCCGCCTCGATCAGCACGTCGGTGGTGGTTTCGGAACAGCCGCTGTGCTCGCCGCCCATGATGCCGCCGATGTCGTGCACTTCGGAATCGTCGGCGATGACGGTCATGCTCTCGTCGAGCGCATAGGTCTTGCCGTTCAGCGCCAGCACGCTCTCGCCTGCCCGCGCGCGTCGGGCGATGAGGCCGCCCTGCAGCTTGGCGACGTCATAAACGTGCAGCGGCCGGCCGCTGTCGATGCTCAGGAAATTGGTGATGTCGACCAGCGCCGAGATCGGGCGCAGGCCCACGGCGCGCAGGCGGCGTTGCAGCCAGTCCGGCGAGGCGCCGTTGCTCACGCCGCGCACGATGCGGCCGGCGAAGGCCGGGCAGCCCTCGGCGTCCTCCACCGTGATCGGGCGCGGCATCGGGAAGCTGCCGGCCACCGGCGCGATGCTGCGCGCCTTCAACGTGCCGATGCCGGCCGCGGCCAGATCGCGCGCAATGCCGAGAATCCCCAGACACTCCTGCCGGTTCGGCGTGATGGCGATATCGAACACCGGATCATTGAGGCCCGCCCAATCGACATAGCGCGCGCCCACCGGCGCATCGTCGGGCAGCGCGATGATGCCGTCATGCTCGTCCGACAGCTCCAGCTCGCGCATGGAACACATCATGCCCTTCGATTCGACACCGCGGATCGCCGCCACTTTCAGCGTGATGCCGCTGCCGGGCACATAGGTGCCGGGCGCGCCGAACACGCCTTTCATGCCGGCGCGCGCGTTGGGGGCGCCGCACACCACTTGGCAGGGTTCGCCGCTGCCGGTGTCAACGATGAGCACCTGCAATTTGTCGGCCTGCGGGTGGCGTTCGGCAGTCAGCACATGGGCGATGGTGAAGGCACCCAGCGCTTCCGCCGGGTTCTCGATGCCTTCCACTTCCAGGCCGCAGCCGGTCAGCGCGGTAGCGATCTCATCGACGCTGGCATTGGTGTCGAGATGGTCCTTGAGCCAGGACAGGGAGAACTTCACGAGACGGCTCCCGCAGAAATGGAGGGCAGGTCAAAGGCCGAGAAGCCGTTGTGCTTCAGCCACTTGATGTCCCCATCAAAGAAGGCGCGAAGATCGGTGAGGCCATATTTTAGCATGGCAAGGCGATCGACCCCGGTGCCGAAGGCAAAGCCCTGCCACTCGTTCGGATCAAGCCCGCAGGCTTCGATCACGCGCGGATGCACCATGCCGCTGCCCAGCACTTCCAGCCACTTATCAACCTGGCCAGCGCCGGCCGGCTTGCCGGTCTTGCTGTTGTAGCCGACATCGACCTCCACCGACGGTTCGGTGAACGGGAAATAGGACGGGCGGAAGCGCAGCACGACGTCGTCCACCTCGAAAAAGGCCTTGATGAAGGTTTCCAGCGTCCACCTGAGGTGGGCGAGCGTGATGCCCTTGTCGATCACCAGGCCTTCGATCTGGTGGAACATCGGCGTGTGGGTGGCGTCGCTGTCGCTGCGATAGACGCGGCCGGGCGCGATGATGCGGATCGGCGGCTTCTGGCTCATCATCGTGCGGATCTGCACCGGCGATGTGTGCGTGCGCAGCACCAGCTTGGCATCGGGCGGGCTTTGCGCGATGTAAAATGTGTCATGCATCGCTCGCGCCGGGTGGCTTTCCGGAATGTTGAGCGCGCTGAAATTGTGCCAGTCGTCTTCGATCTCCGGGCCGCTGGCCACGGCGAAACCCAGATCGGCGAAGATTTCAGCCAGTTCATCCATCACCTGGCTCACCGGATGGATGCTGCCGCTGGCGGGCAGGGCGACGGGCAGGGTCATGTCCTGCTGCTCTGCGGCCAGCTTCGCGTTCAGCGCGGCTTCGTCGAGCGCGGCTTTCCTGGCGGCCAGCGCGGCGGTGACGGTTTCGCGCAGGCCGTTGAAGGCCGGGCCGTTCACGGCGCGCTCGTCAGGACTCATGCCGCCCAGCGTCTTCAACAGGGCGGTGATGCTGCCCTGCTTGCCCATCGCGGCAACGCGCACGCTTTCCAGCGCTTCGGGCGTGGTAGCGGCGGCGATGGTGGCCAGGGTTTCGGCCTGCAACTGGCTGGTGTCGGTCATGAAAACGCCTGTGGGATAAGAAAAACGCAAAAGGGGCGCGCGCCCGTGAAGGCGCGCGCCCCTTTCAGCTTGTCGGCTGCGTAGAGTTTACGCGGCCTTCGCCTCAAGAGCGGCCTTCACCTGGCCGATGATGGCGGTAAAGCTTTCCGGCTGGTTCATGGCCAGATCGGCCATCACCTTGCGATCGATCTGCAGGCCAACGATCTTCACGCCGTTCATGAACTGGCTGTAGGTCAGGCCTTCTTCGCGCACGGCGGCGTTGATGCGCTGGATCCACAGGGCGCGGAAATTGCGCTTGTTAACCTTGCGGTCGCGATAGGCATATTGGCCGGCCTTTTCCACCGCCTGCCGCGCGATGCGGATGGTGTTCTTGCGGCGGCCGTAAAAGCCCTTGGCGGCGTCGAGAATGCGCTTGTGCTTGGCGCGGGTGGTTACACCACGTTTGATACGCATGGGTTTCCTCCCTTACTTCAGACCGTACGGCGCCCAGGCGTGCACCCGGGCGGTATCGGACTTGGCGAGCACATCGGTGCCTCTGTTCTGACGGATATATTTGGCGTTGTGGCTGATCAGGCGGTGGCGCTTGCCGGCCACGCCATGCTTCACCTTGCCGGTGGCGGTGATCTTGAAGCGCTTCTTGACCCCGCTCTTGGTCTTCATCTTGGGCATTTCGGTCTCCTTATAAAGACGCATCAAAAACGGCCATGGCAGCCCTTCAGCCAGGCCGTTCGGTTCATGCGAAGGGCGCGCCATAGCGGCTTGGGTTGGCCGGCGCAACCCTGCCCGGCGATTCCCCCTTGCCGACTCGGAAATGTTCCTGATACGTTCTCATCATTCGGCAAGGGCAAGGAGCAGGACAATGATCGGCTATGTGACGGTGGGGACCAATGATCTGGGCGCAGCGGCCCGATTCTATGATGCGATCGCCGCCGAGATGGGCGTGGGGCGCATGATGGAGTTTGACAATTTCATCGCCTGGGGCACGCCCGGCGGGGCCGCCGGCATCGCGGCGACCAAGCCGTTCGATGGCAATGCGGCCAGTGTTGGCAATGGCGTGATGGTGGCATTGGAAGCCAAGGATCAGGCCCAGGTGGACCGGCTTTACGCCATCGCGCTGGCGCATGGCGGCGCCGATGAAGGCCCGCCCGGCCCGCGCGGTGACTCGGGCTTTTATGCCGGCTATTTCCGCGATCCGGATGGCAACAAGCTGAATGCGTTTGTGATGGGGTGAGGGCCTATGCCCGGCCCGGCGTTGCCGACAGGTTGGCCACCGCCACGCCGGTCAGGGCAAAGGCGCGTTCCCAGCGTTTCTCGATGGGCGTGTCCCACACAGTGGCAGCGTCACCCGGCGCGAGGTGCCAGCCGTGCTGGCGCATTTCCATGTCGAGCTGGCCGGCGCCCCAGCCGGCATAGCCCATCACCATGTACCAGCGTTTGGGGCCATCACCGCGCGCGATGGCCTGCAGCACATCAAGCGTGGAGGTGAAGGCCCAGGCATTGCCCACCCTGATGGTGCCGGATGCAGCATAATCCGCTTCGTGCAGCACAAATCCGTGGCCGGGCTCCACCGGGCCGCCTTCCAGCACCGGGGCGTCGGGCACCACGCCGGGATCGATATCGAGCTGTTTCAACAGATCGTGCAGGCGCAGATCCGGGTGCGGCCGGTTGATCACCAGGCCCAGCGCGCCGCCTTCGTCATGCAGGCACATGGCGATCACCGTGCGATCAAACCGGTCATCGCCGATGCCGGGCATCGACAGCAGCAGCTGGCCGGAAAGAAAAGGCGCGGTTTCCACGCTGGCCACCATAGGCCGACGCCCGGCGCGCGACAACGTCACAAGCGCGGTGGATGCGCAACAGCTTTGCTGGCCTCCATTGCGTTACGGCGGAATCCCGAACCCGCTCATGCCGAGCTTGTCGAGGCACGCTCCAAAGTCTGTGCGTGCCTCGACAAGCTCGGCATGAGCGGTTCAGTGCAAATACAAGCGAGTTCGGCACGCGCGCTGGACGCGGGTTGGGGCCAAGGCTAGGAAAGCCGGGCAGATATGCCCCTGGGAGAATGAACATGTCGATCAAGGTTGGTGATTCGATTCCGGCGATGACCCTGGTGAAGGCCACCGCCGATGGCCCGGCCCCGGTGACGACGGCAGAACTGTTCGGCGGCCGCGCCGTCGCGCTGTTCTCGGTGCCCGGTGCCTTTACCCCCACCTGCTCGGCCCGCCACCTGCCCGGCTATGTCGAACATGCCGAAACCTTCCTGCGCAACGGCGTTGATGAGGTCGTGTGCCTGTCGGTCAACGATGCTTTCGTGATGGCGGCCTGGGGCAAATCGGCCAACGCGACAGGTAAGGTGACGATGATCGCCGATGGCAATGGCGATTTTTCGAAAGCCCTGGGCCTCACCTTCGATGGCAGCGCCTATGGCATGGGCATCCGCGGCCAGCGTTTTTCGATGATCGTGCGTGACGGCAAGGTGGCCGAGCTCAACATTGAACCGCCCGGCGCCTTTGGCGTGTCGTCGGCCGAACATCTGCTGGGGCAATTGGCCTGAGCCTGAAACCCGCCCCGCGCAGGAACGGCCTTACCCGTCGCAATCTGCTGATTGCGGCGGTGGCCGGCACTGGCCTGGCCATCGGCTGGGCGGTGTGGCCGCGTGCGTCCCGGCTGAACTGGACGGCGGGGCCGGATGAAACCCTGATCAATGCCTATCTGAAGATCGGCACCGATGGCCGCATCACGGTGGCAGTGGCGCAGGCGGAAATGGGCCAGGGCATCTGGTCCGCACTGGCGCAGATCATCGCCGATGAACTGGGCGCCGATTGGCAGACGGTGGGCGTGGAGCCGGCGCCGCTGGGCCCGGATTATGCCAATCCCGGGCTGGCGTTGGGCTCGGCCGCTGGCAAATCGGAACCGATGCGCAGCCTGATCATGGGCGCCGGCCAGCGCGTGGCGCGCTTCCTCGATTTCCAGATCACCGGCGGTTCCAACAGCGTGCGCGCCTGGGAAATGCCGCTGCGCGCGGCCGGAGCCACGGCGCGCGAGATGCTGGTGAAGGCCGCCGCCCGGCGCTGGCAGGTGGATTGGACCGAAGTGGATACCGCCGGCGGCTTTGTGATCTACAAGGCCAATCGCCTGCCGTTCCACGCTGTCATCGCCGATCTTGATCCCGATGATGCGCCGGATGAACCGACCCTGCGCACCGTTCGCACGCTTGCCGGGCAGCCGGTGCTGCGGCTGGACATTCCGGCCAAGGTTGATGGTTCGGCGCGCTTCGGCATTGATGTGCGGCTGCCCGGCATGGGCTTTGCCGCCATCGCGCAGGGGCCGTTGGGTGCCACCCCGGCCCCGCTGGGCAAGATTGCGCTGCCGCCGGGTGTTCGCCTGGTGGAAGAGGCCGGCTTTGTCGCCTGCGTGGCGGACAATTGGTATGCCGCGCACAAGGCGGTCATGGCGCTGCCGATCAAGTGGCAGCAAGGCAAGGATCCGCCCGGCCCCTGGCAGATCGCGGCGGTGCGCGGTGCGCTGGCCGCCGATGGCAAGCCGTTCGGGCCACAGGGCGCCGTGGGCGAAGTGGTGCGCGACGAAGGCGATGTGGCGGCGGCGCTGCAGCGCGGCGTGCTGACGGCCGAATACAGCCTGCCCTTCCTTGCCCATGCCTGCCTGGAACCGATGACGGCGACGGCCCGTGTGGTGGATGATCGCGCCGAGATCTGGGCCCCCACCCAAAGCGCCAGCCTTGCCGCCCGCGCGGTTTCGCGTGCGCTGGGCAGTGACGATGTGATCATTCACCCCACGCTGATCGGCGGCGGTTTCGGCCGCAAGGTCGAAGGCGATGCCTGCGCGCAGGCCGCCCTGATCGCGCGGGCCGCAGGGCGCCCGGTGCAATTGATCTGGAGCCGCGAAGAGGATTTCGCCCACGACATGTTTCGTCCGGCCGTGGCGGCGCGCCTGCATGGCAAGGCGGCCCCCGGCGGCATCACCGGGTGGAACGCGGCGATTGCCGTGCCGGATGTGGGCGCGGCGTTTGCGGGGCGCAACATTGGCAGCATGATGGGCAGTCCATCGGCCGGCGCCGGCGCCATCGAAGGTGCGGTGGAATTGCCCTATGCCATCCCCAATATCCGCGTGCAGCATTGCCTGGCCGATTGCGCTGCGCCGCTGGGGTTCTGGCGCAGTGTTGGCCACAGTTTCACCGGCTTCATCGTCGAATCGTTCGTGGATGAACTGGCGATCGCCGCCGCCGTTGATCCCGCCGCCTTTCGTCTCGCCATGCTGAAGGACAAGCCGCGCCATGCCGCCGTGCTGCAGGCGGTGATGGAAATGGGTGGGCCGCTGGGCCGTGATGGCGGTGATGGCCCGACCGATCCGGCGGTGGGCCGCGGCATCGCGCTGGTGGAAAGTTTCGGCAGCATCGTCGCGCAGATTGCCGAGGTGGAGACGATACCCGGACAGCGCCCACGCGTTACGAAAGTGTGGGCGGCAGTCGATTGCGGGCGGGTGATCAATCCCGATACGGTGGTGGCGCAGATCGAAGGCGGCATCATTTATGGCCTGTCGGCCGCGCTTTTTGGCCGCATCGATTTTGACGCCGGCAAGGTGGTGCAGACCAACTTTCACGCCTATCCGCTTGTCACCATGGCCGATTGCCCTGAAATCGAAACGCGTATCATCGCATCTGACGCTGATCCCGGTGGCATTGGCGAACCCGGCACGCCGCCGATCGCGCCGGCTGTCGCTAATGCGCTGTTTGCCGCGACCGGCAAGCGCTGGCGCAACCTGCCTTTCTTCACGGCATGACCAGCCCGCTGATCCTGCCGCCGGTCGCATTGCCGGCCGATCACGTGGCCGTGAAGGCCGGGCGGATCGGCGTGCTGCTTGTCAATCTCGGCTCGCCCGATGCGCCAGATGTGCCGGCGGTGAAGCGCTTCCTGCGTGAATTCCTGTCTGACAGCCGGGTGATCGAAATCCCGCAGATCCTGTGGCAGCCAATCCTGAACCTGCTGATATTGAACATCCGCCCGCGCACCACCGCGGCCAATTATGCCAAGGTGTGGATGGACGAAGGTTCGCCCATCACGGTATATACCAGGCGCCAAGCGGCGGCTCTTCAGGAGCGGCTGGGGGCGGGCGTGCAGGTGGATTGGGCCATGCGTTACGGCACGCGCAGCATTGCTGAACGGCTGGCGGCGCTGATGCAATCGGGCTGCGATCGCATTCTGCTGGCGCCGCTGTATCCGCAATATTCGGCCGCCACCAATGCCACCGTCGTCGATGAAGCGGCGCGCGTGCTGGGCACCATGCGCTGGCAGCCAACACTGCGCACCATGGCGCCCTATTTCGACAATCCCGATCATATCGCGGCGCTGGCGCAATCGATCCGCGAGGGGGTGGCTGCGCTGGATTTCGTGCCTGATCTGATCCTCACCAGTTTCCACGGCATGCCGCTGCGCACGCTGGAAGCCGGTGATCCCTATCACTGCCAGTGCATGAAAACCGGCCGTTTGCTGGGTGAAGCGTTGGGCATGAAGGTCAAGGTCACCTTCCAGTCGCGCTTTGGCCGCGCCGTATGGCTGAAGCCCTACACTGATGACACGCTGCTGAGCCTGCCAAAGGAAGGCGTGCAGAAAATCGCCGTCGTTTCCCCGGGCTTTGCCGCCGATTGCCTTGAAACGCTGGAAGAAGTGGCGATGGAGGGCCGCGACGAATTCATCGAGGCCGGCGGCACGCATTTCGCCTATATCCCCTGCCTGAACGACAGCGAAACCGGCATGGCCATGCTGGAATCCATCGTGCGCCGCGAACTGGCCGGCTGGCTGTAAAGCCCCATTGAATCGGCTGGCAATCCGGCCCAAGATGCAATCCAAGCCTGCAAATTGAACAGGCGGCGATCGGTATCTTGGGAACGAAGGGATGGGCGGCATATGGCAAGGGTAGCAGTGGTTACGGGCGGCACGCGCGGCATTGGCGAGGCGATCAGCATCGCCCTCAACGACATGGGCTTTACGGTCGCGGCCAATTATGGCGGCAGCGACGACAAGGCGCGCGCCTTCACCGAAAAGACCGGCATCAAGAGCTACAAATGGAATGTCGCCGATCATCAGGCCTGTCTTGATGGTTGTGCACAGGTGGTGGCCGATCTGGGCCCCATCGATGCGGTGGTGAACAACGCCGGCATCACCCGCGATGGCACGCTGATGAAGATGAGCTGGGAGGCGTGGGACGAGGTGATCCGCGTCAATCTGGGCGGCTGCTTCAACATGGCCAAGGCAACTTTTGCGGGCATGAAGGAACGCGGTTTCGGCCGTTATGTGCAGATCGGTTCGATCAACGGCCAGGCCGGGCAATATGGCCAGGTCAATTACGCCGCCGCCAAATCGGGCATTCACGGTTTCACCAAGGCGCTGGCGCAGGAAGGCGCCAAGTTCGGCATCACCGCCAACGCGATTGCGCCGGGCTATATCGATACCGATATGGTCGCGGCCGTGCCGCCGGATGTGCTGGCCAAGATCGTGGCCAAGATCCCGGTCGGCCGGCTGGGCCAGGCCAGCGAGATTGCGCGGGCCGTCGCCTTCCTGGTGAGCGAGGAGGCAGGGTTCATCACGGGCTCCACCATGTCGGTCAACGGCGGGCAGCATATGTATTGAGCCTGTTTCCCTCTCCCCTTGCGGGAGAGGGCGACTCGCGCGCCAGCGCGGCGGGGTGAGGGGTCTCGCAAGGGGCCACACAAGCACCCCTCACCCCGGGCCGCGCCTGCGGCGCGTCTCTCGCCCTCTCCCGCAAGGGGAGAGGGGAAGGAACCATGAGCCCCCGCAAATACAGCCTCACCATCCAGGGCCATTCCACCAGCCTGACCCTGGAACCGGTATTCTGGCAGGCCCTGAACGAGGCAGCGGCCAGCGATGGCAAATCGCTGGCCGCCCTCGTGGCCGAAATCGACGAAGCGCGCACCACAAACCTGTCGAGCGCGGTGCGCGTGTGGCTGTTCGAGCGGGCGCGGGGCTGTTCAACTTTGTAGTGGTCTAACACAAAGGGTTAAGCTATGTAAACCAAGGCTATAGTTTTCGGAGAGGGTTGGCCAATGCTTCCTTTGTTTGTTGCAGCGTTTGGTGTTTTGGCGGTTTTGCCGCAGGCTGCATTTGCCACAGTCAGCACGATCAAATTCTCGCCCAGCAGTTGCGCAGTCACCTGCATCAACGGCACCGGGATACGGGGTGATTTTGGCAGCACCGCTGATGTCGCTATAAGCTATACGGAGAGGGGATCGCGCGGCAACGGTGCCATTACTGGCACCGGTCTTCGTTATTGGAGCAACAGCTACAGCAATTCCGATGCGGCTTATGGCGGAAACGTTGGCGAAGTGGTCTTCACGCTGCTCACGCCTGGCACCGTCACTTTGCGGTCTGTGGATTTTGGCGGCTGGCCGAATACGCCGCGCAACATGCAATATGCCGTTTATTCGCTGGATTTTGCTACGACCCTTGTGGATTCATCGTTGACGACCACGCCAGCCGCGCTGCTGGGAGTGAATTTCAACGTTGCCTCGTCATCGGGCCTGCGTTTCCAGTTCGGCCCCGATGGCTTCAATGGCGGCATTCAGAATGTTGTCTTCGAATTTCAACCGTCTGGCGTTGCTGTCGTGCCTGAACCGGCAAGCTGGGCGACGTTGATCGCTGGCTTTGGTCTGGTCGGCGCTGTTGCCCGTCGCCGCCGCGTGCTGGTCTGACGGCCACGCAGAGGTACGTCCAACAAGGCTTGCGACTGCAGTAGCGGCAGCTGGTTTTTGGACGCAGCCGGCGTTGAAGAACAACATTATTGGTCAGCCGCGTTTGGGCGGCAGCGGGAAGAAGCCCGAGGTGCGGCGGATATAGTCCTCATAACCGGGCCGGTGCTTTTTCAGGCTGTGCTCCAGCAGCGGCGCGCCAGACCATTTGGTGAGCGTGAAGCTGAGGAACAGCGGGCCCACCACCGTCCACCACGGTGCGCCGGCGGCGATGCCGACGATGAAGATGCCCCACCAGGCGGTGAAATCGCCGAAATAATTGGGATGGCGGGTGTAGCGCCACAGGCCCTTGTCCATCACCTTGCCCTTGCTGGCCGGATCGGCGCGGAAGCGTTCCAGTTGCGCATCGCCAATGCTTTCAAAGGCGATGCCGATCAGCGCGATGGCAGCCCCGGCGACGCCCCACAGCGGCAGCGGCGCGCCGTTATCGGCGAGCACGCCGGCCTGGGCGGGCAGGGACACGCCCCACAGCAGCGGCCCCTGCATGCCGAACGCCCGGAACCAGGCCGCCTTGGCAAAGCTCATGCCTTGTTTCTCGCCCGAACCTTTCATGGCGTTGCCCAGGATCTTCTCATAACGCGGATCGCGGCCCAGCCGGCGCCAGCGGGTGATGAGATGCGTGCCGAGCCGCAGCCCCCACAGGCTGACCAGCACGACCAGCGCCCAGCCCGCAGGCCCGGCCACGCCGCCGTTCAGCAGCACGGCAACCGCCACGGCATAAACCATGCCATAGGCCCAGATGGCATCGATGAACGATACATCGCGGATGGAAACGCTGATGCGCCAGCATAAGGCCATCAGGCCAACAACGGCGGCGAGCGTGATACCAAGATTGATCAGCATGGGCGTTACTCAGGCCGCCTTGTCGATGGTGGTGGGTTCGGAGGGTTGCACACTGGCGGCCATGATCGATTTCATCGCCTTGCCTGGGTGTTTGGGGGTGGTGGAGCGGTAGAATAACTCCACCCGCGCCATATCGGCGGCGTAATCGCCGGTGGGCATGAAGGCCAGCGCCAGCCCGCCGGTTTTCTTGGCATAATCCATCATGCCCACGATCAGCGGCACCTGTGCGCCCACCGCGATATGGTAGAAACCGGTTTTCCACTGGCCCACCGAACTGCGCGTGCCTTCGGGTGCGATGGTGAGCAGGAAATCATCGCGCCGGTTGAACTCGTCGATCATCGACTGGACATAATTGCCGCCCTTCTCGCGGTTCACCTCCACGCCGCCCATTTCCCGCATGAATCGGCCCAGTGGCCAGCGGAACAGCTGCCGTTTGGCCATGAAGCTGGTTTCGATGCCCAGATCGCGGGTGAGGCCGATATAATAGATGAAATCCCAATTGGACGTGTGCGGCGCCGCGATGATCACCGCCTTGCGCGGGATCGGCCGGATGGCGATCGATTTCCAGCCCATGGCGAGGTAGAAGCGCACGATCAGCCATTCCAGCACGCGGGACAGCCCGCTCTTCGTTTCGCCGCCCATGATGCTCCCCACGTGTGGCCAGTCCTGCCCGGCTGGTCTGCTTGTGACACAGCATCGCGGATGGGGGGGGATGCTGTCAAATGGGGTGTCAATTTGGCGCTGCACGGCTATGGCGAGCCCCATGATCAAGATGCTCGCCGCCTATGGCCTTACACTTGTTGCCTTTGCCGCCATTGATGCGGTGTGGCTGATCAACATGGCCCCGCGCCTGTACAAGCCGGAAATCGGCGAAGTGATGATGGAAAACGGCTTCCGCCTCACCCCGGCGATGATCTTTTATGCCATCTATATCGGCGGCATCGTCTATTTCGCGGTGTGGCCGGGCCTGACGGAAGGTGTCGCCAAGGCGGCGCTGCAGGGCGCGGTGCTGGGGTTCATCTGCTATGCCACCTATGATCTCACCAACTATGCCACGCTGAAAGTGTGGAGCCTGAAGGTGACCGTGCTCGATCTGATGTGGGGCACGGTGCTGACTGGCGGCACGGCGGCGGCCGGCACGTGGCTCACTTCGAAGCTGTTCCCGGCCTGATTGCCAATGGCCTGATCACCAATAGCCGGCCATGATGGCGCGGGCCCAGTCTGGCTCACGCACGTCGCCGCGCGGCGCAAAGCCCAGCATTACCGGCTTGATATCGATCACCGGCGAGCCGTCGATCGCGTCCAGCCCCTCCACCGCCAGTTCCACACCGTTGACGGCCACAATGCGGCAGACGCTGACGCCCAGCCGGTTCGGTCGGTTCTTCCCGCGCTGGGCAAAGATGCCAACGCGCGGCCAATCGGGGTTGCCGCGCGGACGGCGGGCGCTGGCGGTGATCTGATCATCGCCCACAGAATCGAACAGGAAGATGATTTCGGCATGGCTGAACTGGTCGAGGCCCAGCAGGGCTTCATCGGTGAAGCGTGCCGGATCAAGACGGATAACGGCCCGGCTTTTGCCCCAGTCATCGTCGATGGCCTCGGCGCGGCCGCCGTAGACCTGGCCGATGGGGGTGAGGGTGAAGATCGACATGGCTGCCTCGACTCCATTGCAGTTCGATCCACGAACCAAACCCGCTCATGCCGAGCTTGTCGAGGCACTGCGCGGACTGCGGTGCGTGCCTCGACAAGCTCGGCATGAGCGGTTTGGTCATTGGTCAGCAGAGTCTAGTCAACCCAGTCCGCCCGGCGATAGCCCTGCGCCCGCAGCAGAACGGTGAGATCACCATGGCGAACATGGGCTTGGGCCGCTGCGGCAGCCTTGGGCTTGGCGTGATAGGCGATGCCCAGCCCGCCGCCGGCCATCGCCGCCTGAATCATCGGAATATCGTTGGCGCCGTCGCCCACCGCCAGCGCAGCGCTCATCGGCGTGCCGTCGGCCTCCAGCAGCGCTTTCTTGGCGGCGGCATCCACGATGGGTTCGGGCACGGTGCCGGCCAGCACGTCGCCAACTGTGTCGAGCCGGTTGGCCAGCACGCGGGCAAAGCCGATCTCGCGCGCCACCGGCACGGCAAAGGGCATGAAACCGCCGGAAACGAGCAATGAGCGCGCGCCATTGGCTGCCATCGTCTGCACCAACTGCCGCGCACCGGGGTTCAACCGCACGCGCTCCTGGCGGCACAGGTCGAGCGTGGCGACCGGCAGGCCTTTCAGCAGCGCGACGCGGGCCTTCAGGGCGCCGGCAAAATCCAGCTCGCCACGCATGGCGGCTTCGGTGATGGCGGCGACTTCGGCCTTGAGGCCGGCATAATCCGCCAGTTCATCGATGCATTCGCAGGCGATCATGGTCGAATCCATGTCGGCCACGATCAGTTTCTTGCGGCGCGGGGTGGCGCCGGTTTGCACCACCACGTCAACAGCGGGCAGGGCGTCTTCCAGCGCGGCGCGGATGGCGGCGGAGTCGCCGCGCGCCAGTATGTCATAGGCGTCCCCTGCCTCCAGCCAGCTTTGCGCCACGATTTCGGCGCCAATGCCGCGCACGACATCGCTTGCCGCAGAGGCATCGCCGGGCGACAAGGCGCCTTCGGCAACCAGGGTGATGATGAGCGCGTCTGCCATTTCTCTCGATCCTGAACGGGTCACCGTCCTGACAGGGCCAACGGCCGGGGGCAAGTCTGCGCTGGCGCTCGATCTGGCGGCCCGCGCGGGTGGCGTGATCATCAATGCCGATGCCAGCCAGCTGTATCGCGATCTCGCCATCGTTTCGGCACGGCCGACAGCGGCGGAGGAAGCCGCCATGCCGCATCGGCTGTATGGCGTGCTGGCCGGCGCTGATGTGTGCAGCGTCGCGCGCTGGGTGGAGCTGGCCAAGGCCGAGATCGCCGCAGCGCGGGCCGCGGGCCGGCAGCCGATCATCGTCGGCGGCACCGGCATGTATCTGACAGCGCTGGTGCACGGCCTGGCGCCGGTGCCGGCGATTGACGAACAGCTGCGCGCCGAGGTGCGTGCGCTCGATCCCGCCAGTGCCCGTGTGGCGCTGGAGCGGGAGGACCCAGCCGCCGCCGCCCGTCTGATGCCGGCCGATCGCCAGCGCACCCTGCGCGCGCTGGAGGTGGTGCGGTCGACGGGGCGCACGCTGGCCGATTGGCAGCAGCGCCGCGACGGCGGCCTGGGGGTGGCGGCGGTGCAGGGCATCATCGTTGATCGGCCGCGCGCCGAACTGAACGCGCGGGCCGAGCGCCGGCTGGCGGCCATGCTGGCGGCTGGAGCACGCGACGAGGTGGCGACGCTGCTGGCGTTGGAGCTTCCCGGCGAGGTGCCGGTGATGAAGGCGCTGGCGGTGCCGCAACTGGCCGCGCATCTGGCCGGGCGCTGCAGCATCAACGACGCGATGGCGCAGGCGCTGATCGCCACCCGCCAATATCAGAAGCGGCAGCAGACCTGGGCCCGCAACCAGTTCCCGGACTGGCAGCGCATCAGCCCCGATTGAACGCGCTGCAACCACCGCCGGTCGCACGCCGTAACTGCCTGTAACCAATAGTGGACATTTCGCCCCTATCGGGGTTCGCAATGTCATGCGACGGTCATGTTGCGGTGCAATGAAGTGGGAGCGCGTTGGTTTCGCGGTGAGGACAGTGATGGTGAAGTGTGCGTTTTTCCTGGGTGTGCTGATGACGCTGGCGCAGCTGGCGGCTGCGACCCAGATGGTGACTCTGGCGCCCCCCGAACGCGCGGCGGCGCCGGCATCTTGTCCGGCCGAGGATCCGGCCTGCACGGCTGGTGGTGGCGTGGATGAAACAAGCAGCGGCGACACCGGGCCGATCGTCGCCGGGTTGCTGGGTTTGCTGGTGCTGGGCGCCGTGTTCGGCCGCCGCAAAAGCGGGTTGCCGGAAGTTGTTTCCTGAAGGCCGGTTCCGGGTAGGATTGTCGGTGCGCTTTACAGTTAATGGAAAGTTTACCGTTTAACTCGTTGATATTGCAAATTTGAAGTGTTTGGCACGGTTGTTGCATTCCACTGGACTAACGGCGTCTTTCAGTGCGTGGCAGGACGCATTGTTGGTCGCCGGATCATAGTTTCCAGGGGTTTTTCAGATGCACTTAAAGAATGTCTCCATCGCTGCGGTGGCGCTGGCTGCGGCCTCGGTCGCTGCTCCGGCTGCTGCGGTCACCAACCTGATCATCAACGGCAGTTTCGAAGCCGGTGCCGTGGGCACCAATGGCTTTACCAGCTGGACCAAGACCAACATTCCGGCCAACTCGCGCGCCAGCATCATCAACTACAACAGCACCGCGAGCTATCCCAACGGTGCCTTTGGCGAGAGCGTGTTTGCCGACAATTCGGTTTCGGCCAGCCCCGATGCCGTTGGCGGCAAGGCCGCCTATTTCGTCAGTGATGTGTCGGTGAATGAGAGCATTTCGCAGCTCACCTATCTGCGTGTCGGCAACTACCGTCTGGGCTTCAGCTATTTTCTGACCGCCAACGGCCTCGCCAATCCGGGCAATTCAAGCTTCCAGGCCACGATCATCGGTGCCCCGGTGGCGGCCACCGCGATCATCGCGGGCGCGCCCGGCCGCACCTGGGTGAATGTCTCGGGCGTCGGCCAGATCACGCGGGCCGGCTATTACACCACGGCCTTCGTGTTCAATTCGAACCTGGGCGGGGCATCGAAGGACATCGTGATCGATCGCGCCTTTGCGGTGCAGACCACCGATCCGGCGACCATCATCATTCCGCCGACCCCGACAGTCGTGCCCGAACCGTCGAGCTGGGCGCTGCTGCTGCTCGGCTTCGGCTTTGTCGGTCTGGCCGCACGTCGGCGCAAGACTGTCGTCGCCGCCTGAGCACTACCATCGGGCGGCCATGCCGGTACAGAAGATGGGGCCTGGCACGCGCCGGGCCCCATTTTTCGTTTCCGGAAGGTCGAAGCGTCAGGAGCAATTCGAGAATTGCGTCAATCGCCGCCGATTCGTATTTTAATTACGCAAAAAGCGGTTGACCTGCCATTTTCCTTCCCATAACAGCAGCCGGCCGCTGCATCGCGGCGGATTGCGCGTGGGATAGGGAATATGGGCACGGAAATGACCGGCGCCGACATTGTTGTGCAGGCCCTCACCGATCTGGGGGTGGAGGTGGTCTTTGGCTACCCCGGCGGTGCCGTGCTGCCGATTTATGATGCGCTCTTCAAGCAGAACCGCATCCGCCACATCCTCGTCCGCCATGAACAGGCCGCCGTGCATGCCGCTGAAGGCTATGCGCGCAGCAGCGGCAAGGTGGGGGTGGTGCTCGTCACCTCCGGTCCGGGCGCCACCAATGCGGTGACCGGCATCACTGATGCGCTGATGGATTCAGTGCCGCTGGTGGTGCTCACCGGCCAGGTGCCGACGCATCTGATCGGGACTGATGCCTTCCAGGAATGCGACACGGTGGGCATCACCCGCCACTGCTCCAAGCACAACTATCTCGTGAAGGAGACGGCGAAGCTTGGCCCCGTGCTGCACGAGGCTTTCTATATTGCCCGCTCCGGCCGCCCCGGCCCGGTGGTGATCGATATCCCGAAGGACGTGCAGATCATGAAGGCCGGCTATGCCAAGCCCGGCGTGATCAGCCACAAGACCTACAAGCCACAGGTGAAGGGCGATCTGACCGCCATCGAAGCCGCGGTGGAGATGCTGGCGGCCGCAGAACGCCCGATACTCTATACCGGCGGTGGTATCATCAACTCCGGCCCGGTGGCCAGCCAGTTGCTGCGTGAGCTGGCCAAGGCTTGCGGCGCGCCGGTGACGAGCACGCTGATGGGCCTGGGCACGCTGCCCGATGATCACCCGCAGTTCCTCGGCATGCTGGGCATGCACGGCAGTTACGAAGCCAATATGGCGATGAACAAGTGCGACCTGATGTTGTGCCTCGGCGCGCGGTTCGATGATCGCGTGACGGGCCGGCTCGACGCGTTCAGCCCGCACAGCCGCAAGATCCATGTCGATATCGATCGTTCCAGCTTCAACAAGACGGTGCGGGTTGATCTCGCCATCCAGGGCGATGTTGGCAGCGTGATGGAAGACATGCTGAAAGTGTGGCGCGCGCGCGGTCATCGCGCGGCGGATCAGAAAGCGTGGTGGGAACAGATCAAGGGCTGGCGCAGCCGCAACTCGTTTGGTTTCGAGCAGAAGGGTGAGGCGCTGCTGCCGCAGAAGGCGATTCAGCGCCTGTATGAGATGACACGCGCGAAAAAGCCGATCATCTCCACCGAAGTTGGCCAGCACCAGATGTGGGCAGCGCAGCATTTCGGCTTCCATGATCCGAACAAATGGCTGACCAGCGGCGGGCTGGGCACCATGGGCTATGGCCTGCCGGCCGCGATTGGCGCGCAGCTGGCGTTTCCGGGCGCGCTGGTGATCGATATCGCCGGCGAAGCCAGCATCCAGATGAACATCCAGGAACTGGGCACGGCGACGCAATATCGGCTGCCGGTGAAGATCTTCATCATCAACAATGAATATATGGGCATGGTCCGCCAGTGGCAGGAGCTGAACCATGGCGGGCGCTATTCCGAAAGCTATTCCGACAGTCTGCCCGATTTCGTGAAGCTGGCGGAAGCTTATGGATGGAAGGGCATCACCATCGAAGGGCCGGATGATCTGGACGCCGGCATCCAGGCCATGATTGATCATCCCGGCCCGGTGATGGTCGATTGCCGGGTGGCGAAACTCGCCAACTGCTTCCCGATGATCCCGTCGGGCGCATCGCATACAGACATGATCCTCTCCGCCGCCGATGAGCGCGGCGAGGCCGATGATGATGCGAAGGCGCTGGTCTGATGAAACATCTCCCTTCCGAACGGCACACGTTGTCGATCCTCGTCGATAACGAAGCCGGCGTGCTGGCCCGCATCGTCGGGCTGTTTTCGGCGCGCGGCTATAATATCGAGAGCCTGACGGTGGCCGACGTGTCCGACGATCATGCCGTGTCCCGTATCACAGTTGTCACCAACGGCCCGCCGCCGGTGATCGACCAGATCATGGCGCAACTTGATCGGCTGGTGCCGGTGCACAAGGTGGTGGACCTCACCGATTGGGGCCCGCACGTGGAGCGCGAGATGGCGCTGGTGAAGGTGGCGGGCGTGGGCGACAAGCGAGTCGAGGCGCTGCGCCTTGCCGATATTTTCCGCGCCCGGCCGGTGGATACCAGCACGGCCAGCTTTGTGTTCGAAGTGTCGGGTTCAAGCGAGAAGGTGAACCAGTTCATCGCCCTGATGCGGGAGGTTGGCCTGGTCGAGGTCGCCCGTACCGGGGTTGTCGCCATCGCCCGCGGGGCGGAGGCGGTTTAACACTCCCCTCCCTGCAAGGGAGGGGCCGGGGGAGGGTTCGCGCCGCAAGGCACGCTTTCCCATCATCATGACGGAGGGTCTCGGCTTCGCCTCGGCACCCTCCCCCAGCCCCTCCCTGGCAGGGAGGGGGGCAAGAAGGAAGGACGTTCAATGCGCGTTTATTATGATGCTGATGCCGATGTCGGCCTGATCAAGGGCAAGAAGATCGCCATCGTTGGCTATGGCAGCCAGGGCCATGCCCATGCCCAGAATCTGCGCGATTCCGGCGTTGCTGATGTGGCCATCGCGCTGCGCGCCGGTTCGGCGACCGCGAAGAAGGCGGAAGGCGCCGGCTTCAAGGTGCTGAGCAATGCCGAAGCCGCGGCCTGGGCCGATGTGATCATGGTGCTGGCGCCCGATGAGCATCAGGCTGGCATCTATGCCGATGATCTGGCCGCCAACATGAAGCCCGGCGCGGCGCTGGCCTTCGCCCACGGCCTCAACGTGCATTTCGGCCTGATCGAACCGCGTGCCGATATCGATGTGTTCATGATCGCACCCAAGGGCCCTGGCCACACGGTGCGCAGCGAATATCAGAAGGGCGGCGGCGTGCCCTGCCTGATCGCCATCCACCAGGATGCCAGCGGCAACGCCCATGATGTCGCGCTGAGCTATGCCAGTGCTATCGGCGGCGGCCGTTCAGGCGTGATCGAGACGACGTTCCGCGAAGAGTGCGAGACCGATCTGTTCGGCGAACAGGCCGTGCTGTGCGGTGGGCTTTCGCACCTGATCCAGGCCGGTTTTGAAACGCTGGTCGAAGCTGGCTATGCCCCGGAAATGGCCTATTTCGAGTGCCTGCACGAAGTGAAGCTGATCGTCGATCTGATGTATGAAGGCGGCATCGCCAACATGCGTTATTCGATCAGCAACACCGCCGAATATGGCGACATCACCACCGGGCCGCGCATCATCACCGATGAAACCAAGGCCGAGATGAAGCGCGTGCTGGCCGACATCCAGGGCGGCCGATTCGTGAAGAACTTCATCCTCGACAACCGCGCCGGCCAGCCGGAACTGAAAGCCGCCCGCAAGGCGGCGGCCGCGCACCCGATCGAGGAAACCGGTGCCAAGCTGCGCGCCATGATGCCGTGGATCGCCAAGAACAAGCTGGTGGACAAGGCGAAGAACTGAAGTTCACTGCGCGGTGAAATGAAAAAGGCCCGCCGGATCGCTCCGGCGGGCCTTTCACCGCGACGGGTACAAAACTCAGGCGGCGGTCACGGCGCGGCGGCGACGGGCAGCGGCGCCCACCAGGCCGAAGCCGACGATCAGCATCGCCCAGCTTGCCGGTTCGGGCACCGCACCGCCAACGAAGACATTGTCCACGCCCTGGGTGAAGAACAGCTGGTTATCAGCCTGGGCGAAGCGGATTGCGTAGGTACCGGCGCCCAGATTGACGTTGAAGCTGTAGCTGGTCCACGGATTGGGATTGGCACCGCCGTCCGCGCCGCTGTAGAAGCTTTGGATCTGGCCGGCGGTGCTGAAGGCACCGGTGGAGCCGGGAATCAGATCGACCAGTGCAAACTGCACCGGCAGGTTGGCAAAGGGATCAAGGCCATTGCCGGAGAACACCTCGCCGCCATAATTGTTGGCAAAGTGATCGAACTTGATCGTCACCGTCTGCGCGCTGGCCAAGGTGAACGCCTGGCGCAATTCGTAGGCGCCCGGGCCGCCTTGGCCGGTGAGATAGACGAAATTGCCGCCATTCGCATTCACGGTGGTGGTTTGACCGGAAGCTGGTGCATTCGCCCCATTGGCGAAGACGCCAGCCGTGCCGTTTGACGAAGGATTGATGGTTTGCGTCCAGCCAGCAAGGCTGCCGTTTTCGAAGCCGCCATTGGTCAGCAGATTGGCAGCCATGGCTGGCATGGCGGACGCGCCAATGAGCCCGGCGATAACAAGTTTGTGCAACATCATGCCCTCCCTGATCGACTGGGCACCCCACATCACCGCGAGTCGGGCTAAAACCAGCTCAGGCGACATCGTCCCACAAACCGGAGAGTTAGATCGTTAAACTTTTGTTATGATTCTGTTCATTTTGGCAGCTCAGTGACGCCCCGTCAGCAGATTCGCCGCCCGCACCCGCACGCTGCGCAGCGCCAGTTGCACTTCCCACAGGAACAGCATCAGCCCGCCGGTGAGCAGCAAGGTGGCGGACACGAACATCCAGGCCACCACCACATCAAGCCGGCCGCCCAACAATTGTTCCAGGAACAGCAGCGCCACCACCAGGCACACCAGCAGCGCCGCCATGGTGCACAGCGCAATCGCCCAGTTGGCAGCGGCCATGCGCTTGGCCAGCACCGCCAGATCGTCGATGGCGATGCGGCGCCTATCAGCCGCAAAGCCGGCGACATTGGCTTCGAGATGGCGGGCCCGGTCCACCACCCGCGACAGGCGGTGCACCATCACGTTCAGCATCCCGGCAATGGCGGTGAGCAGGAACACCGGCGCCAGCGCGTTCTGGATGGCGGAACCGATATCGGCGGCGGAAAAGATCTGATCCATACCGTCTTCATGCCCGCAATGGCGGCAAGAGCAAGGCGGCATCTTGCGCGCCCACCCCGCTTCACGGTATGGAGCTCCCATGGCTTTCCAATCGGCCCTCATTCTGCTGCGACTTACACGCCCTCGGGCGTGACGCTGGCTGCTGGGCATGTTCCCTCGGCCACGCGCCTTGAGGGGATGAACCTGACACACTCAATCACAGCGTTCAGACAGGCAGAGCCATGACCAACAACCGTATCCGCATCTTCGACACCACCTTGCGCGACGGGGAACAATCCCCCGGCTGCTCGATGAATCTCGAGGAAAAACTGAAAGTCGCAGCGCAACTGGAAGCGCTGGGCGTGGACATCATCGAAGCCGGTTTCGCCATCGCCAGTGAAGGCGATTTCGAAGCCGTGCAGGCCGTTGCCAACATGTGCGACACTGCCATCGTCGCCAGCCTCGCTCGTGCCGCCGCGCCCGATATCGAACGGGCCTGGGCGGCGCTGAAGGGGGCGCGCAACCCGCGCATCCACACGTTCATCGCCACCAGCCCGCTGCACATGAAGGTGAAACTGAACAAGTCACCCGAAGAAGTGCTGGAAGCGATCCGCTTCTCCGTCAGCCATGCCCGCAACCTGTGCGGCGATATTGAATGGTCGGCCGAAGATGCCACGCGGTCGGATCCGGATTTCCTGTGCCGAGCGGTGGAAACCGCGATCAACGCCGGTGCGACGACCATCAACCTGCCCGACACCGTGGGTTATGCAACGCCGGCCACCTATGGCGCGATGTTCCGCGATGTGATCACCCGCGTGCCGAACGCCGATCAGGCGATCTTTTCCACCCACTGCCACAATGATCTGGGCCTGGCGGTCGCCAACACGCTCTCCGCCATCATGGCCGGGGCGCGACAGGTGGAAGCCACGGTGAACGGCATCGGCGAACGTGCCGGCAATGCCGCCGTGGAGGAAATCGCCATGGCGTTGAAGGTGCGGCAGGACGTGATGCCCTATCAGACCGGCATCGTGAGCACCGAAATCACTCGCGCCAGCCGGTTGGTGAGCGGTGTGACCGGCATGGCTGTGCAGGCCAACAAGGCGATCGTGGGTGCCAATGCCTTCGCCCACGAAAGCGGCATCCACCAGGATGGCATGCTGAAAGATTCGTCCACCTACGAAATCATGACGCCGGACAGCGTGGGCCAGGGCGCTACCAACCTGGTGCTGGGCAAGCACAGCGGTCGTGCCGCCTTCCGGTCAAAGCTGGCCGAAATGGGCTATGACCTGTCCGACAACGAGTTCGGCGATGCCTTCAAGCGTTTCAAGGATCTGGCCGACGCCAAGAAACAGGTGTTCGACGAGGATATCGTTGCGCTGGTGGACGATGAAGTGCTGCGCGGGCACGACCGTATCCAGGTGGTGGAGGTCGAGGTGTATTGCGGCAGCAACGGGCCCCAACGGGCGATCCTGACGCTCAGCATCGATGGCGAGGAAGTGACGGCGGCGACGCGCGGCAACGGCCCGGTGGATGCGCTGTTCAACGCCATCCGCAAGCTGGTGCCGCATGAAGATGCCGTGCTGAACCTGTATCAGGTGCACGCCGTCACCGCGGGCACCGATGCCCAGGCTGAAGTGAGCGTGGTGCTGGCCGAACATGGCCGCACCGTGCGCGGCACCGGCGCCCACACCGATACGCTGGTGGCAAGCGCCCGCGCCTATGTGAATGCGCTCAACAAGCTGATCGTGAAGCGCGGCAAGTCGGCGCTCTCCGCTGCCGGGTGAAGCTGGTCATCGTCTATAATGCCAACGCCGGCCTGATGGCGGGCGCGATGGACAGTCTGCACAAGCTGTTCGCGCCCGCCAGCTATTCCTGCAAGCTGTGCGCGCTCACCTATGGGCTGGTCAGCATGCGTGGCGAATGGCGGCGCTTTCTGGATGGGTTGGGGGTGGAGACGATCTTCCACCACCGCCCGGATTTCCGCACCGCCTATCCGGCCGCCGCCGATTGGCCGCTGCCGCTGATCGCCGTGGCTGATGAAAGCGGGATGCGGCAATTGGTGAGCGCGGCGGATTTTGACGGCATCGCCGATCTGCCGGCGCTGATGGCATTGGTGCGCGAACGGCTGGGCTGAAGAAGAAGAGAGCATCCGGCGGGCAGGGTCGAAGACCCTGCACCCGTTTGTTTTGGTCAGCCCTCGTTTTCCCCCATCAGTCATGCTGGCGGCGTCGTGGAATGGGGGCCTCAGAAAACGAAAGTGGGTGCAGGGGCTCAGCCCCTGCCCGCCGGAGGCTTTTCACTTTTAACCAACGCGGCCAGGACGGCGTCCACTTGCCGCGCCGTTGGCCATTCTGCCTGCACGTGGACAGCGGGTTCGTCGGCGCCCGGCACTTCCAATATCGCGAACTGGCTCAGCGTGAGGCTGGCCGGCCAGAAGTGGTCGGGCCGCTGTGCGGCGCGGGTGGTGGCCAGTTCCGGCGTGATGCGGATCAGCACATAGCGCACGTGCCCGTGGGCGGCGTAGAGCGTGTCGCGATAGCTGCGCTTGAGGGCCGAGGCGCTGATCACGCCGCCAGCATCGCCCCATGCCTCCAGTTGCGCTGCGCAGGCCGCCAGCCACGGCGCGCGATCGGCATCGGTGAGCGGCTGGCCGTCGGCCATCTTGGCCTTGTTGGCTTCCGGGTGCAGATCATCACCATCGCGGAAATTGATGCCCAGCGCCTGGGCCAGTGCGGCGGCCAACGTGGTCTTGCCGCAACCGGCCACGCCGCCAACAACAATCAGTGGCGCGGTCATTGCGGTGGGGCAGGCACGCCGGGGGCCAGTTCGCGGGCCATGGCGCTGATCAATTGCTGGCGCTGGCGCTGGGCGCTGCGGTTCATCTGCATGGCATAAAGGCCTTTCAGAAAGGCGCGATCCCATATGCTGAGCCCGGTTGGCCGTGTGCCGCCGTCAAAAAGGCTCAACACGCTGGGCACGCCCGGCGCATCGGGCGGCAAGCGCATCGGTGCCAGCATCACCAGCGCGATATAATCGGCCAGCGCCTCCAGCGATACGCCGGTGGCCAGGTTCACGTCCACCACCGCCACGCCGGCCTTGGCCCAGATCGACAGGTTGGTATCGACCAGGCTGCTGTTCCAGCTGTTGGTGCCGATCGCATCAGGGCCGGCGGGCATTGTCGTGCCGACATTTGAACTTGCCAGCGCGCCAGCATCTGGGGTGGCTGCACCACCACCGGAGCCGGCCGGCGCCAGCACATGCCACCAGCGCACTGGCAGGGTGGCGCTATCCAGCTGTGAAAACAGCACGGGATCGAAACGCGGCAGGGCTGAGCGCCGCTTGGCTTTGACCAAGCCTACCAGCTCGCGCGCATCATCGGTAAACGCCACGGTGAGATTGGGCTTGCAGCCGGATTCGGCCGTTTTCAGCCCGGTTTCGGCGACTGCGGCCGTGATCCGCGCCAACACCAGCGCCGCCACCGCCGGATCGGGGATGCCGCGCACGCTGGCGCAGATCGGCCCCTGCCAACGGGCATATTGGCCATAAGTGGGATTGGGCGGCAGCCCGGCGCGGGTATAGGCCGTGCTGGCAACGCGCGCCTGTTCCGGCGTGATGCGGCTGGCCTCCACGATGATGGCAGCTTCAGGCTGGGCGGTCGCCAGCACAAGGCTGAGCAAGGACATGAGGGGCATGGTCGCCTTTTCCCACAGCCCAGAATCACTTGCAATCGCGGACACCTTGCCCCATAGGCCGCGCTTCGCTGTGCCGGGCCTGCCCTGCGCGACGATAGACGCCAGCCGGAGGGGCGTGGGCATTGGGCCCCGTCAACGATCGGCACGAGGAGAGAGAAATGCCGTTTTACGAGCATGTCTTCCTGGCGCGTCAGGACCTGACCACTGCGCAGGTTGAGACGCTGACGGAAGGCTTCACCAAGGTACTGGCCGAAGGCAAGGGCCAGGTTGCGAGCAGCGAATATTGGGGCCTGCGCACGCTGGCCTATCGCATCGCCAAGAACCGCAAGGCCCATTATGTGATGCTCAACATCGACGCCCCGGCTGCTGCCGTGGCTGAAATGGAGCGCCAGGTTGGCCTGAACGAAGATATCATCCGTTCCATGACCATCCGTGTTGACGCCCTGTCGGCCGAACCGTCGGCGATGACCCGCCGTGGCGGTGACCGCGAAGGTGGCCGTGAAGGCCGCGAAGGCGGTCGTGAAGGCCGTGGTGACCGCGACGGTGGCCCGCGCGGTGAACGCCCGCGCCGCGAACCGCGCGCTTAAGGGAGGGATCAGATGGGACGTCCGTTTTTCCGCCGCCGCAAGTCGTGCCCCTTCGCGGGCCCGAATGCCCCCGCCATCGATTATAAGGACGTGCGCCTGTTGCAGGGCTTCGTTTCTGAACGTGGCAAGATCGTTCCGGCCCGCATCACTGCGGTTTCGGCCAAGAAGCAGCGCGAACTGGCCAAGGCCATCAAGCGCGCCCGCCACCTGGGCCTGCTGCCCTACCTGGTGAAGTGAGGAGCCACGCACATGCATGTCATCCTGCTTGAACGCGTGGAAAAGCTCGGCACCATTGGCGATGTCGTCAATGTGAAGCCGGGTTTCGCCCGCAACTTCCTTCTGCCGCGCGGAAAAGCTCTGCGGGCTACTGAAGCCAACAAGGCCCGGTTTGAACAAGACCGCGCCCGCATCGAAGCCGACAACGCCAAGCGTCGCGATATCGCCCGCTCGGAATCGCGCGAGATCGAAGGCGCCAGCGTGGTGATGATCCGCGCTGCGTCGGGCACCGGCCAGCTTTACGGTTCGGTCGCTGCCCGCGATCTGGCCGAAGCGCTGACCAACGGTGGCCACAAGGCCAACAAGAACCAGATCGTGCTCGACAAGCCGATCAAGACCCTGGGCGTGCACGACGTGAAGGTCGCGCTGCACCCGGAAGTCGTGGTGCTGGTCAAGGTGAACATCGCCCGTTCGGCCGAAGAAGCCGAACTGCAGGCCAAGGGTGTGGACATTGCCGCCACTGCCGAGCGCGAGGAAGCAGGCTTCACCGAAGCCTTCGATCCGAACGCCGAACCCGGCACCCTGCCGATGGACGAAGAACCGGCTGAAGAAGCCTGATCGTCCCGATGCACTGAAAAACGGGGTCGCAACCGCAAGGTTGCGGCCCCTTTTTCTTGCCCGCTTGCCCGCTTGCGCCTATGGAACCCGCCCATGACTGACACGCCCGAAACCGCCCCGGAAACGCCGGCAGAAGCGCCCATCACCGATAGCCCGCCGGACCGCCTGAGCGTGAACCCGCGCAGCGAGTTTCATGATTGGGATCTGCTGCGCCGCGGCGTTGGCATCCGCTACAATGGTGTCGAACGGACGAACGTCGAGGAATATTGCATTTCCGAAGGCTGGATCCGCGTTGCCGCCGGCAAGAGCCTTGATCGCAAGGGCAACCCGCTCACCATCAAGCTGTCGGGCACGGTCGAGGCCTGGTACAAGAGCTGAGCGCTTGCATGACCGGCCATTTCGGCGCGACAAGCAGCCATGGCCGATCTGTTCCCCGCCGCTGAAAACGCCGTGACGTCGGCCGGCGCGCCGCTGGCCGAACAGCTTCGGCCGCGCACCCTTACCGAAGTGGTGGGGCAGGATCATCTCACCGGCCCCGATGGTGCCGTCACCCGCATGGTGGCGGCCGGCAGCCTTTCCAGTCTGATCTTCTGGGGCCCGCCCGGCACCGGCAAGACCACCATCGCCCGCCTGCTCGCCGCGGCCTGCGGCATGCGCTTTGTCGCCATTTCCGCCGTGTTTGCCGGCGTTGCGGACCTGAAGAAATTGTTTGCCGAGGCGCGCGAGGCGGCGCGTGCGGGCCAGCGCACCCTGTTGTTCGTGGACGAAATCCACCGCTTCAACCGCGCCCAGCAGGATGGTTTCCTGGGGCCGATGGAGGATGGCACCATCACACTGGTCGGTGCCACCACCGAGAATCCCAGTTTCGAGTTGAACGCCGCCATCCTGTCCCGCGCCCGCGTGCTGATCGTGCGGCGGCTGGACGAAGCGGCGCTGGCCGATTTGCTGGCCCGGGCCGAAGCCCATGTGGGCCTCGCGCTGCCGGTGACGGACGACGCCCGCGCCGCGCTGATCGCGTCGGCCGATGGTGATGGCCGCTTCCTGCTTGGCCAGGCCGAAAGCCTGTTTGCCTTGGGCGCTGTGGAGCCGATGGGGCCAGCCGATCTGGCGGCCTTCCTGCACCGCCGCATGCCGGTGTATGACAAGGATCGCGAGGGCCATTACGGCCTGATTTCGGCGCTGCACAAATCATTGCGCGGGTCTGATCCCGATGCCGCGCTCTACTGGCTGGCGCGGATGCTGGTGGCGGGCGAAGAGCCGCTCTACCTGCTGCGCCGGCTGGTGCGCTTTGCCAGCGAGGATATTGGCCTCGCTGACAGCAATGCGCTGCGGGTGTGCCTGGATGCCAAGGATGCCTATGATTTCCTCGGCAGCCCGGAAGGCGAACTCGCCATCGTCCATGCCTGCCTCTATCTCGCCACCGCACCCAAATCCAACGCGGCCTATGTGGCAGAGAAAGCGGCGAAAAAACTGGCGGCCAGCACCGGATCGCTCACCCCGCCGGCCCACATCCTCAACGCCCCGACAAAGCTGATGAAGGAACTGGACTATGGCCAGGGCTATGCCTATGACCATGACGCGCCCGACGGCTTTTCAGGACAGGATTACTGGCCGGATGGCATGGCGGCACAGACGCTTTACACGCCCAGCCCCCGCGGCACCGAAGCCCGCATCGCCGAGCGGCTGGCCGAATGGGCGCGGCGGCGGGCGGCGCTGCGCCCGTAATGAGATTCACCCGCTTCGTCGGTATTGATTGGTCGGGCGCCAAGGGGTTGCGGCACCCTTCGGTGCAGGTGGCCATGTGCGAAGCCGGCGATGGAGCGCCCGAACTGGTGTTGCCGCCATCGGGTGTGTGGTCACGCGCGGCGGTGCTCGATTGGTTGGGCGGGCTTTCCGGTGATGTGCTGGTCGGCATGGATGCGGGCTTCGGCTTTGCCGCGGTGCCGCCGTTTGACAAGCCAGCCCGCGCGCTGTGGGCCGAGGTGGAAGCGGTGTGCGCGGGCGAGGCTGATCTGGGTGGCCACGGCTTCATCCAGCATCGGCGCGAGGCGTTCTGGTTGGGCAAGGATGACGGCCCGCGCCACCTGCGCGCGCATTTGCGGGTGACGGAGCAAGTCTACAAGGCGAGCGGGCTGGGCGTGCCGACCTCTAATTTCGTGTTGCTGGGCGCATCACAGGTGGGCAAGGCGACGCTCACCGCGATGCGGCTGCTGCACCGGCTGCAATGGCCAGTGTGGCCGTTTGATCCGCTGCCCGACAGCGGCCCCGTCATTCTTGAAATTTATGCGCAGGCCTTTGCTCGGCTGGGCGGCTTTCGCGGCAAGTTGCGCGATGCGGAGAGCCTCAACACCGCGCTGATCCGCCACGGGAGTCAACCCGTACCCGCCGCCTTTCCGGCCAGCTTTCCCGATCATGTCGGCGACGCAATCATCACCGCAGCCGGCCTGCGCGCGGTGGCCGACCAGCCGCACTGGTGGCAACCGGCCGCACTCACTCCGGCAATTGCGGTCATTGAAGGTTGGACGTTTGGCGTGGTCTGAACTCTTGCTTGATGGCCAGATTGGCGGCTGATAGCCTGACGCAAGGCAGGGGCAAAACGTGATGCTGAGGTGGATGATGACATTAACGGCGCTGCTGCTGGCGGCGCTGTCTCCGGCTGGCGCTGTACCTACGGTGGCGCAGCGGGTGAAGGTGACCGTGCTGTCGACGATGCTCGCCGATCTGCCAGGGCGCGGCGAATGGGGCTATGCCGCGCTGGTCGAGGTTGACGGTCGGCGCATCCTGTTTGATGCCGGCGCAGAGCCGGGCACGGTGATCTTTAATGCCAAGGCGCTGGGCATCGATCTGGCAAACGTAGAAGAAGTGGTGATCAGCCACAATCATTGGGATCATGTCGGCGGCCTGATGCCGCTGCGCACCACATTGATGGCACGCAATCCCAAGGCGCTTTCGGTTCTGCATGTTGGTGCAGGCGCCTTTCTGCAGGGCGTTGCGCCTACGCCGCGGCGCGATATCGCCACGCCGTTTCGCGCCAGCGGCGGCCGTATCATCGTGCATGACGGTCCGGCGGAAATCGCTCCCGGCGTCTGGGTCACCGGACCGGTTAACCGAATCCATCCCGAAACAAACTACAGTCTAAGGGTGCGGGTGATCAGCGAGGGCAAGGAAATCCCCGACATCGTGCCGGAGGACACTTCTCTCGTGATCCAGACGCCCGAAGGTCTTGTTGTCATTTCGGGTTGCGGCCATGCCGGTGTGGTCAATATCGTGACGGCGGCGCGCCAGATCGCCGGTCCGCAGCGGATCGCGGCACTGATCGGCGGGTTGCATCTGTCCAACGTCAAATCCTCGGTGGTGGAATGGTCGGCAGCGCAGTTGCAGGCCATCGGTGTGGATTATTTCATGTCTGGGCATTGCACCGGACTTGAACCCACCCGGCGATTGGCAACAGTGCTTGGGTTGGGCCCTGACAAGGCCGTTTACGCGCCGGTGGGCGGCATTTTCGAGCGCGGCAAGGGCATTGACGCGCGCGCTGTGGCCAGATCTATCCCTGTCGGTTGAAGCCGGCGCTTGGGGTAACGCGACGCCGGGAATGATGCGGCGTCTAGATGCCGTGCGCCGCCGGAATTGGTGATGGCGGCCCCTCCGGCATCGCCAGCAGTTCCGCCTCGCTGGCACCAGCCTTGGCCCTGGCCAGCAGCGCATCCGGATCCCAGATCACGCCCACCGGGTTGGCCGCCATCGCCGGGCCAGCCATGAAGGCGTTGGCCTCTGCCACCGTCAGCGCGTCGGCCTGGAATTCCATGCGGTTGCCATCGGGATCGGCATAATAGAGCGACAGCGTCGGCCCGTGGTGCACCGGCCAGTAAGGCATGATGCCTTCCGCTTTCAACCGCTTGTAAACGCTCAGCAGATCGTGGGCGCTGGCAAAGGTCCAGGCGACATGGTTGACCCCGATCTCGCCGCGCGAGCCGGCATCGGTGGCGCCGGGTCGCATCAGTTCCAGATTGGCGAAGGCAAAGCGGTGATGCTCCTCGTCGAAGGTAAGGAAGGCCAGTGCCGGATCGCGGTGCACGACATGGGCCTGGAAGACGGTTTCATACCAGTTGATCATGCGATCATATTGGCGTGTCTGATAGACGATATGGGCCAGCGTGCGAGGCTTGGTCATGATGAATCCCCCCGGAATATCCGCCATCATGCTGCGCTTGTGCTGCGGCGTTGGCAATATCGGGCCGAAGCCGCTAAGGGGATGGCGATGAACCCCACCATGCCCCATCTGCTGCTGGTCGCCCTTGGCGGCGGGCTTGGCACGGCGCTGCGCTATGGCGTTGGCCGCTGGGCGATTGCCGTGCTGGGGCCGGGCTTTCCGTTCGGGACGTTTGCCGTCAACATCATCGGCGGCTTCCTGATGGGGCTGCTGGCTGGCTGGCTGGCGCGGATGAACACGGGAAACACGGGGGGCGCCGAAGAGCTGCGCCTGCTGCTCGGCGTGGGCGTGCTTGGCGGCTTCACCACCTTCTCGGCATTCAGCCTGGAAATCTACAACATGATCACCCGCGCCGAAATTGCGCTTGCGGCGGCCTATGCGGTGTCCAGTGTGGCCGGCAGCGTGCTCGCCGTGCTGGCCGGCGTGTGGCTGATGCGAGGAATGGCCTGATGCCGACTGCCACCATCGAAGAGGATGACGACGGCATCCGCCTGGACCGCTGGTTCCAGCGCCACACCAAGGACATCAGCTTCAACATCGTGTCGCGCTGGTCCAAATCCGGCGCGGTGCGGCTGGATGGCGCCAAGGCTGGCCCGGGAGATCGGGTGAGCGCCGGGCAGACGCTGACCTGGCCGGAAGAACTGCCGGTGCCGGCAGCCACCCGCCCCACGGAACGCCCACGCGAACCACTGAGCGAGGCGCAGATCGAATATATGCGCGCCATGGTGCTGCACATGGATGCCCATGCCATCATCATCAACAAGCCGCCGGGCCTGGCGACGCAAGGCGGCACCAAGCAGCCGACCAGCGTGGATGCCATGCTGGATGCGCTGCAGTTCGATGCGCCGTCGCGGCCGCGGCTGGTGCATCGGCTGGACAAGGATACATCCGGCGTGCTGCTGCTGGCCCGCACCGCCAAGGCGGCGGCCTTCTTCAGCAAGGAATTCGCCGGCCGTGAGGCCCAGAAAAGCTACTGGGCGCTCACCGTGGGCGTGCCCAAGATTGCCGCCGGCACCATCGATGCGCCGATCGGCAAGCAACCCGGCACTGGCGGTGAGAAGATGCAGGTCGACACCGAAGCCGGGTTGAAGGCGAAAACCCGTTATCGCGTGATCGAACGGGCGGCCGGCCGGGCGGCCTGGGTGGAGTTTTTGCCGCTGACCGGGCGCACCCACCAGATCCGCGTGCACGCCGCCGCCATCGGCCATTCGTTGGTTGGCGACGGCAAATATGGCGGCAAGGAGAGCTATCTCACCGGCGGGATCAGCCGCAAATTGCACCTGCACAGCCGCCGGCTGCAGATCGCGCTGCCCGATGGCGGCACGCTGGATGTGAAGGCCGAACTGCCGCCGCACATGGCCGAAAGCTGGCAGATGCTGGGCTTTGATCTGAAGCTGGGCGATATCGAGATTGTCGAACCACCGCCGCCCCCACTGAAAAAGCGCCGCCTGTCGAGCGCCACCAGCGGCAATCGCCGCGGCGAGCGCCGGTCACGCGGGGCGACCGAGGAACCCAAGCGGCCACCGAAGCGCAAATGAAAAAGGGCCGGGCGTGATGCCCGGCCCTTTCCCGATCAGGACAATCAGCCCCGACGGCCGCGGCCGCGTGGGCCACCGGCGCGCAACAGGCGCTGCGGGCCGGTGCTGGTGGCGGTGCGGGTCACCTGGCCATTGGCGCGGGCCACGCCCACATTGCGGCTGGCCACGGTGGCGCCTTCGGCATTCGTAATGGCGCGATCACGGGTGAAGCCGTTCTCCGTGCGCACCCGGCTGCCGTTCAGATTGTAGGCGGAACCATCCCGGCGGGTTGCGCTGCCGCTTTCGGAGAAGTCGGTTTCGGTGCGGGTGCGCTCATAGCTGCGGCTGGCGGTGCGGCCATCGAAACCGGTGCGGGTCGCGTCGCTGGTGAAACCGGTGTCGGTGCGGGCGCGATCGGTGCTGCTGGTCGCGGTGGCACCATCGCTCTTGCGGGTCACCTCGGTGTCGCGGCTGAAGGTGCCGGCGTCACGGTCGCGGGTGATGGTGGTGGTGCCCGACACGCGCTCATTGTCGATGGTGCGTGTGCTGGTGTCCAACGGGGCCGGGGCAGTGCACTGGGCGACGGCGGGGACGGCGATCAGGGCCAAGGCCGAAACGACGGTGAGAATATGCATGGTTGGCTCTCCCTTGGGTTCAGGTGGGACGGGGGCTGGTGCCCTCCCATGGGCTTCAACGCCGGAAGGCCGGCAATTCCCCCGTGGCACGTTCATGTCGCCTGGCTTTGCCAGCATCACCGCGCGCTGCGGGGCCGGGCTGGCCGTGGCCGGCGGCCATGCTAGTCTTGACGGATGACGGCTTCGTTCCCCTCGCTGCGTCCCTTCGGCACGGATATCTGGCTGGCAGACGGCATCGAGGTGGATGTGGCCGGCTTCCGCTATCCGACACGAGCAGTGGTCGTGCGCCTTTCGGGCGGTGACTTGCTGATCTGGTCGCCCGTCGCACTGACAGCGGCCCTGCGTGCCGATGTCGACGCGCTTGGCGTGGTCCGCCATCTGGTGGCGCCCAATAGTCTGCATCATCTGTTTGTGAGCCAATGGCGCGATGCCTATCCGATGGCAAAACTCCATGCCCCGCCGGGCCTGCGCAAGAAGCGACCAGACCTGGCCTTTGATCGCGATCTGGACGACACGGCAACCGCGCCATGGGCGGGCGATCTTGATCAGGTGGTGATTCCGGGCAATCTCATCACGACCGAGGTGGTATTCTTCCACATCGCCAGCCGCACGCTGCTGTTTGCCGATCTGCTTCAGCAATTCGCGCCGGGGTCGCTGTCGGGCTGGCGGGCGTTGGTGGCGCGGCTTGATCTGATGTTGGAAGCCGAACCACAAGTGCCGCGCAAATTCCGCATCGCCTTCATCGATCGCGCCCGCGCACGAGCGGCAATCCAGCAGGTTCTGGCCTGGCCTGCTGAACAGGTGGTGATGGCGCACGCCTCGCCGGTGCGCACGGATGGCCAAGCCTTTGTCAAGCGAGCGTTTGGCTGGCTCTAGGTCGGGCCGCAAGCGTGGGCATCACGGCGGTGGATACAGTGCGGCCGGGGCCCCTCTCCCGGGCCGCCTGCGGCGTCTCTCGACCTCTCCCCGGCGGGGAGCGGTGAAACAGAAAAAGGGCCGCGCTTCGGGTGAAGCGCGGCCCCTGTTTCTGGCCGAATGGCCGGCAGGCTTAGTCGTCGTTGCCGGTCAGGAAGCTCGGCAGGCCGCCGGCGTCGCCACCCTTGTCGCCGCCGTCGCGGTCAGCGCGCGGGGCGCGGTCGTCGCGGCGCGGACCACGGTCGTCACGGCGGGGGCCACGGTCGCCATCGCGGCGCGGGCCACGATCACGATCGCCGTCACGACGCGGACCACGATCGCCACGCGGCGGGCGGTCGTCGCCACCTTCACGCGGCGGGCGCGTATCGGGCAGTTCCTCGCCGGTTTCCTGATCGACCAGACGCATCGACAGCTTGACCTTGCCGCGATCATCGACGCCCAGCACCTTGATCTTCACTTCCTGGCCTTCAGTCAGCACGTCGCGGACGTTTGCCACACGCTCGTTCTTGATTTCCGAGATGTGGACCAGGCCATCCTTGGGGCCGAGGAAGTTCACGAAGGCGCCGAAATCAGCGAGGTTCACCACCTTGCCGGTGTAGATCTTGCCAACTTCCGGTTCGGCAACGATGCCGATGATCCAGTTGCGGGCGGCTTCGATCTGGGCCGGATCGGAGCTGCTGATCTTCACGGTGCCATCGTCTTCGATGTCGACCTTGGCGCCGGTGGTGGCGACGATCTCGCGGATCACCTTGCCGCCGGTGCCGATGATGTCGCGGATCTTGTCCTTCGGCACGCTCATCGATTCGATGCGCGGGGCGTGGGCCGACAGACCTTCGCGGGTGCTGTCCAGCGCCTTGGCCATTTCGCCGAGGATGTGGGCGCGGCCGTCCTTGGCCTGGGCCAGGGCGACACGCATGATTTCCTCGGTGATGCCGGCGACCTTGATGTCCATCTGCAGCGACGTGACGCCATCAGACGTGCCGGCCACCTTGAAGTCCATGTCACCCAGGTGATCTTCATCGCCCAGAATGTCGCTGATCACGGCGAAATCCTTGCCTTCGAGGATCAGGCCCATGGCGATGCCGGCGCACGGGCGCTTCAGCGGCACACCGGCATCCATCAGCGCCAGCGAGCCGCCGCAGACGGTCGCCATCGACGACGAGCCGTTGGACTCGGTGATGTCGGACAGCACGCGGATCGTGTACGGGAACTCTTCCTTCGTCGGCAGCAGCGGGTGCAGGGCGCGCCATGCCAGCTTGCCGTGACCGATTTCGCGGCGACCCGGCGCGCCGAAGCGGCCGACTTCACCCACCGAATAGGGGGGGAAGTTGTAGTGCAGCATGAAGCGTTCATAGCGCAGTCCATCCAGACCATCGATCATCTGTTCCGCATCGGCAGTGCCGAGCGTGGTGGTGACGATGGACTGGGTTTCGCCGCGGGTGAACAGCGCCGAACCATGGGTGCGCGGCAGGAAGCCCACCATCGCTTCGATCGGGCGCACCGTCTTGGTGTCGCGACCGTCGATGCGGCGGCCTTCCTTCAGGATGGCGCCGCGAACGATTTCGCCTTCAAGCTTCTTGAACAGCTTGCCGGCCTTCATCTGCTCCTGCGGGGTGCCATCGGCAAACACGGCCTTGGCCTTGCTCTTGGCTTCGGCCAGAGCAGCCTGGCGGGCCGACTTGCCCGACATGCGATAGGCGGCGTCGATATCCTTGCCGATTTCCTTCTTCAGCTTGGTCAGCATCGCCTTGTCGTCGGTGATCGCCAGATCCCACGGATCCTTGGCGGCCTTTTCGGCGAGACGGATGATGGCATCGATCACCGGCTGGATGCTGCGGTGGGCGAACATCACGCCGTTCAGCATTTCCTCTTCCGAAAGCTCCTTGGCTTCGGATTCGACCATCATCACGGCGTCGCTGGTCCCGGCGACAACGAGATCGAGCGCGCCTTCCTTGACCTGGGTCTTGGTCGGGTTGAGCACATATTCGCCATCGATGTAGCCAACGCGCGCACCAGCGATCGGGCCCATGAACGGCACGCCCGAAAGGGTGAGGGCGGCAGAGGCCGCGATCAGCGCCAGGATATCGCCTTCGGCTTCGCCGTCATAGCTCAGCACATGGGCGATCACGTTGATTTCGTTGTAGAAACCTTCCGGGAACAGCGGGCGGATCGGGCGATCGATCAGGCGGCTGGTGAGTGTTTCATGCTCGGTGGCGCCGCGCTCGCGCTTGAAGAAGCCGCCGGGGATGCGGCCGGCAGCGGAATATTTTTCCTGATAGTGGACGGTGAGCGGGAAGAAATCCTGGCCCTCCTTCACACTCTTGGCGGCGGTGACGGCGCACAGGACGACGGTTTCGCCCAGCGTGGCCATCACGGCGGCATCGGCCTGACGGGCAACGCGGCCGGTTTCCAGGGTCAGCGTGCGGCCGCCCCAGTTGATTTCTTCTTTGTGGATGGTGAACATTTTCATCTTTCCCTGACGACGGGCCCTATTGCCGGTCGCCACAGCTTTGGATGCCGCCCCTTTTGGCGGCGCCGGTTCCCGCAACGCTCATTCGCTGCGGGCCGGATAAACGAACGGCCCCGCTTCGGGGGCCGTCCGGGGGGCTGAACCTTACTTGCGCAGGCCCAGCTTGGTGATCAGCGCGGTATAGCGCGCTGCATCCTTCTTCTTCAGATAATCCAGCAGCGAACGGCGCTTGTTCACGAGAACCAGCAGGCCACGACGGCTGTGATTATCCTTGGCGTGAGTCTTGAAATGCTCGGTCAGGTTGGCAATGCGCTCCGACAGGATGGCGACCTGGACTTCCGGCGAACCGGTGTCGTTGGCAGCGCGGGCATTGCCGCTGATGATTTCGGCTTTCTTTTCGGCGGTCACCGACATCGTGTTACTCCTTCAGATAAGGTTGAACCCGCGCAGCACCCGCACCTCGCCCGATTGGGCCTCGACCAGCGCCACGGGAACAGAGCCGTGGACCGCGAGATGGGTGCCGTTGCTGGCTGGGTGCCCGAAAAGCCTGCGCCCTTGTTGGAGCGCCGCCGCCTCGTCGGGCGTGAGTGCAAGAGCCGGGATGTCGTCCAGCCCTGCCATCAGTGGCAAGAGTGCCTGTTCAAGGCGAGCGCCCTGCACCAGTTCGGCCAGTTTGTCCAGCGATATTGCCTGTTGTAGGCTGAACGGGCCTGACCTTGTGCGGCGCAACATGGTGACATGGCCGACGCTGCCCAGCGCTGTGGCGATGTCGCGCGCGAGGCTGCGGATATAGGTGCCTTTGGAGACGAGGGTAGAAAAGGTGGCGCTGTCCGGCGTGGTGGCGACCAGTTCGATGCTGTGCACGGTGATGTGGCGCGTTGCCAGCACGACGTCTTCCCCGGCACGGGCCAGCGCATAGGCGCGCTTGCCGTCCACCTTCAGCGCCGAATAGGCCGGCGGCACCTGATCGATGGGGCCAGTGAAGCGTGGCATGATAGCGGCGATGGCATCGGCCGTGGGGAGAACGTCGCTGGTCGCCACCACCTCGCCTTCTGCATCGAGCGTGCTGGTCTGGGTGCCGAACTGCACCGTGAAATCATAGCCCTTGGCGGCATCGAGCATGCGGCCGGCGAGCTTGGTCGCTTCGCCCAGCGCAATCGGCAGCACGCCGGTGGCGAGCGGATCAAGCGTGCCGCCATGGCCGATGCGCGGGACGGCCAAGCCGTTCGTGCGCAAGATGCGCTTCACGGCCGCCACGCCCTGCGCGCTGGTCAGGCCAAGTGGCTTGTCGAGGACGATCCAGCCGTTGATTGCTACCGGCTCAGACTTCGCCGTCATCATCATCCAGGCTGTCGGCCAGGCTCTTCC
>Ga0209278_1000301_pt1 | contig 44985 bp, 42 predicted proteins | sample JI81BgreenDNA_FD_187504 | JGI IMG/M metagenome (GOLD analysis project Ga0209278, IMG submission 187504) | Wastewater effluent complex algal communities from Wisconsin, to seasonally profile nutrient transformation and Carbon sequestration -... | ecosystem: Engineered > WWTP > Effluent > Algae...
GGTCACCGTGTGGGTGCCGACTTCGGCATCCAGCTGGGCCGAGATGCCATAGCTTTCTTCTTCGGTGCGGGTGACAAGATTGTGCCGCACGGTGCGGGTTTCATCGCCCTGGAAGTTGATGCCGGCCAGCGCCAGTGCGGCCACGCCGGTGGGCGTGGTGCCGATCACTTCGGCGCAGCAATCATCGTTGGCCTTGCGCCAATCGGCGATCACCGTCAGCTTCACCGTCTCGGTCACGTCGGCTTCGATGATGCCGCGCACGCCGTAACGGTCATAGCCGTTGACGCGGCGGTTCACGCCGGCAGCATCGTTGAAGATGTTGCCGTCATAATTGCTGTAAAAGGCGGTCAGGCGGGTGCGGACGCTGTCGCTCAGCGGCACATCAACGCCGGCGCGCACGCGATATTCATTGCCGTTGCCAAAGAACCAGCCACCTTCGGCATAGCCGCCCAGCTTGTCGCCCGGGCGCTTGGACACGATGTTGACCACACCGGCCGAGGAGTTCTTGCCGAACAGCGTGCCCTGTGGGCCGCGCAGCACTTCGATGCGATCAATGTCGACCAGATCGGAGAAGGCTTCACCGGCGCGGGCCAGCACGACGCCATCGAGCACGGTGGAGATCGACGGTTCGCCGGCGAGGCTGAAGGTCGCCGTGCCGACGCCGCGGATATAGAGGGACTGGTTGATCGAGGTGCCCGACTTGCGGAAGTTCAGCGACGGCACCAGATACTGGGCGTTTTCCAGGTTGAGCGCGCCCTGGCGGGCCAGCGCATCGCCACTCACGACCGACACGGCGAGCGGAATATCCTGCAGTTTTTCACTGCGCTTCTGCGCGGTGACGACGATTTCGACCGATTCATTGTCGTCGGCAACGGTCTGCGCGGCGGCTGGTGCGGCGGCGACGGCCAGAATTGCGGCGGAACTCATCAAGAAACGGCGGATCATATCACTCCCCTTGTAGTGCCCGTCCACATTCCTGGCAGGCGTGTTGGCTTGCCAAGACAGGCTTTCTTGACGTGCGTCAATCTGGCCTTGTGCAGTTCCGGCCACGCTGTGGCGGCGGAGTCACACTTTAGCGCCGGCTCTCAGAGTCCCAATTCTGCCATGGTCACGGCGCGATGCTCCTTGGCCGATATTTCGGCCGCAAGTCCGATGGCGACGGCGCGCATGCCATCATCGGCCGTCACGATCACCGGGCCGCTGCCGCGCACGGCGGCGGCGAAGTGGCGGTGCTGGAAGAATGTGGAGCCATGATGCTGCCCGGCGGCGAGCGCATCGGCCGGGGTTTCGACGTGCCAGCGTGTCGCCTGCTTGGGGTTCATGAAGCCCACCCTGGGCGAATGGATGATGTCGCCGGCCGGGATCAGCACGTCGAGCCGCGCCTTGTCACCGGTGGCGAGGATTTCTTCCTGCTGTTCGGCACCATCGGCGAACATGCACAGATCGAGCATGGCGCGCACGCCATTCGCGAAATCCACCACCGTATAGCTGTTGTCGATGATGTCCGGCGTCTTGCCGTCGTAACGCTCGTCCTTGTGGTTCACGTCCATCGCGCCGCTGCAATAGACGCGCACCGGTTCGGCCTGGATCACGTGCCGCATCAGATCGAAGAAATGGCAGCATTTCTCGACCATGGTGCCGCCGCTGTTGACCGAAAAGCGGTTCCAGTCGCCCACCTTCACCAGGAAGGGAAAGCGATGCTCGCGGATGGACAGCATCTGCAACGTGCCGACCTTGCCGGCGTGGATATGGCTCACGAATTCGGTGACCGGCGGCATGAACCGATACTCCATCGCGGTCCAGAAGGTCTTGTCATAACCCTTCACGGCGGCAGCGACGGCCTTGGCGTCTTCCAGCGTCGTCGCCAGCGGCTTTTCGCACAGGATATGCAGGCCGGCGTCCATCAACGGCCCCAGCACGGCGCGGTGCGTGAAATTGGGCGAGGCGACGACCACGGCATCGCACAGGCCCGACGCCGCCAGCGCCGCTGCATCAGGAAAACGCGCCACGGCGTGACCGATGGCTTTTTCCGCCCGATCGAGGCAGGCCGGCACCGGATCGGCGATGGCAGTGATGGTGCCGCCGCCCAGCAACTGAATGTTCGCCACATGCTCCAGCGCCATCATGCCGGTGCCAACAATGCCCCAGCGGATCGTGCCAGAGTCCATGCTTGTGCTTCCCATCTGCCTATCCTTCAGTCTATCAAGCCAAAATGTCGCAGATCGCTCTAAGCCCCAATCGCCGCCCGCTGGGCAAGTCCGAATTTATGGTGTCCCCGCTGGCGTGGGGCATGTGGCGCTTTGCCGGCGATGATGTGGCCGCCGCCCAAGCGCGCTGCGAGGCGGCATTGGCTACCGGCATCAACTTCTTTGATACGGCCGACATTTACGGGCCGGACAATGATGAGCCGTTCGGCGCGTCGGAAGCGCTGCTGGGCCGTGTGTTCAAGGCGGCGCCGGCCCTGCGTGGCCAGATCGTGCTGGCCTCCAAGGGTGGCATCAGCATGGGCGTGCCCTATGATTCGTCGCCCGAATATCTGGTCGCCGCCATCGATGCCTCCCTTACCCGCATGGGCGTGGAGCGCATCGATCTCTGGCAGATCCACCGGCCCGACATGCTCACCCATTGGGCCGATGTCGCCGCAACGCTGGATGCCCAGGTGCAGGCCGGCAAGATCGGCGCAGTGGGCGTGTCCAACTTCACCCCGGCGCAAACCCGCGCGCTGGCCGCGCATCTGAAGGCACCTTTGGTCTCCACCCAACCGGAATTCTCGGTGCTGGCGCTGAGCCCATTGTTCGACGGCACGCTCGATCTCGCCATGGAAATGGGTCAGGCCGTGCTGGGCTGGTCGCCGCTGGGGCAGGGCCGGCTGGGCGACGGCGATCCGCGCCCTGGCCGCAAGAAATCCGAAGATGAACGCTTGATCCGGGTCAAGGCGGCGCTGGCGGCGCACGGGCAAAAGTTCGGCGTGAGCATTGCGGCCACGGCTTATGCGTGGGTGCTGGCGCATCCGGCCGGCATCACGCCAATCGTGGGCAGCCAGAACCCGGTTCGCATTGCCGAGGCTGCCGATGCCTTCAAGGTCACCTTCACCCGCGCCGAATGGTACGCAATTCTGGTCGCATCGCTTGGGGAGAATTTGCCGTGAGTGGTCCCGAAATCAGCTGGTTCTCCGCCCTGTGCGACGATGATTATGAATTTCTGGGCGTGCCCGATCCGGGCCTGCGTTCCAGCTGGGAACATTGCCGCAATATCGTGATGACCGCCGAAAAGGGCGGGTTTGATAATATATTGCTGCCGTCCGGCTACCAACTCGGCATCGACACCCAGATGTTTGCTGGCGCCATCGCCGCGCTCACGCACCGCATCCGCCTGCTGATGGCGATCCGTGTTGGCGAGACGTGGCCGCCGCAGCTCGCCCGCCAGATCGCCACGCTTGATCAGATTCTCGGTGGCCGGCTGACGGTGAACATCATCTCGTCGGACATGCCGGGCGAGGTCATGCCGTCGGCGCCGCGCTATGCCCGCACGGTCGAGGTGATGAACATCTTGAAAACGCTGCTGAACGGCAATGCGCTCGATCATCAGGGCGAGCATTACAAGCTGAAGCTGCCGCCGCCGAACGTGAAAACCGTTTCCGGCAAGTGCCCGCCGCTCTATTTTGGCGGCCTGTCCGAAGACGCGCGCGAAGCCGCCGCCGAAGCCGCTGACGTGTACCTGATGTGGCCCGACACGATGGACAAGGTGAAAGAGGTCGTCTCCGACATGACCGCCCGTGCCGCCAAACGTGGCCGCACACTCAAGTTCGGTTACCGCGTGCACGTCATCGTGCGCGACACCGAGGCTGAGGCTCGCGAAGCGGCAGACCACCTGCTGTCCAAGCTCGACGCCGCCACCGGTGACGCCATCCGCGCCAAGTCGCTCGACAGCCAGTCCGTCGGCGTCCAGCGCCAGGCCGAACTGCGCGATAAGGCCAGCGACGGCTATGTCGAGGACAATCTGTGGACCGGCATCGGTCGCGCCCGCTCGGGCTGCGGCGCGGCGCTGGTCGGCGATCCCGATCAGATCATCGCCAAGTTGAAAGCCTACCAAGCCGCCGGCATGGAAGCCTTCATCCTGTCCGGCTATCCGCACGCCCGCGAAGCCGACCTGTTCAGCCGCCACGTGCTGCCCAAGCTGGAGCACGGACCGCTGGTGATGTGAGGCTCAGCGCCCCGTGTAGCGGGGCGCGCGCTTTTCGCGATAGCTGGTGAAGGCCTCGCGGAAATCCTGGGTGCCGGTGGCCAGATGCTGTTCCTTGTCGGCAGCGGCGAAGGCGGTGGTGTAATCCTCGTCGAGTGCGGTCCATACCTGTGCCTTCATCGCGGCGAGGCTGCGCGGGGCGCTGTAGGTGGCGATGTTCTTCGCATATTCATGCACGTGCGGCAGCAGGGCTTCATCGTCGAACACGTCGTTCACCAGCCCCAGCGCCTTGGCCTCGGTGCCGTCGAAGCGGCGGGCGGTGTAGAGCAGGTCCATGGCCTTGGCCTGGCCGATGTGGCGGGTAAGCAGCCAGGCCGCGCCTTTTTCGCCGGGCACGCCGATGCGGGCGAAGGTGGCGTTGAACAGCGCCATGGTGCTGGCAAAGCGGATGTCGCAGTGCAGGGCGAGGATGAAGCCCCAGCCGAAGGCGGCGCCATTGATGGCCGCAATGGTGGGCTTGCGGCAGGTGATCAGCGTGGGCCAGCCGCCACTGTAATAGGGGGCCAGCGCCGGGCCGATGTCGTCGCCCCATTGCGGGGCGGCATCCGGAAACGGGTTCACATCGCCGCTGCCACCGCCACCGATGATAGCGAGATCGAGCCCGGCCGAAAAGCCGCGGCCGGCGCCGGTGATCACGATCACCTTGGCCTCCGGATCAGCGCCGGCCTTCGCCACCGCCGCGAAGAAAGCGGTGAGCATGGCAGGCGTAAGCGCGTTCAATTTGTCCGGCCTGTTGAGAGTGATCGTCGCCACCCCGTCTGCCAGATCATAGAGAATATCGCTCATCCCACGAGCTTCTGCAGCCGGCCGCGGATGATCTCCTCGGCCTCGCGCACCATCCCTTCGATCAGATCCTTGCAGCTGGGGATGTCGTGGATCAGGCCCACAACCTGCCCGCACGACCAGCCGCCGGCATCCATGTCGCCATTCTTCATGATCCGGGGGTACACGCCGGCGACTTCCTCGATGATGTCCTCGAACTTCAGCGCATTGCCCAGCGTGCGTTCCTTTTCCAGCAGGCGTTCAACGGCGGCGTTGTTCAGCACACGCTCGGTGTTGCGCAGGGGGCGCATGATCAGGCGGGTATCAAGCTCGGTCGCAGCGACCAGCGCATCCTTCACATTCTGGTGCACCGGGGCTTCCTTGGTGGCGATAAAGCGCGTGCCCATGTTGACGCCATCGGCGCCCATGCACAGCGCAGCGGCCAGCTGCTTGCCGTTGGCGACACCGCCCGAGGCGACGAAGGGAATTTTCAGTTCTTCGGCAGCGCGCGGCAGCAGCACCCAGTTGCCCACGTCGTCCTCACCGGGGTGTCCGCCGCATTCGAAACCGTCCACCGACACCGCGTCGCAACCGATGGCTTCGGCCTTCAGGCTGTGGCGCACGCTGGTGCATTTGTGGATCACCTTGATGCCGTGTTCCTTCAGGGCAGGCAGATATTTGGCCGGGTTGTTGCCGGCGGTTTCCACCACCTTCACGCCGCCTTCGATGATGGCCTTGATCAGGCCGGGATAATCAGGCGGCGTCACGCTGGGCAGGAAGGTCAGGTTCACGCCGAATGGCTTGTCGGTCATGTCGCGGCAGCGGGCGATTTCGGCGGCGAGCTTTTCCGAGGTACCAAGCGTGAGGCCGGTGATGACGCCCAGCCCGCCGGCATTGGAGACGGCGGCGGCCATCTCGGCAAAGCCGACATAGTGCATGCCGCCCTGGATGACGGGATGTTCGATGCCGAACAATTCGGTGATGCGCGTCTTCATGGTCGTTTCCCCAAGCGATTGTGGCGAAAAGCTAACCCGCGCCCTGCCTTCCAGCAATGCCGCGATTGTGGGAGGGTTGGCACGTGATCGAATTCGGCGTGTTGAGCATATCGTTGCTGGTGGGAACGGCGCAGGGCCTGGTGCTGGCGCTGATGCTGTGGCGTGCGCCCGCCAATCGCGCCGCCAATCGCTGGCTGGCGCTGCTCATTGTTGCCGTGGCGGCCTTGATCACGCCTTATATCATTGGCTTTGCCGGTTTTTATGATCGCTGGCCGTGGCTGAGCTTCACGCCGCTCAGCTACACGCTGGCCTTTGGGCCGCTGCTCTGGCTCTACGCCACCACCCTGTGCGGCCGGCCGCCGGAGCGGGCGTGGCCGCATTTTGCGCCTTTTGCGGTGCAGTTCGCGGCCGATGCGCTGGTGTTTCCGTTCCCGCTGGAAACCAAGGATTGGTGGGACACGGTCGCCCACGCCCCGATCATCGCGCCCATGTTGCGGGTGGCGACCTTCATCAGCCTCGCCGTCTATGGTCGCCTCGCCTGGCGTTGCTGGGCCGATTATCGCCGCTGGCTGGGCGAGAATGTGACCGATGCGGTGGATTTCAATCCCGATTGGATCCGCAATTTCCTCATCGCGCTGGGCCTGGTGACGTTGGTGTGGCTGGGTTTCTTCATCGCCAATGTGCGCGATCCGTCCCGCAATTATTTTGATCAGTTCTGGCTGTATGTGATCTTTTCGGGGCTGGTGATCTATCTGGGGGTGGAGGGCTGGCGCCATGCCGCCATGCGCTATCCGGTGCCCGCCGATGCGGTGGAGGAGGCAGTGCCGACGGGCCGCGACTGGGCGGCGCTGGGTGCGCGCTTTGAGGCCGAGATCGAGGCGAAGGGCCTGTGGCGCGATCCTGACCTGACCGCCGCCAGCCTGGCCCGCGCGCTGGGCACCAACAGCAATTATCTCGCACGCGCCTTCAATGAAGGGCTGGGCGCCAATTTCAATGCGGTCATCAACCGGCGGCGAGTGCGCGAGGTGCAAAGCTGGCTGGCCGACCCCACTGAAACGCGCGCGATCCTGACCATGGCGATGGATGCCGGCTTCCGATCAAAGGCCAGCTTCAACCGGGCCTTCGCGGAATTTGCCGGCATGACGCCAACGCAGGCCAGATCGTCTCAGGCACGTCTCAAATCCTGAAAATAGCGCAAAATTCAGTGTTTCGGGCGATCTGCGCCGTCCAATGGTGGAGTGGGCAGGGCGTCAACCCGAACCGAAAGACCCGCCATGATCCGCTCTGCCGTTCTCGCCGCGCTGCTTGCATCTGCGCCCGCCATCGCCGCCGAAATGCCCAATCCCATGCTCACCCCGGCGCAGGCCAGCAGCGATGTTGCGCTGATGCGGCGGGCGCTGGAGACGATCCACCCCGGCCTCTATCGCTATGTGCCCAAGGCGCAGGTGGATGCCAGCTTCGCCCGGCTGGAAGCACAGGCGAACCAGCCTACAGCCACGCTCACCCTGCACCGCGAGATTGCAAGGCTGGTGGCCAGCATCCATTGTGACCATAGCAAGCCCGAATTGCCCGACGCCATCGAGAGCTGGCGCCAGACCAATGCCAGCCATCTACCATTGCGTTTCAAGTTGATCGAAGGCCGCATGATCGTCGTGTCAGGCGCCTTGCCCAAGGGGGCGGAGATCACCGCCATCAACGGCCGGCCGGTGCCGCAGATATTGAACGCCGTCGCGCCGTTGGTGGCCTATGATGGCGATACCGATCAGGCCATCACTGCCAAGATTTCTGACGACAGCGACCTTTCCGGCAGTGATCTTGATGAATATTGGCCCAGCTTGTTCGGCGCGCCCGGCCAGTGGGCCATTGCGTGGAAAATGCCGGGCGAGGGCGCTGATCAACGCGCCACGCTCGCGCCGATCAGTTTTGACCAATGGACGCAACTCGCCACCCCCGATGCGCCGTTCCGCAGCGAATTCTACAACGGCATCACCTGGCGCATGGCCGGCAAGGTGGCGCGGTTGCGGATCGACACGTTTGTCAATTATCGCAATCCGGTGGCGGCAACGCCGTTTCTGGGCGGCTTCTTCAAGGCCATGAAAGATGCTGGCACCGACCATCTGATCCTTGATCTGCGCGCCAATGGTGGCGGCTCGGAAGACGTGTCCATCGCGCTTGCTCGCCACCTGTTCGATGCGCCGTTCACCTGGAGCAAGCCATTGCGATACAAGGCCATCCGGGTTGGCGATCTGCAGCGTCACATCAGCAGTTGGGGCGATACGGCTGCGCTGTTCGCGCCGCCGGAAGCGGCGTTCACCCGCACGGCGGATGGCTGGTTTGATCGCATCCCGACCGGCACCAACGAAACCAATGACGATGACAGCACCATCGAACATCAGCCTTTGCCAGCCGCGCAGCGTTTCAATGGCCGGCTGACCGTGCTCACCGGCCTGCGCAATGGCTCTGGCGCGACGCGCACCATCGCCTGGTTGAAGGAACGGCGCGGCGCGACGCTGGTAGGGGAAGAGGGCGGCGGCAGCGCGGAAGGGCCGACCGCCGGCAATATCTTTCTGGTCACGCTGCCGGAAAGCGGCATCAAGGTGCGGGTGCCCAATGCCTGGAACCGCACCAATATCAAGGGTTTCACGCCGCGCCGGGGCGTGGCGGTGGATGCGCTGGTGGTGCCGACTGTGGCCGATTTCGAAGCGGGTCGCGACCGGGCGGTGGAGGTGGCGCGCAGCCTGCCCGCGCCGCCGGTCGATGCCGCCGCCACGCTCACTGCCGCGCTGGCCGGCAATTGGGCCGGCACGCTGGATTACCGCGATTATGGCAATGACAGCCGCGTTACGCTGCCGACGCTGATGAGCGCCAATGGCCTTAGCATCGCCTGGACTTTCGATGATGGCCCCGGCAAGACGGTGCGTTCAGCGGAAACCTGGTCTTTCACGCCCGATGGCAAATCGCTGGTGATAAAGGGCGGAAAATCCAGTGAAACCATGGCCATCACCGAATTGCGGCGCAGCGCCAATGGCAGCATCACCTTGGTCGCCGATGGCAACGGCGAGGAAAATGGCCGCACGGTGATGGTGCGGGAAATCCTCACCCGCGATGGCCCGGTGCTGCGCCTGACCCGGATGAGCCGCACGGCGGGCCAGCCGTTCATCATGCGCCACAGCTATCAGTTGCGCCCTGCGGCTTGAGGTTAGCCGGTCTGGGTGGCAGACAGTGGCCATGCAGGCCGGCACCACCATCTTTGAACATATGTCGGGCCTGGCCCGCCAGCATGATGCCATCAATCTGGGGCAGGGCTTCCCGGATTTCGGCTGGTCGCCCGATGTGCTGGCGGCTGGAGCCGAAGCAATTACAAAGGGTTATAACCAGTACCCGCCGATGCGTGGCCTGCCGGTGCTGCGGGAGGCGGTGGCGTCATTCTATGGCCTTCGGCAGGGGCTGGCGATCGATCCCGGCCAGGTGATCGTTACCTCCGGCGCCACCGAGGCGCTGGCCGCCAGCATCATGGCGGTGGCGGGGGCCGGCGATGAGGTGATCCTGTTTGCACCGGCCTATGATGCCTACGCGCCGCTGGTCCACCGTGCCGGGGCGCGGCCGGTGTGGGTGGCACTGCAGCCGCCGGATTGGCAGGCGAGTGCGCAAGCGATTGCGGCGGCTATCACGCCCGCCACCCGCGCCATCCTGTTGAATACGCCGCACAATCCCACTGGTGGTATGGCCGGGCCGGCGATGCTGGCGGCCATCGTGGAACTGGCCTGCAGGCATGATCTGACCATCATCAGCGACGAGGTGTGGGAGGAAGTGATCACCGGTGATGCCCCGCATGTGTCGCCCTACACGCTGGCACCTGAGCGTACGATCAAGATCGGATCGGCCGGCAAGTTGTTGGCGCTGACCGGCTGGAAGGTTGGCTGGGTGGTGGCGGAAGCGGCGCTGGCCGAGAAAGTTGCGCAGGTCCACCAGTTTCTCACCTTCACCACCGCGCCGCCGTTGCAGACCGCCGTTGCCGCCGGATTGGCGCTGCCCGATGCGTGGTTCGCGGCCGGCCGGGTCCGGTTTGTGACGGCGCGTGACCGGCTTGTGACGGATCTTGCCCGCCACGGCTGGAAATTGCTGCCAACGCAGGGCAGCTATTTCGTGATGGCCGATCTGGCGGCGTCCGGCATCGAAATGGGTGATCGCGATTTCTGCGAGGCCGCGGTGATCGATCCCGGCATTGCCGCCATCCCGCTTTCGGCCTTCATGCCCGACAGCCAGCAAACGCCGTTCATCCGGCTGTGTTTCGCCAAGTCTGACGCCATCCTGGATGAAGGCGCGGCGCGGCTGAACCGGGCGCGCGCGATGTTTGCGGCCTGAGCCTTGTGTGTATTGCTCTAGTAAGGCACTATGGCCTGATAATTGGGAGACAGCACATGGCCGAACAGCGTCTGCGCAGCGGGGAAGTGGTTCGCACCGGCATCGGCCTGGGTTCGGCCATTGCCGTCACCATCAGCTGGAGCCTGCACAAGTCGCTGCTGTGGGTGATCATCCACGGGCTGCTGTCGTGGTTCTACGTGATCTATTACGCCATCACGCGCTAGGCTCCAGCAACCGGCTGCGAATCCGCTCATGCCGAGCTTGTCGAGGCACGAACCACATTCCGTGCGTGCCTCGACAAGCTCGGCATGAGCGGGTTTTTCCTTGCAACCGTTTTCAGGCGGCCCGGCGGTTTTCCAGCACTTCGGCAAAGCCGCGGAACAGGGCTTCGAAATGCGCATCGATGGTGCGCGCATAAGGCGCGGCGGCCATCGCATTGGCGCGCATCGCCGGCAATTGCGGGATGGCATCGGCAATCGTGCTGGCGAGACTGGCGGCATCCAATGACTTGAACGCCATGCCGATGCCCGGTTCCAGCTGATCATAGGCCGCGCCTTCATCCGGCACGATCAGCGGCAGGCCGCTGGCGCGGGCTTCGGCGCAGGCGATGCCGAAGGTTTCGGCCGGGGCGCCGTGCACCATCATGTCGGCACTGGCGAGGATGCGGGCGAATTCCGGCCGGTCGCGCACCGGCGCGATCAGCTGGATGTGCGGGTTTTCGCCCACCGCACGCACCACGGCGGCGCGGGCATGGCCATCGCCCAGGATGATCAGGCCAAGCGGCCGGCCGTAACTGGCGGCGGTCACCCCGGCGATCACCATCGGCCATTGTTTTTCGTGGCTGTGCCGGCCCACGCCGATCAGCAGCGTGGCGTCTGCAGGCAGGCTGCACTGGGCGAGCAGGCGGGCGCGCAGTTCTTCATCGCGGTTGGCCGGGGAGAATACGCCCGGATCCACGCCCAGCGCATTATCGACCACATGGGTCAGCCCGCCATCACGCAGCCGCTTTGACAGGCTGGGCGCCGCCGAAATCACCTGATCATAGCGCGCATCCAGCCGGCGCAGATAGCGCCAGAACCAATCAAAGCTGCGATCGATCGTCTGGCGCGGCAGGAAGCCATCGAGATAGCGATAGACCCAGGCCGACAGCGGTTCGGCATGCATGAACAGGCTGCGCGGCGCGGCGCCCGGCCAGTCTGCCACCGCCGCCGCACTGCCCCACGGCGAGGAACATTCGATGAAATCCGGTTGAAATTCGTTCAGCGCATCGTGAATGATCCGATCGCTGGCGAAATAGAAATAGTTGCGATCCAGCGGGAAGCGCGGGCTCTTGATGCTTACCAGCCGCGCCTTGCCCACGTCGCGCACACTGTCGTCGGCACCCGGCACCACCACGGTCAGCCGCACGCCATGCTGCTCCGCCACTTCCAGCTTGCGGTGGGTATAGGTGCGGATGCCGCCGCCCTGCGGGGAATAAAGCGCCGAGATGTCGACGAGGTGCATGGGCGAAGCGCTACTCCTGCGCCATTTGGACGGGCGCAATCCGGTCAATCTGCCCGGCAGCGCCTGCGGTCAAGCCCCGATCAGTGCCTGCTGTCAGTCGCCGTCGCGTAACGGGCCAAAGCTGAACAGGCCCTTGCGGTAGTTGAGGCGGATGGAAATCTGGGTCAGTCCCGGCCCGGTCTGGAAGCGCGTCGCGGCGGCCTTGGGCTTGGACAGGCCCAGCCGCGGATTGTTCGGAAAGCCCACGCCATCGGTGGACAGGCCGAATTTCCGGTTGGAATCGCGATCATGCAGCAGCGACAATGTGTAGGCGCCGGGGCCCGGCGTGCGCACGCACAATTGCACGGCGCCGGCCTGCGGCAATGGCATTTCCACCCGGCGGAAGGTCTTGCCCTGGTTGATCAGGATATTGTCGTCCTGCAGGAAATCATTGTCGTTATCGGGATACAGCTCGGCACGCAGGGTGCCGCGCCGATCCTTCAAGCCCATGATCGTCACGATCACCGCCGGGCCGGCCTCGTTCGGCCGGCATTGCCCTTCGGCCTTGCCCAGATTGGGATTGGATTCAACCTGCGCGCACGCCGCCGCAGGCATCAGCACCATCAGTGCCGCCAGCCAGTTCTTCTTCATTTCTTGCGCCATCCAGCCGCTTCGCCGCTCATCAGCAACAGGCCCAGGCCCAGGTGCGTCGCCAGCAGCAGGCTGGCCATCATCGCCATCAGCGCGCCCACTTCGGCATCCTGGCCGATCATGAACACCGCCAGCGCGGCAAAAACCACATCCTTGTTGGGCAGGAACGGCAGCCGCGACAGCAGCATGCGCATCGCCGAAAGCAGCACCCACAATTCCACCGATTCCGCCGGCAGCGCCAGGTGCCAACACCAGCCGGTGAGCACCAGCGTGGCGATCACCCGCACCGTCTGCACGAAGGTGACATACCAGAGATCGCGCGCCGGCAGGCTGAACAGCTTTTTCCTGAAGAACAGCACGCCGCTGGAAATCACCAGCATCAGTGCCACGGAACCGAAAAAGGCAGTGGAATCAATGCCCAGCTTCAACTGGCCGAGCAGGGGATAAGCCAGCAGCATCAGGATGAGCGTCACGATATTGGCGGCCATCGCCGAAAGGATGGCGACATCCTTGACAGCGCCGAACGGTGCCGAGGTCATACCGGTGCGCTGCCGCGCCCAGGTGTAGAAATAGAGATCGCCAACGTAGCCGGTGATCAGTTCGTTGCCGATCAGCTTCCTGAGCAGGGCGAAGAAGCCGGCGACCGGGATCTGCCACAGCCGGCGGAAGATGGCATAATCGCCGAGCGGCCCGGCGAAATAGGACAGGGCAAACACCAGCCAGAAGGCCGGCGACGACGGGACGATGGCGGCCACGCGGGCCAGATCGAGCTGCGCCAGTTGCAACAATGCGGCCACCAGCACGGCGAGTGTGATGATGGTGCCAACCCACCAGGTCCAGCCGCGCTCGGCGCGCGGCAGGGACGGCAGGGACGGCAGGCTATCGGGGCCTGCGGGGGCAGTGGCAGCATTGCTGGGAAGCATTTCTGGGGCCAAAATCCTAACTCTCGCCGGCCCTAGAGGCCCAATATGGCAATTTGACGACCTTGCAGCGGCAGGTGCGTGCAAGCCTGTGCCATGTTGTGCTCATACGCGGTTCATTCAAGCACCGACGCAATCGCCGCCAGCAGGGCCGGGGCGCGGGCCTTGTGGCAGATCAATATATCCGGCGTGAGCGGGCGCGGCTGGTTGAAGACCAGCGGGCTGCCATCAACGCGCGATACCCACAGGCCGGCAGCCTGGGCCACGGCGGCGGGGGCGCCGCTGTCCCATTCATGCATGTCGCCCTGGTGCAGATAGACGTCAGCCTCGCCGCGCAGCACGGCCAGCGTTTTCGCACCGGCGCTGCCCATCGGCACCAGTTCGCAGCCGATGCTGGCGGCCAGCGCATCGGCACAGGCGGCGGGGCGGCTGCGCGAGACGACGATGCGCAAGCGGCTGGCTTCGGGCTGGAGCGCTGGCGGATGCTGGGTGCAGAAGGTCTGATCCAGCGAAGGTTGCGCCACGGCGCCATCGGCGATGCGGCCATCGATGCTCAAGCCGACATGCACCGCCCAATCATCACGGCGTTCGCCATATTCGCGGGTGCCGTCCAGCGGATCGACCAGCCAGACACGGCGGTATTGCAGGCGCGCCAGATCGGGCGCTTCCTCTTCCGACAGGATCGCATCATCGGGACGCAGCCGGCGCAGCTCGGCGACGAGGAACGCATTGCTGATGCGGTCGCCCTCGGCACCCAGCGCCTTGCCTTCGGCCGGGCCGCTGCGGAGTTCCAGCAGCATCTGCCCGGCGGCGTGGGCGAGGTGGCGGGCGAGTTCGGCGTCAGTCATGCGCTTGTCCCTGCCAGCCGGGGCGGCCGTCTGCAACCTCGTCAATGCTGGTGGATGGCCTTGATCACCTGGAAGGCGCGCATGCCTTCCGGTCCGTCCTCGCTGCCGTGGCCGCTGTCCTTCACCCCGCCGAACGGCGAATCCGCCGCGCTCATCGCCATGGTGTTGATGCCGACCATGCCGGATTCCACCGCATCGGCCATCAGATTGGCGGTGCGGGCGTTTTCGGTGAACAGATAGGCGGCAAGGCCGAAGGGCAGCCGGTTGGCCTCCGCGATGGCCTCTTCCATCGTGCTGATCCGGTGGACCAGCGCCACCGGGCCGAACGGTTCTTCGTTCATCAGGCGGGCGGAAAGCGGCACATCGGCGAGCAGGGTGGGCGCCCAGAAATTGCCGGTGCTGCCAACGCGTGCGCCGCCAGCCAGCAGGGTGGCGCCCTGGGCCATTGCATCGCCGATCAGGCTTTCCATCGCCAGCGGCCGGCGCGGGTTGGCGAGCGGGCCCATCTGGGTGGCCGCATCAAGACCGGGGCCGACAGTGAGCGCCTTGGCGCGTGTGGCCATGGCAGCGGCGAAGCGATCGGCAATGGCTTCGTGCACGATCAGGCGGGTGGGGGAGACGCAGACCTGGCCGGCGTTGCGCCATTTGAAGGCCGAAACCATGGTGACGGTCTTTTCGATGTCGCAATCATCCCACACGATCACCGGGCCGTGGCCGCCCAGTTCCATGGTGGTGCGCTTGGCGCCATCGGCCGCGAGCCGCATCAGATGCTTGCCCACCGGGACGGAGCCGGTGAAGCTGATCTTGCGGATGATGGGGCTGGCGATGAGGTGGCGCGAGACCGTATCGGGCACGCCGAACACCATCGAGGCCACGCTGGCGGGCAGGCCGGCATCGATGAAGCATTGCAGCACCAATATGCTGGTGCCGGGCGCTTCTTCGGGCGGCTTGATGATCATCGAACAGCCGGCGGCCAGCGCGGGGGCGAGCTTGCGCGCCGGGTTGAGGATCGGGAAGTTCCACGGGCACAGCGCCAGCGATGGCCCGACCGGTTCGTGGATGACCAGGCTGCGCTGCCCGGTGGGCCGGGTGAGCACGCGGCCATAATTGCGGCGCACTTCGCCGGCGTAGAAATCGGTGAGCGCGGCGGCGTAGCCCAGCTCGGCGCGGGCTTCGGCCAGCGGCTTGCCCTGTTCCAGCGTGGCGGTGGTGGCGATCATCTCCACCCGTTCGCGCATCAGGCGGGCGGCGCCGGCGAGCACGGCGGCCTTTTCGTCCACCGATGTGGCCCGCCACAGCGGATAGCCGCGCGCGGCGGCATCAAGCGCGGCATCAAGATCGGCGGTGGTGGCCAGCGGCAGTTCGGCCAGCACGGCGCCGGTGGCGGGGTTCATCACCTGATGCGTGGCGCGGCCTTCACCATGCAGCCAGTGGCCATCGATGAACAGGGCAGGGCGAACGGGATAAGCGGTCATGGCAGGAGTCTCCTTGTCCCCTCTCTAATGGAACCAGCTTGCCAGCCAAGAGCGGCAAGGGCAGGCTGCGCAAAAGTTTGGGGAGATGATGATGGAGAAGCCGGAAGGCGCGCCGCATCCGCGGCTGTTGCTGTGGACATTGCTGGTCGTCTATATCTTCAACTTCATTGATCGGCAGATCGTGGCCATCCTGGCCGAACCGATTTCGCGCGATCTTGGTCTTTCGGACAGCCAGTTGGGCCTGCTGACGGGCCTGGCGTTTGCGCTCTTCTATGCCACGTTGGGCGTGCCGATCGCGCGGCTGGCCGATAATGGCCGCAGCAACCGCAGCCGGATGATCGCGGTGTTCGTGGCGGTGTGGTCGGTGATGACGGCGCTGTGCGGGGTGGCGCAGAATTTCTGGCAACTGCTGCTGGCGCGCATCGGCGTTGGCGTTGGCGAAGCCGGCTGCACGCCCACCGCGCACGCGCTGATTGCCGATAGCCTGCCACCGCACAAGCGCGCCGGCGGCATCGCCTTTTTCGGGCTGGGCATCCCCATTGGTGGCCTGTTGGGCACGTTGATCGGTGGCGGCATGGCCGAAGCGCTGGGCTGGCGCGAGGCCTTCTGGGTGGTGGGCATCCCCGGGCTGCTGCTGGCGGTGTTCGTGTGGTTTTTCCTGAAGGATCCGCGCATTGCCCGTGTGGCGTCTGCTGATGCGCCGCCGCGGCTTTCGATGTGGGCCAGTTTGAAGCTGCTGGCGACGTCGCCGGCCTATTGCCTGGTGCTGTCGGGCGCGTCGCTGGTGGCGTTCCTCAGCTATGGCAAGGGCGTGTGGGTGCTGGTCTATTTCCAGCGCACGCACAAGCTGAGCGTGGGGCAGACGGCAATCTGGGTGGGCGTGATCCTGGGGCTGGCCGGTATTGTTGGCACCTGGCTCGGCGGCTGGGCGGCAGACAAGTTCGGATCGAAGGACAAGCGCCACATGCTCACCCTGCCGGCCTGGGCGATGGTGCTGGCGGCGCCCATATTGTTTGCCGGTTACATGGTGGACGATTGGCGGCTGGCGATTGCGCTGCTGATCCTGCCCACCATCGCCAATTCGGCCTATTACGGCCCGGCTTATGGCGCAGCGCAGGTGCTGGCGCGGCCCGATACGCGGGCGATGGCGGCGGCGTGGATGGTGTTTGCGCAGAATCTGATCGGGCTCGGCCTGGGCCCGCTGCTGTTCGGTGCCTTGTCCGACATGTTGAAGCCCGAATACGGCACGCAATCGGTGCGCATGGTGCTGTATTTCGCGGCCTGGGCCGGCCTTGTCCCGGCGCTCTTGTTCTGGCTCGGCGCACGCGCACTGGGCCGCGAAGCCAATGAAAAGGATGTTCCCGATGCAGGTGTTGCGCACGCCGGATGAGGCCTTTGCCGGGCTCACCGATTATCCCTTTGCCCCGCACTATCTGGAGCTGAAAGACCGGGCCACCGGAACGCCCTTGCGTCTCCATTATGTCGACGAAGGCAACCGCGAGGCGGCGCCGATCCTGCTGATGCATGGTGAGCCGAGCTGGTCTTACCTCTATCGCAAGTTCGTGCCGCCACTGGTTGCGGCCGGCCACCGGGTGGTGGCGCCCGATCTGATCGGCTTTGGCAAATCCGACAAGCCGGCGGACCGCAACGACTATACATTCGAACGCCATGTCGAATGGATGAGCGACTGGCTGACCGCGCTCGACCTGACCGACATCACCCTGTTCTGCCAGGATTGGGGCGGCCTGATCGGCCTGCGGCTGGTGGCGGCCTTTCCGGATCGGTTCGCGCGGCTGGTGATCGGCAACACCGGGCTGCCGATCGGCACCGGCTGGTCCGAAGGCTTCAAGGCCTGGCTGGATTTTTCACAAAGCGTGCCGCAGTTTCCGGTGGGCTTCATCGTCAATGGCGGTACCATCCGCGATCTGACGCCCGCAGAAGTTGCGGCCTATGATGCACCGTTCCCCGACGAGACGTTCAAGGAAGGCGCCCGCCAGTTCCCCACCCTGGTGCCGATCACGCCGGAACACGCCAGCGTCGCCGAAAACAAGGCGGCGTGGGAGGTGCTGGGTCGCTTCGAAAAGCCGGTCGTCACCTGTTTTTCCGACAAGGATGCCGTCACCCACGGCGGCGAGAAGGTCTTCATCGAACGCGTGCCGGGCGCACACGGCCAACCGCACAGCATCGTGAAGGGCGCGGGGCATTTCTTGCAGGAGGATGCGCCTGAAGAACTGGTGCGCATCATCCTTGATCACATCAACCGGGGCTGATGGCGATGTTGGCCTTCGATCTGTTCTGGTCGTTCCGTTCGCCCTATTCCTATCTGCTGCTGCCGCGCGTGGTTGATCTGGTGGCGAGCCACGATGTTACCTGCAACGTGCGGATCGTCTATCCGATCGCGGTGCGGCAGGCGGATTTTTTCCAGAAGGTCGATCCTTTGTGGATGTTCTACCTGATGCGTGACACCTATCGGGAGGCGCAATATCTGGGCATGCCCTACCGCTGGCCCAAGCCCGACCCGGTGTATATGGATCCGGCGACGCGGCTCTATCCGCCCGAACAGCCGCACATCCACCGCCTGTCGCACCTTGGAGTCGCTGCCACCGAAGCCGGGCGCGGCCTCGAATTCATCCGCGAAATTTCCCACACCATCTGGTCGGGCACGGTGGACGATTGGCACGAAGGCGATCACCTGAGCGAGGCCGCCGCGCGCGCCGGGCTTGATCTGGCCACGCTCGATGCGGCGGTGGCCGCCAAACCCGATCACTACCGCGCCGCCATCGATGCCAATCAGGACGCCCAGCGCGCCGCCGGCCATTACGGCGTGCCGCTCATGGCGCTGGAGGGGGAGCCGTTCTTTGGCCAGGATCGCTTTGATCAATTGGTGTGGCGGCTCAAGCAGAAGGGGCTGCAGCCCTGCTGAACAGCTCTGCCAACCAACCGAGCCCGCTCATGCCGAGCTTGTCGAGGCACGCACGAACTGCGGTGCGTGCCTCGACAAGCTCGGCATGAGCGGGTCAGACCCAATGCTGCACGGTCTAAAGATCGATCAGCAGCGCCAATCCGGCCGCGACGGCCGCCGCCACCCCCAGATTGGCCATGCCCAGCAGCGGCCAGGCCAGTGCCCCGGCCACCGCGCCGCCGATCATCGCCAGCCACAGCAGCAGCCACGGCAGGAAGGCCAGCGCCGGGCCGCCGCTCATCGCCAGCGCCAGCCGCTGGCCGATCTTGACCAGATTGCCGGTCATGAAGGTGAGGCTGATCCGCACGTCGCCGCCGGCTTCGAACACGCAGTTTTCCGCACCCATCGCCATCGCCGCCAGCAGCAGGGCTGGCCAGATGAGGCCGGTCTGCCCAAGGCTGAAGCCAACGCCCAGCAGCGCCGCCACCAGCAATAACTGCCCGCGCCGGCGTTTGCTGTTCAGCCGGCGCCCGATCAGTGTGGCCAGCGTCACCCCGGCAACGAACGCGGCCAGCAGGCTGCCGGCCAGCGCGGCGAACTGGCTGGTTTCGGCAAGGCCAATGCCCAGCCGCGTGCTGTTGCCGCTCATGAAGCTGATGAACAGGCCGCCCGAGGCGATGAAGCCGACGGCATCGACATAGCCGGCCAGTGCCGCCAGCGCGGCGGCAATCGCCTGATCGCGGCGCGGATGATCGTGCATCAGCTGGCGATCACAGCCGGTCTTCCACGATTTCGCGGCTGCCGGCCGGCAGATGCAGCACGCTGCCATCGCGGGCCAGCCTGATGGGCCCGCTGAAACGCTGCGGCGCATCGCCCAGGAACGCGGCTTCGAAGAAGCGGTTCGGCACCTGCGGCACGATGTGGGTGAGCATCAGCATCTGCACCCCGGCCTGTTGCGCCGCCGTGGCGGCCTGTTCGGGCGTGGCGTGATAATTGAGGATGTCGCGGGTAATCTGCGCGGTGCGCGGCTGGTTGGCGGCCCGCAGCCCGCGGGTGATGGCGGCAACCAGGCGGGGCTGCAAGGCTTCGTGCACCAGCACGTCGGCGCCTCTGGCGGCCTGCGCCATGGCCGGCGTGGCAGCGGTGTCGCCGCTCACCACCACTGTGCGGCCTTTGTAGCTGATGCGATAGCCATAGGCCGGGGCAACCGGCGCGTGGTTGACGGCAAAGGCGGTGATCACAAGCCCACCCGCATTCCACACCACGCCGGGGCCCATATCCTGCCCGGCAAACTGCCCGCCGCCGGTCGGCACAATCGCTTCGCCATGATGCTTGGTGCGATAGGTGGCATCGGCCTTCAGCAGCAGATTGTAACCGGCGGCCACTTGCGCCGTGCCGGGCGGCCCGATCAGCGGCAGCGGGGTGGTGGCCGCGCTGCCCGTCCAGCGCAGCAGCAGCGCCGGGGCCAGGCCTTCGATATGATCGCTGTGCAGGTGGGTGAGCAGGATGGCATCCAGCCCGCCCAGCGGCACGCCCCACCCCGCCAGCTTGCGCACCCCGCCATCGCCGCCATCGATCAACAGCAGATTGTCGTCGGCCTTCACCGCCAGGCAGGATTCGGCGCGCTGCGGATCGGGCAGGGGGGAACCGGTGCCGCAGAAGATCAGGGTGAGGCCGTCGCCATAGCCGGCCAGCGGATTGCGGCCGGCCCGGCGCTCGGCAATCTGGCCGAACACATATTCGCCGACTGGCGCGCGCTGCCACCACAGGCCGCCCAGGGCAACGACGAGGATCAGCAGGAGCAGCAGGAAACGGCGCATGGGCCGAACGCTAAGCCTTGGGCGACCTTGTGACAATGGATTGGTTTCCCGCGGGCACCGGCCTGTTAGGGTGGCTGCCAGCTTTGGGGGAGATCAGGATATGGCGGGCGTGATGCGGGTGGTGATCGGGTTGATCGGTCTGTTCAATATCGCCATTGGCCTGGGTTTCCTGTTCAATCCGGCGCAATTGGCCGGGCAGTTCTTTCTGTCACCTATCGGCACACAGGGCCTGGCGACGCTGCGCGCCGATTTCCCCGGATTCTTCATCACCGGCGGCGTGTTTGCCCTGATCGGCGCGGTGAAGAAGGATGGCAACGCGCTGTTGGTGCCGTTGCTGCTACTGGCCATCGCCATCATCGGCCGCAGCATTTCGCTGGCCATGGATGGCACCGCGCCCACCGCCTATCCGCCGATGATTGCCGAAGCCGTGATGATTGCGGCGCTGTTGCTGGGGCGGCGCAGCTTCGCGCGCTGAAGCACAGGCTTCAATCAGGCGCGCTTTCGCCTCTGCCGGGCGCTGAAACCGGGCCTTGATGATACAAGGTTACAATTTCGAGGTGGAAACGCCATTCCAGTGGTGGCAGACTGAAGCCAGTTCAATCGGGGGTTTGATCATTGCCGGACGTTGCGGAGATTGATGGCAGGCGCCTGCGCTCGGTGGCGAGCCGGGATCGCATCATCAATGCCGTGATCGCCCTGGTGGATGAAGATCAGGGCATTCCCGGTGCCGAGGCAATTGCCGCCCGTGCCGGGGTGGGCCTGCGATCGGTGTTCCGCCATTTCGGTGACATGGACGGGCTGTATGTGGCGGTCATCGAACGCATCGGTGGGCGCTATACCCATCTGGTGGGCCCCTATGTCGCCCCGCACTGGCAAGGCCAGATTCGCGAAGCGATGGACCGGCGCATGGAAATGTTTGCCACCGTGCTGCCCTATCGCCGTGCGGCCGACATGCACCGGCAACGATCGCCGCTGCTCAATCACGGCCTTGATGCGCTCAACCTGATGCTGCGGGTGCGGCTGGAAACCGCGGTGCCAGAAGCTGTGCGGTCCGATCAGCTGTGGTTCGAACAGCTGGACCTGTGGCTGAGCCTGGAAGCCTATGGCCGGCTGCGCGATCGCCAGCGCCAGGATCATCCCGGCGCCGCGCGGGTGATCGAAGCCGCCGTGGCTGCACTGCTGGCGGCCAAGAGCTGACCGGCTGATTTTCTTTGCGCCATTTGGGGCTGGCGGTTAAAGCGTGGCGCTTTCCACAGGCCCGGTTGCGGGCGAATAGGGCAGAATTGCCATGGCAGGCGAAGCGGCACCGCTGGTTGGCATCATCATGGGCAGCCAGTCTGACTGGCAGACGATGGTGCACGCCGCCGATATTCTCGTGGCGCTGGGCGTGCCCCATGAAACCCGCATTGTTTCCGCCCACCGCACCCCGGATCGTCTGTTCGATTATGCCAAAGGCGCGGCGGCTCGCGGCCTTCAGGTGATCATCGCTGGCGCTGGTGGGGCGGCCCATCTGCCCGGCATGGCCGCCAGCATGACGGCGCTGCCGGTGCTGGGCGTGCCCGTGGAATCCAAGACGCTGAAGGGCATCGACAGCCTGCTGTCCATCGTCCAGATGCCGGCCGGCGTGCCGGTGGGCACGTTCGCCATCGGCAAGGCCGGGGCGGTGAACGCAGCGTTGCAGGCCGCCGCTATCCTGGCGCTGAACGATGCGGCATTGGCGCAGCGGCTGGCGGCGTGGCGGCAGGCGCAGACGGACGCGGTGGCGCTGGCGCCGTCCGACGATCTGCCCTGATGTTGGCACCGGGTTCGACCATCGGCATTTTGGGCGGCGGCCAGCTGGGCCGCATGCTGGCGCTGGCGGCGGCGGAGCTGGGCTATCGCTGCCACATCTTTGCGCCGGAAGCCGACACACCGGCCAGCGAGGTTGCCGCCGTCACCACGCGGGCCGAGTATGGCGATGCAGCGGCGCTGAAGGCCTTTGCCGCGGCGGTGGATGTCGTCACGCTGGAATGGGAGAATGTCGATCGCGAGGCGGTGCGGCAGCTGGCGGCCCATGTGCCCGTTCACCCCGGCGCGCACAGCCTGGAGGTCGCGCAGGACCGCATGGCCGAAAAACAGTTCGTCGAATGGCTGGGCGGGCGCACGGCAACCTGGGCGCAGGTCGACAGCCGCGAGGGGCTGGATGCGGCCATTGCGCAGGTGGGCCTGCCGGCGATCCTGAAAACGCGGCGGTTCGGTTATGACGGCAAGGGCCAGGCGCGGATCATGGTGGCCGGTGATGCCGATGCGGCGTGGGCCACCATTGGCGGCCAGCCGGCGATCCTGGAAGGCTTCGTGAATTTCGCCCATGAATTCAGCGTTCTCTTGTGCCGCGGTCAGGATGGCAGCATCGTTGATTGGCCGGTGCCGGTGAATTTGCACAAGGGCGGCATCCTCGCCACGTCCACCCTGCCGCCGCCGGCGCTGGTCCGCGCACAAGCCGCCGAGGCAGTGGCGCTCACCCGCACGGTGGCGGAAAAACTCGGCCATATCGGTGTGCTGACCGCCGAGTTCTTCGCCTGCAAGGATGGCCCGCGTTTCAACGAGATGGCGCCGCGCGTGCACAACAGCGGCCACTGGACGATTGAAGGCAGCGCCACCAGCCAGTTCGAAAATCATGTCCGCGCCGTGGTTGGCCTGCCGTTGCGGCCCACTTCGCTGATGTCAGCCCGGATCGAGATGACCAATCTGATCGGCGACGATGTGGCCGATTGGCCGCGCCTGATGGCCGACGCACAAGCCCATGTGCATCTTTACGGCAAGGCCGAAGCCCGGCCCGGCCGCAAGATGGGGCATGTGACCCGGCTGGGGAAATAGCGGCTCAGCGCGGCTTCGGCGCTTTCGGTGCAGCCGGCGCAAAGGCGGTGCCGAAATAATCGCCTTCATACCAGCGCGGCGCGGCCTTGCCGTTGGCGATACGGCGGATGATGTCGGTGTTGAGCCGGCTCCACTTCGCCGCCGCCGCCCAGTCGAACGGCAAGGTGAGCTGGTCGGACACTTCGTGGTAGCTGTTCAGGCGGAACGTCCGTTCGGCGTCCTTGCAGGCCATGCCGCCCTTGGCGTCGGTCCAGCCGGTTTTCAGGAACACCGAAGGCACGCCCTTGCGCACGAAGGGGTAATGGTCTGACCGGGTGAACACGGCTTCTTCCGGCTGCGGATCGGGGGACAGGCCCAATTTCATCGCCTTTGCCGCGGCCGCGACCGTGGGGCCCAGCGTTGAACGATCACCGCCAAAGGCCACCACATCGCCGAAATCACAGGTGAGGATCGGCATGTCGATGTTCACGTCGGCCACGATGCGCTTCACGTCCACCGTGGGCTGGCGCGAGAAATAATCGGCACCCAGCAGCCCGGATTCCTCCGCCGTGGTGGCGAGGAACAGCACGGAGCGTTTCGGCGGCGCCTTCACCAGCGCGGTGGCGGCTTCCATCATGGTGGCGGTGCCGCTGGCATTGTCCATGGCGCCATTGAAGATGCGGTCTTCGCCGGGCTTGGGATTGGCCTTCACGCCAACATGGTCGCTGTGGGCGGAGATCACCACGATTTCGGCGGCCAGCGTCTTGTCGGTGCCGGGCAGCAGGCCGAGCACGTTGGGGCTGGAAATGCGCTCCAACCGTGTGGCGCGGTTGATCTTGAAGCGGCCCTGCAACGGGAAGCCCTTCACTGGGCCCTTGGCAGCCGCGGCTTGCACATCGGCAAAGCTCATGGCGGAACCGGCGAAGATCGCGGCGGCAGCGGCATCATCGATGCTGGCGCGCACCTTCAGGCCGGCGCCATCGCCCAGCGCCTGGCCATCGGGGCCAAGCAGCACGCGGCGCGGCAGGCGGGCGCGGGGTGCGAATTTTTCCCATGGCAGGCGCGCGGCTTCCTTCAGGGTGCGCACGGTGATCAGGCCAACGGCGCCGGCCTGCAGCGCGGCGATGCCCTTGGAGGTGCGGGCCAGATGCGCCGCCACTTCGCTGTTCATGCCATCGGGCGCGCCTGACAGCACAACCGCATATTTGCCCTTCAGATCGACTCCGGCGAAATCATCGATGCCTTGGGATTTGTCCTGCAGGCCGTAACCCACGAACACCATTTCGCCGCTGATGCTTTCCGGGCCGGCGATGTCGCCGGGCGCCAGCACCAGGCCGACACCGTTTTCAAGGCTGATTGTCTTGCCGCCGGCGGTTTCGATGATGGCGGTCTCGCGTTCGCTGGCGAAGCGGCTTTCGGCGAAGTTCACGCGCTGGAACCACGTGCCCTTATCGCCGGCTGGCTGAAGGCCCAGGCGGGCGAAATGCTGGGCAATGTAATTGGCGGCAATCTCGTGCCCCTGCGAACCGATGCCGCGGCCTTCCAGCAGATCATCAGCCAGGAAGGCGACATGGGCGCGGAACGACGCGGCCAGCGGATCGGTTTTGGGGGCGGGAGCGGCTGCGGCAATGAGCGGCAGGGCGGCGGACAGGAGGAGCGCGTGCTTGATCATTGGCGTTGCGTATCAGGCAGGCTAAGCCTGTGCAAACTGCAAGATTGAGTGAGGTTTTGTCGATGATCCGCAAAATTCTGGTGGCTTTGGCCGCTGCGACCATGCTGGTGCAGCCGGCGCTGGCGCAGGCTGCCGCCGCCCCGGCCAGCATCGCGGCGCTGGTGAGCCAGGTGAACGTGCCCTATGAGCAGTTCACCCTGCCCAACGGCCTGCGCGTCATCGTCCACACCGATCGCAAGGCGCCGATCGTGGCCGTCAGTGTCTGGTATCACATCGGTTCCAAGGACGAGCCCAAGGGCAAGACCGGTTTTGCGCATCTGTTCGAACATCTGATGTTCTATGGCAGCGAGAACAACGACGGCGTGTTCTTCAAGAAGCTGGAGGATGTGGGCGCGACAGACGCCAACGGCACCACCTGGTTCGATCGCACCAACTATTTCGAGAATGTGCCGACGCAGGCGCTCGATCTGGCACTGTACCTGGAATCCGATCGCATGGGCTGGCTGCTCGGCGCGGTGACACAGGCCAAATTGGATGCGCAGCGCGGCGTGGTGCAGAACGAGAAGCGCCAGGGCGACAATGCGCCGTTCGGCCTCACCGGCTATGCCACGCTGAAGGCGCTGTTTCCGGAAGGCCACCCCTATCATCACGACAGCATCGGTTCGATGGCCGATCTGAACGGCGCGAGCCTGGCCGATGTGCAGAGCTGGTTCCGCGCCAACTATGGCCCCAACAACGCGGTGCTGGTGCTGGCTGGCGATATTGATGCTGCCACGGCCAAGCCACTGGTGGAGAAATATTTCGGACCGATTGCGCGCGGCCCGGAGGTGAAGCGCCTCGATGCGCCGGTGCCGCGCTGGACCACGGAACGCCGCGAGACGCTGTATGACAAGGTGCCGACGCCGCGCGTTTCGCTGCACTGGCCGGTGCCGGGCCGGCTTGATCGCGCCACCGTGCTCACCGATGTGGCGCTGACGGTGCTGGCCGGCGGATCATCGTCGCGGCTGTACAATGAACTGGTGCGGACGAAGAAACTCGCCGTTTCGGTGAGCGGCGGCGTGCAGGCCTTTGAAAAGGTGAGCATGGCCGAAATCGAGGTGACGCTGGCCCCCGGTGTGAAGCCGGAAGAGGTGGAAGCCGTGGTGAAGCAGGCGCTGGCGGATTTCACTGCCAAGGGGCCAACGGCGGACGAAGTGAGCCGCGTCGCCACCCGCAACGTTTCTGGCACCATCCGTGGGCTGGAAGCCGTGGGCGGTTTTGGTGGCAAGGCAGTCGCGCTGGCGGAAGGCGCGGTTTATGCCGGCAATCCCGATCAGTATCGCACCGAACTGGCCTGGTATGCCAATGCCACGCCGGCCGATGTGCAGGCCGCGGCGCGCGAATGGCTGACCACGAGCGCCTATGTGCAGACCGTGCTGCCCGGCGAACGCCCGGCCGCGGAAGAGGTGCCACCGCCGCCCAAGGTGGTCGCCAGCACCCCGCCGGCCAAGGGCCCGGCGCGCATGGCCGAACCCGCCGTGGGCCAGCCGCCGTTGCTGCAATGGCCGGCGATCGAGCGCTTTACCCTGGCCAATGGCCTGAAGGTCGAACTCGCGCGCCGTACCACCGTGCCGCTGGTGCGCATGCTGCTCAGCGTCGAAGGCGGCCGGGCAGCCGATGAGCGCGGGTCGCTCGGCATCCAGTCCATGGCGTTGAACCTGATGGACGAAGGCGCGGCCGGCCGCAGCGGCACCGATATTGCCGAACTGCGCGAACGGCTGGGCGCCGGCATCGGCGCATCGCCGGGGATGGACCGCACGCGGATTTCCCTTGATGCGCTGAAATCCAACCTTGGCGCATCGCTGGCGCTGTTTGCCGATATCGTGCAGCGGCCGGATTATCCCCCGGCGGAGATCGAACGGGTGCGCGGCCAGATGCTCACCGCCCTGCAACAGGAAGCCAGCAATCCGATTGGCATTGCCCAGCGCATCCTGTCCCCGGCGCTCTATGGCCCCGCCCACCCCTATGGCGCGCCGCCCAGTGGCCTGGGCACCGCCAGCAGCGTGAAAGCCATCACCCGCGATCAGCTGGTGGCCTGGCACAAGCGCTGGATCCGCCCCGATCGCGGCACCTTGTTCGTGGTGGGTGATATCACGGCCGCCGAACTGAAGCCGCAGCTGGACGCCGCCTTTGGCAACTGGCGCGCCGATCCCTCCACGCCGGCTGGCACGATCACCGCCGCCGCCGCGCCGCCACCGCAAACAGCGCGCATCATCCTGGTGGACCGGCCCAACAGCCCGCAAAGCCTGATCCTGGCCGGCACCCTGCTGCCCATCACCGGCACGCAGGATCTGATCGCCGAACGCGCCGCGGCCGATGTGCTGGGCGGGCTTTCCACCAGCCGCATCACCACCGATATCCGCGAGGAAAAAAACTGGGCCTATGGCGCCTATGCCGGCCTGACCGACGGCAAGGGGCAACTCACCAGCCTGGTCTATGCCCCGGTGCAGACCGACCGCACCGCCGACAGCATGAAGGCAATCATCGGCGATATCGCCGCCATCAAGGCCGCCAAGCCGATCACCGCCGAAGAACGCAATCGCAGCATCGCCAACAGCGTGCTGGCGCTGCCGGGTGAGTTCGAACGCGGCACGGCCTTCCTGTCGGCGATGGAACGCAACCAGATCCTGGGCCGGCCCGACGATTATTACGTCACCGCCGCCCGCCGCCTGGGCGCACTGACCACGGCCGATCTGAACCGCGCGGTGAAGTTGTTTGAAACGGACAAATTGCTGTGGATCGTGGTGGGCGATCGGGCGAAGGTGGAGCCGCAGCTGAAGGCGCTGGGCCTGCCGGTGGAGGTACGCGCGGCGCAGTAGTAGGCGGGATGCCTCCGGCGGGCAGGGACTCGTCCCTGCACCCGTTTGATTTGTGGTGCGCTTGTTGCCTTGCATTCGCTCGTCATGCTGAACTTGTTTCAGCATCCATGGGAGTGCGTCCCAATGAGCCGCTGGTGGAGCCGTCCTGCCATGGATGCTGAAACAAGTTCAGCATGACGGGGTGATATGAGTTGGGTGCAGGGTCCGCGACCCTGCCCGCCGGAGGCTCTTCAAATCTCGCCCGACACGATCCGCTTGATCACCTTCACGAACGTCGCCGGCGGCTGGCCGCCCATGATGGCGTATTTGCCGTTGAAGATGATGGCCGGCACGGCGGTGATGTCCTGCTCGTCGCGCCACCAATGTTCGGTGGCGCGGACTTCGTCGGCGTAGCGGCCTGAGCTGATGACTTCGCGGGCGGCTTCGGCGTCGAGGCCGGCGGAGACAGCAGCCCGGATCAGGGTTTCGGCGTCGTTGAGCGGTTCGGCGCGGGTGAAATGGGCTTCGAACAGGGCCATTTTCAGCGCGTGGGCCTTGCCGGCTTTTTCGGCCCAGTGCAGCAGACGGTGGCAATCGAAGGTGTTCCAGATCATCGAATCCGGGCCGCCCTTGAAGGTGAAGCCGAGATTTTCGCCCATCTGCTTGATGTGGCTGCGTGCGGCGGCGCCTTCTTCCGGGGGGCGGCCATATTTGCGGGCAATATGCTCGGCGCTGTTCTCGCCTTCCGGCGGCATCTGCGGGTTGAGTTCGAACGGGTGGAAATGCCAATCCGGCGTGACGTCTTCGCCGAGTTCGGCCAGCGCCTGTTCGAGGGATTTCAGGCCGATCACGCACCAGGGGCAGACGATATCGGAGACGAAATCAATGCGGAGTTTGTGGGGTGCCTCGACAGGCTCGGCATGAGCGGGATTGGGCATATCTTCGTTTCCCTAGAAGTCGTGGCCGGGTGGCACGTGGTGCGGCGGGGTGGTGGCGGGGTCGCCCAGTGTCTGGCCGGCGACCTTGGTGGCGTAACGGCTCCACTGCCGGTTGTGATGTTCGGCGCGGGTGGCGGGCAGGTCTCCGGCAAAGCGCGGGTCCTGCGGGCGGGTCTGGCCGTCGATATACCAGGCGACATCCCAGGCCTGCTGCACGGAAAGCGTGCCGGCGTTGCCCACCGGCATGTTGGCACGGATGAAGGCCGCGGCCTTGTCCACCTGCGCCATGCCGGCACCCCAGTTGTAGCTGGCCTTGCCCCACAGTGGCGGGTTCACGATGGTGTCGCCATCGCGCAGGCCCTGCCCGTCTTCGCCGTGGCAGGCGGCGCAGACCTCGGTGAAGACGGCCTTTCCGCGCGCATCACTGGGCGGCAGCGGCGGGGCTGCGATGGCCGGGAAGCCGCGCCCCGGTGGCGACACGCCGATGCGCTGGCCTTGCGCCAACCAGCCGGCATAGGCGCTCACCGCCAGCAGCACCTCGCCCCCCAGCGGCGGCGGCGTGCCGTTGATCGAGTAGATGAAACAATCCTGCACGCGCTTTTCAAAGCTGTTCATGCGGCGGTTCTTGTCGCGCCACACCGGGAAATTGCCATAGGCGGCCCACAGCGGTGCGGCCCCGGCGGTGCGGCCGGCATCAAGGTGGCAATTGGCGCAGCGCAGATCATTGCCGGCATATTGCGGCGCGGCGGCGCGCGTATCAGTGATGATGGCCAGCCCGCGCCGGATGGCATCGCCATCAGGGCCGGCGGGAATGGCGGTTTCGGGTGGCGGGGTCGCCGGATCAGCCGCCGCGATGCCGGCGAGGGCCGTCACGGCCAGAAGGGGAAAGCGCCAGCGCATGCGCCATGGCTAGCGCAGGCGGGGCCACTGCGAAACTCTCAATCGTTGGCGGCGCCGAAGCGTTCGGCATAGCGGCTGGTGATGCGATCGACCGGCATCACCACGAACACATCCACCGTGTTGAACTGGTGATCGACAAAGCCGCCATCACCCACCACCGCCCCCACGCGCAGATAGCCCTTCAGCAGCGGCGGCAGCGCGCGGGCGGCAGCGCGGCCATCGATGGCCGCGGCGTCGAGCCGGTTCATCTCCACCCGGTGCGGCGGCAGCGCGGTGGCGCGCAAGGTCTCTGGAGCAAGATGGTGGTGATAAAGATACGACAATTCGGCGGCGTGCAGCAGCGGATCGGCGCCATGCAGCGAGGCGCAGCCAAACAGATGGCCGATGCCGTGCTGCGCCAGATAGGTGGCAATGCCGCGCCACAGCAGCGAGATGGTGGCGCTCGTCCGCCATTCCGGCGCGACGCAGCTGCGGCCCAGTTCGAGCAGCTGCCGGCCCGGCGCGGACTGGGCAATCAGCGCCGTGAGATCATATTCGCCCGCCGAGTAAAATCCGCCATTGGCCTGCGCCACGTCCTGCCGCAGCAGCCGATAGGTGCCAACCACGCGCGGGCGCAGCGCATTGGCGTGATCGATCACCAGCAGATGATCGCACACCATGTCATAGGCATCGATATCGCGGCGGACGCGGGCCATGGCCGGGGTCGGCAGGGCGCCCATCTCGTCATAGAAGATCGCATAGCGCAGCGCCTGTGCGGCCGCGATTTCGGCGTCGCTGGCGGCCAGCCGCACCTCCAGCAGGCCGGCGCGGTGGATCGGCGCGGCATGGGCCAGCAGGGCGGCGGGCAGTTCGGTCGCCAGAGACAATGTTGGCGCGAGAGCAAGGGTCATGGTGCGGCAGGCTCCACTGGTTTGCCGGGCTTTACCCGTCGCGCGTTACAGCGCAATTGCCAAGCTGTGACAGGAGCGTGGCGCGCGCGTTACACGCCGGTTGCAGTTTCTGCCGTGTCATCAGCCACCACCAGCCCGGCCCGCCACAGCCACAGGAAGATCAGCACGCCGGGCAGCGCCAGCGCCGTGGTGAGCCAGTAGAAATCGACATAACCCAGGCTTTCGATCAGCGCGCCGGCTGTGCCTGAGGAAAAGGCCCGGCCCAATATCGCCGCCGCCGACGACAGCAGCGCAAACTGTGTCGCGGTGAAACGGCGATCACACAACAGCGCCAGCCAGGCGCCGATGGTGACGCCGCCAATGCCGCTGGCCAGATTTTCAAAGCCCTGCACCAGCGCCAGCATCCACACATCATGGCCCACGATGGCGAGGCCGGCATAGGCCGCGTTGGAGACGGCCATCAGGATCAGCGACAGGAACACCGATCCGGCCAGCCCGATGCGTTTGTAGATCAGGCCGCCGAGGAAGACGCCCCCGAGATAGCCGAACAGGCCCAATGACACGTCGTAGAAGGCGACTTCTTCCTTGGTGAAGCCCAGATCATTGTAGAACAATCGCACCGATAGCTGGCAGACGGTGTCGCCGATCTTGTGGACCAGCACGAAGGCCAGCACGATCCAGGCGCCCTTGCGGGTGAGGAAATCCGCCAGCGGCGCGATGATGCTGTCCTTGATGGCGGCGCTCAGCCCTTTGCCCGATTGCGGCGCCGGCGGGCGTTGCGGTTCGCCCAGCACGGCAGCTGCGATCAATGATGGCGCAAACAGCAGCACGGCACTGGCATAGGCCAGTGCCCAACTGCCGCCCGCCGCCAGCAGCAGCGCACCGGCACCCGCCAGATAGCTGCCCATGCGCCAGCCATATTGGGTCATGCCGCTGCCGGCGCCCATCTGGTCCACCCGCAGCCATTCGATGCGGATCGCATCGATCACGATATCCAGCGTCGCCCCGGCAAAACCCACGGCCACGGCAGCGGCGGCAAACAGCGCCAGATCGGCGGTAGGATCGAGCAGGCCAAGCCAGGTGATGGCAGCGCTGGCCATGATGATGGAAACGACCAGCCACGCCCGGCGTTGGCCGATCAGATTGGCCAGCACGGGGATGCGTACCCGATCGATCAGCGGCGCCCACAATGGCTTGAAGCTGTAAACGAGCAGCGCCAGCCCGAAGGCCGTCACCGATTTCTTCTCGATGCCGCTTTCCGCCAGCCGCGTGGTCAGCGTGGCGGCAATCATCGCATAGGGCGTGCCCGATGCCATGCCGAGCGCCAGCGCGCCCAGCGGCCCGGCTTCGAAATAGGGTTTGATGGCAGCGATGAGCGAGCGGTTTGAGGCCATGGGCTGCACCCTTGGCAGCAGGGTGCTGCGTGTCAACTGGCGGGCGGCAGTTGCACCCGCTTGTCCCGCCCGGTTTCGCCGCGCACGATGGCGAGCGAGGTTTTCGGCACACCCAGCGCCTTGGCCAACAGCGCCAGCACGGCGGCATTGGCCTTGCCGGCTTCGGGCGTCGCCGTCACCCGCACCTGCACGATGCCACCGGCAATGGTCAGCGCATCGGCGCCCGCATTGGGGGTGACACGCAGCATCAGGCACTGCTGCGCATCGGCCAGCGCGCGCAAGGCAGCGGCGGCGGGGAGAGATGGTTTTCGGGCCATGGCGGCACTTGGGCGCGGGGCGAGAGCGCCTGTCAACATTGGCGCTTCCCGCTGGCGGTGCGGGCGATTAGACACGGCGCAAACAACAGGAGGGTCCCCCAGATGAAATTCACCACCCGTATCGCCGTGCTGCTCAGCGCGCTCGCTCTGCCCGTGCTGCCCGCCGTGGCCCAAGCGCCGGTGGCAGCCGTTGCCCAGGCCGAAGACGCGAAGCTGACGGCGTTTCTTGATGGCGAATTCGCCGAGTGGGTGAAGACGCAGCCGCAGCTGGCGACCCGGCTGGGCATCAAGGCCGGCGGTGACAAGTGGAACGATACCAGCGATGCCGCAGCAGACGCGCAGGTGGCGTGGCGGCAGGCCAGCGCCGCGCGGATGAAAGCCATGATCGATCGCGCCAAACTGTCGGGCGAAGGCCAGGTGAATTACGACATCTGGGCGCTGGAGGCCGAACGCGCGGCGATGCAGAACGCCAACCGCGTCTATACCCCGCCCTTCTATTCGCGGCTCTATTCGGCGCACAGCCAGCTGCCGGATTTCCTGATCAACACGCACACGATTGCCGATGCGACTGATCTGAAGAACTATATCGCCCGCGTGCGCGGCATGCCGGCGGTGCTGGACATGGCCATCGCGCGCACAAAGGCCAGCGAAGCCGCTGGCGTGCGTGCACCGAAGTTCCAGGTCGAGAGCATCATTGCCGGCGCCACCGCACTCACCAGCGGCGCGCCGTTCGGGGAGGGCAAGGATGCCGCGCTTTGGGCCGACGTGAAGGCCAAGACCGAAAAGCTCGTCACCGCCGGCACCCTGCCGCGCGCCGAAGCGGATGCACTGCTCGCCGAAGCGCGCACGGCCATAGCCGATCTGAAGCCCGCCTATGGCCGGGTGATCGATTGGGCCAAGGGTGCGCTGGCCACCGCGCCATCGGGCAAGGTGGGTGCCATCACCCTGCCGAACGGCGCCGCCTATTATGCCACTGCGCTCAAGATCAACACGACGACCGATCTCACCGCTGATCAGATCCACGCCATCGGCCGCAAGGAAGTGGCGCGCATCGAGGCAGAGCAGGACGCGCTGGCGCAGAAGGCCGGGCTCAAGGATCGCCACGCCTTCTATGCCCAGCGCGCGCAGTTGTTTCCCGACAAGCCCTATGACGATGCCGCGCGCGAGGCGTACCTCAAGGAAGCCAATCGCTTCGTTGGCCATGTCCGCAGCCTGCTGGGCCCGTATTTCGGCGCGGTGCCGGCCTATGGCATCGAAGTGGTGCGCGAACCGGCGTTCAGTGAAGTGGCCGGCGGCGCCGCCCATGCCAGCGGGCCCAGCCCGGATGGCAAGCGCCCATCGCGCACCTTCGTGCACCTGGTGGGCACCATGAAAGACCCGGCGCAGCTTTATACCCTGATGTGTCACGAGGCCGTGCCCGGCCACAATATGCAGGGCGATATCCAGGTGCGCCAGAAGGGCGGGCCGAAATTCCGCGCCGTCACCGGCTATGTCGCGTTTGGTGAAGGTTGGGGCCTGTATGCCGAGCGCATGTGCGCCGAAATGAACGCCTTCCCCGATGTCGCCGCCGATTTCATGCGCCTGAACGCCGAACTGTTCCGCGCCGCCCGGTTGGTGACGGATACGGGCATCCACGCGCTCGGCTGGACCGAGGAGGAAGCGGTCAAATATCTCAACGAAACTGGCCGCGCCGAACCGGAAATGGCGCGTTCGGAAGTGCGCCGCTACATCACGCTGCCGGGCCAGGCGACGGGCTACAAGATCGGCATGCTGAAGATCATGGAAGTGCGCGCCAAGGCCGAAAAGGCGCTTGGGCCGAAGTTCGATATCAAGAGCTTCCACGATCTGCTGATCGCGTCGGGTTCGCAGCCGCTGTCGATCATGGAGCGGCGGGTGGATGACTGGATTGCCGCCCGCAAAGGGTGAGGTTTACGGCGGCGGGCAGGGCGGATAGCGTCACCCCGAATTGAGGGGGACTGACATGATCCGCAAACTGCTCGCCGCCAGCCTGTTGGCGTCTGCCGCACCGGCCTTTGCTGCCGCGCCGGCGCCGCTGAAAGACGCCGCCGCCGCCATCGTTGACGCCCGCGCCGGCGAGCTGGCCAACATGATCGACCAGGTGTTCAGCTTTGCCGAGCCGGGCTTTCAGGAGGTGCGGACCAGCGCCTATCTGACCGGGATTCTGGAAAAGAACGGCTTCACGGTGACGCGCGGGGTGGCGGGCATCCCGACGGCGTTTACCGCGACGTGGGGCGAAGGTGGCCCGATGATCGCGCTGGGCAGCGATATCGATGGACTTTTGGGGCTGAGCCAGACGCCGGGTGTGCCGGGCAACAAACCGCTGGTGGCCGGCGCGCCGGGCCATGGCGAGGGCCACAACAGCGGCATGCCGATGATGATCGTGGCGGCCATTGCGGCCAAGCAGGTGATGGAAAAGAACGGCATCAAGGGCCGCATCATGTTGTGGCCGGGCGTGGCCGAGGAACTGGTGGCGACCAAGGCCTATTATGTGCGCGCCGGGATGTTCAAGGATGTTGACGCCAACCTGTTCGCGCACGTGGGTGACGGGCTGGAAACCACCTGGGGCCCGTTGGCCTATACCGCGTCGTTGAGCGTTGAATACACGTTTGCCGGGCTCACCGCGCACGCCGCCGGCAACCCGTGGGACGGCAAGAGCGCGCTGGATGCCGTGGAGTTGATGAACGACGGCTGGAACATGAAGCGCGAGCATCTGCCGCCCACCCAGCGCAGCCATTATGTGATCACCAGCGGCGGCAACCAGCCCAACATCGTGCCCGACAAGGCGAGCGTGTGGTATTATTTCCGCGATCTCAGCTTGCCGGTGGTGAAGACCATGTATGACGCCGGCAACCGCATTGCCGCGGGCGCCGCGATGATGACCGAAACCAGCGTGACGCGCCGCGTGCTGGGCCATGCCGCCACCAATTATGGCAACAAGCCGATTGCCGAAGCCGCCTTTGCCAACATGAAGGCGGTGGGCCTGCCGCAATGGAGCGCGGCCGATCAGAATTTCGCCCGCGCCGTGCTGTCGGGCTTTGGCCGCAAGGCGGAGCCGCTGGCCAGCGACGGCCCGCACCTGTGGTCACCGGAGAATCCCAATCCTGATCGCGGCGCCGGTTCCGATGACATTGGCGACATCATGTGGACGGTGCCGACCATCACCCTCGTCTATCCGTCCAACATTCCCAATATTTCCTACCACAACGTGATGGCGGCCGCCGCGATGGCCACGCCGATTGCCCACAAGGGCGCGGTGGCCGGCGCCAAGGTGGCGGCGATGACGTTGCTCGATCTGATGACGACGCCGGAGCTGGTGGCAGGCGCCAAGGCCTGGCAGCAAGAGGTGCAGTTCAAGACCGAGAAATATGCGCCGCTGCTTGGCCCCGAGGATCAGCCGGCCATCCACCTCAACGCCGATCTGATGGCGAAGATGCGCCCGCAGATGGAAAAATATTACTTCGATTCAAAGAAGTACAAGTCGTATCTGGAACAGCTCGGCATTGATTACGAGAAGGCGGGTGCAAACCCAAAAAACTAGCTTCCGCTGAAGGCTGAACAGAGTCACCATCCAGCCATGGATATCGCCTTCAAACCGCGCCACCCCACGCCCGGCCAGCGGGCGCTGGCGGCGGGCATTCCGGCGGCAGCGGGCAAGCCGGCCAGTGGCGTGATGCGGGAGATTCCGGCCAGCGCCTACACCTGCAGCGATCACTTCGCCCGCGAATGGAGCCGGGTGTTCAAGCGGCTGCCGGTGGTGATCGCGCCGTCGGCGTTGCTGCCGCAGCCCAACATGGCGGTGCCGCATGATGGCTTTGGCCTGCCGCTGCTGATCGCCCGCGATGGCAAGGGTGTTGCCCGCGTCTTCATGAATGTCTGCCGGCATCGCGGCACGCGGCTGGTGGAGGGCTGTGCGCTGGTGAAATCGCCCGCGCTTGTCTGCCCCTATCACGCGTGGAGCTATGGCACCGACGGCAAGCTGAAGGGCCTGCCGCGGCCGGAGACGTTCGCGGGGCTGGACAAGAACACACGCAATCTCGTCGAGATGCCGAGCCTGGAGGCCGGCGGGCTGATCTGGGTGGGGCTGGATCGCGATGCGCCGCCGGATTTCAGCCTGGCGGCCGGGCCGCTGGCGGCGGATTTCGATGCCATCGGTTTTGGCGATCAGCATCTTTATGCCCGGCGCACGCACAAGGTGGCGGCGAACTGGAAGCTGATCATGGATGCCTTTGCCGAAAGCTACCATGTGCTGCGCCTGCACGCGACGACCATTGCGCCCTATTTCCAGGATGGCGTGACCACGGGTGATCGCATCGGGCCGCATTCGCGTTCCGCCGTGGCGCGGCTGGCGGCGCTGGAAGGCATGGACCTGGATGACATGCGCGATCTGCGACGCACCATGACCTTCACCTATAATCTCACCCCCGGCACGGTGATCGTGGCCAGCCCGGACTATATCAACATCATGGTGGTGATGCCGCGCGGCGTGGACGAGACCTGGGTGGAGGATTTCATGCTGATCCCCGAACCGCCCAAGGACGAGAAGGCGGAGCGGCACTGGGCGAAAAGCTGGGCGCTGCTGGATGGCGCGGTGTTCGGTTCCGAAGATTTCCGCGCCGCCGCGCTCGGCCACGAAGGGCTGAAATCCGGCGCGGTTGATCATCTGCTGATCGGCGGGCTGGAACAGGGCATCGGCACGCTGCACGACACGCTTGCCGGGCTGATGACCGATTAAGCCGCGATTTCCGCTGCCCACCCCTTGCAAAAGCGTGTCGCAATCCTAACACAGTAGGCAGGCCGCCGCGGTGCTGATAAGCTGCGGCCACAACAGGATGAGAACAGGCATGTCGGAAGAAGTCGCGATCAAGCTGGAACCCCCGGTGGCGGTGAGCGCCATTGCGCCTGCGAAAGCGGCCGGCCTTGTGCCGTTGAAGGATCAGGAAAAGGCGCAGCTGGAAGCCAAGGTGGAAAGCTTCATCGATGAGCTGATCGCCACCGATGCGGCCAGCCCGGAATTCGGCAAGAAGGTGGATGCGCTGGCCAATCTGGGCGCCACCGAGATTGCGCGGGCCGCCGCCCAGTCCAACCGCTTCCTCGATCGGCCGACGCGCGCGCTGAACAAGGAAGCCGGCATCGGCGCCGATCTGGTGCAGTTGCGCAAGATCGTCGAGGATCTCGATCCCGGCAAATCCGGCAAGCTGACCGGCCGCAAGAAGCTATTTGGCCTGATCCCGGTGGGCGGCAACAAGCTGCGGTCCTACTTTGACAGCTACAAGAGCGCGCAGACCAATATCAACGCCATCCTGGGCGCGCTGAAAAGCGGCAAGGACGAATTGCTGAAGGACAATATCAGCATCGAGGACGAGCGCGCCAAGCTGTGGGACGCGATGGGCAAGCTGGAACAGATGGTCCACATGTCCAAGGTGCTCGATTCCAAGCTGGAAGAGCGGGCGACCGAGCTTGATGTGGTTGATCCGGCCAAGGCCAAGGCGATCCGTGAAAATGCGCTGTTCTATGTGCGGCAGCGCACGCAGGATCTGCTGACGCAGCTGGCGGTGAGCGTTCAGGGCTATCTGGCGCTCGATCTGGTGAAAAAGAACAATGTCGAGCTGATGAAGGGCGTTGACCGCGCCAGCACCACCACGGTTTCGGCGCTGCGCACGGCGGTAACGGTGGCGGAAGCCATGACCAACCAGAAATTGGTGCTGGAACAGATCACCCAGCTCAACACCACCACGGCGGGCATCATCGATTCGACCGGCGAATTGCTGAAGAGCAACACGGCGACCATCCATGAACAGGCGGCGGCCTCCACCATTCCGGTCGAAACGCTGCAGCGCGCCTTCCAGAATGTCTATCAGACGATGGACGCCATCGACACGTTCAAGATGAAGTCCCTGGAAGCGATGAAGACCACGGTCGACACGCTGAGTGTCGAGGTTGAGAAGAGCCGCGCTTACGTGGCGCGGGCGCAGGGCCAGGCCGAAGCCCAGATTGCTGGCCCGCAGAACAACCTGACCTCGCTGACGTAAATGGCAAGCGGCGCCCCGTTCGACGAAGCTGAAGCCCGCCGCCGCCGCCTGGCGCGGGCCGAAGCCATGCAGATGGCGCGCAGCCGCCGCTGGGAAAAGCGCAAGGCCAACATGGCGACGCGGGTGACGCGCGGCATGCTCGCCTTTGGTGCCATGCTGGCGGCACTGATCGTCTATGGCTGGACGACGGGCGGCATGGGTATCGGGCTGTTCATCGTCTCGTTCCTGTTGCTGCCGATGGCGGGCATTGCCGGCATGTTGCTGCCCGTCGGTGGCCCGGACGTGGACGATATCGACAAGGCGCCCCCCGCCGAACTGCCGGCCATCACCGAGGCGTTCCTCGATCGCCAGCGCAAGCAACTGCCGCGCCTCGCCGCGCCGCAGCTGGATGGCATCGCCGTGCAACTGGCCGCGCTGGAAAAGCAATTGGCGCGCGTACCCGCCGATCACCCGGTGGCGCAGGACATTGGCCGGCTGCTTGGCAATCATCTGCCCGAACTGGTGGACCGTTATACCCGCATCCCGCCGCTGCAGCGCACCGGGCTGGTGGAGCATGACGGCCGCACCCCGGAAGCCACGGTGGTTGATGGGCTGAAGACGGTGGAAGCCGAGCTCGCCCGTGCCTCGGCCACGCTGGCCGAAAGCGACCGCGACGGTTTGCGCGTGCAGGGCAAGTTCCTGGAAGCGCGCTACAACGAAAGCCAACCAGGCGGCATGACAAGCGGGCGCTGACCTGCTAGCCTCCTGATCAGGGTCGCATCCTTCCGGGGGGAGCTACGGCCATGTCTTTATTGTCGATTGTCACCAAGGCGCTGAATGCGCTGGATCTGGATGACGAGGTCAATCGCCTCGTTATCGACCGCACGGTGAATGTGTGCCGCAACCGGCCGCACCCGTGGTCCACCAAACATGATTATATCTGCTGGTCCGGCCTCACCGATCGCACATACAACGCGCGGCTGCTGCCGGCCAAGCCGGCCAATGGAGACGGCATCGGCACCAGCCGGCCGCCGTTGCAGGCCACCGCGGCGCTGTTTGCGCGGCTGCCCGGCGTGAACCAGCGGCTGTGCCCGAAATCCACCGGGCTGTTCCCGGCTTTCGCGCAATATCTCACCGATGGCTTCATCCGCACGATGCTGCACAATGATGATGACAAGGAAGATCGCCGCCGCACGACATCGAATCACGAGATTGATCTGTCACCGCTCTATGGCCGCATCGAAGCGCAGACGCGGGCGCTGCGCGCCGGCACCGGTGGCCGGCTGAAAAGCCAGATCATCAACAGCGAGGAATATTCGCCCTTCCTGTTTGGCGCCGATGGCAAGGTGAAGCCGGAATTTGCCGGACTCGACCTGCCGCTGGGCCTGAAGAATGTGACGCCGGCTGGCAAGGCGACGCTGTTTGCGGTGGGCGGGGACCGGGTGAACGCCGTGCCGCAGACGGCGATGATGAACACGCTGTTCCTGCGCGAACACAACCGGCTGGCAGGCCAGCTGGCGGCGAAGAACCCGACGTGGGACGATGATCGCCTGTTCGAAACCGCGCGCAACATCGTGATCGTGATGTTCATCAAGATCGTGGTGGAAGAATATATCAATCACATCAACACCACCGAATTCCCGCTGCAGGCCGATCCGAAAGTGGCGTGGCGGGCGAAGTGGAACCGGCCCAACTGGATGACGGTGGAGTTCAGCCTGCTTTATCGCTGGCACGGGCTGGTGATGGAAAATGTGACCTGGGGGGACAAGGCACATCCGGGCAATTCGCTGCTGCTCAACAACAGCCTGCTGATCGGCAGCGGGCTGGCGCAGAGCTTCGTCAACACCTCGGCCAACCGCACCGCCATGCTGGGCCTGGAAAATGCCGCCAGTTTCATGATGTTCGCCGAAACGGGTGCCATCAACCAGGCGCGGATCAACAATGTCGCCAGCTACAATGATTATCGCCTGGCGATGGGCATGGAGCCGGCGCGCAATTTCGCCGCCATCGTGGGCAGCAGCGACACGCCGGCCGAACAGGCGCGGCTGTCGGCGTTGGCCAAGCGGCTGGAGGGCTTGTATGGCGACGTGAACAACGTTGAATATTATATCGGCCTGTTTGCCGAGCGGGTGGAGAAGAACGGGCCACTGCCCGAGCTCGTGTCGTCCATGGTGGCGATGGACGCCTTTTCCCAGGCGCTGACCAATCCGCTATTGTCTGAACATGTGTGGGGCAACCCGGCCAACAAGCGGCTGGCCTTCACCGAGGAGGGCATCGCGGTGATCGAACAGACCAAGCGCCTGCGCGATATTGTTGATCGCAACGCCAAGGGGCTGGGCAAGGCGTTCGTGGGGATGACAAGGCTGGAGTGGAAGCGGGCTTAGGGTCCGTTGCAGACTATTTGAGTCCTGAGCCCCCTCATGCCGCGCTCGTCGAGGTACAGACCGGCTGTGGTGCGTGCCTCGACGAGTCAGGCATGAGAGGTTCATTCAAGATCGGCCAGGGCTTAGGCAGCGGATCGGATCGCCTGCAGGATGGCCACATCCTCGGGCCGCTGCGCCAATATCTCGATAAGGCCGATCGCCGCTTCGCTGGGCGCCATGGCGCCGCTTTCATATTTCTGGAAAGCGCGCCGGCCGCCACCGATCAGGCGGCCGGCTTCTTCCTGGCTGAGTTTCAGCCGCTTGCGCACACGGCGGACATGCGCTGCATAGCTGGCCTTCAGCTCTTGGAACACGTGTTCGCTTTCCATCAGGTCTGCGCCGCCATGAACGGAATCGCTGTCGTCATCGGGATACCAGCCGGGCACATCGACAGTGCGTGCAAAAGCGCCAAACCGCACAATCTGCGGGCGCACACCGCGCCGCAGCGTCTTGCCGGTTTCGGGGTGGATGCGATCTTCAATCATGGCTCAGTTCCTTGAACGATGTCAGCACCACGTCGATCAATGTTTCACCAGCAAATTTCAGATAGAGCCCGCAGCCGTCCCACGGCAGATGATAGGTGTCGTGCCAGATGCGCGAATTTGGTGGGTGATGCGCGGTTTCGGATTTGACGAAATCCCGCAGTTCCAGGGCCTGCACGGCCGCCACGATATCGGCGAGATCATAGCCCAAGGTGCGGGCAGAAGCGAGGGCAGAGCGGGTGATTTCAATTGTCTCCACGGTGGCAAATCGCGCCTGGACCGCCTTCAGGTCATGATGCGGCTTGCGCTTGACGGCCATTGAAATACACCTTCAAGGTTTAAAATGCAATGGGGCCTTCACGCCAGCGCCCGCGCCAGCACCGCCTCGTAGATCGCCGTCAGCCCCGTGACGTCGGCGACGGCGGCGTGTTCATCCACCTTGTGCATCGATTGGCCGGGCAGGCCGAATTCGACGACCGGGCACAGGCGGCGGATGAAGCGGGCATCCGATGTGCCGCCGGTGGTGGAGAGATCGGGTTGCAAGCCGGTCACGTCGATGATCGCGCCGCTGACCAGTGATGACAGCGCGCCCGGTTCGGTGAGGAAGGCTTCGCCGGAGATCTTGATCTCGACGTGCGACGCCGGTGCGTGGGCGCTGACAGTGGCGCGAATCCAGTCCGACAGCGAGGCGCCTGTGTGCTCGTTGTTGAAACGGATATTGAGCCGGGCGCGGGCCTGGGCCGGAATCAGGTTGGTGGCGGGGTTGCCGACCGACAGATCAGTGATTTCGAGGTTGGAGGCCTGGAACCAGTCGTTGCCGGTATCGAGCGTGCGCGCCTTCAGTTCGGCGAGGATGGACACCAGCCGCGTGATCGGATTGTCCGCCATGTGCGGATAGCCAACATGGCCTTGCGCACCATTCACCGTGATCCAGGCGTTGAGGCTGCCGCGCCGGCCGATCTTCATCATGTCGCCCAGCCGTTGCTGTGACGTCGGTTCGCCGACGAGGCAGAGATCGGGCACCAGGCCCTGTGCCTCCATCCAGTCCAGCATCATCGTCGTGCCGAAGGTGGCAGGGCCTTCCTCGTCACCGGTGACGATGAAGCTGAGGCGGCCCACCAAAGGCCCACTGTTGAGATGCCGGGCGGTGGCGGCGATCATGGCGGCGAGCGCGCCCTTCATGTCGGCAGCGCCGCGGCCGACGATGAAGCCGTCTTTCACCTCGGCGGCAAACGGGTCCTCGCTCCAACCAGCCAGATCGCCAGCCGGCACCACGTCGCTGTGGCCGGCAAAAGCGAAATGCGGCCCCGGGCTGCCGGCCAACGTGGCGAAGAGATTATCGACCGGGCCATCGGGTTCGTGGCCGAAGGGCAGGCGGGTGCAGGCAAAGCCCAACCCGGCCAGCGCCCGTTCCAGCACGTCCAGCGCGCCTTCATCGGCCGGTGTGACGCTGGGGCAGCGGATCAGTTGCTGGGTAAGCGCGATCGGGTCCATCACCCGGCTTTGCGCATTTCCGTGGCCACCCGGTCAAGATAGGCGGCAATGCGCCGCGCGTTGGCGCCCAGATCGCTTTCGCCCACCCGCGATTTGGAGCGCATGTCCACCCGTGTGCCGGTGGGCGTGGCCGTCAGCCGGATCACGACATCATCGCTGTAGCCCCACCACGTGCTGCGTTCCACCGCTTCGATGCGGCCGGCGGCGCGATCGGCCAGGATGATCTGCCAATCCTTGTCGCAGGCAGCCAGCGCCACGTCGAAGGCCTTGCCCGGTTCGACCGGCAGATCGAGCGGGCGCACATCGGGATAGGCGCGTTCCTGTTGCGGGGCGAAGGCGGGGTTGTAATCGATTGCACTGGCATCGGGCCCACGCAGCGTGGCATCGATGGCCTGGAAGGGCGGCGGGCTGGTGGTATCGGTGCTGATATCGTTGATCGGCGGCTTGTCGCTGGCGTTGACAATCACGGCAACGGGCACGGCAACAGCGGCAAAACCGGCCGCCGCCGCAATCACCGTGATGGTGCCGCCACGTCGCCGCAGCAGTTGATACAGGCACCAGCAGGCGCCGATGCCGGCCAGCAGTGCGGCGGCGACGAACAGGCCAAGCGACGCCTGCCAGCCGATCACGCCAAAGCGGTGCAGCGGCCCGGCAGCCAGCATCAGCAGGGCCGCCACCAGCGTGGCGCGGGCGATGTTGGCAGGGTTCATGGTTGCGTGATCCTGATCTTGCCGGGGATGGGATAGCGGGTGAAGGGGAAATCCTCCTTCATCGCCTCGGCCGTCCATTCGGCCATGAACGGGTGGGCCAGCACGCGATCGATATAGGCGCGCACCTTGTCGCTGACCGGCAGATGATAGGTGTTGATGCGGGTGCAGGTGGGGGCGAACATGATGTCTGCCGCGCCAAAACGGCCGAACAGCCACGGCTCCCCGGTTTCTTCGCCAAAGCGGGTCAGCGCTTCTTCCCACAGGCTTTCGAGGCGGCGCACATCGGCCAGCACGTCGGCCGGGGCCACGAAGCCAGGCGCATGATGCTGCAGATCCATCGGGCAGGCGCTGCGCAGCGGGGCAAAGCCCGAATGCATTTCGGCGCACATGGCATAGGCCAGGCCACGGGCGTGCATGTCGCGCGGCCAGAACCGGTCATGCCCGGCCTTGTCGGCCAGATACATCAGGATCGCCATCGAGTCCCAGATCGCCTCGCCATGATCCCACAGCACCGGCACCTTGCCCGATGGCATGTCGGCCTTGGCTTCGCCGCTGATCCATTCGGGCGAATCCATCACGCGCAGTTCGGTTTCGAAGGGCAGCAGCGATTGTTTGGCGGCCAGCCAGCCGCGCAGCGACCAGCTGGAATAGGTGCGATTGCCAATGATGATCTTCATGGGTTGCGACTGACCCCCCTTTTGTTGCCGTGCAGCATTGCCCAATCCGCGGCGAGGGGCAAGCGGCGCTTGGCAATCGGCGCGGTTCATGGTTTTGATGGGCCATGACCGAGCAACCGCCTCAACCGCCACTCGTGATGGTGCTGAACGGCCCCAACCTGAACCTGCTGGGCAGCCGTGAACCGCATATCTATGGCCATGACACGCTGGACGATATTGCCGAGCGGCTGGAGGCGCAGGCGGCGGCGCTGGGCCTCGCGCTCGATATCCGCCAGTCCAACCATGAAGGCCATATCGTCGATTGGCTGCATGAAGCCGGTGCACGCGGCGCGCTGGCGGTGCTGCTGAACGCAGGGGCGCTCACCCATACATCGATTGCGATCCATGATGCGATCAAGGGCATCAGCGTGCCGGTGATCGAGGTGCATCTTTCAAACCCCCACGCCCGTGAGGAATTTCGTCACACCAGCTTTGTGGCACGTGCGGCGAAAGGCACGATTTCGGGGTTTGGCGCGCGTTCCTATACGCTGGCGCTGGACGCGGCGGGGGCTTTGCGGCAGTAAGCCGGGGTTACATTGGGGCAATAGACGGGACCATCATGTCTGACAGCAAATCTTCAGTGGTTGGGGGAATCGTGGTCGATACCGACCTGGTGCGCGAACTGGCCGAACTGCTGGACGCCAGCAACCTGACCGAGATCGAAGTGAAGGACGGCGATCGGACCATCCGCGTGGTGCGCACCGCCGCTGCTGTCACCATGGCCGCTGGCCCTGCGAGCTACGCCCCGGCCCCGCCTGCAGGCGGTTGGCCCGCCCCGCCGCCGGCTGCGGCTGCTCCGGCCGCCGCGCCCTCTGGCGGCGATGACGTGCGCAACCATCCCGGCCTGGTGAAATCGCCGATCGTCGGCACCGCCTATCTCACCCCG
>Ga0209278_1000302_pt1 | contig 44954 bp, 33 predicted proteins | sample JI81BgreenDNA_FD_187504 | JGI IMG/M metagenome (GOLD analysis project Ga0209278, IMG submission 187504) | Wastewater effluent complex algal communities from Wisconsin, to seasonally profile nutrient transformation and Carbon sequestration -... | ecosystem: Engineered > WWTP > Effluent > Algae...
GCTGCCGTCTGCTTGCAGGGGCGTGGCCAGGGCCACGATGCTGCCGGTGATGGGTTTCATGCGGGAAATCTCGAGGGGCGCGGGCGGCGCCAGTGTCGCCCGGAACGCTGCATTCTACCCAGCGCCCTGCGCGGCGCTCACAGGCGGCGGCCCTCGGCCGGGCTGGGTTGGGCGGGGTCTTCGCGGCGGGCGGCGATGCGTTGCACAAACCGCGGCGGACCGTCGAGGAAACCGTCCTCGTAGGCCAGCACGCGCCACCCCGCGCACACCCGGAGCAACTCCCCGGGCTGCAGCAAAAAATCGGGGCGCGACGGGCGGCCGATGGCCGCGTGGTCGGTGCCAAAGGTCTCGTAAATCAGCAGACCGCCGGGCGCCACGCTGGCCAGCAGCGTGGGCAGCAGCGGCCGCCACAGGTAGTTGGTCACGACCAGCCCGGCGAAGGTGTCACCGGGCAGTGGCCAGGCGCCGTTTTCGATGTCGGCTTCGATGGCGCGCACCCCGGTGCCGAGGGCCGCCACCGACGCCACCGCGGCGGGATCGCGGTCAATCGCCGTGACCGGGTGGCCGCGCGCGGCCAGCCAGCGGCTGTGGCGGCCGTGGCCGCTGGCCACGTCGAGCACCGCACCGCCGGGCGTGATCAACGGCCCGAAGCGCTGAACCCACGCGGAAGGGGCTTCGGTGCCGTGCATCAGAAACAGCTCCACACGCGGGTCGCCACCTCCAGCATGAACTCGGGCTGCAGGTAGAGCGTGGCGGTGGCGCCCAGGGCGAGTGCCGCCAGGGCCCAGGCCAGCACGCGGTGCCGCATCGGGAGCGTGTTCATGCGGCGGCTCCGGCCGGGCGCGGCGCGCGCGCGATGGCGGTCTCACGCACCGGCAGGTTCACCAGCGCGGCGAACACGCCCAGCGCGATGGCGATGTACCAGACGATGTCGTAGCTGCCAGTGCGGTCGTAGAGCAAACCCCCCAGCCACACGCCGAGGAAACTGCCGATCTGGTGGCTGAAGAACACAAATCCGCCCAGCATCGACAGGTGGGCCACGCCAAAGATCTGGGCCACCACCGCGTTGGTCGGCGGGATGGTGGACAGCCAGAGCAGACCCATCACGGCAGAAAACACGTACACGCTCAGGGGCGTGAGCGGTGCCCAGAGGAAGAGCGCGATCGCCACCGCCCGCGCCAGGTAAATGAACGCCAGGATGTGCCGCTTGGCCAGCCGCTGGCCGAGCGCCCCGGCCGCGTAAGTGCCCACGACGTTGAACAGCCCGATCAGCGCCAGCGCGTAGCTGGCCACCTGCGGCGACAGGCCGTTGTCCTTGAGGTAGCTGGGCATGTGCACGCCGATGAACACCACCTGGAACCCGCAGACGAAGTAGCCGGCCATCAGCAGCTGGAAGCTGCGGTAGCCGAAGGCCTCGCGCAGCGCCTGGGCGATGGTCTGTTCGCGCCGCGGCGGCTGGCCGCCCACAAAGCCCGGCTCGCGCAGGCCGATGGCCAGCGGCGCAATCAGCAGCACCGCCGCCCCCAGCACCAGCAGCGCGGTCTGCCAGCCGAACTGCCCGATCAGCTGGCCCTCCAGCGGCACCATCAGGAACTGGCCGAACGAGCCGGCGGCGGCCGCCACGCCCATGGCCCACGACCGGCGCTCGGCGGGAATCTGCCGGCCGATCACCCCGTAGATCACGGCGTAGGTGGTGCCGGCCTGGGCCGCGCCGATGAGCACGCCGGTCGTCAGGGCAAAGGTCAGCGGCGTGGTGGTCAGTGCCATGCCACACAGGCCCAGCGCGTACAGCACACTGCCCACCAGCAGCACGCGGAACGCCCCGAAGCGGTCGGCGGCCATGCCGGCAAAAATGCCGAAAATGCCCCAGGACAGGTTTTGCACGGCCATCGCGAAGGCGAAGCTCTCGCGCGTCCAGCCCTGGGCTTGCGTGATCGGTTGGAGCCACAGGCCGAAGCCGTGGCGGATGCCCATCGACAGGGTCACGATCAGGGCGCCACACAGCAGCACCTGGGTGGGCGACAGTCGCGCAGCGGTGGGGAGAGAGGCGGTCATGCAGCGATTGTGCCCAAGGGGACGGGGATGCGCGTGTCGCCAGCGGGCGGGGGCCATGCCATCGGCGCGGTCGATGGATGGGCGCCGCGCATCGGTGGCGGGTATCTGGGTTTTTATCCAGTCTTTCCCGGGCCACGCCTACAATCCGCGCCCATGGCAAGCACCCCCTCCACCTATTCGGAAGGCTCCATCCGCGTCCTCAAGGGGCTGGAGCCGGTCAAGCAGCGGCCGGGCATGTACACCCGCACGGACAACCCGCTGCACATCATTCAGGAAGTGCTCGACAACGCCGCGGACGAAGCGCTGGCGGGCCACGGCAAGAAGATCCGCGTCACGCTGCACACCGACGGCTCGGTGAGCGTGGAAGACGAGGGCCGCGGCATTCCCTTCGGCCTGCACCCGGAGGAAAAGGCGCCGGTGGTCGAACTGGTGTTCACCCGCCTGCACGCGGGCGGCAAGTTCGACAAGGGCAAGGGTGGCGCCTACAGCTTCTCGGGCGGCCTCCACGGCGTGGGCGTGAGCGTGACCAACGCGCTGTCCAAGCGGCTGGAGGTGATCAGCCACCGAGACGGGCAGGTGGCGCGGCTGGCGTTCTCCGGCGGTGACGTGATTGAGCCGCTGGTGGTGGCGCCGCGCGGCGAGGGCGACCGCAAGCAAGGCACCACCGTGCGCGCCTGGCCCGACGCGGGCTACTTCGAAACCGCGGCGCTGCCGATGAACGAGCTGGTCCACCTGCTGCGCAGCAAGGCGGTGCTGATGCCCGGCGTGACCATGCAGCTGGTGGTGGAGAAGACCAAGGAGACGCAGACCTGGCAATACAAGGGCGGCCTGCGCGACTACCTGCAGCAGACCTTGAGCGGCGAGCCGGTGATCCCGCTCTTTGAGGGCGAGGGCTACGCCGAGGCCGGCCACGACAGCTTTGCCGAAGGCGAGGGCGCGGGCTGGTGCGTGGCCTTCACCGAAGACGGTGCGCCGGTGCGCGAGAGTTACGTCAACCTCATCCCCACCAGCGCCGGCGGCACGCACGACAGCGGCCTGCGCGACGGCCTGTTCCAGGCGGTCAAGAGCTTCATCGACCTGCACGCGCTCTTGCCCAAGGGCGTGAAGCTGCTGCCCGAAGACGTGTTTGCGCGCGCCTCGTATGTGCTCTCGGCCAAGGTGCTCGACCCGCAGTTCCAGGGCCAGATCAAGGAGCGCCTGAACTCCCGCGACGCGGTGCGCCTGGTGTCGAGCTATGTGCGACCGGCGCTGGAGCTCTGGCTGAATCAGCATGTGGAGCACGGCAAGAAGCTCGCCGAACTGGCGATCAAGGCTGCGCAGACGCGCCAGCGCGCCGGCCAGAAGGTGGAGAAGCGCAAGGGCAGCGGCGTGGCCGTGCTGCCGGGCAAGCTGACCGATTGCGAGAGCCGCGACCTGAGCCACAACGAGATCTTTTTGGTGGAGGGCGACTCGGCCGGCGGCAGCGCCAAGATGGGCCGCGACAAGGAATGCCAGGCCATCCTGCCGCTGCGCGGCAAGGTGCTCAATACCTGGGAGGTCGAGCGCGACCGCCTGTTCGCCAACAACGAGATCCACGACATCGCGGTCGCCATCGGCGTCGACCCGCACGGCCCACAGGACAGTCCGGATCTGTCTGGTTTGCGCTACGGCAAGGTCTGCATCCTGAGCGACGCGGACGTCGACGGCTCGCACATCCAGGTGCTGCTGCTCACGCTGTTCTTCCGCCACTTCCCGAAACTCATCGAGGCTGGCCACGTGTACGTGGCGCGCCCGCCGCTGTTTCGGGTGGACATTCCCGCGCGCGGCAAGAAGCCCGCGGCCAAGGTCTACGCGCTTGACGAGGGCGAACTGCATGCCATCCTCGACAAGGCGTCGAAGGAAGGCGTGGCCGCCGACAAGTGCCAGGTCAGCCGCTTCAAGGGCCTGGGCGAGATGAGCGCCGAGCAGCTCTGGGACACCACCCTCAACCCCGACACCCGGCGGCTGCTGCCCGTCACGCTCGGGGCGCACGACTTCGCCACCACCGAAGCGCGCATCACCCAGCTGATGGGCAAAGGCGAAGCCGCCGCCCGGCGCGACCTGATGGAACTGCACGGCGACAGCGTCGAAGTGGATATCTGATGAGTGACCTGAACAACCCCGAACTGCCGCTGTCGCCGGCCGAGCCCGACGATTCGCTGGCCGGCTACGCGCAGCGCGCCTACCTCGAATACGCGCTGTCTGTCGTGAAGGGCCGTGCGCTGCCCGACGTGTGCGACGGGCAGAAGCCGGTGCAGCGGCGCATCCTCTACAGCATGGAGCGCATGGGCCTGAGCTTTGGCGGGCCCAACAACAACACGGCCGCGCGGCCGGTGAAGAGCGCGCGCGTGGTGGGCGACGTGCTCGGCCGCTTCCATCCGCACGGCGATCAGGCCGCCTACGACGCGCTGGTGCGCATGGCGCAGGACTTCGCGCAGCGCTACCCGCTGATCGACGGCCAGGGCAACTTCGGCTCGCGCGACGGCGACGGCGCCGCGGCCATGCGCTACACCGAGGCGCGGCTGGCGAAGATCAGCACGCTCCTGCTCGACGAGATCGACCAGGGCACGGTCGACTTCGTGCCCAACTACGACGGCTCCACCACCGAGCCCAAGCAACTGCCTGCGCGCCTGCCGTTCAACCTGCTCAACGGCGCTAGTGGCATCGCCGTGGGCCTGGCCACCGAAGTGCCGAGCCACAACCTGCGCGAGGTGGCCGACGCTTGCGTGGCGCTGGTGAAGAACCCCAAGCTGGGCGACCAGGAACTGCTGGAACTCATTCCCGGCCCCGATTACCCGGGCGGCGGCCAGATCATCAGCCCGGCCAGCGACATCGCCGACGCCTACCGCACCGGCCGCGGCAGTCTGAAGGTGCGCGCGCGCTGGAAGATCGAAGACCTCGCGCGCGGCCAGTGGCAGCTGGTGGTGACCGAGCTCCCGCCGGGCACCAGCGCGCAGAAGGTGCTCGAAGAGATCGAGGAGCTCACCAACCCCAAGGTGAAGGCCGGCAAGAAGGCGCTCACGCAGGACCAGAACCAGCTCAAGGCCAGCATCCTGGCGGTGCTCGACGGCGTGCGCGACGAGTCGAGCAAGGACGCGCCGGTGCGCCTGGTGTTCGAGCCCAAGAGCAGCCGCATCGAGCAACAGGAGCTCATCACGCAGCTGCTGGCGCACACCAGCCTGGAAACCTCGGCGCCGATCAACCTCACGGTCATCGGTCTCGACGGTCGGCCGGTGCAGAAGTCGCTGCGGCAGATGCTGCTGGAATGGATCGCGTTTCGCCAGACCACCATCACGCGGCGCTCACAGCACCGCCTGGCCAAGGTGCTGGACCGCATCCACATCCTCGAAGGCCGGCAGCTCGTGCTGCTCAACATCGACGAGGTGATCGCCATCATCCGGCAAAGCGACGAGCCCAAGGCGGCGCTGATCGAGCGCTTCCGCCTGAGCGACCGCCAGGCCGAGGACATTCTGGAGATCCGCCTGCGCCAGCTCGCGCGGCTGGAGGCGATCAAGATCGAGCAGGAGTTGAAGGAGCTGCGCGACGAGCAGGCCAAGCTCGAGGACATCCTGGCCAATCCGGCGAGTCTCAAGCGCCTCATGGTCAAGGAGATCGAGTCCGATGCCAAGACCTTCGCCGACGCGCGCCGCACGCTGATCCAGGCCGAGAAAAAGGCCGTGGCGGAAATCAAGGTGGTCGATGAGCCGGTGACGGTGGTCGTCTCCAGCAAAGGCTGGGTGCGCGCGCGCAGCGGTCATGGGCACGACGCCGCCGCGTTCGCGTTCAAGGCCGGCGACGGCCTGTACGGCACCTTCGAGTGCCGGACGGTGGACACGCTGATCGTGATCGGCAGCAATGGGCGCGTGTACTCGGTGCCGGTGGCCAGCCTGCCCGGCGCGCGGGGCGATGGCCAGCCAATCACCACGCTGATCGACCTGGAAAGCGGGACCCAGCCGCTGCATTACTTCGCCGGCCCGGCCAACGCCGCGCTGCTGCTGTCGAGCAGCGGCGGCTACGGTTTCCTCGCCACGGTGGAGGCGATGACCTCGCGGCAGAAGGGCGGCAAGACGTTCATCAGCCTGGGCGAGGGCGAGTCACCGTGCGCGCCGTCGCACGCGGCCTTCACCTCCGGCAGCCGTCCCCTCGTGCCGGCGACCCACGTGTGCTGCGCCTCCACCGGCGGGCGCATCCTCACGTTCGAGATGGCCGAGCTCAAGCAGATGGACAAGGGTGGCCGGGGGCTGATGCTGATCGACCTCGAGCCCAAGGACACGCTGGCCGGCGCCGCGGCCTACACGCGCAGCGTGAAGATCGATGGCATCGGCCGGGGCGGCAAGGAGCGCGACGAGACGCTGGAGATCCGCAGCCTCAACAACGCCAAGGCCGGTCGCGGCCGCAAGGGCAAGGCGGCCGATCTGGGCTTCAAGCCGAGCCGCGTGACGCGGGTGGAGTGAGTTGGCTGACCCACCAACAACAAGGGCCGCATCTGCGGCCCTTGTTGTTGGCGCGGTGGCCGGATCGATCAGCCCAGCTCGGCGATCAGTTCGATCTCCACACACGCGCCCAGGGGAATCTGGGCCACGCCAAAGGCGCTGCGGGCGTGGGCGCCGGCGGCGCCAAACACCTGGCCGAGCAGCTCGCTGCAGCCGTTGGTGACGAGGTGCTGTTCGGTGAAGGTCGGCGTGCTGTTGACCAGGCTCATGACCTTGACGATGCGCTTCACATCGTCGAGCGTTTTGCCCTGCGCCTGGCAGGCGGCGTGCAGCGTGCCCATCAGGTCGATGGCGATGGCGCGGGCAGCGGCCTTGCCTTCGTCGGTGGTCATGTTCAGGCCGAGCTGGCCGACCCAGGGGGCGCCATCGCGCTTGGCGATGTGGCCGCTCAGGAAGACCAGGGCACCGGTCTGGACATAGGGCACGTAGGCGGCGGCCGGCACGGCCACGGGCGGCAGGGTGATGCCGTGTTCTTTCAGTCGGTCGTAAACGCTCATGGGGTTCTCCAGAAGAGCGGCGATTCTAGGCCGCGTCCGCCGGGAAGGCGTCGGTGGGGGCGACGGTGACGGCCACGCTGAGGGTGTGCTGGGCGCCGCCCTGAATCACGCCGCGCAGCGGCGACACGTCGCCGAAGTCGCGCCCGGTGGCCAGGGTGATGTAGTCCTCACCGGGGCTGCCGGCGCCGCACCGGTCGTTGGTGGGATCGAAGTCGAACCAGACGCTGCCGCCCGCCCCGTCGGGCACGGCCACGGCGACCCAGGCGTGTGAGGCGTCGGCGCCGACCAGCCGCGGTTGCCCCGGTGGCGGTTCGGTGAGCAGGTAGCCGCTGACGTAGCGCGCCGGCAGGCCCAGGCTGCGCAGCGCGCCGATCATGAGGTGCGCGAAGTCCTGGCAGACGCCGCGGCGCAGGTGAAGCACCTCGAGCACGGGCGTGTTCACGCCGGTGCTGGACGGGTCGAAGCTCATGCCGTCATGGATCGCGCGCATCAGCGCTTGCGCGGCGGCGAGCAGTGGCTGGCCCGGGCTGATGGCGCCGCGTGCGAACGCGGCGAGGGCGTCGTCCCGCGGCACATAGGGGGACGCAAACACGAAGCCGGCGGCCTCGTGGTGGGGCGCGCCGGCCTGGTAGCACAGCCGGTCGCGCGCAAGCTCCCAGGGAACGTCGGCGACGGGTCCGGTGGCCGGGAGCGGCCCGGGTGGTTCCGTGAGCACGCGGGAGTCGGCGTCCACGGTCAGGGTGTCGTGGGGCGACTGCAGGGCCACGTGCACGCGCCGGTTGCCGAAGGCGTCGCGGTGGTCGAACTGGCTGGCCGGCGGTGGGTCGATGCGCAGCGCGTGCGACAGCACCCGCTGGTGCGGCGTGTCGGGCGGCGAGAGGTGGAGCACGTGCTGCGCCAGGTCGACCGGGCTGCCGTAGCGGTAGGTGGTGCGGTGGTGAACGCGCAGGTCCACGCTCAGGCTCCCAGGCTGCGGCTGACGCGGTCGGCGTGGCTGAAGTGCAGTCGCGTGATTTCGTTGGACAGGGCCATGGCGGCGGCTTCGCAGCCGTCGAGCACGGCGGCGAGCTCGGGCCAGCGCGCGCGCGGGCCGTCTCCCCACCCCTGGCTGAGCGCGGCGATGTCCCAGCCCGCGGGGTCGGGCAGGGCGAGGGCGAGTTCGGCGTCCTGCGGCGTGGCGCTCTGCGCCAGCTTGGCCAGGCGCGCGCGCAGGGTGTGGGTCACCCAGGCCAGCGACCGGGGGTTGTCGCGATCGATGACCAGCAGGTCGACCAGCGCGACGAGGTCGCGGCGTTGCTGGTAGCGCGCGTGGAAGGTAATGGTGCTGTCGAACAGCGCGACCACGGCTTCAAAGCCATCGGCGTCGAGCACGCAGCGGTGCTCCAGCCCCAGCGCCAGTGCGCGCGACAGCGTCACGAGGCGCTCGATGTGGCGGCCGATGGACAGCAGCCGCCAGCCGTCGTCGCGGACCATGCGGTCGGTCTGGGCCCCGGTGATGGCCGCCAGGCCCTCGCTGGCGGCCTGCAGCGCGCTCAGCGCCTCGGCGTGGGCGTACTCGGCATCGCCCGACAGCGCGCCGGCGGCGCGGCCGAAATCGGCCTGCACGCGTTCAATCAGGCCCCAGTGCTCCGGCGACAGGCGTTCGCGCACCTGCGCGGCCGCGGCCCGCAGCGCGCCGAGGTTGAAGCCGACGCTGAACGAGGCGCCGGCCAGCGGGCTGTCGGGCGGGGGCGCGAGGCCCGCCATGAGGGCGCGCGCAAACACCCGCGCCGACTGACCGGCCGCCGGCACGTCGGGCAGCACCAGGCTGTTTTCGCGGCAGACCGCGTCGATCCAGCCCAGCAGCGAGGGCGAGGCCACCGCTTCGCCGGCCAGGTGCTGCAGCGCCAGTTGCGCCAGTCGCACGGTGTTTTCGCTGCGCTCCGTATAACGACCGAGCCAGAACAGGTTCTCCGCGGCGCGGCTGGTCACCGGCCGCCGGTCGCGCGCCAGCGCCAGCGTGCTGGGCGCGCTTTGCAGCAGGCTGGTGGTGTCCACCGGCCCGTCGGTGAGCACCCAGCAATCGGCGCTGCTGCCGCCGCGCTGCATCGCGGCCACCAGCTGGCCGCGCGGCGCCAGTCGCACCAGACCGCCGGGCAAGACCTGCCAGCCGCCACGACCGTCGGCCAGGGCAAACACGCGCAGCAGCGCAGCGCGCGGCACCAGCCGGCCGCCGCTCCAGGTGGGCGTCTGGGACAGCGGCAGCCAGGCCTGCACGGTGTGCTCCTCGGGCTGGCGCACGATGCGGCCGGCCCATTCGTCGAGCGCGCGTTCGTCCAGCCGGCGGCCGATGACCGGGTCGCGGCCGCCGGGGTAGGTGGGTTTGATGACGCCCTCGCGCAGCAACGGCAGCGCGTCGCGCAGGGCCGCGGCCTCGCCGCACCACCAGGTGGTCAGGGCCGGGAGGCTGAGGGGTTCGCCGAGCAGCGCCTGCGCGATGCCGGGCAGGAAGCCCAGCATCGCCGGCGATTCCAGCGGCGCCGAGCCCGGCGCGTTGGCCAGCAGCAGGTTGCCCGCGCGCAGCACCTGCAGCAGCCCGGGCACGCCCAGCGTGGAGTCGGCGCGCAGCTCCAGCGGATCGAGCCATTCGTCGTCGAGCCGCTTGATGAGCGCGTGCACCGGCTCCAGGCCGCCCAGCGTCTTGAGGTACAGGCGCTGGTCACGCACCGTCAGGTCGTTGCCTTCCACCAGCGTCAGGCCCAGGTAGCGGGCCAGGTAGGCGTGTTCGAAATAGGTTTCGTTGTACGGGCCCGGGGTGAGCAGGGCGATGCGGGCGTTGGCGCCTTCGGGGGCGGCGGCCTTGATGCCGTCCATCAGCGCGCGGTAGCTGGCCGCCAGGCGCTGCACCGACAGGCCGGCGAAGGCCTTGGGGAACTGCCGCGCGATGGCGATGCGGTTTTCCAGCCGGTAGCCCAGGCCCGAGGGCGCCTGCGTGCGCTGGCCCACGACCCACCAGCGGCCGTCGGGCCCGTGGGCGAGGTCGAAGGCCGCGATGTGCAGCCAGGTGCCGCCCGGCGGGGTCGTGCCCTGCAGGGCGCGCAGGTAGCCGGGGTGCCCCTGCACGAGGGCCGGCGGCAGCAGGCCCCGGCGCAGCAGGGTTTGCGGACCGTACAGGTCGGCCATGACGGCATTGAGCAGGCCGGCGCGCTGGCGCACGCCCGCCTCAATGTGCGCCCAGTCGGCCGGCGGCACGATCATCGGCAGCAGGTCGAGCGCCCAGGGGCGCTGCAGGCCACCGCGGTCGGCATACACGTTGTACGTGACGCCGTTGTCGCGCAGCAGGCGCTGCAGGTGGTCGTGGCGGCGGTCGAGGTCGGCCAGCCCGTCGGCGCCGACATGGCCCCAGAAGTCAGCCCAGTGCGGGCTGAGACCGCTGGCGCTGTCGCCGCGCAGCTCGTCGCGGTGGCCCGCGTCGGCCGGCAGCGACATGGCGCGGGCCCACGCGGCCGGCGAGCCGTCCTCGCCCGGCGCGAACAGGCGCTCGTCGTCGGGCTGGGGCGGGGCGGTGGGCTCGGGGGTCACGCGGTCCAGTATGCCTCGCGGGCCGTCAGCCGCGCCGCAGGTCCAGCGTGTGCGGGAACTCCGGGTCGATCGCCGGCGCGGCCGGGGCCAGCGTGCCGGGGGTGTGGCCGTGGCGGAAGAAACGGGCCAGGCGGCGGCTCTCGGCTTCGTAGGCGTTCACCGGGAAGGTGTCGTGGTTGCGGCCCCCGGGGTGGGCGACGTGGTACTGGCAGCCGCCGAGGGAGCGCTGCATCCACCCATCGACGATGTCGAAGGTCAGCGGCGCGTGCACACCGATGCCCGGGTGCAGCGCCGAGGGCGGGGCCCAGGCCTTGTAGCGCACGCCGGCCACGAATTCGCCGGCCGTGCCGGTGGGTTGCAGGGGCAGGGCGCGGCCATTGCAGGTGATGACATGGCGCCGGTCGGTCCAGCCGGTCACGCGCACCTCCAGCCGCTCCAGCGAGGAGTCGACGTAGCGGACCGTGCCGCCCGGCGCGCCTTCTTCGCCCATCACGTGCCAGGGCTCCAGCGCCACGCGCAGCGTGAGTTCGATGCCGCGCGTGGCGACCTGTCCGATCAGCGGGAAGCGGAACTCCAGGTGGGGCTCGAACCAGGCCATGTCGAAGGCATAGCCCGACAGCCGCAACTCCTCCAGCACGTCCTGCAAATCCAGCCGCAGGAAGGCCGGCAGCATCCAGCGGTCGTGCAACGCGGTGCCCCAGCGGGCCAGCGGCGCGCGGTAGGGCGTGCGCCAGAACCGGGCGATCAGGGCGCGCAGCAGCAGCGACTGCACCGCGCTCATGCGCGCGTGGGGCGGCATCTCGAAGGCCCGCAGCTCCAGCAGGCCGAGCCGGCCGGTCGGGCCGTCGGGCGAGTAGAGCTTGTCGATGCAGAACTCGCTGCGGTGGGTGTTGCCGGTGACGTCGATGAGGATGTTGCGCAGCGTGCGGTCGATGAACCACGGCGCGGGCGGCTGGCCGGCCGGTCCGCTGGCGCCGGAGCCGGGCATCGCCGCGGCGATCTGCGCCAGGGCGATCTCCAGTTCGTGGAGCTGGTCGTTGCGGGCTTCGTCGACGCGGGGCGCCTGGCTGGTCGGGCCGATGAACAGGCCACTGAACAGGTAGGACAGCACCGGGTGGTTGTGCCAGTAGGCCAGCAGGCTGGCCAACAGGTCGGGACGGCGCAGGAAGGGCGAGTCCGCCGGTGTGGCGCCGCCGAGCACGATGTGGTTGCCCCCCCCGGTGCCGCTGTGGCGCCCATCGGTCATGAACTTCTCGGCGCACAGGCGCGTGTGGTGCGCGGCGTCGTACAGAAACTCGGTGTGGTCGACCAGTTCGCGCCAGCTGTGGGCGGGGTGGATGTTGACCTCGATGACGCCGGGATCGGGGGTGACCTGCAGCAGCTTGAGCCGCGGGTCGCGCGGCGGTGGGTAGCCTTCCAGCACGATGGGCATCTCCAGCCGCGCGGCCGTGTCCTCGATCGCCGCGAGCAGGTCGAGGTAGTCCTCCAGCCGGGCCAGCGGCGGCATGAACACGTAGAGGTGACGACTGCGGCCGCCCTCGCGCCGCTCCGCCTTCGGGCCATTGGCGCGCTGCGGATCGCGCGCTTCCACGCACAGCGCGGTGCGCGTGAGCCAGGCAGCGGACTCGCCGCGTTGCGGGTAGCGCGCGTCCAGCGGCTGGGCGGGGGCCGCGCCGGCCAGCGAGCCGCGCTGCGCCGGGTCGCTGCCGTCGTCGCCCGGCTGCAGCGCCACGCCCTGCAGCGACACGGTGCCGCCTTCGGCAAAGCCGCCGCCCACCTGGTGGGGTGCCAGCTGGGCGCGCCACGCCGTGCCGCGCGGCAGCGGATCGCGCGGAGCGCTCGGATCGGGTTCGATGTGGTACGGGTAGTCACCCGCCGACACCCAGGGCAGCGAGTCCAGCGGCAGCCGGTAGCCCATGGGCGAGTCGCCGGGCAGGAGGTAGAGGCGCTCGTCCCGCACGAACCAGGGCCCGGTGGACCACACCGTGCCGGTGGCGATGCCCGGGCGCTTGCCGTGGCTGGACAGCCGGCCGTGGTGGCCAGCGGCCTGCAGCGGCAGCACGTAGCCGGTCACCGCGTCCAGGCCCTGGCCAAACACGCGCCGCAGCCGGGCGCGCTCCAGCTCGTCGTCGAGCTTGCTGTCGAAGGGGTCCACGTTCACCGGCAGCTTGCGCTCGCGCCAGAGGTAGTACCACGCGTCTTCGTAGCCGGGTGTGATGTATTGCGTGGAAATGCCCAGGCGGCGGGCGAGGGCCTGCGCGAAGCGGCGCGCGTCCTCCGCGCTGCGGTCGGCGGGGTCGCGTTCATCGGCCAGCAGCGCGGGCCGGTGCCAGCAGGGCTCGCCATCGGCCCGCCAGTAGGCCGACAGCGCCCAGCGCGGCAGCTGTTCGCCCGGGTACCACTTGCCCTGGCCCATGTGGACGAAACCACCGGCTCCATAGCGCTCCCGCAGGCGGCCAAGCAGCTCGGTGGCGTAGCCGCGCTTGGTGGGGCCGAGCGCGTCGGTGTTCCACTCGGCGGCGTCGCGGTCGCCGGTGGCCACGAAGGTCGGCTCGCCGCCCTGGGTGAGGCGCACGTCGTGGCGCACCAGATCGCTGTCCACCGCGTCGCCCAGCGCCATGACCGACGCCCACTGCCCCTCGGTGTAGGGCTTGGTCACGCGCGGGGATTCGTGGATGCGGGTGACGCGCATCTCGTGGTGGAACTCGACTTCGCACTCGTCCACCGCCCCTTCCACCGGCGCGGCACTCGCCGGCTGCGGTGTGCAGGCCAGCGGGATGTGGCCCTCGCCGGCGAGCAGGCCGGACGTGGGGTCCAGGCCGATCCAGCCGGCGCCGGGCAGAAACACCTCGCACCAGGCGTGCAGGTCGGTGAAATCGGCCTCGGGGCCGCTGGGGCCGTCGATCGACTTCACGTCGGGCGCGAGCTGGATCAGGTAGCCCGACACAAAGCGCGCGGCCAGCCCCAGGTGGCGCAGCAGCTGCACCAGCAGCCAGCCGCTGTCGCGGCAGGAGCCGCTGCCCAGGGCCAGCGTCTGCTCCGGCGTCTGCACGCCGGGCTCCAGCCGGATGGTGTAGGCGATGTCGCGTTGCAGCCGCTGGTTGAGGTCAACGAGGAAGTCGATCGTGCGGCGCGGGGCGCGGTCGATGCCGGCCAGGTAGGCCGCCAGCCGGGGGGTAAGCGGGTCGGTCGCGAGGTAGGGTGCCAGTTCCTGGCGCTGCGCGTCGGCGTACGCGAACGGCACCTGCTCGGCGTGGGGCTCCAGGAAAAAGTCGAATGGGTTGAACACCGCCATCTCGACCACCAGGTCCACCGTGATCGTGAGGGCTGTGGTCGGTTCGGGGAACACCAGCCGGGCCTGGTAATTGGCAAAGGGGTCCTGCTGCCAGTTGATGAAGTGCTGCCCGGGCTCGATGCGCTGGCTGTACGACAGCACCCGCGTGCGGCTGTGCGGTGCTGGCCGCAGTCGCACCACCTGCGGCCCCAGGCGCACGCGGCGGTCGTAGGCGTAGTGGGTGGTGTGGCTGAGGGCGACGTGGATGGCCATGGGGGCTTTCGGGAGGAGCGGTGAGGCGGTATCACAAGACTAGCAAGAGACGCGCCACATGGCGATGACGCGGGGCGTGGCGGCCGCGCTGGGGTGGGTCGCGGGCACCGCCTGCATGCTCGCGTGGCCCGGCGGCATGCCTGCGCCGGCCAGCCTGGCGGTGGGGGTGGTGGGGCTCGTGGGTGTTGTGGCGCTGGTCCGGGGGGCGCCCGGCCCGGGCGCGGCGCTGGCCTGGGCGCTGGTGGCGGCGGTGCTGGCCGCCGGGCTGGGCGCTTGGCGGCTGGAAGACCGGCGGGGCGGGACCCTCGATCCCGCGCTGCAGGGGCGAGACCTGCCGGTCACCGTGGTCGTGGCCGATCCGCCGCAGCGCGCGGTGGGCGGCTGGCGGCTGCGGGTCGACGTGGACGACCCGGCGGCCACGGCCGTGCCGGCGCGCCTGCTGCTGTTCTGGCCCCATGGCGGCGACGCCGCGCCCGCGCAGGCCGGCGAACGCTGGCGCATCACGGTGCGGCTGCGCGCGCCGCAGGGCCCGGTCAACCCGCACGGCTTCGACCGCGAGCGCTGGCTCTGGGAGCAGGGCATCGGTGCCACCGGCACGGTGCGCGCCCTGCCCATGCCCCAGCGGCAGGCACAGACCGGACGCCATCCGGTCGCCTGGCTGCGCCAGACGCTGGTGGAGCGGATTCACACCGCGGTGCCGGACCCGCGGGCGGCGGGCGTGCTGGCGGCGCTGTCGGTGGGTGAGCAGTCGGCGATCGCCCGCGACGACTGGGACCTGTTCCGCGCCACCGGCATCGCCCACCTGGTCAGCATTTCCGGCCTGCATGTCACCGCCTTCGCGTGGCTGGCGGTGGCGCTGGTGGGGGCGCTGGGACGCCGGGCAGGGCGGCGCTGGCCGGGTCTCCTGCGACGCTGGCCCCTGGCGCCGCTGGCGGCCTGGGCGGGCGTCGGGCTGGCCGCTTGCTACGCGCTGCTGGCGGGCGGGGGCTTGCCGGCGCAGCGCACCGTGGCGATGCTGGCGTTGAGCGTGGCTTTGCGGCAGGGCGCGCGCCACTGGCCGTGGCCGGTGCATTGGACCGCGGTGCTCGCGGCGCTCACGGTGCTGGACCCGGCCGCGCTGCTGTCTCCCGGCTTCTGGATGAGTTTTGTGGCGGTGGCGGTGCTGTTTGGCAGCGCCTCGCCCGATGTCGCCACCGGCGCCGGGCCGCGCCTGCGCCGCCTGTTGCGCGAGCAGGCGGTGGTCACGCTGGCGCTGGCGCCGGTGTCGCTGTGGCTGTTCGGGCAGGTGTCGCTGATCGGGCTGGTCGCGAACCTGGTGGCGATCCCGTGGGTCACGCTGGTGGTGACGCCGCTGGCGTTGCTGGGCGCGCTGGTCCCGCCGCTGTGGACAGCGGGCGGCTGGGCGGTGCAGGGCCTGGTGGCGGTGCTGCAGCCGCTGGCGGCGTTGCCCGGCGCCAGCCTCTTCTTGGCGGTGCCGCCGTGGTCGCTGGCGCTGCCGGCACTGGCGGGTGGGGCGCTGCTGGTGGCGCCCCTGCCGCCGCGCTGGCGACTGGCCGGCCCGCTGCTCATGGCGCCCGCCTTGCTGTGGCAGCCGCCGCGCCCGGCGCCCGGACAGTTCGACGTGTTGGCGATCGACGTCGGCCAGGGCAGCGCAGTGCTGGTGCGCACGGCGCGGTACAGCCTGCTGTTTGACACCGGGCCGCGCTGGAACGCCGAAGCCGATGCGGGCGAGCGCATCGTGGTGCCGCTGCTGCGGGCGCTGGGCGAGTCCCCCGCCGCAGTGATGGTGAGTCACCGCGACAGCGACCACGCCGGCGGCGCCGAGGCGGTGCGCGCGGCCTTTCCGGCGGCGGCCTGGTGGTCCTCCTACGACGCGCCGGGAGACCGCGGCGCCGGGCGGTGTCTGGCGGGCCAGAGCTGGACCTGGGACGGCGTGCGGTTCACCGTGGTGCGCCCGCTGCCGGCGGATTTCGACAGCGAGGGCCGCGGTCGCCTGTCCACCAACGCGATGTCCTGCGTGCTGCGGGTGGACAACGGCAGCCGCGCCGCGCTGCTGACCGGCGACCTTGACGCCACCCGCGAGCGCCAGCTGGTCGACAGTGGGGCGGTGGGCCGGCTCGACCTGCTGCTGGCGCCCCACCACGGCAGCGCCACCTCCAGCAGCGCCGAGTCCCTGGACGCGTGGCGGCCGTCGGTGGTGATCGCGCAGTCCGGCTTTCGCAATCCCTACGGCCACCCGGCCGCCGCGGTGGTGCAGCGCTGGCGCGAGCGCGGCATCCGCTGGGTGGCGTCGCCGGCCTGCGGCGCGGCGCGCTGGCGCAGCGCCGCGCCCGAGACGGTGGACTGCGCGCGGGCGGACCAGCCGCGACGCTGGCGCGCCGATCCCGCCACCGTGACCGCGGCCGAAGGCCGGTCGGAGGCGCCTGTCAGGTGAGGTTGGCCCGTCTCTTGCTATGCTGGGAAGCAGGAGAGACGACGCCCATGAGCCGACCAATGTTCGATGAAATGCACGCCTCGCCCGGCGAGGTACGGGCCCACTACGAAGCCTACGCCCGCTGGCTGGCGCAGCAGCCGCCGGAGGTGATGGCGGCCCGCCGCGCGGAGGCGGAAATGATCTTCCGCCGGGTCGGCATCACCTTCGCCGTGTATGGCGACAAGGACGAGGACGGCGCCGGCACCGAGCGCCTCATTCCCTTCGACCTCATTCCCCGGGTGATCCCGGCGCACGAGTGGAAGCGCATGCAGGCCGGGCTGGTGCAGCGCGTGACCGCGCTCAACCGTTTCATCCACGACGTCTACCACGACCAGGAAATCATCCGCGCCGGCCACATCCCCGCCGACCAGATTTTCCAGAACGCGCAGTTCCGCCCCGAGATGATGGGGGTGGCCGTGCCCAGCCAGATCTACTCCCACATCGCCGGCATCGACATCGTGCGCGCGCCCAACGCGCAGGGCGAGGGCGAGTACTACGTGCTGGAGGACAACCTGCGGGTGCCCAGCGGCGTGAGCTACATGCTCGAAGACCGCAAGATGATGATGCGGCTGTTCCCCGAGCTGTTCAGCCTCAACCGCGTGGCGCCGGTGGCGCATTACCCCGACCTGCTGCTGGAGACGCTGCGCGCCGTGAGTCCGGCCACCACCGCCGAGCCCACCGTCGTCGTGCTCACGCCCGGCATGTACAACAGCGCCTACTTCGAACACGCCTTCCTCGCGCAGCAGATGGGTGTGGAACTGGTCGAGGGCCAGGACCTGTTCGTCAAGGACAACTTTGTCTACATGCGCACCACCCAAGGCCCCAAGCGCGTGGACGTGATCTACCGTCGCGTGGACGACGACTTCCTGGACCCGCTGGTGTTCCGCCCCACCTCGACCCTGGGCTGCGCCGGCCTGCTCGGCGTGTACCGCAGCGGCAACGTGACCATCTGCAACGCCGTGGGCACCGGCATCGCCGACGACAAGTCGATCTACCCCTACGTGCCCCAGATGATCGAGTTCTACCTGGGCGAGAAACCGATCCTGAGCAACGTGCCCACCTTCATGGGCCGCAACCCGGACGACCTGAAATACATGCTCGATCACATGCATGAACTGGTCGTGAAGGAGGTGCACGGCGCCGGTGGCTACGGCATGCTGGTCGGCCCGGCCGCCACGAAGGCCGAGGTGGACGAGTTCCGCGCTGTCGTGAAGGCCAAGCCCGACGGCTATATCGCGCAACCCACACTGAGCCTGTCGACCTGCCCGACTTACGTGGACAGTGGCATCGCGCCGCGCCACATCGACCTGCGGCCTTTCGTGCTCAGCGGCAAGGAGGTGCAGATGGTGCCCGGCGGCCTGACCCGTGTGGCCCTGAAAGAAGGCTCTCTGGTCGTCAACTCCTCACAGGGCGGCGGCACCAAGGACACCTGGATTCTGGAGAACTGAGCATGCTTTCGCGTACCGCCGACCACCTTTTCTGGATGTCCCGCTACACCGAGCGGGCCGAGAACACCGCGCGCATGCTCGATGTGAACTACCAGACCTCGCTGCTGCCGCAGTCCGCTGCCGTGGCGCAGGTGGGCTGGCAGGGCTTGCTGTCGATCAGCGAGCTCTTGCCCAGCTACACCGCCAAGTACGGCCAGGACATCACGCCGCGCAATGTCATGGACTTCATGGTGCGCGACGAGTCCAACCCGTCGAGCATCGTGTCGTGCCTGCGCGCGGCCCGCGAAAACGCCCGCGCCGTACGCGGTGCGCTCACCACCGAGCTTTGGGAAACGCAGAACGCCACCTGGCTCAAGCTGGCCAGCTACCTCAAGACCCGCGACTTCGAGCGCGACCCGGGCGCCTTCTTCGAATGGGTGAAGCACCGCTCGCACCTCTCGCGCGGCGTGGCGGTGGGCACCATGCTGCAGGACGAGGCCTTCCACTTCTATCGCATGGGCTCGTTCCTCGAGCGGGCCGACAACACCGCGCGGCTGCTCGATGTGAAGTTCCACGCCGTGCAGAGCGACTTCTTCGGCGCGGCCAGCGAGCTGGATCAGGAGTACGACTTCTACCACTGGAGCGCGATCCTGCGGTCGGTGTCCGGCTTCGAGGTCTACCGCAAGGTCTACCGCGACGTGATCACGCCCGAGCGCGTCGCCGAACTCCTGATCCTGCGCGCCGACATGCCGCGCAGCCTGGCCGCCAGCCTCAACGAGGTGGTCAACAACCTCAGCGTGGTGGCCAACGACCACAGCGCCGAAACCCTGCGCCGCGCCGGCAAGCTCAAGGCCGACCTGCAGTACGGCCGCATCGACGAGATCCTCGCGACCGGGCTGCACGCCTTCCTCACCCAGTTCCTCGACCGTGTCAACGAGCTGGGCGCGCGCATCAGCCAGGATTTTCTGGTGCCGACCCACTGACGCACCAGGCCTGGTGGGCCATCGGGCGCACAATGCGGGTCCTTCCCCGGAGCCGCATGCCGCTGTCCATCGTTCACACCACCCGCTACCGCTACACCGAGCCGCTCCTGCATTCGGTGCAGACCCTGCACCTGTGGCCCGAGTCCGGGCCGCTGCAGGCCGTGCGCCACTGGCAGATCGTGGCGCCCGTGGCGGTGCACGAGCACCCGCTCACCCAGGGCAATCGCACCCACGGCCTGAGCTTCACCGCCCCCGCCAGCGCCGGTGTGCGCGAGCTGTCCATCACCGCGCGGGGCGAGGTCGAGCCGCTGGGCGGTCACCGCTTCGACGACACCGGCCCGCTGCCGCCGGCCTTTTTCCGGGGCGCGTCCACGCCCCTGGCCGAACCCCACCCGCGCATGACCGCGTGGGCCCGCGCCCGGTTGCCTGACTTGCCGGCCGTGCCCGACGAAGCCGCCGCCCTGGCCCTCGCCACCGCGGTGGCCGACCGCGTGCGTTACCGCCCGGGCAACACGCAGGTCGACACCACCGCCCTCGAAGCCTTCGATTGGGAGCTGGGCGTCTGCCAGGACCAGGCCCACGTGATGGCCGCCATCGGTCGAGGCCTCGGCTGGGCGGTGCGCTACGTGAGCGGCTACTTCTTCGCGCAGGACGAGCCCGAACTCGCCAGCCACGCCTGGGTCGACGTGTGCCTGGACGAGTCCCGCCACCACTGGATGAGCGTGGACGTGACCCACCGCGCGCCGACCGACCGGCGGCACGTGCGCCTGGCGTCCGCCCGCGACTACGCCGGTTGCCTGCCGGTCAAGGGCCTGCGTCGCGGCGGCGGCGAAGAGTCGCTGGATGTGCAGATCCGCATTCAGGCTGTCTGAGCCGCCCCCTGGCCTGGCCTGCTCCCTAGGGTTTCTCCCTGCCTCCGGGCAGACCGGTGGTGCGTAGTGGGGGGTATCCGGCGCGCGAGGATGCGCCGGTTGTCACACACCCGCCACCCACCCGGAGAACCCCATGACCCGTTCGAGCCTCCTTGTCCGCATCCCCTCCGCCACCCGGCCTGCCATGGCGTCGGCCGTCACCGCGCTGACCGCGGCCGTCGCCCTCGGCTGGCCCGTTGCCAGCGCCCACGCGCAGGCCGCCAACCCCAACGCCATGGTCGACAACTTCGAGGCGGTCAACGGCAAGCATCCGGGCTTCCGGCGCTCGGGCGCCAAAGGCGTGTGTGCGGCTGGCGACTTTGTCGGCACCGCCGAGGGCCGTGCGCTGTCCACGGCCTCGGCCTTCAGCGGTCAGCCCGTGCCGGTGATTGCGCGCTTCTCGGTGGGTGGCGGCAACCCCAAGGCGCCGGACAACGCGCGCGGCGTGCGCGGCCTCTCGTTGCAGTTCAACCTGCCCGGCGGCGAGGTCTGGCAGATGGCCAACATCAACACACCCGTGTTTGGCGCATCGTCCCCCGAACAGCTGTTTGCGGCCCTGGAGTCGCGCAAGCCCGACCCCGCCACCGGCAAGCCCGATCCGGCCAAGGTCAAGGCCTTCAACGACGCCAACCCCGATGTGCTGCTCCAGGGCAAATACCTCGCCAGCCAGCCCATCCCGGCCAGCTACGCCAACCAGAACTACTGGGGCGTCAACGCGTTTGCCTTCGTCAACGCCCAAGGCAACAAACGCTTCGCGAAATGGGTGTTTGAGCCGGTGGAGGGTGCCAAGGGCCTCAGCGACGAGGAAGCCAAGGCCCGTCCGGCCGATTTCCTGATCGATGAACTGCGCCAGCGCGTCGCCACCGCGCCGGTGGCATTCCGCTTTGTGCTGCAACTCGCCCAGCCGGGTGACAATGTCAACAGCGCGGTCGTGCCGCTGCCCGATGACCGCCCCAAGGTGGTCGCCGGCACGCTGACCATCCGCCAGGTCCAGCCCGACGCCGGCGGCGATTGCGCCGCCATCACCTTCAACCCCGTGGCCCTGCCCAAGGGCGTGGAGCCGTCGGCCGACCCGGTGCTGCTCGGTCGCGCCGCACCCTACGCCGTGTCGCTGGGACGGCGGCTGGGCGAGGGGAACAAGCAGTAAGGGGTGATGGGCGAACCGCACGCCGGTCAGCTCAACGGCGTTGGTTGCATGGCGCCTGGGGTCCGCGGGCGCTGCGTTGCCACCGTGCTTGGATGCCGTGGCCGTGGTGTGTGATGGGGTGGATAGATCGGCTTTCAATCCCCGGTGGTGGTCGGCACCCGCTGTCCGCTCTTTCTGTTCAGGTACCACCCCAGTTCGACAACCTTACCGTTAAACCAATTGGCTGGCACAAAGTCCCCGCCAAAGTTCGAATAGATCCAGCCGCCGCCCAACTTGGAGGGCTCCTGCACGCACCAGCCCATGACCACATCGTCATCGAGTAGGCGAAACATCAGCTTGATCGCTCGCCCGCGCTCGGCGCTGGCGTAGTGCAAGACGTCCTCGGGGATGCGTGAGGCCACTTCGATGCGGAAGCGGCCCAGATCTTTTCCGAAATCAAGCACGTCAATCGTGTTGCCTGTTGAAGGAATGAATTTCTTGCTTCGAATGGGCTCCCTCCAACTCACCTCCACCCATTGAGGCAGGCCGATGCCGCCGTAGCCAGAGGTTTGTCCGCCAAACGGTCCGTTATTCGTAGCCAGGGATGCATACCCGGCGAGATGTCTGCCTGTATCTGACCTAATTTCGACACCGTATTTGATTTGTACGCCATGCATTAGCGAGGAGCTAACCACCACCCCAAATCCGCTGGGCCTTGACCCCATGGCCTGCCCCAAGCGTGCGCTTGCAATCGCCAGCCCACCCACGATCATGGCTACCCAGTCCCTTCGTTGCATCCCGCCTCCTGCTTTCATTGCACGGTCATATTGATGCCGTAGCCGTTCTGGTTGAGCCACTGCAGGTACTCATTCATGTTCACGGTACCTGCCACGTTGCCGCGCGGGTTGGCGCTGTAGGTGATGTAGCGAACCGTGTCTTGGTAGCCGGTTCCCGTGCCGACCAGGGCGCCTCGTTGTCTCAGCGCACTTCCATCGCGAAACCTGATCATTCGATCCTCGGAAGTAATTGTCGGTGCCGGGCCGGTATCTGCATGCAGATTGCTGCTGCTGTCATGTAGAACTGGGTTGGGAATGATGGTGGTTTGCTCGGAGGTCAGTGCATCCATTTGTACCCCCGCCGCTGTGGCTTGGTTGACCATCCACACGAGGGCCACCTTGGCCAGATCGCCATCGGCAAAGCTGCCGCCAATATCGCTGTGTGCACCCAAGAATCCCCTCTCAATGCGCACCCGCCCGGCCACGGGCGTGGCACTGAACTGGCCTTGCGCAATCGACTCCACCGGAAACAGGTTGCGGTACTCGTTCATGGCCACCGCATGGGCCACATGGCTGAAGGCCTCGGGAATGCCCAAGTTGTAAGAGCCCCGGTGTACGCTGAGCACCGTATCGAACAGGCCCATGAAGCGAAGATTCACCCGTTGGCATTGGCTAACGCCTGCAGCGTTGGTGTAGGCATACCAGCCATCTCGGGTAGCGTTGGCCACTTGGTTGGCAAAGTCCCGGGCTTGTGCTGCACCCCGGCTAAAGCCCGCCACATCGATATCCAAAATGGTTTCGTCTGGCGTCCCATCGGCCAATCGCTGCAAGTCATTGATCAGGAAAGCAATGCGTTCCCTACCGGTGAACGAGGTGACTGTATCAGCCGGGTTGCCGCCCTGATACCAAGGATGCTGGATACCACTTCTAGGATCGCGAGTTCCTGGTCCCGTGATGTAGAAGGCCGTTCGAGAATCGGACAGGTACAAGTCCCGAAACCGAACCACATTGGAAATCGTGTTTGGATTGCTCTCATCATTCCCCGTCCCATCAAACGCAAACAGGATGAGCCCATCGGGATCGATGTTGGTGAGCGGATTGAACGCCACGTAGGCGTACGGGTTGGGGCCATCGGGGGTGCCCAGCGGGTCGGGCGAGAGGTACTGGCCGAGGTGGGGGTCGTAGTAGCGCTGGCGGTTGTAGTGCAGGCCGGTTTCTGCGTCCCACACCTGACCGGGCAGGCGCAGATCCAGGGTGAAGGCCTGCGAGGCCTGCACCTGCGCCGCGCCGAAGGGCGCATAGCGCGCGCGCCAGACCATCTGGCCCTGTGCGTTGGTGGCGGCCTCGGGGGCGCCCAGGTGGTTGGTGTGCAACCAGGCAATGCCTGCGTCGGAGTCGAGCCAGCTGTTGATCGCGCGGCGCACATCGGCCCAGAGCTGCGTCAGGCCCGGTGCTTCAGCGGCCAGGGCTTGGCCGTGGGGCGAGTCAATCACCGCCAGCGGCAGATCGGCCAGCCAGACGTATTGGCGGGTGATGCGGCCCTGTTCGCCCAGCTCGGCCAGCGGCTGTTGGGACTCGTCGTACAGCGTATGGGTGGTTCTCGCCGTGAGCGTGGTCTGCGCCCCGACCTTTTTGGCGATGCGCAGGCCGCGGTGGTCGTAGCGGTAGACGGCAACCGGCCGGGCTTCTTCGCGAACTTCCATCAGGCGGCCCAGCGCGTCCCACACGTACTCGCGTTGCCCCACGCGCTCGGGCTGGCCGTTGGCGTTGTAGGTGGTGGTCGCGCTCAGATTCAGCCGGTGGCTGGCGCCCTGGAACTGGCTGCGCTGGGTGGCGGTGCTGATGTCGCTTTGTGAAGCGACGCCCTGCTGGCTGAGCACACGGCGCTGTTGCGCGTCGTAGGCGTAGCGCCAGACGGCTTGTTCCTGGGCCTGCTGCCCATCGCCTTCGCCCACCCGCACCCGCACCCCCGAGCGCACGCTGGCCACCAGCTGGCCGCGCCCGTCGTAGGCATGGCTGAACAGGGCCTGATCGCCCGGCGCGCCTGCGCGCTGCTGGCTGTGCAGCAGCAGGCCGCCTGGGCTCCAGAGGTAGCGGTGGTCGATGAGGGCTTGGGGGTCGGGCGGCAGGCCCAGCGCGCCGGGTTGATCTGGCGAGGGTGCTGGTGATGCGGGTGGCGCTGGCGGTGGCGCGGATGCGGCTTGCGCGTGCGCCGGCGCGATGCCCAGCAGGCGCTCGATGGTCTCTTGCGTGGTGCGGCCCAGGAGGACGGGTGCGGGTGCGGGTGTGCGTGGGAAGGCTGGGCGACCCGCGGTGTGGCGATGCACCAGCCGGGCCAGATCGCCTTGCGCGCTGCGCTGCCAGCGCACCTCGATGCCGTGGCCCGTGGTGTAGCGCGACAGGCCGACGAGGTCGCGCTCCATTCCATGGGCCAGGGTCTGCTCGCGACCGAGCCAGCGCAGCCAGGGGGTCTGGATGGTCTGGCGTTTGAGGGCCACGACCTGCTGTTGGCCGTTGCGCTCAAAGGCAAGGCGACTGCCGTCGGGCAGGGTGGTGGCGATGAGCTGGCCGCGCTCGTCGTGTTCGTAGCGGGTCACGCTGTTGACCTCGCCTTGCGGCGTGACCAGGGTGACGAGGCGCGCCGTGCGCCAGCCGCGCGCGTCTACCTCGAAGCGCTCGCGCTGGGTGGGGTGGATGACTTCGAGCAGGTGGCGCGGGCTGTAGCGCCATTCGGTGGAGGTCACCGCCTGCGTGCGCGCATCGGTGATGCGCTGGCGCAGGATGCGGCCTTGCACGTCGTGGGCGTACTCGGCGCGGTGGCCCATCGCGTCGGTCATGGCCACCAGGCGGTCGGCTTCGTCGTAGTGCAGGCGGGTGGTGCCGGTGTGCGGGCTGGTGATCTGGACCACGCGGCCGAAGTCGTCGCGCCGGGATGTCGAGCCCGGGGCGGCGGGCCACGGGCGCCCGGTGGGGCTGTGGAGGGTGGGGTCTGGTTGATGGCTGAGGTCACCCACATCGCCCACATCGCCCAGCCGCTGCCAGGCGTTGGAGACCGTGTGCCCGCGCAGGCGGCCTTCGGCGTCGCGGTGCCAGGTCTCCACCCAGCCGCGCGCGTCGGCCCGCCAGCGCGGCTGGCCGGCGGTGTCGTGTTCCCAGCGCTGCTGGGGGATGAAGCCGGGGCTCTGCGGGGCGCCCAGGCCGGCTTCGACCACGTGGCCCAAGGGGTTGTAGCGCCAGGCGAGGTGCTGGATCGTTTGGCCGGTGGGAGCGGTGGGAGCGGTGTTGAGGGTGGTCCGGGCCTCGAGGGGCAGGCCGGTGGTGTGGTGGCGCAGGTCGGTGGTGTGGCCGGCGTCGTTGGTCACGCGGCGAACCCAGCCGGTGGCGGGGTCGAGGTCGAAGGTGTGAAAGCGGCCGCCGGGGTGGTCGATGCGGATGAGGGCGCGGCCGTGCGCGTCCCAGTGCAGGCGGGTGATGTCGTCGTCGGGGCTGGAGGGGCCGGGCACCAGGGGTCCATCGATCGCGACCAGCAGGCTGCGGCCGGCGCGGCGCTCGTGGTGCCAGCGGGTGGTGCGCGCGAGCGCGCGGCCGTCCACGGGGTCGAAGCCGGTCTGCGTGAGTTCGAGGGGTTGGCCGGTGTCGTCGTACCGGAGTTCGACATGGGCCTCGCGCCCGGGCACCACGCTCGGGCGGCTGAGGCGGGTGGGCTTGTCGGGCCAGCGCGGGTCGGCGAAGGCCTGGCGCTCGATCAGCCGGGCGGCTTGCGGGCGGCCGTCGCGGTATGGGATGAATTCGACCACGCGCTCGGCAGCCGGCCGCGTCGTCTGCCGGTGCCGCACGCTGCCCAGCACGGTGAACGCCGGCTCGGCGGGTTCGATGGCTTGGTCGGCGGTGGGCGCCGCGCGGAGGGGCGCGCGAGGGGTGGCGGCGGCGTGGGGGCGCAGCGCGAGCCACTGGGTTTCCACCAACGTGCCGGCGTCGTCGTACACCCAGCGGCGGTTGACCGGGCCACACAAGCGGCAGCCCGCGCCCAGCGCCTGGGTGAGGCGCCACTGGCCGCCGATGGCGCGGTAGCGGTACCAGGTGGTGTTGTCGGGACCAGGGCTGTCGCCGGCGGTGAGGCGCGTGATGCCTTCGCCGGCCGGCCCGGGGGCCGACGAGGGCGGGCGCACAAACACCAGGCGTACCGGGTCGGCCATCGCCGGTTTCCCCTCGTTGGCTGCCTCAGGGGCGTTCGTGGCGTTCGCCAGGTTCTCCGCCTTCGCGGTCCTGGTCGCGTTTGCGCCCTTCGCGGTGTCGCTGACTTCGCTGTTGAGCGCGACGGCGGTGTGGCCCGCCACCGCGCGGCCGCGCTCGTCGTACGCCCAGGTGGACAGGCGTTGTGCCGGAGTGGCGGATGGACCGGCCCCGTCGGGGGCGTCGGCCGATGCGCTGGCCGTCCTCAGGCTCACGCCGGTCAGGGCGAGCGGGTGGCGCGGGTCTTCGTGGTGCATCAGCCAGGTGGTGCCGTCGGGCCGGCGCACGGAGGTCAGGCGCGCGGCGGCCAGCCGGGCGGCGCGAAGGGTGTCCGCGTCGGCGGTGGGCGCGTGGCCGGCCGACTCGCCATGGCGGTACTCAAAACGGCCCACGGGCGCGTCGATCCGGGCGATGCCGCCAAAGCCGCCGTCGCCGTGGGACAGCCGCAGCTCGCGGCCTTGCGGGTCGATCACCCGCAGCAGCTCGCCCCGCGGCCCTCGGGTGAGCGACAGGATTTCGCCGGTGGGCGCGACCACCTGCACCAGCCGGCCTTGGGCATTGAAGTCCAGTCGCCGCCCGGCGTGGTCGCCGTGGGTCCAGTGCCAGCGATAGGCGATGGCTCCCGCCGTGGTTGCACCGGGGTTGAGGATCTCCACCCAGCCTTGCTGCGGATCCGCGCTGGCGCAACGGGCGGGCTGGTGCGCCAGCGGCTCAAAAACGAGGCGCCGGCCGTCGGCCTGCACGATCTGCACCGAACTGCCCACGCGGTAGAGATCCGTTTCATACGACAGCCGCCAGCCCGCCCCCAGCTGACCCAGCACGAAGCGCTGGGCACTGTTGTAGTGGCGCACGATCTCCAGCCCGAGCACCCCCGGCAGCGGCGCCATGTCCACCGCCGTCTGGTGCTTGTTGCCGGTGATGACGTCGATCGGGTTGCCCGCGCCGGTGTTGACGCCGCTGGTGTTGCCTTGCGAGGCGGGGCCGGCACCGCCGCAGGGGGCGCCGGCCGCAGAGGGGGTGCACATGCCGCCAGTGGGACCGCCGGTGAGGCCGCCGGCAGGGCCAAAGGATGTGCCGCCACCGCTCGACGACGGAGGAAGGCCCAGGATGTCGCCGAGGGAGGAGCCGCTACCCGAGGTCCCGGGTATTGGCGTGCTTTGCTGGGCGTGCACGCCCAGCGACAGGAGCCACGCGGCGGCACTGAGCGCGAGCAGGGTGGTGCGCAGGCCGGCACGGGTGTGCGAGTCCGAACGGGCGGGGCGAGCCAAAGGGTGGCTGTGGTTGGGCATGGCAAGGCGCATGGCGGGCATCAGGGCGCGGGACAGAGGGGCGTGCAGTTCGGGTCGCCGGGGGGGCACTCGAGCAGGGGCGGCGGGTCGGTGGCGCTGCCCCCGCCGCCGCCCCCGCTCCCTCCGCCGGGTGGGTTGGGGTCGACGATGACGGTGCAGCCCGCGGTGAGGCAGCGGGGCGGCTCGGGGGTGGGCGTGGGGTTGGTGGTGGGGTTGGTGGTCGGGTTGCCGCCCGGGCCTGACACCGGGTTGGCGGGCTCCAGCGCGTCGGATTGCATGGGCAGCACCGCCACGGCCGTGACCGGGATGCGGCGGGCGGCGTATTGGGCGGTGGCGAAGGCGTCGGTGCCCGGGTCGTACCAGCGCAGGAGGAACTGGATCAGCGTGCCGCCCAGGGGCACGTTCAGCGGCACGCCGTGGCTGACGCGAATCTTCAGCACGTTGGCGTCGTGGATGTTTTGACCGGAGGTGGCGCCGCGCTGGGCCGGGTCGCGGTGGGCGAGGCTGGCATTGGGGATGGCGCGCTGGCCGTAGCGGCGGTTGAGGGCGGCGTCGGTGGCCCAGTCGTCGAAGCTGGCGCGGGTGGGGTTGATCAGCTCGATGCGGCTGTGGGCGGTGGTGTCGGCCGTGGCGCGGGCCAGCGAGGCGGCGAGGCTGGCTGCATCGCGGCCGCCGCCGTACAGGGGCACCAGGCCACGCGCCAAGCCGAGTCGGATGTCGGCTAGCCGGGCGTGGGCCATGGTGCCGCTGCGCGCGGCGAGGTGGGTGGCGTGGTTGACGAGGTTTTTGGCGTGGAACACCAGACCCATCTGCAGCAAGACGGTGCCCAGCACGGTGATGGCCGGCGCCACGACGGCGAACTCGATCATGGCGGCGCCGCGCTGCAGGCCGCCGCCGCGTTGGTGCCTCCCCGACCGGGCAGCGCCGCGTGGCCGGGTGATGGGGTGGGGTCGGATCACGGCAAGCCCCCGTCGAGGATCAGCCGGTCGCCCGGCTGCACGCCCCAGCGCGTCAACGTGCCGGCCGGCAGCTCCAGCGTGTGGCGTACCGGGCCGTGGGGGGTGGTGTGGCGGGACCATCGCACCCCAAACCGAGGCAAGCGCGCGGTGTGGGCGACGACGAGGGCGCGCGTGGCTGGCGGTGCTTGGGTGTCCAGTGGGTCCAGTGGTGTATTGCCCACCCCGTCGCTCAGAAAGAGCAGGTCCAGCGGAGCCAGCAGACCCAGGCCGTGCACAGCCGTGCAGTGGGGCAACAGCAGGCCCAGCACCGGCGCTCGGTGGGGCAGCGGCGGCGCGGCGATCAGGCCCCGCGCACGCGCCACAAAGCCACGGGCCACACTGAGCCGCAGGGGGTGCGCCACGCCGCGGGCGAGCAAGTGGGCGGGCTGGACAAAGTGGTGGCCGGCATGCCGGTCTGGGGTGTTGCGCATCACAAGCCTGCGTGCATGAGCTTCATCACGATCGGGAAGAACAGCACGAGAAACGTGCAGGGAAAGATGAACGCGATGAGGGGGAAAAGCATCTTCACGGGCGCCTGCAGCGCGAGCTTTTCGGCGCGCAGGAAGCGCTCGGTCCGGCGCTGGTCGGCCTGGGCGCGCAGCACGGGGCCGAGGTTCATGCCCATGGCCTCGGCCTGCAGGGCGGCGCTGACGACGTGGGTCACCGCGGGTTCGCGCAGCCGCTCGGCCATGTCGCGCAGGGCCTGCGCCCGGGGCTTGCCCGCGCGGATGTCGCGCAGCACCCAGCGCCACTCGTCGCGCAACACGCCCGGTGGCCCTTTGTCCACCGCCTGTTGCAGCGCGCCCTGCAGGTTCAGACCGCCTTCCACGCACAGCGTGATGAGGTCGAGGTAGAACGGCAGGGACTTGAGCAGGTCGCGCCGGCGCGCGGCGGTGCGATCGCGCATCCAGCCCAGCGGATACAGAAAAGCCAGCGCTCCGGCGGCCACGCACAGCGCCGGTGTGGCGGCACCCAGACCACCGCTGCCGGGCAGCCGCAGGCCGGTGAGCACGAAAGCCGCTGCGCCTGCGGCGGCGAAGGCGGCGACCAGTTGGCTGGCGATGAATTCCTCGGGGCGCAGCGTGTAGCCCAGGCCGGCGTGGCGCAGCCGGGCGCGCAGGCGCCCGCGCGCACCCGCGCCCACCCGCGGTCCGATCAGGTGCGCGATCCACCGCACCGGCCACCACACCGCCCGCAGCGCCCAGGGGAGCGGGTCCTGAAAGCGCCGGTCATCGGCCGGGACGGTGGCCGCAGTGCGCAGCACGATCCACGCCGCCAAGGCCACGGCCATGCCGGCCGTGAGCGGCAGCCACCAGGGCAGTTGAGTGAGGGAGTCGTTCATGACCGGGCGCTCACACGTCAATGGCCACGATGCGGCGGATCATCACGATGCCCAGCACCTCCAGCACCGCCACCAAACCCAGCACGCCCCAGCCGAGGTGGGTCGTCCACAGCAGCGACATGGCGGCCGGTTCCATGCGCGAGAGGATCGCCATCAACACCAGGGGAAGCAGCCCGACCACCCAGGCCTGCAGGCGGCCCTGCGCGGTGAGGGCGTCGATCTTCCCTTCCATCTGCTGGCGGCTGCGCAGGGTGCTTGCGCAGCGCTCCAGGGTTTCGGCGAGGCTGCCGCCGGTTTCGTGGGCCACCCGCATGGCGGCGACCACGAGGGTGGTGGTCGCGGTAGGCATGCGCCGGTTCAGGCGCTGCAAGGCTTGCTCCAGCGGCACGCCCAGCCGCTGCTCGCGCAGCACGAGTCCGAATTCCTGGCTCAAGGGTGGCGCCGCTTCAGCAACGAGCTGTTGCAAGGCGGCGTTCAGGCCGGCGCCGGCCCGCAAGCCGCCGGCGACGAGTTGGAGGGCGTCGGGCAGCTGGGTCTCCCACCGGGCCAGCCGGCGCGCCCGCATCCAGCGGTAGAGCTGCTGCGGTGCCCACGCCATGGCCACTCCCATCGCCAGCCCGATCGCCCATTGACCGCTGACCACCCAGCCCAGCAGACCCACCAGGGCCATCGCACTGGCGTTGAGCGCCAGCAGGTGGCGGGGGTCGATGAACAGGAAAAACTCCCGCGCCTGGAAGGCCGCGCGCTCGGTGAACCGGGCCCGGTACCGGGCCAGTGCGGCCGTTCCTGCGTGGAAGACCACCCAGGCGAACAGGCCCACACCCAGGCCGATCGCGGTGGTGGCGGCCAGCCACACCGCACCCGTGTCGTGGTCGCTCATGCGTAGCCCTCGGCCGAGTCGCTGTGGAACAGGTGGGTATCCACCGGCAGGCCGGCCTCGCGCAACCCATCGAAGAAAGACGGCACCATGCCGCTGGCCACGAAACGGCCCTGCACCCGGCCGCTGGCCCCATCGCGGCCGGTGACCTCATGGCGGAACAGCTCCTGCAGCTGGATGGTGCCGCTTTCCAGCCCGGTCACTTCGACGATGGCGGTGACGCGGCGGCTGCCGCAGGCAAAGCGCGTCTGCTGCACGAGGATGTCCACCGCGCTGGCGATCTGCTCGCGGATGGCCGCCAGGGGCAGGTCCATGCCGGCCATCAGCACCATGGTCTCCAGCCGCGACAGCGCGTCGCGCGGCGTGTTGGCGTGCAGGGTGGTGAGGGAGCCTTCGTGGCCGGTGTTCATGGCCTGCAGCATGTCGAGCGCTTCGGGACCGCGGCATTCACCGACCACGATCCGGTCGGGTCGCATGCGCAGCGTGTTGCGCACCAAGTCGCGGATGGATACCGTGCCGCGGCCTTCAGCGTTGCTCGGGCGGCTCTCCAGGCTCACCAGGTGGGCATGGGCCAGCCGCAGCTCGGCGGCGTCTTCCACCGTGACGATGCGTTCGCCCGGCGGGATGGCGTTGGAGAGGATGTTGAGCAGCGTGGTTTTGCCCGAGCCGGTGCCGCCCGCGACCACGATGTTCTTGCGCGCCGCCACGCAAAGGTCGAGGAACTGCGCCATCGCCGGGCTCAGGGCGCCGAGGCGAACCAGGTCGTCGGCGTGCAGCTGGCGACGCGCGAATTTGCGGATCGTGAGGCACGGGCCCTTGATCGCCAGCGGCGGGATGATCGCGTTGACGCGCGAGCCGTCTTTCAGGCGCGCGTCCACCATGGGTGAGGATTCGTCAATGCGCCGTCCCAGCGGGGTGACGATGCGCTCGATCACGCCGAGCACCGCGCGGTCGCTGGTGAATACCGCCGGGTGGCGCTCCAGCCGCCCGGCCCGCTCCACGAAGACCTCGTCGTGGCGGTTGACCATGATTTCGGTGATGGCGTCGTCGCCCAGCAGCGCTTCGAGCGGTCCGAGGCCCACGGCTTCGTCGAGCACCTCTTGCCGCAGCCGCGTGGTGTCGAGGCCGGCGGGCAGGGCGCTGTGTTCCTGCGTCAGGATGTCGTCGAGCAGTCGCCCGGCGTGGGCCCGCAGGTCCTCGTCCGACAGCGCCGACACGTCGTGCCGGCGAAGGTCCATCGTTTCGAGCAGTGCTTGGTGCAGGCGCGCCCGCCAGGCGATGGCTGCCGGATCGCCGGGTACGGGCGTGGGCGGAAGCGTGGGCGGGAGCGGGATCGTAGGGCGGGCTGCATCCGCGGCTTGGGTGGTCTTGCTCGCCGCCTGCGGTCCGGTGCCGTTGGCTACCGCTGGGGGCTGATCCGGGTCTGGCGCGGCCGGGGGGGCGGCGGGCGGGGACGGGGAGGCGTGAAGCCGCAGCGTGAAGCCGCCGAGTTCGATCACATCGCTGGGCGCGAGCGGGCCATGGGCGGTGTCGATCCGCTGCCCATTGACCTGTACCCCGCCCAAACCGCCCAGGTCTTCCACCAGCACGCCGCCCGGCGTGCGCAGCAGGCGGGCGTGCTCGCGGGCGACGCGCCAGCCGCCCAGCCGGATGTCGGCATGGCGGTCCTTGCCGATCAGTGCATCCGGCGGCACGCGCAGCGGCTCGCGCCGGCCGTCCGGGTGCATCAGCTCCACGTCGATCGGCGGCAATGCGGTGGCGGGACGTTCAGCAGAGAAGGCGGGCATGGCGCAGGTCTCCTCAACGGCCATCCGCCGCCGGGGTGGTCGATGGGGCGGCGGAAGTGGGGGTGGTCGGGGGCGAAGCGACCGTGCGGGCGGGCGCGGCAGCGCCGCTGGCCGGCTGCAGCGGTTCGCTCAGGTGGGGCGGCGGCCCCAGGCGTTGGCCGAGGCGTTCTTCGGTGCGCTCCACCCGGTCGACCAGCGTCGGCGTGCGCGCGTCCACCACGGAGGGTGTCACGAAGATCACCAGCTCGGTTTCCTTGTTCTGGAACTTGCGTGAGCGGAACAGCGCGCCGATCACGGGCAGGTCGCCCAGCCCGGGCACCTTGTCGACGTTGGTGGCGTTCTCTCGCTGAATGAGGCCGCTGAGCACGATGGTTTCACCCGCCTGCACGTTGAACTCGGTGCTGGTCTTGCGGCTGAGCAGAGCGGGGCCGAACGGGGTGGTCACCGAGGGATCGATGTTGCTGACCTCGGTGTCCACCGTGGCGCGCACGTTGCCGTGGCGATCGACCCGCGGCTGGATGTCGAGCCGCACGCCATAGGGCTTGAACGACACTGAGGGACCGTCGCTGCTGGTCACGGCGTAGGGGATCTCGCCGCCGGCGAGGAAGCTGGCCTTGGCGCCATTGCGCGCGGAGAGCTGCGGCTGCGCCAGGATGGTCGTGCGGCCCTGCTGCGCGAGCAGATTGAGGGTGGCGTTGAGGCCCAGGTTGACCGCTGAGAGCACATTCAGCCCGGCGGGCAGCGGCACCGGCCCAGTACCGCTGGGGTTGGTGATGGGCGCGGGACCGTTCGGGTTGCTCTGGATGTTGATCTGGTAGGGGCCGTCGTTGCCGCGGCGGATCGGCGACCAGATGCCGCCGATCGCCATGCCGCCGGTGGTGCCCCATTTCAGACCGATGTCGCGCAGCTCGCTCACGGGGAACTCGACGACCTTCACATCGAGCATGACCATCTTCTCCATGCCCTGCGAATGGGTGAAGTTGACGATCTGCGGGTACACCTTGGCGAGCTGTTCGATCCGGGCGAGCTCTTGATCGGACAGCTGATCGCCTTCAACGATCACCTTGTCGCCAATGATGGCGGTGCGGGCATTGGGGATGCCCTGAAGGAAGGCGGCGATCTCGCGGGCGTAGCGCGCGGTGTCACCCGGCACGATGCTGATCTTCAGGCGCTGGTGCTGTCCGCGGTTGTTCCAGATGAAGAGGCTGCTGGTGCCGGGGGCGTTGGCGAACAGGATGACCTCGCGGCCGTCGAGCGCGGCGGCGTTGAGGATGGCGCCGTTGCCCACGGCGATCCGCGCCACGCCCGGCGAGGGAAACACGCGCGACTCGCCCACGAACATCTCGATCTCCGGCAGGAGGGCGTCGTCGCGCGGGATGTTGACCACCGGCTTGGGCGCAGCCCGGGCGGGGACGGGTGCCACGACACGAAGGTGGGGTGCGTAGCCGGGGGTGGCTGTGGGCGTCGGGGCTGGCGTTGGCGTGCTGGCCGGGAGGGCTGTTGGGTGGTGACTGGCAGCGGTCGCCGGCCGTGGCGGGACGGCTTCGCCGGGGAGCGTGGCGGGCAGGCGCGGCTCGGCATGGGCAACGGCCGGCAGGACGCTGCTGACGAACACCGCGCTGAACAAGACGACCGCCGCAGGCAGGCGGCGGGGCGGGGTGCTCCATCCGCTGCGGAGGCTGGATCGGCCTGATGGGCGGAGTGTGGGTGCGGGTGCTGGGGCGGTTGCGGGTGGCATGGGGTGGTGTGATCAGCGGGCGTCGGCGGTGGGGGTGGGTTCAGCCGGGCTGCGGTCTGCCTCGGTGCGGGTCAGGGGCAGCGGGGCCTGGCCGGGCAAGGGGCGATTGCCGTACAGCACCGGCACCTCGGTGCCGCTGTGGGCCGGCAGGGGTGCGTTGGCCAGCAGGCGCGCGATGTCGGCGCGCGGCGGTGTGGTCCGCTGGTCGTCGGGGTGGCGGAGCACGGCGCTCAGACGTCCGCGCTCGCGGGCGGCAATCACCCACTCGGCTTGCTGTGGGGTGAGGTCGAGCGTGATGGTCTGAAAGCCGCCGTCGTCGCCGCTGGCCGATTCGCCTTGGGCACGCGCGCCGGTGGCCACCACCGAGACGGCCTGCAGCAGCGGCAGGCTGTGGCGGCGGGTGCCTTCTTGCAGCGACAGGATGAGGTCAATGCGGTCGCCGGGTTGCAACAGGCCCGCGAAGGCGCTGAGATCGTCCACCGGGATCGTCACCGCGCGTCGGCCCGGGGCGAGGCGGGTGGCCAGCGTGGCCGCCTGGGGGCGGGCCAGCTGGTGCCATTGCAGCGGCTCGCCGGCCTTGATGGCGGTCGTGGTGAGTGCGCCGTCGGCACGGTCGAAATGCTCGGGCAGGACCGCGCCCGAGGTGACGTAGGCGCGCGGAATGGCGCGCACGGCCGCGCTGTCGGCGCTCACCCGCGCGCCCTGGGGCAGGTCCGCTTTGGCTACGACCACCTGCACCTGATCGGCCTGGGCGCTGTTGAGCAAGCGGTTGCGTTCGTCGGCGAGGTAGCGGTGTGCTGCCCAGGCGGCGATGCCGCCCAGGGCGAGTGCCAAGGCCAGGGCCAGCCAGGATCGGCCGGCGGGACCGCGCAGGCGCTCGCGCAGCGCGGACAGGGATGACGGAAGACGGCTCATGGGTGTGGTCGGCGGTGTCGGCGTTACCAGGGAAGAGACAGGGCGTAGGTCATCGCGCGGTAGGCGGTCATGAAGCCGTCGCGCAGTTGGGCCAGGGCACCGCCGTCGGTGAGCGCCAGCCCGAGGGCTGCGGCGAGGGCCGCGCATACGACGAGGTACTCGACGGCCGATTGGCCCTGGTGGTGGGGTGTGCAGGGTGTGAGGCGGACATGCGGGGTGCGGCGGCGGGGCGATGCCCCGGGTGGCGAGTAGGCGTGCCAGGCCTTTGAGGCGACCAGGGCGGTGTTCATGGGTGCAGGCGTCCAGGGCCGGTGAGGATCAGGGTGAGTTGGGTGCGGCCCGGGGCGCTTTCGCGCAGGGTCAGCGAGGCTTCACGTCCACCCTTGTCGCGGAACCAGTCCGTCGCGCCAGCGCGGCTGTCGGTGGGGCTGCTGAGCTGCGGGCTCAGCCGCATGCGCTCGAGCACCGCACGCCAGCGCTGGCGCGCGAGGTCGGCCGGCGCGGCGGTTTCGATCACCACCGTGGACACCGGCGGCTCACGGCCCGGCTCGCCCGGCGACAGGATGAGGCTGACGACGCGGGTGCCGGTCGAACCCGCGGCGGCCCACGCGCGCTCGGCCTGTCGGTAGCGTTGCAGCTCGTCGGCAGTGGCTGTCCGCGTGAGCGTCACGCGCATGGTGGTGCCGTCGTGTCCGGTTGGCTGCAGCTCGGCGCTCAAGAGCGCGTCTCCCCACGGAGCGGCCAACACGCGGCCGAGGCCCGCCGCACGCTCGTGGTGACCGTCCCCCAGCGCCCGGCGCCACCAACCGGCGGTGGTGTCCAGACCATCCTGACCCTGGTAGCCGATCTGCCGCAATGCCCGGCCCTGGATCAGGATCTCGGGGCCCATCGGAATCGGCGTCGCGTTGGGGGGGATCGGCCAGTCCGGGGAGGGGCGTGGACCGACCTGGGCGGCCAACATCAGCGGCGCGATCAAGAGGCACACGGTGGCACCGCGCACGATCCGCCGCGCCGTGGCGCGAGTGCGGTTCGCGCCACGGTCACCACGGTGACGAATGACGGTTGCTGCGCTCATGGGGATGCGGGCACCAGCCGGTCGGCGGGGACCACGTCGTCCCAGCGGTCCAGGCGCTGCGCCTCGGGCATGCCCAGGTGACCGCCTTCAAGCAGTCGACCGAAGGGGCCGAGCACGGATTGGGCGGAAGCAACCGCGGCGACCCCGCCAGCCGCCAGACTGGGGGGCGACAACTGCCGTTCCACCCGCCCCCGCGTGTCGGCGCTGTCGCGGGCTGTCCAGCTGTTCGGCAGCACGCTGGTGTGTCGGCGGATGGTGAGATCGAGGGTGTCCAGCGGCTGGTAGGCGTTCAGTCCGGCGGGTGGGCGGGCGAGCGGTACCGTGATCGCCGCCCGCTGCAGGCCGGTGTCGTCCAGACCGAGGCGGCCTTGAGCGCCATAGTCAGTGCCCGGGCGCAGGGCAGGTGTTTCCACCGCGACCGCCACGTCCTGCAGCCGCGCCAACAGCGGTGCGCCGCCCGGACCGTTCCACAGCGGCACGCGATCCGCCGTGGCGTCGGTGCCGGCCTCGCCGGTGCGCACCCCGGTGGCGGCGCGGTTGAAGTAGCGGCGCCGCACTTCGTCGGCCAGCGAGCCCGGGTCCTGTCCCCAGCGGCTGGCCGTGGCAAAGGCGGCGTAGCGGCTGGCCGCCTGGGCGTGGTGGGCGATGTCCTGGTACTTGCCGATCAGGGGGAGCAGCAGGAACAGCGGCACCAGCGCCAGCGCGACCACCAGAAACTCACCCAGCGCCTGACCGCGCTGTGCGGACGGCGCCGGGCAGGCCGAACGGACCGGGCTCGCAGGCATGCCGCCGCGGCGCGGGCGGCTGCTCATTCCTCGCCCTCCGCGACGTCGCTTTCCGGCCCGATCAACCGCTCGGGGCGCTCCATCAAGGGCGTCAGGTGGCGAAAGCCGTCTGCCGGAGGGATCACAAGGCTGCGGGGGATCGGGACGTTCAGGCGGACCGCGACGGCCACCGCGTGCTCCGAGCCCATGAGCTCGCCTGCTTGGCGCTCGGATTCAATGATCACGCCGCTCGGGAGCATGGGATTGCTTTCGTACAACCACGGCTCGTTGCGCGGCAGGATGCAGTGCCAGCTCGCGGTGTTCTGCCTCACCCGGCACTGGTGGCCCGCCACGGTGCGGACGGGTTCGTCGCCGCGAAACACCTGGCGGTTGGGCGGTGGCCGGTGGATGCGTAGGTAGCTGCTGGGGCGGCAGTCGCCGGTCTCGGTGCGGTCGTCGAGGTGGATCGTGCAGCCGCCCGCCACATTGCGAAAGCTCAGGGACTTCAGCTGCCGGATCTCCGGCGTTCGGCAAAGGTCAAAGGAGAAAGTGGGAATGTTGTAGTGAATGGCGACCCCATGTGGCGTGTAGTACACGTCCATGCTCCACGGTCCGTAGGCCTCCGGGTTGGTCGGCGCTGGCGGATAGAGCGGCTGGGTTGGCCGGCATGAGGCGTACAGCGCATCCCACATGTGCTTCTTCAGGCGCCAGTAGTTCTGCTCCTCCAGGCGCACGTGGTGGCCGATGACCGTGCCGGAAACGGCTTGCGCCGACGCCGCTGCCGGCATCAGCCCCACGCTGCTGGCCAGCCACGCGAGGGTCAACGGGACTGTGAGCGATGCGGCGCGCCGGGCCGGTCGCGGTGGAATGCACCGGGCCCCGCGCGGCGATGGGCGGCTGTGGCCCGGCTTCTGATCCCGCGGTGCGGTCGGGCTGGGTGTGATGCGCATGGTGTGGGGGCTGGTGGGGCGAGGCATGAAGTGACCGTCACGGGGCGTTCAGGCCCGCCTGCCGGGCCCAGGGCACGGTCAACGGGGTGCTGACGAGGCGAACCTGCCAGTAGGGGTTGAACAGGCTGCCCAGTTCGCGGGCGCGGCCAAGCGACTGGCCCAGGCGGTTGACGCCCGCGGCGGGCGGTCGCGCGAAATACACCTCGGCGGTGGCCACGGCCGCCATCACCCCGCCGGCCGGCGCGGTGTCAAACGGGAGCAGCGCCCCGTTGGCGCGTGTGCGCACCTGGGAGGCTTCGTCGCTGGTGGCCAGATTCGCCTGGGCGCGGGTGAGCCTCACGCCGTGGCGAATCAGCGGCTCGGCGCTGGTGTTGGCGCCGCTGAGCCAACGGGACGCGCGCAGGTCATGGAAGTCCGGCAGACCCCGGTAAGCGGTGCCGGTGCGGATGTTGGCCTGGGCAATGGCGTGGGCGGTGGGCGTGTCGGTGCGCGCTCCGCCAAACCGCTCACCGGCTGGGGATTGGTCGTTGCGGCGCGTCTCGTCGCTGGCCCAGGCGGTGACGACTTCGCGCTGGCGGCAGCTGAGCCGGCGGCGGAAGCGCTGCTGGAAGGATTGCGTGTCCAGGGCCTGCCACTCGTCAAAGCCCAGCAGTTCGGTGCTGCCCCGGCGGCGGACCTCGCTGCGCACCACGCGGCCCACGGCCAGGCAGCTCGGCTCTGGCAGCACGGCGCGCGACGTCCAGCCGCGCTCGCGCACGAAGGGGTCGGCGTGGGCGGCGGCGAGCACCACCTCGCGCAGCCGACCGCGCTGATCCCCGGTGTAGCGCTCGGTGGCGGTGAGCCAGTCGTCGCTCAGACCGGCGACCAGACCGGATTCCACCCTCACGGGGCCGATGTCGCGGTAGTTGTCGTCGGCCACCCGCTGCAGGAAGGTATCCCGGGCCACCAGGGTGCTGGAGAACATGAGGCCTTGCGAGACGGTGATGATGGCCTTGCTGGCTTCTGTGGCGGCGATCGCTGCCGGCAGCGTGCTGTTGGCGAAGCGTTCCAGTTCCGGCACCGCTGTACCCCCCACTTCCGGGAGGCTCAGCGCGCCGCAGGCCAGCGCGTAGTCCGGCCCGAATTTGCGCAGGGCGGACACGGCGCTGGCAAAAGCCACGGGCACGTTGCCGGAGCGCGCTCCCTCGGCCATGCCCCGGCACTCCGGGTGGATGGCGGGCAGCCGATCCACCCAGGTGCGCAGGTAGGTGGCCCAGGACTGCAGGCTGACGAGCTGCGCGATCAGGGCCTCGTGGGCCATGAGGGCGCGGTTGCTGTAGGCGGCATGGTTCAGCGCGCGCGCTTGAATGACGCCTGCGCTGTACGCCACCGCGTCGGCGGTGTCGACCAGCTTGGTTTTCTCGCGCACCAGCTGCCCGGTGTTGAACAGGAAAAACAAGCCGACCAAGCCGCCGAGCAGCACAAACAGGCCATACAGGAGCGCCTGCCCACGCTGGCGCTGGCAGCATCGCGCCCCCGGCCTTGCATGCCGAAGCCGCTTCACGACGCGGAACCGCGTCAGCGGTTGGCGTTGGTGTTTTCGTTGTAGGTTGCCAGACCCTTGGTGCGCGTGCCTTCGTTGGTGGCGCCCTGGGCGGCTTGCTGCGCGCCTTGGATCTGCGCGGCGGCATCCTGGCCGGCGATTTCGTTGGCCATGCCGGCGGTCTGGTTGCGGATCGTCTGTCCGAAGAACTGGTAGACGCCGATGGCGGCGACCGCGATCAGCGCGACGATCACGATGTACTCGGTCATGCCTTGACCGCGCTGGCGATGGATGGACTGCATGGTGAACTCCCTGGGGTTGGGGCGCTCGTCCGACCGAGGGTAGAAAAACCCGGACCGGTGGCGCCGTTTGATAGCGCCCAGAGTTTCACCTAAAGGTATTCAAAAATTGGTCAGTGAATACCCTAATAAATAGCTATTTGGTGTTTATTTTGAGCCGCGCCTGCACGGCTTCGCCCAGTTCGATCACCGCCAGCGCGTAGTAGCTGCTCCAGTTGTAGCGGGTGACGACGTAGAAGTTTTCGGTGCCGGCCACAAAGCTGGGCGGGGCGTCGCCGTTCTCTACCTTCACGAGGGCGAGCTTGCCGGTGTGGCGCAGCCCCGCATCGTCCAGCACGGCGCCGCGGGCGGTGAAGCCGGCGACATCAAAGGTGGGCAGGATGTCGGGTGCGAGCAGGCTCTCCAGGTCGAGCCGGGTCTCGTCGAAACGCACCGGGTGGTGGGTGGGCAGGCCGGGTTGCCAGCCGAAATTCTGGAAATAGTGGGCCACGGAGCCGATCGCGTCGGCGGGGCTGTTGAAGAGGTCGATGCGGCCGTCGCCGTCGAAGTCCACCGCGTGGCGCACCCAACTGCTGGGCATGAACTGAGGCCAGCCCATGGCGCCGGCGTAGCTGCCGCGCACCGCCAGCGGGTCGTCGCCGGCGCGCTGCATGAGGCTCAGGAACTGCTCCAGCTCGTCGCGGAAGAAAGCGGTGCGGGCGGTCGCGCGCGGGTGGGCGGCCGGGAAATCGAAGGCGAGCGTGGCCAGCGCGTCGATCACGCGGTGGGTACCCTGGTGGCGGCCGTACAGGCTCTCCACGCCGATGACGCCGACGATGAGGCTGGCCGGCACACCGTAGGTGGCTTCGGCGCGCGCGAGGGCGGCCTCGTTGTCGCGCCAGAAGCGCTCGCCCGCGGCCAGCCGCACGGGTTCGATGAAGCGCGCCCGGTAGGCGGCCCAGTTCTTGGGCTGCCCCGGCGGGGGCGGCAGGACGGCCCGGGTGATCGCCGGCACGCGCCGCGCCGCGCCGATCTGCGCCCGCACCCACGCCGGGTCGAGCTGCCGGCGCTCGGCCACATCGGCGGCGAAGGCCATGGCCGCGGGCGACTGGTCGTAGGTGAAGACGGGTTCGGCGCGGGGCCGCGGGGGTTTCTCCGGCCGGGCGTGGGCCGGGGCTGCGAAGGGCGCGGTGAGAACGGATGTGAGGGCGACCTGGAGGGCCAGGGCGACCATCGCCCGGGGAAGCAGACGGGTCATCGGGGCAGGACAGCGGGCCAGGCGAGCTGGCGATACCCCGATTGCAACACAGCCAGCGGCGCGCGCCGCTCCGGGGGCGCGTAGCGCTGCGATTCCAGCGCCAGCAGCCATTCGACCACCGCCTCGGCGGCGGGCTCGGTCCCCCAGCGTGCGCGCACCGCCAGCGCCAGCGCGCGCGGCGTGGCCAGCCCGGTGGTGTCGAGCCCGAGCCGTTGCAGGCGCGCGCGGGCGCGCTCCAGCAGCCGCAGCCACGGGTCCTGCCGGCGGCGCTCCCACCACATCCAGAGTGCGCCCGCGAGGCTCACGGCGCCGACCACCCCGGCCAGCACGTAGGCCAGGTCGGTCCAGCTCGGTGCGCTGAAGCCCAGCCGGCGCAGCAGGTCGAGCTGCTGCCCCTGTGTGTAGTTCAGCACCCACTGGTTCCAGCGGTTGTTGATGGCCTCCCAGGTGGCGCGCAGCTGGGCCTGCAGGCTGGGACTCAGCGCCACGCTGACCATGCCGGCCAGGGCGCCCTGCGGTGCCGCGGCGCGCTGCAGGCTGCCCAGCCGGGCTGGCGCCACCGCGCCGGTGGGGTCCACGCGCACCCAGCCCTCACCCTGCAGCCAGACCTCGGCCCAGGCGTGGGCGTCACGCTGGCGCACGGTCCAGTAGCCGTCGACGTTGTTGACTTCCCCGCCCTGGTAACCCGTGACGACGCGGGCCGGAATGTCCAGGGCGCGCATCAGGATCACGAAGCTGCTGGCGATGTGCTCGCAGAAGCCGGCCTTGCGGTCAAACCAGAACTCGTCGGCCGTGTCGCGGCCGTAGACGCCGGGCTCCAGCGTGTACACGTAGCCGCCGGTGCGCAGGCGCTCCAGCACCGCCTGAATGAGCGCCGGCGCGGCGTCGGGGCCAGGGCCGTACTGCCGACGCAGCTCCTGGGCGAGCACCAGGGTGCGCGGGTTGTAGCTGGGCGGCAGGTTCAGGTGGTCTTGCAGCGCGAGGGCGTAGTCGGTCGGTCCGTGGCGGAAGTCGAGGTAGCTCTCGGCCCGGTAGCGCACCAGCGCGCCCATCGGCCGCCGCGTGAGCCACTGCAGCTCGGTGCTCATGCGCACCTCGGTGGCCGGCACCTCGGGTGGGTTGATGGCCGCTTCCAGCAGGAACACCCACGGCCGGTCGTGGGGCTCCATGGTCACCTCGTAGCGCACCGGCTCGCCGCGCACACGCAGGTTGGACGGCAGCGCCAGCTGGCGTGGAAAGTCGGAGACCAGGGGGGTCCAGCGCTGGCCGTCGTAGCCACTGAGCACCGGGCCGCGGAAATACAGCTGCCCTCGCGGCGGCGGCGGTCCGTCGAACTTCACGCGCAGCGCGATCGAGTCGTCCAGCGCCAGCCGGGCCACCTGCCCCACCTGCATTTCCCCGGAGAGGCCGCTGCGGGCGGTGTTCGGGTCGTTCGGCATGCCCCACAGCGGCGCCAGGCGCGGGAACAGCAGAAACAGCACGAGCATGATCGGCGCGCCCATCAGCGCCAGCGCGCCGGCGGTTCGGGCCGACTGCCACAGCGGCGGGCGGCCCACCGGGCGGTGGGCGTTGACCAGCGCCGTCAGCAGGCCCAGCAGCGCCACCAGGATCGCCGCGGCGGTGAGCAGCGCCTGCGAATAGAAGAAGTGGGTGAGGAGCGTGAAGAAGCCGAGGAAGAACACGACGAAGGCGTCGCGCCGGGCGCGCAGCTCCAGCGTCTTGAGGGCCAGCAGCACCACGATCAGCGTGACGCCCGCATCCCGGCCGACCAGGGTGCCGTGGCTGAGGTGGGTCGCACCCAGCGCCAGCACCAGCAGGCCCGCCCGCCACGGCCAGCGCGGCAGCGGCGCGCCCTGGCCGGCGAGCCGCGCGCGCCAGGCCAGCACCCCCGCGGCCAGCGCCGTGCACCACCACGGCAGGTGGGGTGTTTGCAGCGCCACGATCCAGCCGATCACCGCCAGCAGGAACCAGGTGTCGCGGGTCTCGCGCGGCAGCGCCGCGCCCCGGGTGGGCCAGACAGCGGTCAGCACAGCGCCAGCGCCTCCAGGCAGCGGGCCTTGTGGGCGGGGCCCTGGTCGGGTGCGATCTCGCGACCCGGCAGCCGCAGGCCGTAGTCCACGCCCAGCCGGTCCGCCATCAGCACCCAGGCGGTCAGGCGCGAGAGCCGGCCTTCCAGGCCCGCGCCGCCGCAGCGCTGGTGGTCCAGCCAGAGCTGTTGGCGCTGGCTGCTCTGCGCGTCGCGGCTGACCAGGTCGTCGCGGCCGCCGGCGAAGGCCTGCGCGGCCTTTTTCCACACCACCGCCTTGAGCGGATCGCCGCGGCGGTAGGGACGCACGCCGTCGAATTCGCCGCTGGCCTGGGCGCGCGCGCTGCCGCCCGTGCCGGGTTGCGGTTCGCCGGGCGGCAGCGCCGGGGGCGTGGCCTCGGCCGCCGGGTAGACCAGCACCTCGCTGGCCACGCGCCACACGGTCCACACCCGGAAGGTGCCCAGCGGGTAGAGCGTTTGCGCCATCAGCGCAGGCACGGCGTGGCGCCCGCGCCCCGGCGCCTGCCACGTCACTTGAACCGTGGCGTCCCCCTGGGGCGGCACATCGGTCCACGCCAGCGCCGGTGGCTGTCCGTCGCGGGGCCACACCGCCAGCCCGATCGCCGGCCGCTCGCGGCGCCGGGTGTGGCTCAGGCGCACGTCCAGCCGCACCGCCGCATCGGCATGGACCGCCGCCGGCGGGTCCAGATGCAGCGTCAGGCCGCGCAGGTTGCCGTGGCACACATGCATGCCCACCACGGCCGCGCCGGCGAGCAGGAAGGTCAGCAGGTAGCCCAGGTTGAGCTGGTAGTTGATGCTCGCCACCAGCAGGATCAGCAGCGTCAGCGCCAGCATCCAGCCCGCCCGGCTGGGCAGGATGTACACGTTGCGCTGGGTCAGCGTGACCGTGTCGCTGGCCGGCAGGCGCTCGTGGAACCAGACCTGGGCGCGCCGGCGCAGCGCACCCAGCGGATTCACCCAGCCGGGCAACCCCCGCCGTGCCGCGGCCGACAGACCGGAGGGCAGGGCGCCGGACGCGCTGCGCGGGCTGGCCATGGTCAGGGGAGGGGCACCGCGTCCAGCATGGCGCGCACCTGCTCGGCCGCGCCCCGGCCCGCGTCCCGCACGGGCACCAGACGGTGCGCGGTGGTCTGCGGCAGGATCGCTGCGATGTCGTCGGGCGCCACATAGTCGCGCCCGCTCAGGAACGCCTGTGCCTTGGCCGCGCGCACCACCGCCAGTGCCGCGCGCGGCGAGAGCCCCTGCACGAACCAGCGGCCCGAGCGCGTGGCGTGAACGATGTCCTGCAGGTAGTCCAGCACCGGCTCGGCCGTGTGGACCGCCAGCACCGCGCGCTGCAGCCGTGCCAGATCCGCCGGTCCCAGCACGGCCGGCAACGCATCCAGCATGGCGCGGCGGTCTTCGCCGCGCAGCAGCTCGCGCTCGGCAGCCCGGTCCGGGTAGCCCAGCGACAGGCGCATGTGGAAGCGGTCGAGCTGCGACTCGGGCAGCGCGTAGGTGCCGAGCTGGTCGTGCGGGTTTTGCGTCGCGATCACAAAAAACGGCTCCGGCAGCGGCCGCGTCTGGCCCTCCACCGTCACCTGTTTTTCCTCCATCGCCTCGAGCAGCGCGCTCTGCGTCTTGGGGCTGGCGCGGTTGATCTCGTCGGCCAGCAACACCTGGGCGAACACCGGGCCGGGGTGAAACACGAACCCCTCACGGCCGCGTTCGTAGATCGACAAGCCGATCAGGTCGGTCGGCATCAGGTCGGCGGTGAACTGCACCCGCGCGAACTGCAGCCCGAAGGACTGGGCCAGCGCGTGGGCCAACGTGGTTTTGCCCACGCCGGGCACGTCCTCGATCAGCAGGTGCCCTCCCGCCAACAGGCAGGCCACGCAGTCGCTGACCTGCGCGGCTTTTCCCACAATCACCGTGTTAAGCTGGCTGAGCAGCTGTCGAATCGTTGCGTCGGCTTGCATGCCGCGAACCTTAACCGTATTTCCGCCATGAGACAGGCCACCGGCTATTTCACCCA
>Ga0209278_1000303_pt1 | contig 44940 bp, 37 predicted proteins | sample JI81BgreenDNA_FD_187504 | JGI IMG/M metagenome (GOLD analysis project Ga0209278, IMG submission 187504) | Wastewater effluent complex algal communities from Wisconsin, to seasonally profile nutrient transformation and Carbon sequestration -... | ecosystem: Engineered > WWTP > Effluent > Algae...
CGATGCGGGGGGCTCACGGGCCGTCATAATTTGTGGTGAACATGGATCACATCAGTCAGGCGCCCGGCGCGGAAGCGGATTCGCTGGTCCCCGCGCCACGCCGGCTGCGGGCCTGGGCCCGCGTCACCCGCTGGCTGCTGGGGTTGGTGGCGACGGCCTGGGCCGTGTTCTTCCTCACCTGGCTGGTCCTGCACGCGGCCATTGTGCCGCGAATCGACCAGTGGCGCCCCGACCTGGAACGCTGGGCCTCACGCGCGATGGGGTTGCCCGTCACGGTGGGCGACATCCGCGCGGTGGCGACCGCGCCCGGCCCCCTCGGCCTGCCGCCCCTGATGCCCGCTTTTGAGCTGCGCGACCTGCGCGTGGCCGACGCCGCCGGCCGGCCGGCGCTGGCGCTGCCGCGCGTGCTGGTGGCGGTGTCGCCGCGCTCGCTGTGGCGCGGCGGTGTGGAGCAGCTGGTGATCGACGCGCCGGCGCTGGATGTGCGGCGCACGGCCGACGGCCGCATCGAGGTCGCCGGCATCGACCTGGGCCGCCCGGCCGGTGGCGGGCAGGCGGCGGCCGACTGGTTCTTTGACCAGCCCGAGGTCGCGGTGCGCGGCGGCACGGTGCGCTGGACCGACGAACGCCGCGCGCAGCCGCCGCTGGCGCTGGAACAGCTCGACTTCGTGGCCCGCAACACGGCGCGCCGCCACACCCTGCGCCTGGACGCCACGCCCCCCGCCGACTGGGGTGACCGCTTCAGCCTGCGCGCGCGCCTGCGCGAGCCCTTGCTTGATTTCGCGCCACGCGCCCCCGGTGAGGCGGTCTGGCAGCGCTGGGACGGCGAGCTCTACGCCGAGCTGCCGCGCGCCGATGTGGCGCGGCTGCGCCACCACGCCGATCTCAGCGAGTGGGGCGTGGCCGTGCGGGCCGGCCAGGGCCGGCTGCAGGCCTGGGCCGACGTGGTGCGCGGTCGCGTGGCCGGCGGCGCGGCGGCGGTGGCGCTGCGCGACGTGGATGTGCAACTCGGCCGCGACCTGCCGCCGCTGGCGCTGACCCGGCTGGAGGGGCAACTCGCCGGCCAGTGGTCGGCGGAGGGCTTTTCGGTGGGCACCGACGCGCTGAGCTTCACCACCCGCGAGGGCGTGGTCTGGCCCGGCGGGCGCGTGCGGGTGAGCCACAGCACGGCGCCGCGACTGGCGGGCACCGAGGTCACGGCCGACGGCGTGGAACTGGCCGCGCTGACCGCGCTGGCCGAGCGGCTGCCGCTGCCCACGCCGGTGCACGACTGGCTCGCCCGGCTGCGCCCGGCCGGGCGGGTGGACGGATTGAGCGCCCGCTGGCAGGGCCCGGACGCGCAGGGCCTGCAGGCCAAAGGCCGGGTGGTCGGTTTGTTCCTCACCGGCGAGCCGAGCGGGCGGATGTCGATTTCCGGGCGCTACCCGCTGCCGGGTCGGCCGGGCGTGGAGGGCGCACTGGTGGAGTTCGACGCGCAGCGCCACGCCGGGCGCGCACGGGTGCTGATCGAGCGCGGCGCGGTGAGTCTGCCGGGGGTTTTTGAGGACGAGCGCGTCCCGCTGGACCGGCTGGAGGCGCGCGGCAGCTGGCGGCTGGACGGCGACCGCATCGACGTCACGCTGGACGAGGCCGCGCTGGCCAATGCCGACGTGCAGGCCACGGCGCGCGGCCGCTGGCACACGGCCGATCCGGCCACCAGCCCGGCGCGCAGCCGCTTTCCGGGCGTGCTCGACCTCACGGCCAACCTGTCGCGCGCCGACCTGCGGGCGCTGCACCGCTACCTGCCGCTGACGGTGCCGGCCGAGGTGCGCGCCTACCTGGGCGAGGCGGTGCGCGCGGGCCAGGGGCGCGACGTGTCGTGGCGCATCGCCGGCGATTTGTGGAACGTGCCCTTCGATGCGCCCGGCGCGGCCGGGACCTTCCAGCTGGCGGGCGCGTTGGACGGTCTGGACATGGATTACCTGCCGTCCTCCCTGCAGCCCGCCGGGCAGGCGCCGTGGCCGGGCCTGCGGGGGGCGCGCGGCCAGCTGTCGATCGACCGGGCGAAGCTCGACATCGCGCAGATCGAGGCGGGCGTGGCGGGGGCGCCGGGCGTGCGCCTGAGCGCGGGCACGCTGGGCGTGGACTCGCTGCACAGCTTCACGCCCACGCTGAGCGCCCGCTGGGACGCGCGCGGCCCGGCGCGCGAGGTGCTGGACTTCGTGCAGGCGTCGCCGCTGAACGCCCTGACGCAGCAGGCGCTGGCGCGGGCGCGCATCACCGGCGCGGTGCAGGGCGAGGTGTCGCTGAGCGTGCCGCTGGCCGACCTGGCGCGCACGCGGGTGACCGGCACCGTGCAACTGCCGGGCAACGACCTGCAGATGACGCCCGACACGCCCACCCTGGCCCGCGCGCGCGGGCAGATCGTGTTCAGCGAGACCGGCTTCGCAGTGCGCAACGCGCAGGCCCGTGTGCTCGGCGGCGACTTGAGTTTCGAGGGCGGCCTGCGGCCGGACGCGCAGGGTCAGGCGCGCCTGCTGTTCCGCGGCCAGGGCAGCGTGACGGCCGAGGGCCTGCGCGATCCGCTGCTGGGGCCACTGGCCCGGCTGGCGGGCGGCGCCAGTGGCGCCACGACCTACGCGGCGCAGCTCGGCTGGCGCGGCGGGGCCCCGGAGTGGCAGGTGGCCAGCAGCCTGCAGGGCCTGGCCCTGGCGTTGCCGGCGCCGCTGGGCAAGCGGGCCGAGACCACGCTGCCCTTGCGCGCCGAGCAGGCGGTGCAGGTGCTCGTGGGGTCGCAGGCGCAGACCGATCGCCTGCAGGTCACGCTCGGCCCGGCGGCCGCCCCGCTCCTGGACGCGCGCTGGGAACGCGAGCTGGGCGAGCGCGGGGCGCGGGTGCTGCGCGGCGTGGTGGCGCTGGGCGTGGAGCCGGCCGAAGCCCCGGCGTGGCCGGGCGACGGCGTGGTGGCGGCGGCGCGGCTGGCCGAGCTGGACGTGGACGCGTGGGAGCGCGCGCTGGCCGGTGCGGGGGTGGGGGCTGGCGGCGTGCTGGGCGGGGCGACGGTGGCCGGCGGCGATTACCTGCCCACGCGGCTGTCGCTGGATCTGCAGCAGCTGCGTGTGGCCGGCCGCCGCTTCGAGCGGGTCCTGGCGGGCCTGTCGCGCGAGGCCGGCGTGTGGCGCGCCAACGTGGAGGCGCCCGAACTCAGCGGCTACCTGGAGCTGCGCCCCGGCCAAAGCGGCGCGGCCGGCAGCGTGTACGCGCGGCTAGCCCGGCTGAATCTGGCCACGGAGGCCGGGCGCGAGGTGGAGCAGTTGCTGCAGCAACCCACCAGCGTGCCGGCGCTGGACATCGCGGTGGACGACTTCCGGTTTGGCGGTCGCTCGCTGGGTCAGGTGCAGGCCGAGGCGATCAACCGCGGCGCGCCCGGACGCGCCAGCGAATGGCGCCTGACCCGGCTGAGCGCCACGCTGCCCGAGGCCCGGCTGACCGCCACCGGCAACTGGGCGCTCGCCGGCGGAGGCGCGGGGACGGTGCGCCGCACCGCGCTGGCCTTCACGCTCGATATCGACGACGCTGGCGCGTTGCTGGCGCGCTTCGGCCGCGAGGGCGTGGTGCGCGGTGGACGCGGCCGGCTCGACGGCAACATCGGCTGGCTCGGCTCGCCCTTCGCCATCGACCTGCCCACCCTGTCGGGCCTGGTCAACGCCGACATCGAGCGCGGCCAGTTTCTGAAGGTCGAGCCCGGCGCGGGCCGGCTGCTCGGCGTGCTGAGCCTGCAGGCGCTGCCGCGGCGCCTGGTGCTGGATTTCCGCGATGTCTTTTCCCAGGGTTTCGCCTTCGATGTCGTGCGCGGGCAGGCGCGCGTGGAGGCCGGCGTGGCGCGCACCAACAACCTGCAGATGAAGGGCGTCAACGCGGCCGTGCTGATGGAAGGTTCGGCCGATCTGGTGCGCGAGCAGCAGGACCTCAAGGTCGTCGTGGTGCCCGAACTGAACGCCGGCACCGCCTCCTTGCTCGCCACCGCCATCAACCCCGCCATCGGCCTGGGCAGCCTGCTGGCCCAGCTCGTCTTGCGCCAGCCGCTGCAGTCCGCCACGACGCAGGAGTTCCGCATCACCGGCAGCTGGGCCGACCCGCAGGTGGAGAAAGTGGTGCGCGCCCCCGCGGCCGCCGCGCCCGCGCCGGCCCCGCCGAACGCACCGCCCGCGCCAGCCCTGCAGTAAGCTCGACCGACCGCCACCCACCGCCCTGTCGGCACCCACCGCCATGAAAGTCGCTGCCCTCCAGATGGTTTCCGGCATCAGCCTGGACGCCAACCTCAGCGAAGCCCTGCGCCTGTTGCGCCTGGCCGCCGCCGCCGGCGTGGAACTCGCCGTGCTGCCCGAGTACTTCTGCTTCATGGGCACGCGCGACGAGGACAAGCTGGTGCTGGCCGAGCGGCCGGGCCTGGGCACCGTGCAGGACTTCCTCAGCGACGCCGCGCGCGATCTCAAGCTCTGGGTCGTGGGCGGCACGCTGCCTATGGCCACCGACGACCCCAACCACGCGGCCAATGCCTCGCTGGTGTTCGACCCGCGGGGCGAGTGCCGCAGCCGCTACGACAAGATCCACCTCTTCCGTTTTGACAACGGCCGCGAGCGCTACGACGAGGCCGCCGTGCTCCAGGCCGGCGACACCCCGACGCGCTTCGTCGCCACGGCGCGCGACGGGCAGGCGTGGACGATCGGTCAAAGCGTGTGCTACGACCTGCGCTTCGCCGAGCTGTACCGCGCGCTCGCCGCCGACGTGCTGCTCGTCCCGTCGGCCTTCACCCACACGACCGGCCAGGCGCACTGGGAAGTGCTCCTGCGCGCGCGGGCCATCGAGAACCAGGCCTACGTGATCGCCAGCGCGCAAGGCGGCGTCCATGAAAACGGCCGCCGCACCTGGGGCCACAGCATGGTGATCGACCCGTGGGGCCAGGTCATGGCCCTGCACGCCGAAGGCCCCGGCATGGCGGTGGCCGACCTGGATATGGCGCGCCTGCGCGCGGTGCGCGAGCAGCTGCCCTCGCTGCAGCACCGCGTGCTCCCGTGAGCGGCGCGCGCCGCGCTGGCTGGTGAGCGCGCCCGTGCGCCGGACCGGAGCCCCCGTGAAGTCCCCCCGCTGGCTGTTGTGGGGCGCGTTGCTGCTGCTGGTGGGCGCCTTGCTCACCGTGCTGGTGTTCCTGGCGGCGGAGTACGAAGACGCCCGCGACCAGGCCGACCTCGATCAGGACGTCCAGCTGCTGGCCGCCGACCTGCGCGGTGACCTGCTGCGCAACGCCCAGACCCTGCAGTCGCTGCACAGCGTCGCGCCCACGCCCGATTCCTGGCCCACGCCAGCGGCGGAGCTGCTCGCCCAACACCGCGAAATCGTGCGGCTGGAATGGCGCGACGCGCGCGGCGCGCTGATCGCCGAGCGCGATTCGCCCTACCGGGAGCCGGTGTTCTCCCACCTGCCGCGCTCGCAGGCCGAGAGCGAGGTCGATCTGGCCTGCGACAACGCCCGCCGTGTCGCGGCGCCGGCCTACGCGCGCAGCTATTTCTGGCCGGTGCGCGGCGGCCTCGGGCTGGAACTCATGGAGCTGTGCATGCCGCTGGTCGTGGCCGGACGCACCAGCGGCGCGCTCGTGGCCACCTACTCGCTGGCCGGCGTGCTGGCCGAGCTGCCCAACGCCGACCTGCTGCGCGGCCGCACGCTGGCCTTCAACGACGTGGACGGCACCCGGCTGGTGGCGCTCAACGCGCCGCCCGGCGGTCTGGGCAACCGCCGCGCCAGCGCCCTGCTCGACCTGCCCGGCCACACCTTCCTCCTGCAGCTGGAGAGCCCCCGGCGCACGCTCGGCCTGTTCCCCAACGTGCTGACCGCGGTGGTGGGCGCGCTGTCGCTGGCGCTGCTGGCCGTGCTGGCGCTGCTGGCGCGCGACACGCGGCGCCGCCAGCGCGCCGAGCAGGACGTCGCCGAAGCACTCGCTTTCCGCAAGGCCATGGAGGACTCGCTCGTCACCGGCCTGCGCGCCCGCGACATGAGCGGGCGCATCACGTACGTGAACCCCGCGTTCTGCCAGATGGTGGGGCTGCCGGCGGACCGGCTGATCGGCACCGGTCTGCCGGCGCCGTGGTGGCCGCCGGAGCTGGTGGACGAATACCAGCAGCGGCAGGCCGTGCGTCTGGCCGGGCAGACCCTGCCGCGCGAGGGCTACGAGTCGGTGTTCCAGCGCAGCGACGGCACGCGGTTCCCGGTGCTGATCATCGAGGCGCCGCTGATCGATGCCAGCGGCCAGCAGACCGGCTTCATGAGCGCCATCATCGACCTCACGGAGCAGCGCCGCGTCGAAGAGCTCAACCGCACCTCCCAGGAGCGGCTGCAGGCCACCGCGCGGCTGGCCACGGTGGGCGAGATGGCTTCGATGATCAGCCACGAGCTCAACCAGCCGCTGGCCGCCATCGCCAGCTACGCCAGCGGCACGCTCAACGTCATCGATGCGCCGGCCGCCGCGCCGCTGCCACCGAGCGAGCTGCGCCACGCCATCGCCCGCATCAGCGAGCAGGCCGAGCGGGCGGGCCGCGTGATCCGCAGCGTGAGTGACTTCGTGCGCCGGCGCGATCAGGTGCGCGAGGCCGTGCCGCCGGCGGCGCTGATCGACGCGGTGATGCCGCTGCTCCACCTGCAGGCCAAGAAACAGGGCATCCGGCTGGTCGTGCGCGTGGCGCCGGGCTGTGTGCCGGTGCAGTGCGACCGCACGATGATCGAGCAGGTGCTGCTCAACCTGGCCCGCAACGGCATGCAGGCCATGCCGCTCGGCGACCCGTCCACCGCCAGTGGCCTGCGCGAGCTGCGCATCGACGTCGCGCCCGCCCGTGCGCTGGCCGGTCTGTCGGCCGACGGCCCGCCGCCCAAAGCCTGGGTCGGCTTCGCCGTGACCGACCACGGCCAGGGCCTCAGCCCCGAGGTCCAGGAGCGCCTGTTCACGCCCTTTTTCACCACCAAAGCCGAGGGCATGGGCATTGGCCTCAGCCTGTGCCGCACCGTGATCGAGCAGCACGGCGGCGCCCTCGTGTTCGAGCCTGCCCCGCCGCGCGGCACCACCTTCCGCTTCCACCTGCCGGCCGCCGTGGCCCCGGCGGGCTGACCTATCATCCGCCCATGACGCCCCACCCCGACGCGAAGGTCTGCCTGGTCGACGACGACGCGGGCGTGCGCGAAGCGCTGGGCTGGCTGTTGCGCACCCGGCGGCTGGTGAGCGACGGCTACGACAGCGCCGAGGCCTTTCTGGCCGATGAGCCCGCGTGGAACCAGGAGCCGCGCGGTCCGTGTTGCGTGCTGCTGGACGTGCGCATGCCCGGCATGAGCGGGCTGGCGCTGTTTGACCGGCTGCAAACCCTGCCCTGGAAAGACGCGCTGCCGGTGATCTTCCTCTCCGGCCACGCCGATGTGCCCACCGCGGTGGACGCGGTCAAGCGCGGCGCGTTCGACTTCTGCGAAAAACCGTTTTCCGACAACGCGCTGGTGGACCGCGTGGAGCAGGCGCTCGCGCAGTCGGCCGCGGTGCTGGCGCGCCGGCGGGCCCAGCGCGAACTGCAGGCGCGTTTGCAGAGTCTCACCGAGCGCGAGCGCGACGTGATGGACCTCGTGGTGGCCGGCCTGCCCAACAAGCTGGTGGCCGACCGGCTGCAGATCAGCGTGCGCACGGTGGAAGTCCACCGCTCGCGCGTGTTTGACAAGATGGGCGTGAAGTCGGCTGTCGAGCTGGCCAACCTGCTGCGCTCGCCGTGAGCGCTCACTCGCGCGGCGAGGCCTGCGTCTTCTCGCGCTCCACCGCCTCAGGCAGCTCGCCTTTCTTGCGGCCCGAGAACATGGTCCACCAGACGATGAACACCAGCAGACACAACGCGCCGAACGCTTCGAGCAACAACAAGGTCATGGCACAGCAGGAATGGGAGAAGGGCGGAGCCGGGGTGGACTCGTTCGGCGGCCGCGGGTTCCGCGGGGCCGGCGCGGGGCGCGGGCTGCGCCAGGCGCTGGCGGCCGGGATTGTAGGAGGCCGCGCGGCCGAAGGCGCATCGGCGGCACCCCACGGTCCGGGGTGGTCGCGCGTGCCGGTTCGGGCCTTGCGCAGCCTCCTGGGCGCGATCGCCGTGGGGCTGGTCGCCGGCTGCGCGCTCGGCCCCCGCGTGGTGCCCGATGCCGCGCCCGCCGCTGTGCCGGCCGTGCGCGGCGCGCCCGACGACCGTCCGCCGGTCGCTGGAGCGGCCATCCAGCGTGGCAAAAGCCGCTGGGAGCCGGTGCGCTTTGCCGACCTGCCCGGTTGGGGCACCGACCCGTTGCACGAGGCCTGGAACGCCTGGGTCCGCGGCTGCGAGCGGCCCGCGCCCGGCCACGCCGCGGCCTGCGCCGAGCTGCGCCAGCTCGCCATCGCCACCCCGGCCGAGCAGCTCGCCTGGATCGAACGCCGCTTCCAGCCCTACCGCGTGACCGAGGTGGACGGCAGCCCAGCCACCGGCCTGCTCACCGGCTATTACGAGCCCATCCTGCCCGCCAGCCGCGTGCCCACCGCCACGCACCGCGTGCCGCTGCACGCGCCGCCGGCCGCGCTGCCGCCGGGCCAGCCGTGGTTCAGCCGCCAGCAGATCGACACCCTGCCCGCCGCACAGGCCGCCCTCGCCGGCCGCGCGCTGGCCTGGCTGGCCGACCCGATCGACGCCCTGATCCTGCAAATCCAGGGCAGCGGCCGCCTGGCCATCACCGAGCCCGACGGCCGCGTGCGCACCGTGCGCCTGGCCTTCGCCGCCCACAACGGTCACCCCTACCAGAGCGTGGGCCGCTGGCTGCTCGACCAGGGCGCCATCCGCGAGGCCTCGTGGGCGGCCATCAAGACCTGGGCGGCGCAAAACCCGCAGCGCCTCAACGAGATGCTGTGGAGCAACCCGCGCACCGTGTTCTTCCGCGAGGAGCCGCTGTCGGACTTCGACGCCCAGTTCGGCCCGCGCGGGGCGCAGGGGGTCCCGCTCACGCCCGGCCGCTCCATCGCGGTCGATCCCCAGAGCATTCCCTACGGCACCCCGGTCTGGCTCGCCAGCGCCGGCCCCACGCTGACCACCCAGCGCCTCGTGCTGGCACAGGACACCGGCGGTGCCATCCTGGGCGCGGTGCGGGCCGACCTGTTCACCGGCTGGGGCGGCTTCACCGACGAGGCCTACACCCTCGCCGCCGCGCTCAAGCAGCCGCTGCAGTTGTGGGTGCTGGTGCCGCGCTGAGAGGCGGCAGACCGCCGGTGGGGCCGTTCAAACGACCGTTGCCGGCCAGCGGGTGCGCGTTCAGAGCGCGGTGAGGTCGGTCGCCACTGGCCAGGCCACAGCGGCCGCGGTGGTCGGGCCGTTGAACCGGTGCTGCAGCGTGACGGTGTGACGGCCCGGCCGCGGGGCGCACAGGCGCCAGCCGTCGCCGGCGGGCTGCAGCGTCACCCCGGGCGAATCCACCGCCTGCAGCGCCCAGCCGTCCACTGGCGCCTGCAACCGCAACGTCGCGCAAAACCCCTGCTTCAGGTTCGAAAACACCACCAAACGCTGATCCGCCTGCCATTGCCCCGCCGCATCGGGCGCGATCGCCGGCGGGTGGCTGTTTTCCACCACCCGCAGCACCGGCGGGATGATGATGCGGAACTGCAGGCTCGCGCTCGCCGAGCCGCCCGGCTTGGCCACGGCCGATTCCGCCCGCGACAGCGACGGCCACGCCACCAGCGCGGCCCCCAGCAGCCAGACGCTGCCCAGCATCAGGCGGCGGCGGAACATGGAGCGGAGGGCGGCTTTCATGCTCTCCGTATCGGCCGCCGCGGCCGGGACTTGAGCCCGCGACCCGCGCAGCGGCGGAGCGTGGGGGCTTCCGGTTCGGCGCCGGGCCGCCCCCAGCCGGATCAGCCCCCTCGGGGGGCCGCGACCCGCGCAGCGGCGGAGCGCGGGGGCTCACATTTCATTCGCTGCGCTGGACCGGCAGGCTCAGCGTGGTCGTCTCGCGCACGCGCACGGTCAGGCGCGTCTGGCCATCGCCGACGACGCTCCACGGCAGGGGCAGCGTGTCGTTGCGCACCGTCACCGCGCGATCGCCCGAGGCCACGAAGGGGAACTCGAAGCGGCCCTGGTCGTCGGTGCGCACCGAGAAACGGTTGTCGAGGAACACCGTCACGTTGGGCACCCCACGCTCGCTGGCCTCCTGGGTGCCGCTGCGGTTGGCGTCGAAATAGACGACGCCGCGGATCGTGCCGCCGCCCTGGTTGGGGCGTCCGCCGAGCGGCACGTCGCGCGAGCCGGCGCTGAACTCGTAGCGCAGCACCACGTAGAAGGACCGGTCGGCCAGCCGAAGCGTGTCGGTCAGCGGCGGCGCGAGCGGGTCCAGGATCAGGATCTGGCGGCTGCGCCCGGTGGAACGCTGGTAGTAGCCCTCCAGGCTCCACCGCGGGGCCACGCGCCAGGTGGAACCCAGGTTGACCGCGTGCCGCGCCTGGCCGTTGCTGCTGCGCTCGCTGAGCAGGGTGCCACGCAGGGAGGCGGATGGGCTGAGGGGGGCAGCACCGCTGGCCGCCAGGCCCCAGAAATGCTCGCCGGGGCGGTTCAACACCGGATCGGCCGGCACGTGGTTCACGCTGGTGCTGGTGTTGAACTGCCAGCCGCGGGGCACAGGCCATTCCTGGTCATAGGTCAGGCGGCGCTCGGTGTAGCCGTTTTCACCGCCGCTGATGTCCAGCCGCAGGCCCGCCGGACCCCAGCCGTTGAGCGTGCGCCAGTCGAGGTACTGCGTCCAGTTGTAGCCGCCGAAGTCGCGCACCGCGGCGCCGGCGCTCAGGCTGTCGGTGGCCGACAGGCGCCAGCGCCCACTCAGGGTGAGGAAGTATCCGTTGTTGCGGGGCGCCAGCAGGTTGCGCAGCAGGTCGAGCGATGCTTCGGCGGACCACTGCCGCGAGCGCCAGCCGCTGCGCGCGTAGACGCCCTCGAGGTTGTTGGCCACGGGTTGTTCGGCCCAGCTCAGGCCGGGTTCCAGGCGGTAGCCGCCCGCGCCGTGCCGCCACGGCCCGTGGTCCCACTCGCCCTCGGCCCACACCCCGCGGGCCGACCCGCCGCTGCCCTGGCTTTGCAGCCAGTTGGCCTGCCAGCGCGCGGAGGGCCCTTCGTAGCGCAGCGCACCGACCGACGACCGCGCGTCCACCGGCGTGGTGGCCGGCAGGCGACCGCTGGACGCCAGGACGCCGCGCCCTTCCTCTGCCTGCAGGGCGACCGTCCAGCCGGGCATGCCCAGGGGCGCCGCGGGGGTCGCCGGGGCCGCGTCGGGCCGCCACTGCAGGCCAATGCGTCGTCGGGTGCCGGGCTGGGTGTCGAAACCGGTGTCGGGCAGGAACTGCTGTTGTCCGGGCTGCCCCTGGCTGGCCAGCAGGGTCACGCCGCCCCGGGGCCCCTGCCATTCGGTGCTGGCGCCGCGCACCGCCGTGCTGGGCAGAAACACCCGCGACGGCGTCGTGAGGACCGACACCGCCGGCGGCGTGATGACGCCGACCTCGTTGTTCACCAGCCAGCCGCCCTGCAGGGGCAGGCCCCGTTGGCGCAGCGTGAGGGTACTTTCCCGCTCGCGGGGCGACAGCGTGCCGTCGATGGACAGCGCGCCATGGTTGGGTGTTTCCAGCAGGCCGTAGGCGCTGAAGCCGGCGCGGACCTGGCGCTCGGGGTCAAACGGGCGCGTACCGACCCGGGTCTCCAGCCGCACATAACGCGGCCAGCCGGTGCTGTCGTAGGGTTCGGCCGCCACGGGGTCCACCGGCTCGGGGGCCAGGCCCTCGATTTCGCGGTCCACATAAGCCGCGGGCTCGGCGGCGCCCACGGACACTGCCAACGCCGCCCACATCCACGCGAGTGCGACGCGTGTGCGGCCCTTCATGGTTCGAATCGGGCGTTGAGCGGCAGGCGGGCCGCCCCGGACTCCAGCGTGCCGCGGACGTCCAGCGGATAGCGGATGGTCGGCGGCTTGACCCCCTCGGCGGCCACGGGCACCAGCGCGATGGTGCGGGTTTCACCGGGCAGGATCGGGTTTTCGGCGGCCGCCATCTCCAGCCGCTGACCGGCGGCGTCCGTGGCGTCCAGAAAGCCGGCCAGGCGCCCGTGGGCCGTGCCGTCGTTGCGGACCTTGATGACGGGCAAGGCTTGCCCGTTGACGGTCTGGACGCCGGCCGGCTGCACGCTCAGTTTGGGTGCGGCGCCGCCGATGGCGGCGTACACGATCACGGCGATCCGTCCGCCGACGGGGAAGTTGAAGGGCCCGCCCTGCAACTGCGCGGTGGACAGGCCTTCCACCATGATGGCGAACCGGCACTCCCCCGGCGCGGCATCGGCCGGCACCTGGATTTCATAGCGGTAGCGGTAGCGCGAACCGGCGTCCAGCGTCAGCTCGCGCCGCTCCAGCGCCACCCAGGGGCGGCAACTGCCGGGCGCCAGGGCGTCGCTGAACTGCACCGACAGGTCGGCGCCAAGCGTCCAGTCGTTGGTGTAGATGCGGTAGGTCCCGCGGTCGCCGCTGGCGTGCTGGATTTCGATGACCTCGCGGATGCGTTCCCCGGGCTTGAGCTGCAGCTCAAAACGGGGCGGGGCGATGGCGGCGGTGAAGCCTTGCGCGGCGGCCGGTGCGGTCGGCAGAACCAGGGCGGCGCCGAGGCCCAGGGCGGACAGCACCCGCGATCCGGGGCGGGAAGGGACGGGCATCAGTCGGGTTGCCATTCAAAGTGGACGTTGAGACGCCGTGTCGGGCTGTCCCAGTCGGGCGAGGCGCGCAGGCGCACGGTGATCTGGTCTTCCAGCAGCCCCGCGCCCAGCACACCGCTGTAGACCAGCGCACGCTCACCCGGTGTCAGCCGGCCCGCCTGCAGCCGGCCCTGCGAGGTCCACACCAGTTCGAGCCCGCGCTGCTCAGGCGGCAGCACCATGTAGACGCGACCGGGGCGGCCCGCGACCGGGGCGGTGTCGATGCGCACGTTCACCCGCACCCAGCCTTCCATGCTCAGCGCTGCGCCCGCCGACGGCGGCAGCGGGCGCCACTGCAGCTGCACGTTGGGCGGCACCGTGTGGCTGAGCGAGTCGTCCAGCCGCTGGGCTGAGGGGGCGCCAGCGGCGTTGACCACGCCGCCGGCCAGCAGCGCGGCCAGCACCGCACCCGCCATCCGGATCCAGGCGGCGTGCGTCATGGGCTGGTGAGGGTGTAAGTCACCCGCCCGTTGTAGGTGCCGGCGGCACGGATCGCGCTGTTGGCGTAGGTGAAGGTGTGGCAGTTCTCGATGAAGGTGTTGGCCGGCACGGTGGCCAGCGTCTGCGTGCCGCCGTTGAAGGTGCCGGCCGGGATGACGCCCGGCACGGGGCTGCCCGGCGCCGAGACCGTCCAGCTGATCTCGCTGAAGGGAATCGTGTCGCCGGCGGCGTTGGTCAGGTTCGCCGGGGACGTCACCGTGAGGGTGGCGCTGGCCGGACCGTTGCCGGCGTTGCTGCGCCGGTAGGACGCGCCGATCAGGATCTGCGACGCGGGCGTGGGGCAGGTGGCGAAGTTGTCGCCCGACAGGCTGTTGGACTGCGTGCTGTTGGTCGTCATGGCCTGGGCGCCACCCGCGATCAACGCGGCGGCCGGCACGGTCACGGACACAAGGTTGATCGTGCCGTTGTTGCCTTCAGCGGTGCCGTTGCCCACGTGCAGATACACCCGGCGCGTCGCGGCGCCGATGCTCAGGCTCCACGCGGCCGCTTCGCCAGCCAGCAGCAGGAAGCACAACGCCACGAAGGCGCGGCGGGGCGCTTTCGTGGCGGTGGCGGGGGGCGTCCGACGGGGGTGGGTCGTCAAAGGCATCGTCCTGACGCCGGCCCGGGGAACGGACCGGCGCCCCGGGGCGATCAGGGCATGGCGGCGGTGTAGGTCACCTGGCCGTTGGTGGTGCCGTAGGTGCCGGGCGGAACGACAGCGCTGTTGGCGTAGCTGAAGGTCCAGTTGGCGGTGCGGTCGGTGACGCGGGTGCCAGAGGTCACAGTGACCGCGCTGCCAGCACCGGTGCCACTCGTGGGAATGGCCGGGCTGGGCAGGCCGGCCACGCTGGAGGTGGCCGTGATCTGCGTCCAGGGGATCGTGTCGCCGGTGCCGTTGGTCAGCGCGCCGACGGTGGCTGCGGTGAGGGTGATCACGCCGTTGTTGCCGAACACGCGCACCGGCACCGGGGCCGAGGCAACCGCCGTACCGTTGCCCACCGCGGTGGGGGTGGCGGTGAAGTCGAAGGTCACCGTGTCGATCGTGGTGTTGGTGGCCAGCGTGGCCGCGCCCGTGCCGACGCCGAGGAACAGGATGCGGGGAACGATCACGCGGAAATCAAGGCGGGCGACAGCGCTGCCGGTACCCACGGTCAGCTGCGATTCGGCCGAGGCCAGCAGCGGGGTGGCCAGGGCGAGGGCCAGGGTGCTTTTGAGGAGGAGGCTATTCTTCACGACGGTTCCTTCACGAAGGGACAAACCTGAACACTTTTGATGAAACGTGCTCGGGATCAAGTGGAGCGGATGGTAGGGGCGGGCCGGCTGTTTGGCAATCGGCTGGTATGAAAAATCGCACACATTTCAAGCACTTGCGTCCGGTTTGTGACTTGACGGTAGAAATAGATACGCGAGCGGCGGGTTCCCCGATTCAAGTTTTCGTGGTTTTTGTCGTGTGGGTACTTTTGGACGGCAGATGGGACAGCGGCAGGGCGCTGCCGGACTTGACTTCCCCCAGGGAAAAGCTGGTGTGCAGGTCTTTCACGTTGGGCAGGTTGAGCAGCACCTCGCGGGCGAAGGCGCTGAACGCGGCGAGATCGCGGCTGACGACCTGCAGCTCGAAGGTGCCTGAGCCGCTGATGTAATGGCAGGCGACCACCTCGGGGATGGCGCGGATGGCGGTTTCGAGGTCTCGCGTCACACGCCCGCTGTTGCGGTCGGCGTCCAGCCGCACGAAGGCCAGCACGCCCAGACCGATCTTTTCGCGGTCGATGTCGGCCCGGTAGCCGCGGATCACGCCGGCCTCTTCCAGCGCCCGCACGCGGCGCCAGCACGGCGCGGCGGACAGGCCCACGCGCTGCGCGAGTTCGGCGTTGGTGAGGCGGCCGTCGGCCTGCAGTTCGGCGAGGATGGCGATGTCGAACTTGTCGAGTGTTTCCACGATGGGCTCCTGCGAGAAAGAATCTTTCTCGATACTGCCGTTTCAAGGCATGAAAAGCAAACACTTCTCCCGACGGTCGGCCTACACTGCGCTCACGGCTGGAGGCGGCTCCCTACCCGGGGGTGACGCGTCCGCCGCCCGCGCGCCCACCCGGCGCGGCCCGCCCCCCAGGAGACAACATGAACGCCCCGCTGCCCGACCACATCCGCCAGGCCCTGGAATCCGTGTCGCTTGACGACAAGTACGCGCTCGATCACGGCCGCGCGTTCATGAGTGGCGTGCAGGCGCTGGTGAAGCTGCCGATGCTGCAGCGCCAGCGCGACGCGCTGCTGGGCAAGAACACGGCCGGCTTTGTCAGTGGCTACCGCGGCTCGCCGCTGGGCGGTTACGACCAGGCCCTGCAGAAGGCGGCCGAGCACCTGAAGGCGCAGAACATCGTGTTCCAGCCCGGGGTCAACGAGGAGCTGGCCGCCACCGCCCTGTGGGGCACGCAGCAGCTGGGTTTTGCGCCGGCCGGCACGCAGAAATTCGATGGCGTCTTCGGCATCTGGTACGGCAAGGGCCCGGGCGTGGACCGCTGCTCCGACGTGTTCAAACACGCCAACATGGCCGGTACCACGCCCTGGGGTGGCGTGATCGCGGTGGCCGGTGACGACCACGTCGCCAAGAGCTCGACGGCCGCCCACCAGAGCGACCACATCTTCAAGGCCTGCGGCCTGCCGGTGTTCTTCCCGGCCAGCGTGCAGGAAATCCTCGACCTGGGGCTGCACGCCTTCGCGATGAGCCGCTTCGCCGGCGTGTGGACCGGCATGAAGACGATTCAGGAGATCGTCGAATCCAGCGCCACGGCGTTGATCGATCCGCAGCGCGTGCAGATCGTCGTGCCGGATTTCGAGATGCCGCCCGGCGGTGTGCACATCCGCTGGCCCGACCACGCGCTGGACCAGGAAGCGCGGCTGTTTGACCACAAGTGGTATGCGGCGCTGGCGTACGTGCGGGCCAACCGGCTCAACCACAACACCATCGCCGGCCCGAACGACCGCTTCGGCATCATCGCCAGCGGCAAGGCCTACAACGACACCCGCCAGGCACTCAGCGACCTCGGGCTGGACGACGCCACCTGCCGGCGCATTGGCCTGCGGCTGCACAAGGTGGCCGTGGTGTGGCCGCTGGAGGCGCAGATCACCCGCGAGTTCGCCACCGGGCTGCGGGAGATCCTCGTCGTGGAGGAAAAGCGCCAGGTCATCGAGTACCAGCTGAAAGAGGAGCTGTACAACTGGCGGCCCGATGTGCGCCCCAACGTGCTGGGCAAGTTCGACGAGGCCGAGGGCGATTTCAGCGGCGGTGAATGGTCGCAGCCCAACCCCAGCGCCCACACGCTGCTGCGCGCCAACGCCGACCTCAACCCGGCGATCATCGCCCGCGCCATCGCGCGGCGCCTGCGCCGCTTGGGCAGCGTGCCGGACGACGTGACCGCGCGCATCAACGCCCACCTCGCCATCCTGGACGCGCAGGCCCAGGCCGCGCAAACCCTGCGCAGCGCCACAGCCGACGCCGCGCGCCAGCCCTGGTTCTGCTCGGGCTGCCCGCACAACACCAGCACCCAGGTGCCGGAGGGCTCACGCGCCATGGCCGGCATCGGCTGTCACTTCATGGCCACCTGGATGGACCGCCGCACGATCGGTTTCACGCAGATGGGCGGCGAGGGCGTGCCCTGGGTGGGCCAGCAGCCGTTCAGCACCGAATCGCACGTGTTCGCCAACCTGGGCGACGGCACCTATTTCCACAGCGGCCTGCTCGCGGTGCGCCAGAGCATCGCCGCCGGCGTGAACATTACCTACAAGATCCTCTACAACGACGCGGTGGCCATGACCGGCGGCCAGCAGGTGGGCGAGCGGCCGGAGGGCCACTCGGTCGTGCAGATCGCGCAAAGCATGCGCGCCGAAGGGGCCCAGCGCATCACCATCGTCACCGACGAGCCGGAAAAGTACGACGGCGTCACCGGCCTGCCCGACGGCATCGCGATCCAGCACCGCGACACGCTCGACGCCGTGCAGCGCGCCTTCCGCGAGATTCCCGGCACCACGGTCATCATTTACGACCAGACCTGCGCCACCGAAAAGCGCCGCCGCCGCAAGCGCGGCACGATGGCCGAGCCGGACCAGCGCGTGGTGATCAACGAGCTGGTCTGCGAGGGCTGCGGGGACTGCGGCGTGCAGAGCAACTGCCTGTCGGTCGAGCCGCTGGAGACCGAATTCGGCCGCAAGCGGCAGATCAACCAGAGCAGCTGCAACAAGGATTTCTCCTGTGTGAAGGGCTTCTGCCCGAGCTTCGTCACCGTGCAGGGCGGGCAGCTGCGCAAGAAGGACAAGAAAGGCGCGGGCGTGGAATGGACCGGCGGCGCCCTGCCGTATCCCGCGCTGCCGCCGCTGGGCGAGGAGGCCTGGGGCATCGTGGTGGCCGGCGTCGGCGGCACCGGCGTCATCACCATCGGCCAGCTGCTTGGCGTGGCCGCGCACATCGAGGGCAAGGGCATCGTCACGCAGGACGCCGCCGGCCTGGCCCAGAAGGGCGGCGCCACCTGGAGTCATGTGCTGATCGGCGCGTCGCAGGACAGCATCCGAACCACCCGCGTGTCAGCCGCCTCGGCCGACCTGATCCTGGGCTGCGACCCGATCGTGGCCGCGAACCCGGAGACCGTGCAGCGCCTGCGCGCCGGTCGCACCCACGTCGCGCTCAACACCAGCGCCACGCCGACCGCGGCGTTTGTGCGCAACGCCGACTGGCAGAACCCGGCCCAGACCTGCGTCGACCTGATGGTGCGCACGCTGGGCGAGGGCGCGGTCGGCCTGTTCGACGCCGAAGCCACCGCCACCCGCCTGTTGGGCGACAGCCTGTACGCCAACCCGTTCATGCTGGGTTACGCGTGGCAGAAGGGCTGGATCCCGCTGGGCCAGGCGTCGCTGATGCGCGCCATCGAGCTCAACGCCGTGGCCGTGGCACAGAACAAGGCCGCGTTCGAATGGGGCCGTCGCGCGGCGCACGATCCGCAGGCGGTGCGCGCGCTCCTGCAACCCGCCGCGCAGGTCATCACCCTGCAGCCGCGCGAGACGCTGGAGCGCGTGATCGAGCGCCGCGCCGAGTTCCTCACCGGCTACCAGAACGCCGCCTACGCGGCGCGCTACCGCGCGCTGGTGGAGCGGGTGCGCCAGGCCGAAGCGGCCCTGGGCAGCGCCACGCCGCTGACCGACGCAGTCGCCCGTGCGCTGTTCAAGCTGATGGCCTACAAGGACGAGTACGAGGTGGCACGCCTGCACACCGACCCGGCCTTTCACGCCAAGATCGCGGCCCAGTTCGAGGGCGACTATGCCCTGAAGGTGCACCTGGCGCCGCCGTTGCTGGCGAAAAAGAATGAGCGCGGCGAACTGGTCAAGCGACCCTACGGTCCCTTCATGTTCACCGCCTTCCGCTGGCTCGCCCGCTTCAAGGGCCTGCGCGGCACCACGCTGGACCCGTTCGGCCGCACCGAGGAGCGCCGCACCGAGCGCGCGCTGATCGCGCAATACGAGAGCGATGTGCAGCGCCTGCTCGCCGGCCTGACGCCCGAGCGCCACGCCCTGGCCGCCGAGATCGCCCGCGTGCCGATGCAGATCCGCGGCTTCGGGCATGTGAAAGACCGGCACCTCGCCGCCGCGCGCGCCCAGCGCGAGGCCCTGTGGGCGCGCTGGGACCAGCCGCTGCGCCAGGCCGCCTGAGCGTGGGGGCATCGACCCCCCCGAATACAATTGCCGGTTGACCGCGCTGGCGCCCAACGGTGCGCCGGCGCTTCGTCCCCCCACCGACCTGGAGACCTTCCGTGCTGATTTCCCCCGCCTACGCCCAGGCCGCCGCCGGCGGCACCGAGTCCACGCTGCTCGGCATGCTGCCGCTGCTGCTGATGTTCGTGGTGCTCTACTTCGTGATGATCCGCCCGCAGCTCAAGCGCCAGAAAGAGCACAAGGCCATGATCGACGCCATCGCCAAGGGCGATGAGGTCGTCACCGCCGGCGGCTTCCTCGGCAAGATCTCCAAGATCGGCGACACCTACATCGGCGTGGAACTCACCGACGGCGTCGAGGTTCAGATGCAGCGCACCGCCGTGGTGCAGGTGCTGCCCAAGGGCACCATCAAGTAATCCCCCTGCGCGGTCCGGCATCGGCTGGACCGCTCCCCGTTAAGGGGGCAACGCAAGCGGCCCGGCACAGCCGGATCCGCCGCGTTTCCAGAAAAGATATCGCGCGCGCCGAAGGGCCTTTATGAACCGATACCCGCTGTGGAAGTACGCGATCATCGCGGCCGTGCTGATCATCAGCGCGATCTACGCCCTGCCCAACCTGTTTGGCGAGGCGCCGGCGGTGCAGGTCTCGCCCGCCAAGGCCACCATCAAGGTGGATGCGTCCACCGTGACCCGCGTGGAGCAGGCGCTGGCCGCGCAGTCCATCGTCCCGGAGACGATCGGGCTGGAAGGCAGCTCGGTGCGCGCCCGGTTTGATTCCACCGACACCCAGATCAAGGCCCGCGACGCGATCGACAGGGCCCTGAACACCGACCCCGCCGACCCGACCTTTGTGGTGGCGCTCAACCTCGTGCCGCGCACCCCGGCCTGGCTCGCCGCGCTGCACGCCTCGCCGATGTACCTCGGCCTGGACCTGCGCGGCGGCGTCCACTTCATGCTGCAGGTCGACATGGCCGCCGCCCTGCAGCGCCGCGCCGACGTGCTGACCAGCGACCTGCGCAATGCGCTGCGCGAGAAAAACATCCGCCACGGCGGCATCGCCCGCAACGGCAACACCATCGAGCTGCGGGTGCGCGACCAGGCCACGCTCAACGCGGCCGAGGACCTGCTGCGCACCCAGTTTCCCGACCTGCTCATCGCTGAGACCCGCGAGCCCGGTGGCGACACGCGCCTGAGCCTGAGCATCCGGCCTGAGGCGGCCCGGACCGTGCAGGACCAGGCGCTCAAGCAGAACATCACCACGCTGCACAACCGCATCAACGAACTCGGCGTGGCCGAACCGGTGATTCAGCAGCAGGGCGCTGATCGCATCGTGGTGCAGCTGCCCGGCGTGCAGGACACCGCCAAGGCCAAGGACATCCTGGGCCGCACCGCCACGCTGGAGCTGCGCCTGGTGGACGAGAGCACCGAGGGCCTCGCCGCCGAGCGGGGCACCGGCCCGGTGCCGTTCGGCTCGGAGCGCTACCTGGAGCGCGGCGGCCGCGCGGTCATCGTCAAGCGCGAGGTGCTGCTCACCGGTGAAAACCTCACCGACGCCCAGGCCGGCTTCGACAACCAGACGCAGGAAGCGGCCGTCCACCTCACGCTCGACGCCAAGGGCACCCGCATCTTCCGCGACGTGACCCGCGACAACGTGGGCAAGCGCATGGCCATCATCCTGTTCGAGAAGGGCAAGGGCGAGGTCGTCACCGCCCCCGTGATCCGCACCGAGATCGGCGGCGGACGGGTGCAGATCTCCGGCGCCATGACCACCGCCGAAGCCAGCGACACCGCGCTGCTGCTGCGCGCCGGCTCCCTGGCCGCGCCGATGGAGATCGTTGAGGAGCGCACGATCGGTCCCAGCCTGGGCGCCGAGAACATCGAAAAGGGCTTCAACAGCGTTGTCTGGGGCTTTGTGGTGATCGTCGGATTCATGAGCGTGTACTACATGCTCTTCGGCGTGTTCTCCAGCCTGGCGCTGGGCTTCAACGTCCTGCTGCTGGTGTCGGTGCTGTCGATGTTGCAGGCCACGCTCACGCTGCCCGGCATCGCCGCGATGGCCCTGGCCCTCGGCATGGCCATCGACGCCAACGTGTTGATCAACGAGCGCGTGCGCGAGGAACTGCGCCGCGGGGCGTCGCCGCAGTCGGCGATCAACGCCGGCTACGAACACGCCTGGGGCACCATCCTCGACTCCAACATCACCTCGCTGATCGCGGGTGTGGCGCTGCTGATCTTCGGCTCCGGCCCGGTGCGCGGCTTCGCCGTGGTCCATTGCCTGGGCATCGTCACCAGCATGTTCTCCGCTGTGTTTTTCTCCCGCGGGCTGGTCAACCTCTGGTACGGCCGGCAGAAGAAGCTCAAGAGCGTCTCGATCGGTACGGTGTGGCGCAGCGACGAAGTGTCCGCCGCCAAAGCCGATTGATGATTGCTTGATGCCCGTCTGACGACCGCCCGCTCCGCCGACCGATCCCTCGAAGGCCCGCCATGGAATTCTTCCGCATCCGCCGCGACATCCCGTTCATGCGGCACGCCATCCTGCTCAATGCGATCTCGGCGATCACTTTCGTGGCCGCGGTGTTCTTCCTGGTGACCCGCGGTCTCAACCTCTCGGTCGAGTTCACCGGCGGCACCGTGATCGAGGTGGCCTACGAACAGCCCGCCGACCTGGCAGCGATCCGTCAGGTGGTGGAGTCGCTGGGCTACGCCGAGGTGCCGGTGCAGAACTTCGGTTCGTCGCGCGACGTGCTCATGCGCCTGCCGGTGCAGGAAGGCAAGTCGTCTGGCCAGCAGAGCGAGCAGATGTTTGCCGCGCTCAAGGCCCAGAACCCGACCGTCACCCTGTCGCGCACCGAATTCGTGGGGCCCCAGGTCGGCCAGGAGCTCGTCACCCACGGCCTGCAGGCGCTGGCGCTGGTGGTCGTTGGCATCATGATCTACCTCGCGGTCCGCTTCGAGTGGAAGTACGCGGTCTCGGCCATCATCGCCAACCTGCACGACATCGTCATCATCCTCGGCTTCTTCGCCTTCTTCCAGTGGGAGTTTTCACTCGCCGTGCTGGCGGCCACCTTGGCGGTGCTGGGGTATTCGGTGAACGAATCGGTGGTGATCTTCGACCGGATCCGGGAGAGCTTCCGGCGCCACCGCAAGAAGACCACGGTGGAGATCATCGACAACGCCATCACGTCCACCATCAGCCGGACCATCATCACCCACGGCTCCACGCAGATCATGGTGCTGTCGATGCTGCTCTTTGGCGGCCCCACCCTGTTCTACTTTGCCCTGGCCCTGACCATCGGCATCTGCTTCGGCATCTATTCCTCTGTCTTCGTCGCCGCGGCCATCGCCATGTGGCTGGGCATCAAGCGCGAAGACCTGATCAAGCCCACCAGCGGCACCGGCAAACCCGGCGATCCGGACGACCCCAACGCCGGCGCCATGGTCTAAGGCCCGAAAGCCCGATCCCCGGCGTTTCCCGGGGGACGGGCGCCGCAGGTGCCGTGTCATACTTCACGCATGGCGTCCCCGTCCGAGCAGCCGTCCTCCCCGCTCGCCCGACAGGCACGTGAACTCTTCGTGGTTCACGTGGGCCGGGCGCTGCCCGAGCTGGAAAAGGCATTCGAGTCGAAGCTGCGCGGCCTGCTCGATGTGGCCGGCACGCCGGCCCAGAACATGCAGCGCCGTGACGCCTGGATGGCGTTTCAGAAACAGCGCGGTGCCTGGCTGAACAACACCCGAAAACTCCTGCAACGCACCCTGCTGCCCGTCTCCGGCGGCGGCGCCACGGTCGCCAGCGGCTTTGATCAGTTGCCCGGCCGTCAGGAGTTCTCGCTGGTCGAAGACGGCGTGGTCAACGACCAGATCATTGCCTCGCGCCTGGCGATGGCCGTGCTCGACAAGTCGTCCACCGAGATCAACGAACTGCGCCTGCGGATTCAGCACCTGGACCGCACCACCGAGCTGGCCCGCAACGACATCCTCCTGCCCGAGGTGGTGGCCCGCCTGCTGGTCGAGCAATGGGTCGCCTCCGGTCAGACGCGCGAGGCCTGGGCGATGGCACAGGACATGGTTGCGCCGGTGATGGCCGAGAAAATGCTGGAAGCCTACAAGGCGACCAACGCCTTCCTCATCAACAGCGGTGTGATGAAGGAAATCGACCTGCAGGCCCTGGTCAAGCGCGCACCCCCTGGCCGCGACGAGGGCCGGCGCCGCAGCGGCGCCAGTGGGGTGGGCAGCGGCTTTGGCGGTGGACGGCCGACCGGCAGCGGCGCTGACACAGGGGGCATGTTCTCCCGCAGCGGGCCCTCCTCGTCCGGCATGGGCATTGGCGAAGAAACCCGGTTGTTGACCGGTGTCACGCCGCTGGCGCGTGCCCGGATGCGCGCGCAGGGGGTTGTCGGGCGCCTCAAGCGCCTGCTGCTTGACCGCGTCGGTGACGATTTCGAGGCCACGCAAGCGTTGCCGCCGTCCCCGCAGCTGCAGCAGGCGATGTCGCGCGTGTCGGTTTCGGTCCGTGGCGCGCCCTACTATGCCAGCGGCACCGCGGCACTGCGAGCAGACAGCGGGCAGGTGCAGCGGGTTGCCCAGTCGCTGCGCGAACGGGCCGATGAACTCAAGCGCGCCGCCGACACGCCCACCGAGAAAGCCACCGTCGAAGTCGTGGCGTTGATGTTCCAGAGCATCCTGGCCGAAGAGCGCATTCCGGCTGCGGTGCGCGTCTGGTTTGCGCGGCTGCAGATCCCGGTCTTGCGCGTGGCCCTCGCCGAGCCCGAGTTTTTCAGCGCCCTCCAACACCCGGCGCGCCGCCTGATTGACCGCATGGGCTCCTGCGTGATGGGCTTTGAGGCCGGCGTCACGTCCGCCGCGCTGGAAGCGGAGATCAAGCGCGTCGTGCAGGTGATCGAGCAGTACCCGGAAACCGGCCGACGCGTCTTTCAGCTGGTGTTTGACGAGTTTCAGAAGTTTCTCGCCACCCACCTCACCGGCGAAGGTTCGGCCAGCAAGGCGGTCAGCGTGGCCCAGCAGGTCGAGCAGAAGGAAACCCTGTCGGTGCAGTACACGATTGAGCTGCGCAAGCTGCTCAACGACGTGCCCGTGCGCAGCGAGGTCCGGGATTTTCTGTTCAAGGTCTGGGTGGATGTCCTGGCCGTGGCCAGTGTCAAGCACGGCCTGAAATCGGAGCAGACAGCCGCGCTCAAGCAGGTGGCCAGCGACCTGCTCTGGGCGGCCAGCGCCAAGCCCAACCGCAACGACCGCGCGCGCGTCATCCAGCAGCTGCCGGGCATCCTGCAGCAGCTGCGCCAGGGCATGACGTTGCTCGGTTTTCCGCAGCGTCTGCAGGACGAGCACATCAAGTCGATCAGCGACACGCTGGCCGACGCGTTCATGTCCCGCACGGACGTGATCCCGCAGGAGGCTCTGGATCGCCTGGCGCACCGGCTCGCCAACCTCGAGGACTACCTGCCGGAGAGCGGTGTGGGCGATCTCGACCTCGATGCCCAGAGCCTGGAGATGATCACCGGGGTGGACGCCTCGAACATCGAGGTGATCAGCGAAGGCGGCAGCCAGCCGGGCGAGGCGATGAAGCAGTGGGCGGCCGAACTGCAGATCGGCACCTGGTTCGGCCTGGAACGCGCCGGCAAGGTGAACAGCGTCCAGCTGGTCTGGCGCAGCGAGCGCGGCCAGCTGTACATGTTCGTCACCGGGTCGGGCCGCTGCTACCTGTTCCAGACGCAGCGCCTCGCCGCCTACCTGCAGGCCGGGCTGCTCGTCCCGTCGGAAGACGAGGCACTGACCGTTCGGGCCACGCGCCAGGCCATCCAGCAACTCGAGGCCCGTCCCGAGCGCCTGCTCGCCTGAGCCAGGCGTCGCGGCTCAGGCCGCGTGGCGGCGCTGAAACAGGCCCCCCGGCAGGCGGGCCACCCGCCCTTCCAGCTCGTGGTCCAGCAGGCGCGCCTGCAGCGTGGGCGTGTCCAGCCCCGTGCGGGCCTGGAGTGCGTCGAAGCTCACCGGCTCGTGGCCCAGTTGGGTCAGCAGCGGGTCCTCGTCGGTCGGCTCCTGCGGCGTGACCTCCGACGCGGTGGCCGGGGTGGATGCCGCGGCCCACCGAAGGTCTTCCAGCACGTCGTTCGCCGACTCGACCAGCTTGGCGCCCTGGCGGATCAGCGCGTGGCAGCCGCGCGACTGGGGCGCGTGGATGGACCCGGGGATGGCCATCACTTCGCGGCCCATCTCGCCCGCGAGCCGCGCGGTGATGAGCGAGCCGGACTGCAGCGCGGCTTCCACCACCAGCGTGGCTTCGCCGAGCGCGGCGATCAGGCGGTTGCGCTGCGGGAAATGGGCGGGCAGCGGGGGCGTACCGAGTGGGTACTCGCTCACGATGGCGCCGCCGCTGGCCACGATGCGGTGGGCGAGGTCCCGGTGGCGGGCGGGATACACGCGGTCGAGGCCGGTCCCCACCACGGCCACCGTGCGCCCGGCGCCGGCCAGCGCGCCTTGATGGGCCGCCCCGTCCACGCCAAGGGCCAGCCCGGACACCACCGCAACCCCGGCCCGCGCCAGGGCCTGCGCGAAGGCGTGGGCGTTGTCCGCGCCCTGGGCGGTGGGGTTGCGGCTGCCGACCATGGCCACCCGGCGGGGGTGGTTCAGCGCGGCGGGGTCTCCAAGGACAAACAACAGCAGGGGCGGGTCTTCGCTTTCCAGCAGGGCGGCGGGGTAGCGCCCATCGCCCAGCGGGATGGCGTGGTGGCCGGCGGTGTCGAGCCACCGCGCGTGGGCCTCGCGCTGGGCGTCCCAGTCGTCGGGCGCCGCCGGGGCATCGCGACCGAGCACGGCCTGCCATGCCGGATCGGGCTGGGCCCAGACCGCCTCGGCCGAGCCGAACGCGGCCAGCAGACGGCGCGCGGACGCCCGGCCGAGACCGGGCGTGAGCAGCAGCCGCAGCCAGGCGGCCAGCTCGTCGTCGAGCGCCATGCGCCTGTCAGGGGTTGGTGAAGCGGTCGCCCACTTTCACGCCGTCTTCAATTTGCAGGATGACGGCGTAGGAGACCTTGTCGAAGGTGCGGAACACCATCATCAGGCCGTTGCGCTCACCGGGCAGGCGGATCTGCGGCCGGGCGCTGTCGGTCGTGTCGGGCACGAGGTTGCTCTCGCGCTGGACAGCCAGCACGTGGCCCCGCTCCAGACCGTGTTCCTTGCCGCGGTTGATCGCCACCACCTGGTTTTGGGCGGCGAAGGTCACCGCGTTGCCATACACGGAGATCACCTGGCCGGACTGCGGCGATTGCGGCGCGCGCGGCACGTAGTTGGCGAACTCGCGCGCGGGCTCGGGCAGCAGCCGGTCGCCGACCTGGATCTCCGACTTCGCGGCCGTGATCGACAGGCGGGCGGGGATCAGTTCGGTGGTGGTCTGTCCGTTCGCGGCGGTGGCGGTGCGCTTGGTCTCGCTGCTGACCAGGTCGGCGCCGCCGACGTATTCGGCCTCGTAGGCCAGGATGGCGTTGGTCGAGGGGTCGCGCAGCGGGCGCGCGTTGCGGAACACGCGGAAGGACTGGGACTTGCCGTTGACGACGGTGAGGGGTTCGGCCTGCGGGTTGTCGCCAGACAGCGAGCGCGCGTACGCGCGGTCGCCACGGCTGAGCAGGACGCGGTTGTCCTGGGTGGCCACGATGCGCGGCGCGCGGGCGAAGGTCGCCTCGTCGACGATCAGCGGCTCGGTCAGGAAGGGCTCGATGGTCGCCAGCGAAATGGCCGGGATGGCGCTGTCGGCCAGCGATTCGCTGCGCACGCGCGGCGACACCTTCACCGTGGCCAGATCGCCGCCGGGGGGCGTGGAGGTCAGGCGCGCGCGGCCGCCGGTCTTGTCCAGGTAGAGGACCTGACCGGGAAAGATGCGGTGCGGGTTCTGAATGTCGTTGAGGTTCATGCCCCACAGCTCGGGCCAGCGCCACGGGCTCTTGAGGAACAGGCCCGAGATGGCCCACAAGGTGTCGCCGGCCTTGACGGTGTGGCTGTCGGGTGCGTTGGGCGCAAGCTCGGACAGCGGCACACCGGCTTGCGCCACCTGGTTGGCGGTGGCGCGCTGGGCCGGCGTGATGGGGAAGTTCTGGGCCAGCACGGGGGCCGCCAGCAGGGCGGCGGCCAGCGCGACGGCGCGACGGAGCGGAATGGTGGACGGCATGTGAGAGGCCCCTGCGGCGGCGCACCGCACCGCTCGTGTCTTGACAAATCGCGTTTGATTTTGCGGCCAAGCCCTTGATTAGGCAATGTTTGTGGGGAGCGCTTTCGACCTGCCGTCGCAAAAGTGGCGAAAATAGCGACACCCCATTCCGCCTGTCACCGCGCGGCCACCAGCCGTCGCGAAGCCGGGCCTGATCCGCCGAACCGACCCGCATGAACGCCCCCGACACGCTGCCCATCCTGCGCTATCCCGACCCCCGCCTGCACCGGGTCGCCGTGCCCGTGGCGGCGGTGGACGACCGCGTCCGCACCCTGATTGACCGGATGTTCGCCACCATGTACGCGGCCCACGGCATCGGTCTGGCGGCCACGCAGGTCGATGTGCACGAGCGCCTGATCGTGATCGATGTGAGCGAGTCGCGCGACCAGCCGCTGGTGCTGATCAATCCGGAGATCGAATGGGCCAGCCCCGAGACCCGCAAGGGTGAGGAAGGCTGCCTGTCCGTGCCGGGCATCTACGACGGCGTGGAACGCTCGGTGTCGATCCGCGTGCGCGCACTCGACCGCGACGGCACCGCGCGCACGGTGTCGGCCGAGGGTTTGCTGGCGGTGTGCATCCAGCACGAGATGGACCACCTCATGGGCAAGGTGTTCGTGGAATACCTGTCGCCGCTCAAGCGCACCCGCATCAAGACCAAGCTGGCCAAGGCCCAGCGCGACCTCGAGCGCGCCTGAGCGCCGCCGGTTCTGCCATGAAGATTGTGTTTGCCGGCACGCCGGCCTTCGCCCGCGTGGCGCTGCAGGCGTTGCTCGACGCCGGGTTCGACGTGCCGCTCGTGCTCACCCAACCCGACCGCCCGGCCGGCCGCGGACTCAAGCTGCAGGCCTCGCCGGTGAAGGAGCTGGCGGTGGCGCGCGGTATCCCGGTGGCGCAGCCGCGCAGCCTGCGCCTGGACGGCAAGTTTCCCGACGACGCCGCGGCGGCGCGCGACGCGCTCGTGACCGTGGCGCCGGACGCGATGGTGGTGGCGGCCTACGGCCTGATCCTGCCGCGCTGGGTGCTCGACCTGCCGCGCCTGGGCTGTCTCAACATCCACGCGTCCTTGCTGCCGCGCTGGCGCGGCGCGGCGCCGATCCACCGCGCCATCGAGGCCGGCGACACGACCACCGGCGTGACCATCATGCAGATGGACGAGGGCCTGGACACGGGCGCCATGCTGCTTGAGCAGGCCGAGCCGATTGCCTCCGACGACACCACCGCCCGCCTGCACGACCGGCTGGCGGACCTCGGCGCTCGCCTCATCGTGCCCGCCCTGCGGGCCGCCGGCGCCGGCACGCTGCAGCCGCGCCCGCAGCCCGCTGACGGCGTGACCTACGCGCACAAGATCGAGAAGGCCGAGGCTGCGATCGACTGGACGTTGCCCGCGGCGGTGATTGAGCGCCGCGTGCGCGCCTTTGACCCCTTCCCGGGCGGCACCACCGGCTGGCGCGGCGAGGCGCTGAAGGTGTGGGGTGCGCGGGCCGAGCCCGACAGCGCGGGCGTGGCCGCCGGGGCCGCGCCGGGCCGCGTGTTGGCCGCCGGGGCCGACGGCATCCTCGTCGCCACGGGCGACGGCCTGTTGCGCCTGACCGCGCTGCAGCGCCCGGGCGGCAAGCGCCTGCCTGTGGCGGAGTTCCTGCGCGGTGGGCCGGTGGCCGTGGGCGAGGAGCTGGCCTGATGTTTTTCCGACGCGATTACCGCGCCCGCCCGGAGTTCTGGGAAGGCGTGCGCGACCAGACCGGGGCGGCGCTGGGCATCGGCGCCTGGGGTTTGATGACCGGTGTGTCGATGGTGCAGACCGGCCTCTCGCCGCTGGAGGCGCTGCTCATGACGCTGATCGTCTACGCCGGCAGCGCGCAACTCGCGGCCACGCCCATGATCGTGGCCGGTGCGCCGCTGTGGGTGATCCTGGCGGCCGCGTTTTGCGTGAACCTGCGCTTCGTGGTGTTCTCCGCGCACCTGCGGCCTTACCTGATGCACCTGCCGCGCTGGCAGCGCCTGGTCACCGGCTACGTGACCGCCGACCTGAGCTACGTCTTCTTTGCCCGGCGTTACCCGCACCCCGGCCACACGCCCGACGAGTTGCACCGCCAGCAGGCCTACCTGCTGGGCAACTGCGCGGTGAACTATGTGTCGTGGATGAGCGCCAGCGTGGTGGGCATTGCGCTGGCCAACGCCATCCCGCTGTCGTGGGGGCTGGGCTTCGCCGGCATCCTGGCGCTGGTGGGCGTGCTGTGCTCGCTGGCCACCTCGGCGTTGCGCGTGGTCTCGGCCACCATCGCCGGCACCGCCGCGGTCGCCGCGTTCGCGCTGCCGCTGAAGCTCAACATCGTGGTGGCCATCGCCAGCGCGGTCGCGCTGTGCCTGATCATCGACCGCTTGCGCCCGCCCAGCGGGGAGGCCCACCGTGTTTGACCTGGACCCCGGCGCGCTGCTGACTTTCGTGCTGCTCGGCGCGATCACCGTCATCACGCGCAGCTTTTTCTTTCTCAGCAGCAAGCCCTGGACGCTGCCCCACTGGGCGCAGCGCGGCTTGCAGTACGCGCCCATCGCCGCGCTGGCCGCGGTCGTGATCCCCGAGATCGTGGTCAGCCAGGGGCACCTGATCACCACCTGGCAGGACGCCCGGCTGTTTGCCACCGCCGCCGGCGTGGCGTGGTTCGTGTGGCAGCGCGGGGTGCTTGGCACCATCGTCTGTGGCATGGCCGTGTACCTGCCGCTGCGCTTGGGCCTGGGCTGGTGAGCGCGCCAGCCAGGGGCGCAACGCCGCCCAGCCGGCCAGCGCCACCGCGCCGCTGATCAGCAGCGTCCACAGCGTGTGGCTCGGCGGGTGCGCGCCGCGCAGCGTCTGCACGGTCCCGGCCACCGCGCCCGCCAGCAGGATCGCGCCCAGCCACCGCACGCCCACCGCCGCGCGCCGGTGGGCGCCCGCCGGCGGCCAGAGCCACGGCAGGGCCAGGGCCACGAAGGCCAGCGCGCTCGACGCGTGGCCGCCGGGGAAGCAGCGCCCCGGTCCGCCGTCTGCGATACCCCAGCGCCAGTGCGACACCAGCGCCGCCGGCCCGCCGAAGGTCTGCCAGTCCCAGGGGCAGCTGGTGGCGCTGCGGTTCTTCACAAGGTTCACCGCCACCAGCGCCGCCACCGCCAGCAGCGCCACGGTCAGCCGCTCGCGCCGCGCCAGACCGTGGCGAACGCCGGGCCACAGCGCCCAGACCCACAGCCCGACCAAGGCCCCGGTGGCCGCGCTGCGCCAGCGGTCGTGCAGCCAGCGCGAGAGCAGGGGCAGCTCGCGCCAGGCGAAGCCGTCCGGACCGCCGATCATCTGCATCACCCTCAGGTCCAGGCCGCTGGCGTCCCACAGCAGGGTGAAGGCCAGCACCGCCAGCCAGGCCCGCAGCAGCGGCTGGCGCCACGCGGCGTCGGGCGGAGCGGGGCGGGCGTGGGGCGAGGGCGTTGTCATGGGCCGCAGGCTGCGCCGCGCGGATTAATGGCCGATTAATCGCGCCGCCCATAATGCGGCGCATCCCAACGACCGCCGCCGCTGCGCGGCACTCAGCCCATGCGCACCCTGGTGGTGGAAGACGACGCTGGCATCGCCGCCGGCCTGCAGGCGGCCCTGAAGCAGGCCGGTCACGCGGTGGACGTGTGCGGCACGCTGCAGTCGGCCTGGACCGCGCTGAGCGTCGAGCCGTTCGACGCCGTGCTGCTCGACCTGGGCCTGCCCGATGGCGACGGTCACGAACTGCTGGCGCGGTTGCGCCGCCAGCCCGCGCCGCGGGCGGGTGCCTCATCGCTGCCCCGCCCGGACCTGCCGGTGCTCATCATGACCGCGCGCGATGGCGTGAGCGACCGCGTCGCCGGCCTCGACGGGGGTGCGGACGACTACATCGTCAAGCCCTTTGATGCCACCGAGCTGATGGCCCGGTTGCGCGCCATGCTGCGCCGCGCGCACGGCCGCAGCCGGCCTCTGATCGAACACGGCGACCTCGTCGTCGACCCGGCTGCCCACACGGTGCAGCGCGCGGGCGAGACCGTGCTGCTCGGCGGCAAGGAGTTCGCCCTGTTGCTCACGCTGCTGCAGAACAGCCCGCAGGTGCTGTCCAAGGCCCGCCTGGAGTCGGCCGTGTACGGCTTCGGCGATGCGCTGGAAAGCAATGCCATCGAGGTCCACATCCACCACCTGCGCAAAAAGCTCGGCGAAGGGCTGATCAAGACCGTGCGTGGCGTGGGCTACTTCGTGCCGCCGCCCGCGCCATGACGCTCGACACCCGTCCGCGCCTGTGGCTCACCCTGTGGGGCTGGGTGGTGGGCGCGCTGCTGCTGGTGTGGCTCACCCTGCTGGGCGCGGCCTGGTACACCGGCCACCATGAGGCCAAGGAGGTGACCGACGGCCAGCTGGTGGCGGCCGCGCGCCTGTGGTTGGGGGCCGCCCCGGCCGGGGCCGGCCCGCGGGCCCCGGCGATCGCCGCGCACCGACCCCGCGCGTACGTGCAGGACGTGGCCGTGCTGCGCTGGTCGGACGGTCAGCTCATCACCGACAGCCACGGCCTGGCCCCCGTGCTCGATCTGCGGCAACCCCCCGCCGCCGGCTTTGGCGAGCGCCGCGGCCCGCCGCCCACGCCCGACGGGCCCGACCACTGGCGGCTGTACACCGAGGCGCGCGATGGCGTGCGGGTGACGGTGCTCATGGACATGGACCACCGCATTGACCTGGGCCGCGACATGGCGCTGCACCTCGCCCGGCCCACGCTGCTGGTGTTGCCGCTGGTCGCGCTGCTGCTGGCCTGGGCCATCCACCGCGGGCTGCGTCCGCTGAGCGAGCTGTCGCGCGACGTGGCCGCGCTCGACGCCGGCGCCGGCCAGCGCCTGGGCGAGGCCGAACACCGCTACCGCGAGTTCGCCAGCACGGTGCAGGCCATCAACACCCTGGCCGACGGCTTGCAGGCGCAGGCCCGGCGCGAGCGCGAGTTCGCCAGCGACGTGGCCCACGAGTTGCGCACCCCGCTGGCCGCGCTCGCCCTGCAGGCCGCCGCCGCGCGCCAAGCCCCTACGCCGGAGGCGCTGGCGCGGCTGGAGGCCGAGGCGCTGCGCGCCGGCGGCATCCTGGCTCAGTTGCTCGATCTCGCCCGCGCCCAGCGCGACCTGCCGCCGGGCGAGGCCGCGCGCACCGACCTCGGCGCCACCGCCGCCGCGCTGGTCGCCGAGCTCGCGCCGGCGGCCTACGCCGGTGGTCACGAGCTCGCGCTCGACGCGCCCGCGCAGCCGGTGTGGCTGGACGGCCCGCCGCTGCTGGTGGAGCTCGCGCTGCGCAACCTCGTGCAGAACGCGCTGCAGCACACGCCGCCCGGCACACAGGTGCTCGTGGAGGTGAGCGACGGCCCGGGCGGGCGCCGCGTGAGCGTGAGCGACGACGGCCAGCGACCCGGCGCGCCCGCGCTCGCGGCCCCGCGCGGCGGCCTCGGGCTGGGGCTGCGGCTGGTGCAGCGCATCGCCGAACAGCTCGGCGGTGGCCTGCACCGCGACACCGGCGAGCCGCCCATGACCACGCGCTTCGAGCTGCGCTGGCCGAGCGCCTAAGGTTGGGTTAACCGCGGGGCGGCATCGTGCCGCCCCATGCCTGCTGCCGATTCCGCGCGTCCCGTTTCCCCCTGGTTGATCACGCTGCCGGTCGCCGTGTGGCTCACCACCGTCGGCAACCTGCCGCTGTGGCAGCGGCTGGCCGATCTGGGCGGCGTGGGCCTCAAGGCCTCGCTGGCCGCGCCCGTGCTGGCGGTGCTGGTGGCCTTGCTTTCTTTGCTGGCCTGGCCGCGCGTGGGGCGGGTGGTGGCCAGCGTGCTGGTGGTGACCAGCGCGGCCACGAGTTATTTCATGGCCACCTACGGTGTGGTCATCGACAGCAGCATGATCGCCAACGCGCTGGCCACCGACGCGCGCGAGGTGCGCGACCTGCTGTCCTGGTCCATGCCGCTGTGGCTGGTGGGCGTCGCCGCGCCGCCGCTGTGGTGGATCTGGCGTCGGCCGGTGGCGTGGCGGCCGTGGCCCCGCCAGACGCTGCGCAACGGCGGCGCTGCCCTGCTCGCGCTGCTGTTGGCGGTCGCGGCGGTGCTGGCCGGGTACCAGCAGCTGGCCTCGCTGGCGCGCAACCACAAGCCCGTGCGCTACCTGATCAATCCGCTCAACAGCTTGTACGCGGTCGGTCGGCTGGGCGCCGACCACCTGCCGCGGCAGGGCAAGCCGCTAGAGCCTGTCGGCACCGATGCCCGGCTGCCCGACCCGGCGCCGCCGGGGCCGCCGCCGCTGTTCGTCGTCGTGGTGGGCGAGACCGCGCGCGCCCAGAACTGGGGCCTCAATGGCTATTCGCGCCCGACCACGCCGTCGTTGGCGCGCTGGCAGGCCGAGCGCGGGCTGGTGAACTTTCCGCAGGCCAGCAGCTGCGGCACCAACACCCAGGTCTCCGTGCCCTGCATGTTTTCCCCGCTGGGTCGCGCCGGCGGCGGTGACCAGCCGGCGGTGCACGAGAACCTGCTCGACGTCCTGCAGCGCGCCGGGCTGGCGGTGCTGTGGGTGGACAACCAGTCCGGCTGCAAGGGCGTGTGCGCGCGCGTGCCCTCGGCCCGGCCGCTGCCCCAGCCCGCGCTGTGCGAGGGCGAGGAATGTTTTGACGAGGCGCTGCTCACCGGGCTGGACGCCCAGCTCGCCGCGCTCGACCCGCAACGCCGCGCCCGCGGCACGGTGCTGGTGCTCCACCTCATGGGCAGCCACGGCCCGGCCTATTTCAAGCGCACACCGGCCGACCGCAAGCCCTTCCAGCCCGAGTGCACCCGCATCACGCTGGCCGAGTGCGACCCCGCGTCGCTGATCAACGCGTACGACAACACCATCGCCTACACCGACCATGTGCTCGACCGCACGCTGCAATGGCTCGATGGCCTGGCCCGGCGCGGCGAGGCGGCGACCGGGCTGTACTTCGTGTCGGACCACGGCGAATCGCTCGGTGAAAAGGGCTTGTACCTGCACGGGGTGCCGTACGCGTTTGCCCCCGAGCAGCAGACGCGCGTGCCCATGGTCGTGTGGCAGTCCGAGGCGCTGCAGCGCCGCACCGGCGTGGGCACGGACTGCCTGCGCCAGCGGGCGGCGCTGCCGGTCTCGCACGACCACCTGTTCCACTCGGTGCTGGGCGCGCTGGCGGTGCAGACGTCCGCCCGCCAGCCTGCGCTCGACCTGTTCCGTCCCTGCGGCGGTTGATGCGCCGGGCGGGTGTGACCGGCGGGCGGGGCAGAGCGCGCGTTTCCTACAATCCCGGGTTGACCGCGGGCGCCGCGTGGCGCCGTCCCTCCTTTCATTGCCCTCCGCCATGTCTGCCTTCATCCGCTTCTCCGACCTTTGCGCCAACGGCCAGGCCCGCGGCCGCCGCGTCTTCATCCGCGCCGACCTCAACGTCCCCCAGGACGAGCAGGGCCGCATCACCGAGGACACCCGCATCCGCGCCAGCGTGCCGGCGATCCGCATGGCGCTGGACGCCGGCGCTGCCGTGATGGTCACGTCCCACCTCGGCCGCCCCACCGAGGGTGAGTTCAAGCCGGAGGACTCGCTGCAGCCCGTGGCGGCGCGCCTGAGCCAGCTGCTCGATCAACCGGTGCGGCTGGTGTCCCACTGGGTGGATGGCGATTTCAGCGTGGCGCCCGGCGAGGTGGTGCTGCTGGAGAACTGCCGCCTCAACGTGGGTGAGAAAAAGAACAAGCCCGAGCTGGCGAAGAAGCTCGGCGCGCTCTGCGACATCTTTGTGCACGACGCCTTCGGCACCGCCCACCGCGCCGAGGGCACGACCTATGGCATCGCCGAGACCGCGCCCGTGGCCTGCGCCGGCCCGCTGCTGGCCGCCGAGATGGACGCCATCGCGAAGGCGCTGGCCAACCCGAAGCGGCCGCTGGTGGCCATCGTGGCGGGCTCCAAGGTCAGCACCAAACTGACCATCCTCCAAAGCCTGGCCAGCAAGGTCGACGGCCTGATCGTGGGCGGCGGCATCGCCAACACCTTCATGCTCGCCGCCGGCCTGAAGATCGGCAAGAGCCTGGCCGAGCCCGACCTGGTGGGCGAGGCGCGCGCCGTGATCGAGGCGATGAAGGCCCGGGGTGCGGCGGTGCCGATTCCGGTGGACGTGGTCTGCGCCAAGCAGTTTGCTGCGGACGCGCCGGCGACGGTGAAGCCCGCCACCGACGTGGCCGACGACGACCTCATCCTCGACATCGGCCCGCAGACGGCCGCGCTGCTGGCCGATCAGCTCAAGGCCGCCGGCACCATCGTGTGGAACGGGCCCGTCGGCGTGTTCGAGTTCGCCGCCTTCGAAGGCGGCACCCAGACCATCGCCCGCGCGATCGCTGAAAGCAGCGCCTTCAGCATCGCCGGCGGCGGCGACACCCTGGCCGCCATCGCCAAGTACGGCATCGACAAAGACGTGGGCTACATCTCCACCGGCGGCGGCGCCTTCCTGGAGGTGCTGGAAGGCAAGACCCTGCCCGCCTTCGAGGTGCTGGCGCGCCGGGCGCAGGCTTAAGCGGCCACGATCCGCCGCCGGGCCGCCCCAAGGCGGATCAGCCCCCGGGACCGGCACGGACCGGGTCCCCTCCCTGTCCCGGGGCAGCGACCCGCGCAGCGGCGGAGCGTGGGGGCCGTCACCTGCGCGTGGGAATGCGCGCCACCACCCACACGCCGACCAGGGCGGCCACCAGCACCACGGCGAGCAGCACGGGCTGCTCGCGCAGGCCCCAGGCGGAAATGCCCACCATCACGAGCATGGTGCCTTGGGCGATGCGCTTGGTCCGCCGCGTGAGGCTGCGGTGCGCCTCCCAGTCGCGCACCATGGGGCCGAACAGCCGGTGGGCACGCAGCCAGGCGTGAAGCCGGGGCGAGGCCTTGGCGTAGCAGGCCGCGGCGAGCAGCACGAACGGGGTGGTGGGCAGACCCGGCAGCACCACGCCCACGATGCCCAGACCCAGCGACACCGTCCCGGCCAGCCAGAGCAGCCAGCGCAGGGCGCGGGGGGTGTTGTCGGGGGAGGACATGTGGCGGCCATGATAGCCAGAGCGCCCCGCGCACCGTGTGCTCAGGCGGCCGGGCCGATGGTGAGCGACACACTCCCCACGCCGTCGACGTGACCGTGCAGCCGGTCCCCGCTGACCACGGCGCCCACGCCCTCGGGCGTGCCCGTGTAGATCAGATCGCCGGGCTGCAGGTGGTAGAAGCGCGAGAGGTCCTCGAGGATCTCGGGGATGTTCCAGATCAGGCGGTCGACGTCGGACCGCTGCCGGGTCTGGCCATTGACCTGCAACTCAATCGCGCCGCGCTCGATGACCACGCCGGGCCGGGGCACGATCTCGCTGCACACCGAGCCGTGCTCGATGTCCTTGCCGAGGTCCCAGGGGCGTCCCTTGTCGCGTGCCACCAGTTGCAGATCGCGGCGCGTCATGTCCAGCCCGGCGGCGTAGCCGTAAATCAGCGCGTGTGCATCGGCCGCGGGAACCCGAAAGCCGGCGCGGCCGATGGCCACCACCAGCTCCATCTCGAAGTGGTAGTTGCCGGTCTCGCTCGGGTAGGGCACGGTGGCGCCCGACGGCGTGAGGGTGGTGAGCGACTTGGTGAAGTAGAACGGCCGCTCGACCGATTTGTCGACCGGCTTGCCCATCTCGATGGCGTGGGCGTGGTAGTTGCGGCCGACGAAGAACAGGCGGCGCACGGGAAACAGCGCGGTCTCGCCACGGACGGGCAGGGCGGCGACGGGGGGCGGATCGAAGAGGTAGGCGGTCATGGGTGTCAGGGCATCGCGGGTTGTTGGTCAGGGCGCACTTCGTAGACGCCGAGCTTGCGGTGCAGCGGGGATTCGTCGGCGATGAACAGGAACGCGGGCGCGCTGGCCGAAGCGTTGACCAGCGTGGTTGGCGTGTAGCCAGGGATGCAGCAGGTGTCGGCTTCCTGCAGGTCGAAGTCGTGGCCGGCCGCGCTCACGCGCGCCCGGCCTTCGATGGCGTGGTACACGCAGGCCGGCGAGCGCGCGGGCAGCGTGAGCGTCTGGCCCGGGCGCAGCAGGAGCGCGTGAAAGCCCAGCACGTTCTCGGCGTCTTCGCCGGTCTCGGGGTTGGTGTAGGTGAGCTGCACCGGGGTCTGGTCGGTCCGGTCGGCGGCCATCGCCAGCAGCGCGGCCTTGGCCTCGGCCCAGGGGTAGCGCAGCATCGGGTAGCGCTGGCCGCTTCGGCCGAACACCGGCGTGGGCACCAGGCCACCGTGGGCATAGACCCGATCGCCGCGGCCGGGCCTGACCTGCTGGCGACCGCCGTTGAGGTGGTAGCTCACCTCCAGGTAGTACATGAGCGGCAGGTCCAGCACGTCGAGCCAGATGACCGGCTCGGTGCCGTCGTGGCCGTGTTCGTGCCAGCGGCCGGTGGGCGTGAGGATCAGGTCGCCGCGGCTCATGGGGCATTTCTCGCCATCCACCGTGGTCCAGGCGCCCTCGCCTTCGACCACCATGCGCACCGCGTTGGGCGTGTGGCGGTGGCTGGGCGCCCACTCGCCGGGCAGCAGCAGCTGCATGCCCAGGTACAGCGCAGCACTGGCCTGCATCTTCTCCAGCGTGTGGCCCGGGTTGGCCAGCACCAGCACGCGCCGCTCGGCCTTCTCGATCGGCGTGAGCTCGCCGGCTTGCAGCAGCAGCGGCTTGATGTCCGCATAGGCCCAGTGGGTGGGTTTCGTCTGGCGGGTGGGAATCTGCGGCGGCAGCACGCCGCGCAGGCTGGGCCATAGCGGCACCAGGTTGCGCTCGCGCAGCGCGGCGACGTAGTCGGCGGGCAGGTCTTCGAGGCGGCCGAGGTCGTTCATGCGGGTCTCCTTGGGTTCAGGCCGGGGCCAGGCAGCGTTCCACCGTCCAGCCGTACAGCCATTCGACGGCATCGTAGAAGCGCTCCGGGCTGCGCCCGCGCCAGAGGTCGTTGCGCACCAGCCGCTCCACGCCTTTGGCGTGGTACAGGCGCCCCATCTCCCGCGACGAGAGCACGATGCGTGCGGTGCGCGCGATGCGTGAGCGCTGGTACCGGTCGAGCCCGCGCTCGATGTCACCGCCATGCGCACGCAAAGCCTCGCCCAGCGTCACCGCGTCCTCCATCGCCATGCACGCGCCTTGCGCCATGTATTGCGTCGTGGGGTGGGCCGCGTCACCCAGCAGCGTCACCCGGCCGAAGCTCCAGCGCTCCACCGGATCGCGATCGGCCGTGGCCCAGCGCTTCCAGCTTTTGGGCAATTCGATGAGCTGGCGCGCCTGCGGACAGATGCCCTGGAAGTAGCTCTCCACCTCGTCGCGGCTGCCGTCGCGCACGCCCCATTCCTCGGTCTCGCGGCTGTGGAAGGTGACAACCACGTTGTACTGCTCGCCGCCGCGCAGCGGGTAATGGACCAGGTGGCAGTTCGGGCCGGCCCACAGGCTGGCGGCGTTCCACCGCAGGTCCTCGGGGAAATCGGCCTTGTCGACCACCGCGCGGTACACCACGTGGCCCGTCACGCGCGCCGGGTCGCCGACGAAGCGTTGCCGCACCACCGACTTCACCCCATCGGCGCCGATCAGCGCGACGCCGCGGTGCGTGTCGCCACGCTGGTCCGTCACGACCACGCCCGCCGCGTCCTGCTCGATGCGCTCCACCCGCGTGCCGGTCAGGAAGCGCACGCGGTCGCTGGCCCGCGCGCCTTCCAGCAGCGACAGATGGGCGTCGGCGCGGTGGATCACGGCGTAGGGATTGCCGAAGCGCTGGCGGAACGCCTCGCCCGTGGGCAGGCGACCCACGGTCTGCCCGTCGACCGCGTCGGTCATCACCAGTTCGTCGACGTACACCGCCCGCGCGCGTGCCGCGTCACCCACGCCCAGCGCATCAAACGCGGCAAACGCGTTCGGCCCGAGCTGCATGCCCGCGCCGATCTCGCCGATCTCGGCGGCCTGCTCCAGCACCGTCACCGCATGACCCTGGCGCGAAAGCGCCAGCGCCGCCGCCAGACCGCCGATGCCGCCGCCCGCCACGATGAAGGGCCCGGTGGTTGCCGTGTCCATGCCTGTCTCCTCGCCCGCTGCCGTCTCGCGGGTGTGCATATGATAAGTATGCTCATCATATGCCCGGTGCTAGCATCCTGTCCATCCCCCGCCGCCCGCCCATGAGCCGCCGTTCGCCGCCCGACGTCCAGATTGACGACCAGCCCGGTCACCACATTCGCCGCCTGCACCAGATCTCCGTGGGTGTGTTCCTGCAGGAAGTGGGCGAACTGGGCGTCACGCCGGTGCAGTACGCGGCGCTGCAGACCGTTGCCAACCAGCCGGGCATCGACCAGCGCACGCTGGCCCGCCTGATCGCGCTCGACGCCTCCACCACCGGCGGCGTGGTCGACCGGCTCGAACAGCGCGGCGCGCTGGAGCGGCGCACGTCGCCCACCGACCGCCGCGCCCGCACGCTCTGGCTCACCGACGCCGGCCGCGACGCGCTGCACAGCGCGGTGCCCGCCATGCTGCGCGCGCAAGAGCGCATCCTGGCCCCGCTCACGCCGCGGCAGCGTGAGCAGTTCATGAAGCTGCTGCGCACCCTGGTCGACGAAAACAACGACCTCAGCCGTGCGCCGAGCGAACTGCGCGACGCGTGACCCAGCCGTGGCACGCCGTCCGCACCACGGCTTGCGGCAACACTGACTTCGTCAGTACCGTTCCTTGCGGCCGGTGAACATGGCCTTGATCAGCCGGGTGCGTTCCAGCCGGCCCATCACCAGGGCGGCCGCGGCGTGCAGCCCGGCGCACCAGAGCAGCACCTCGGCCAGGCCTTCGTGCAACTCTTCGAGGGCTTCGTCGCCCCAGAAGGCGTCGGTCTCCTGCAGCCACCCGGTCAGGCCCAGTGCCAGGACCAGGGCCATCAGCGCCAGCATCATCACCGCGCCCAGCGGGTTGTGGCCATCGTGGTGCGGGCTTTCGCCCCGCACCAGCGCCCCCACGTGGGCCCGCAGGCGCGCCGGCGTGGGGAACCAGTCGGCGAAGCGCGCATGGCGGCTGCCCACGACGCCCCACAGCAGGCGCAGGCCGACCAGCGCGCTGGCCGCGTACCCGGCCCAGCGGTGGGGGTCCTCGCCTTCTTCGAGCACAAAGCCGTTGAGCAGCACGCAGGCCACCAGCGACCAGTGAAAGACCCGCACGAACGGGTCCCACACGCGCACCGGCGCCGCGTGGTCGGTGGCGGAGCTCATTCGGACTTCAGCACGGCGCCGGTGGCCGGGTCGAAATAGATCTCGACTTTCTTGCCGGTCTTGTCGGTGCCGTAGATCTCGTAGCAGTTGCCCTTGGTCACCTTGAAGGTGCGGATCTGGTAGCCCTGGTTTTTGAGATCCTGCTGGAAGGCGTCCTGGGGTTTCCATTGGTCTTTCGGCGCGGTGCAGGTGGGGCCGGCGAAGGCGCCGGTGGTGGCGCAGCCGAGGGCGATCAGCAGGGTGGAGACAGCGAGGGCTTTCATGGGGTTTCCTTGTCGTGGGTGGCCCACCGGGTGGTGGGTGCCCCGATTGCAAAGGCCCGACTTGAAACGAGCCTTAAAGCCGCCCCGGGATAATGTGACCATGGGAAACAAGCACCGCGTGGTCGTCGGCCTCAGCGGCGGGGTCGACTCCGCCGTGAGCGCGCACCTGCTCAAGCAGCAGGGGCACGAGGTCGTGGCGATCTTCATGAAAAACTGGGAGGACGACGACGACTCGGCCTATTGCTCCAGTCGCCAGGACTGGCTTGACGCCGCCAGCGTGGCCGACGTGCTGGGCATCGACATCGAGCACGTGAACTTCGCCGCCGAATACAAGGACCGCGTGTTCGCCGAGTTTCTGCGCGAGTACCAGGCGGGCCGCACGCCCAACCCCGACGTGCTGTGCAACGCCGAGATCAAGTTCAAGGCCTTCCTGGATCACGCCATGCGCCTGGGGGCCGAGAAGATCGCCACCGGCCACTACGCGCGTGTGCGCGAGCGCGGCGGGCGCGTCGAGTTGCTCAAGGGGTTGGACCCGCTGAAGGACCAGAGCTATTTCCTGCACCGGCTGAACCAGGCGCAGCTGGCCACGACGATGTTTCCGGTGGGCGAGCTGCCGAAAACCGAGGTGCGCCGCATCGCCGCCGAGATCGGTCTGCCGAATGCGAAGAAGAAGGACAGCACCGGCATCTGCTTCATCGGCGAGCGTCCGTTCCGCGAGTTTCTCAACCGCTACATCGCCAAGGAGCCCGGGCCGATCAAGGACGAGCGCGGTCGCGTGGTCGGCCAGCACCAGGGGTTGAGCTTCTACACGCTGGGTCAGCGGCAGGGGCTGGGCATTGGCGGGGTGAAGGCCCGGGGCGCGGCGCGCGGCGGCGGTGAGCACGCGCCGTGGTTTGTGGCGCGCAAGGATGTGGCGGCCAACACGCTGTGGGTGGTTCAGGGCCATGACCACCCGTGGCTGCTGTCGCCGCGGCTGCGCGCGCAGGACGTGAGCTGGGTCGCGGGCGAGCCGCCGCGCGCGGGCGACCTGGGCGCCAAGACGCGCTACCGCCAGAGCGACGCGCCGTGCGTGTTCACGCCTGCGGTGGCGGCCGACGGCAGTCCGGGCTTCTCGCTGGCGTTTCGCGCGCCGCAATGGGCGGTGACGCCGGGTCAGAGCGCGGTGCTGTACGACGGCGAGGTGTGTCTGGGCGGTGGCGTGATCACCACCGATGCCGCCACGGCCGGCTGAGCCCGGCGCAGGCGGCGCAGGCGGCCTGCGCCGGGTTCCTCAGCGGCGGTTGAGCCGCGCGTGGATGCGCCGTGTGGTGCGCCAGACGGCCCACAACACCAGCGGCACCATCGCGCCGGCCGCGAGTTCCGGCTGGATCGGCAAGCCCAGCGACTTCGCGCCCTTGGCGGCGTAGAGCAGCAGGCTGATCACGTAGTACGAGATCGCCGCGATCGACAGACCTTCCACGGTGGTTTGCAGTTGCAGCTGCAGTTCCTGTCCGCGGGTGAGCTGCGCGAGCAGTTGCTGGTTCTGGGCCTCGGTGACGATGTCCACGCGCGTGCGCAGCAGCGCGCTGGCGCGCGACACGCGCTCGGCCAGCGAGGCCAGCCGCCGTTCGGTGGCCGCCACGGTGGCGATCGCCGGCGAGAGCCGTCGCTGCATGAATTCGCCGATGGTCTGCGTGCCGGGAATCGGCTTTTCGCGCAGCTCGTGAATGCGTTGCGTGACCAGCGCGTCGTAGGCGCGCGTGGCGGCAAAGCGGTAGCTGTGTTCCGCGGTGGCGCGCTCGATGCCGGCGGCCAGGGCGACCAGCTGGTCGAGCAGGGCCTGTTCGCTGCTGCCCTTGTTCTCCAGGTCGGCGGTGATGGCCGCGAGCTGCGCCTCGGCCTGCGCCAGCAGTGGGCCCAGGGCCTTGGTCACCGGCAGGCCGCGCAGCGCCATCAGGCGGTAGGTTTCCAGCTCCAGGAGCCGCTGCGAAATGCGCCCGGCGCGGGTCTCGGTGGTGCCCGGCGGCGCCAGCACCAACATGCGTTCAAAACCGTCCGGCCGCAGGCGGAAGTCGGTCACGGCCCACGAGTGCCCACCGCCGAGCTGGGAGGCCACGACCATGCGGTCGCCGAACCAGCGCTGGGCCGGCTCCATGAGCGCGGCCTGCGCGGCGGGCGTGGCGTCGGGCAGCTCGGCGTGGATCATGGCCATGCGGATGGCCGCCACCGTGCGCCCGGGGATGCGGCGCAGCCAGTCGGCCGACACGATGAGCCGCTCGAGCGCGGCCGGGTCGGCCCGGTCCAGCCGGGTGTCCTCGGGCAGCGAGGCCACGATCGAGTAGCGGGTGAATTCGGTGTGGCGCTCCCACTTCAGCGTGTGGTCATCCAGCGACAGGCGCAGGAAGTTGCCCGAGAGGTCGCCGAGCGCCAGGCCGTCCTGCCCCGGGAGTTCGCGCAGGTGCGCCCACTCCTGCTCGCGGCTCACCCCCTCGTTGAGGACCGCCACGTACACCACCAGCGCCGGCAGGCGGATGCGCGCCGGCGGGCGGGCGTGGACCTCGTTGTGCAGGGTTTCGCGCAACGCGTCGTCGGGCGGCAGGGCGGCGGAGGCCAGCGGGGCGAGGTCGGTCATGGCGGCGGCGCCGGCCATCAGGGCCGCAGCACCGAGGGATCGGTATACACCAGATCGAGCGGAAACCGTCGCCCGGCGAGGTGGTCCTCCAGGCAGCGCAGCACCAGCGGGCTGCGGTGGCGGGCCGCGCTGTCACGGATCTCCTGGGGCGTCATCCACAGCGTGCGCACGATGCCGTGGTCCAGCGCCCGGCCGGGTTCGGCTTCGCCGAGCGCGCCGCAGAAGGCCAGGCGCAGGTAGGTGATGTCCTCATCGCCGCGCTGGAAGCGGGAGAGGTACACGCCCACCAGCGCGGTGGGGGTGAACCGGTGGGCGGTTTCCTCCAGCGCCTCGCGCGCCACGCCATCGGCCGGGCTTTCCCCGGGGTCGAGGTGGCCGGCGGGGTTGTTCAGGCGCAGGCCTTCGGGGGTGTGTTCTTCGACCAGCAGATAGCGGCCGTCGCGCTCGATGACGGCCGCCACCGTCACGCTGGGTTTCCATCGGGTGTCCATCGGCCCATTATGGGGTGGGCAAACCCGGGGCTGCGCCCCGCGCGACGCGGGACGGCTGCGCCTTTGGGGTATTCTTCCCCGCCATTGCCAACCCCCGCGAGCGAGGAGACCTTCATGTTGATCGGCGTACCCACCGAGACCACGGCGGGTGAGACCCGGGTGGCCGTCACGCCCGAGACGGCGAAGAAACTGGTGGCCCAAGGGCACACGGTGCGCGTGCAGTCGGGCGCCGGCCTGCGCGCCAGCGCCACCGACGAGGCCTACCGCGCCGCCGGTGCGGACATCACCGACGCCGCTGGCGCCTTCGGCGCCGACCTGGTGTTGAAGGTTCGCAGCCCCGCCGCGGACGAACTGCCCCACTTCAAGGCCGGCGCCACGCTGGTCGGCATGCTCAACCCGTTCGACGCCGACGGCCTGGCCCGGCTCGCCGCCGCCGGCCTCACCAGCTTCGCGCTGGAGGCGGCGCCGCGCACCACCCGCGCGCAGAGCATGGACGTGTTGTCCTCCCAGGCCAACATCGCCGGCTACAAGGCGGTGATGCTGGCCGCCAACGCCTACCCCAAGTTTTTCCCCATGCTCATGACCGCCGCCGGCACGGTGAAGGCCGCGCGGGTGGTGATCCTGGGCGTGGGCGTGGCGGGCCTGCAGGCGATCGCCACCGCCAAGCGGCTGGGCGCGGTCATCGAGGCCAGCGACGTGCGGCCGAGCGTGAAAGAGCAGGTCGAGTCGCTGGGCGGCAAGTTCATTGATGTGCCGTACGAGACCGCGGAAGAGAAAGAGGCGGCCGAGGGCGTGGGCGGTTACGCCCGGCCCATGCCGCCGAGCTGGCTAACGCGCCAGCAGGCCGAAGTGGCCAAGCGGGTCGCGCAGGCCGATGTGGTGATTTCCACCGCGCTGATTCCCGGCCGCGCCGCGCCCACGCTGATCACCGAAGACATGGTCAAGAGCATGAAGCCGGGCTCGGTGATCGTGGACATCGCCGCCGGCAAGGGCCCGGGTGGCGTGGGCGGCAACTGCCCGCTGACCGAAGCCGACCGGACCGTGGTGAAGCATGGCGTCACGCTGATCGGCGAGACCAACCTGCCGGCGCTGGTGGCCGCCGATGCCTCCGCGCTCTACGCCCGCAACGTGCTGGATTTCCTCAA
>Ga0209278_1000304_pt1 | contig 44935 bp, 37 predicted proteins | sample JI81BgreenDNA_FD_187504 | JGI IMG/M metagenome (GOLD analysis project Ga0209278, IMG submission 187504) | Wastewater effluent complex algal communities from Wisconsin, to seasonally profile nutrient transformation and Carbon sequestration -... | ecosystem: Engineered > WWTP > Effluent > Algae...
AATCGCCGCACGTCACGTAGGGTGTGAATCAGTCCTGAAATTACAATTTTGAAAGCCATTCACAACAATATTCGCTGAATTGTTCCAAGCAGGGCAGGTGTGAATCAGTCCTGAAATTACAATTTTGAAAGCCATTCACAACAGGTCTTTGGCGCGTATGCGATACACGCCAGGTGTGAATCAGTCCTGAAATTACAATTTTGAAAGCCATTCACAACAAAAGAACTGTTGCATAAAGTTGAATTGAAGGTGTGAATCAGTCCTGAAATTACAATTTTGAAAGCCATTCACAACTATCGAAGTGTTCGGCTGGCCAGTTGAGGGGTGTGAATCAGTCCTGAAATTACAATTTTGAAAGCCATTCACAACGGGATGCGATGCTGCTGTAAACACCAGCTCGGTGTGAATCAGTCCTGAAATTACAATTTTGAAAGCCATTCACAACGTGTCAACCGGTCGGCACCTTCGGCGGCGAGGTGTGAATCAGTCCTGAAATTACAATTTTGAAAGCCATTCACAACCGCCGCCTCGAGCGTATCGAAGGAGAGCCTGGTGTGAATCAGTCCTGAAATTACAATTTTGAAAGCCATTCACAACAAAATCTAAAGGCCCTTCAACATTCCTTCAGGTGTGAATCAGTCCTGAAATTACAATTTTGAAAGCCATTCACAACTTAAGGTTTAATGAAGTCAATGAGCCGGTTGGTGTGAATCAGTCCTGAAATTACAATTTTGAAAGCCATTCACAACGCGAGCAAACGGCCCAAGCGATATAGAGCGGGTGTGAATCAGTCCTGAAATTACAATTTTGAAAGCCATTCACAACTACGATGTCTCCGTTTGTTCCATTTCTCGGGTGTGAATCAGTCCTGAAATTACAATTTTGAAAGCCATTCACAACATGGCTACGGAGTAGCTCGGTATTTCTTCGGTGTGAATCAGTCCTGAAATTACAATTTTGAAAGCCATTCACAACCCCATTACACCTTTTACCATATCGGGCTGAGGTGTGAATCAGTCCTGAAATTACAATTTTGAAAGCCATTCACAACGTGAAGTCAAGCATATGCTCTAAAGCTTCGGTGTGAATCAGTCCTGAAATTACAATTTTGAAAGCCATTCACAACAAGGTAGGCAACGTCATTCCCTCCATTTGAGGTGTGAATCAGTCCTGAAATTACAATTTTGAAAGCCATTCACAACCTAAGTTAACCAGGTCACCTTCAAGCGTGGGTGTGAATCAGTCCTGAAATTACAATTTTGAAAGCCATTCACAACAGAAGTTTTGAGCGTCTAAGCTTGTTTGCGGGTGTGAATCAGTCCTGAAATTACAATTTTGAAAGCCATTCACAACCAACGGACAAAATGCCGTAGCTGTGGGCCTGGTGTGAATCAGTCCTGAAATTACAATTTTGAAAGCCATTCACAACGGTATGTATCTGAAAACTGATAAGCTCTGCGGTGTGAATCAGTCCTGAAATTACAATTTTGAAAGCCATTCACAACAGCTGGTCCGCAAGCAGCTGGGAATCGATAGGTGTGAATCAGTCCTGAAATTACAATTTTGAAAGCCATTCACAACTGGTATAGACCAGTTTGTCTATCATATTGGGGTGTGAATCAGTCCTGAAATTACAATTTTGAAAGCCATTCACAACACCGTAGGCAACGTCATTCCCTCCATTTGGGTGTGAATCAGTCCTGAAATTACAATTTTGAAAGCCATTCACAACCTCGCGATGTTTGATGAGCGATGAGCTAACGGTGTGAATCAGTCCTGAAATTACAATTTTGAAAGCCATTCACAACTTGGAAGCCTGGTCGGTTCACGGTGCTTGCGGTGTGAATCAGTCCTGAAATTACAATTTTGAAAGCCATTCACAACTGTACGTTCCGCTTGTGGTGTCTAAGGTAGGGTGTGAATCAGTCCTGAAATTACAATTTTGAAAGCCATTCACAACCAGCCCCACCGCGCTGTTGGCGCCGGTCAGGTGTGAATCAGTCCTGAAATTACAATTTTGAAAGCCATTCACAACAAATTAGCACTTCACCCGCCATTTTGCAAAGGTGTGAATCAGTCCTGAAATTACAATTTTGAAAGCCATTCACAACCCTCGATTACTACAGCTACTCCAATATTTCGGTGTGAATCAGTCCTGAAATTACAATTTTGAAAGCCATTCACAACTGCTGCCGCCTTAAAATGAATAGTAGCATGGTGTGAATCAGTCCTGAAATTACAATTTTGAAAGCCATTCACAACAGAGTGGACTGCATAAAAATTATGGTTTGAGGTGTGAATCAGTCCTGAAATTACAATTTTGAAAGCCATTCACAACATAGTATAAACTGCTTCAATAATTCAGGACGGTGTGAATCAGTCCTGAAATTACAATTTTGAAAGCCATTCACAACTAGGGTTGTGTGGGCATTTGATTTCAATAGGTGTGAATCAGTCCTGAAATTACAATTTTGAAAGCCATTCACAACCCTCAATTGAGGAGAATCGGCAAAGGTGAAGGTGTGAATCAGTCCTGAAATTACAATTTTGAAAGCCATTCACAACTATGGATATGCTAACGAAGTTTTTTAAAAGGTGTGAATCAGTCCTGAAATTACAATTTTGAAAGCCATTCACAACAGAGTGGACTGCATAAAAATTATGGTTTGGGTGTGAATCAGTCCTGAAATTACAATTTTGAAAGCCATTCACAACTAGGGTTGTGTGGGCATTTGATTTCAATAGGTGTGAATCAGTCCTGAAATTACAATTTTGAAAGCCATTCACAACAACCCTCGATACTTGAAGCGGCAATAGCTAGGTGTGAATCAGTCCTGAAATTACAATTTTGAAAGCCATTCACAACGCTGGTGATTGACCGTGATACGCCCTGAAGGTGTGAATCAGTCCTGAAATTACAATTTTGAAAGCCATTCACAACATTTGGCTACAATTCATCGACATGGAGAATGGTGTGAATCAGTCCTGAAATTACAATTTTGAAAGCCATTCACAACAAATATGTTTCGCTCGGAACGACCAAAACAGGTGTGAATCAGTCCTGAAATTACAATTTTGAAAGCCATTCACAACAGCCAAAGAAAACGAGCGCAAATTGGAGGTGTGAATCAGTCCTGAAATTACAATTTTGAAAGCCATTCACAACAAACAGGAAGCGCGAAAACAAACACAGGCGGTGTGAATCAGTCCTGAAATTACAATTTTGAAAGCCATTCACAACATTGCTTTGCGGCTCAATTCAGTTGACGAAGGTGTGAATCAGTCCTGAAATTACAATTTTGAAAGCCATTCACAACATTGATTCCTGTATTTAGCGTGAAAGCGGGGTGTGAATCAGTCCTGAAATTACAATTTTGAAAGCCATTCACAACTGGTTTCGCATCAATTCTATGATTCCTAAGGTGTGAATCAGTCCTGAAATTACAATTTTGAAAGCCATTCACAACGCGATAGGACGCTACTAGATGAGGAGCGTAGGTGTGAATCAGTCCTGAAATTACAATTTTGAAAGCCATTCACAACCGGTGATCCATACACTTCTGCCCAACGCATGGTGTGAATCAGTCCTGAAATTACAATTTTGAAAGCCATTCACAACGGGAACGGTGGCCGCTCAGCCAATTTTGCTGGTGTGAATCAGTCCTGAAATTACAATTTTGAAAGCCATTCACAACCGACGAAAGCGACCCAACAACTACGCCGGGTGTGAATCAGTCCTGAAATTACAATTTTGAAAGCCATTCACAACAAATACTACCGCGTTTTGGTTTTACCGACAGGTGTGAATCAGTCCTGAAATTACAATTTTATTCGTTGAAGTCGATTTTCAGCGGTACTCATGAATCTCCTTGCAGTCGATTTGAAAGCCATTCACAACTAATACGGTATAACGTTTTCAACAACGTATGGTGTGAATCAGTCCTGAAATTACAATTTTGAAAGCCATTCACAACAGAACAACTTCAATTGCGTTTGGTACTGCAGGTGTGAATCAGTCCTGAAATTACAATTTTATTCGTTGAAGTCGATTTTCAGCGGTACTCATGAATCTCCTTGCAGTCGATTTGAAAGCCATTCACAACAGAACTGCCCAGCGGCCAACAGGTGCCTGTGGTGTGAATCAGTCCTGAAATTACAATTTTATTCGTTGAAGTCGATTTTCAGCGGTACTCATGAATCTCCTTGCAGTCGATTTGAAAGCCATTCACAACTGGTAGCCGGTGCTGTCACCAGGCACTTCAGGTGTGAATCAGTCCTGAAATTACAATTTTATTCGTTGAAGTCGATTTTCAGCGGTACTCATGAATCTCCTTGCAGTCGATTTGAAAGCCATTCACAACGAGCCTTCAGACGTAGCGCAGGCAACGTTAGGTGTGAATCAGTCCTGAAATTACAATTTTGAAAGCCATTCACAACTATTAGAGAAAACGAAGACGCAGCCAACAGGGTGTGAATCAGTCCTGAAATTACAATTTTGAAAGCCATTCACAACAGCTATGGCAATTTGCATCAATGTTTTTCCGGTGTGAATCAGTCCTGAAATTACAATTTTATTCGTTGAAGTCGATTTTCAGCGGTACTCATGAATCTCCTTGCAGTCGATTTGAAAGCCATTCACAACAAATTCCGCCACTTCTTATACACGCAAAACGGTGTGAATCAGTCCTGAAATTACAATTTTGAAAGCCATTCACAACTCAGGACAAAGCAGCCGGAAAAGCGACCACGGTGTGAATCAGTCCTGAAATTACAATTTTGAAAGCCATTCACAACACTCCCCGACAGCAGCGAAATAAAACAGCGGTGTGAATCAGTCCTGAAATTACAATTTTGAAAGCCATTCACAACTACAAGGATGATATTTATAGAACTCGATGAGGTGTGAATCAGTCCTGAAATTACAATTTTGAAAGCCATTCACAACGGTCGCCTTTAATGCGGAAGCGCACATATTGGTGTGAATCAGTCCTGAAATCACAATTCTCTTCGTGGAAGTCGATTTCCTGCGGTACGCATGAATCTCCTTGCAGTCGATTTGAAAAACTACTACCCACTCCTAGCTACTTCCTCCCGTCACAACGTCACCGACAAACTGCCCATCACGCTAAAGTGACGCAAGTTCAAGCCGTCAAGGCCGTTTACCTGCTGGGTGCCCGAACGCCATTTGGAGTCGGTTACGGAGCCCGGAAATTCAAAGACGAAAAAGGGATGTAAACCCATTTCCATCGTCTTACCAAACCAACTAAACTCCCTGGAAATTCTGGCCCCCAAGGCCATTGCACCCAGCATACGCGAAAGGCCGATGTGTTTAGATGTTTGGCTATTGGTGAAAATGGCCTGCAATGAGGTGGTGTCGATCGGAACATCCGTTATGTTCAAATTAGCCCACAACAGATGCATACCCAAGATGGGATCAATGGTAATTTTTCCGAGGGTTTGCCGAAAGGTGCTGAATTCTAAACCGATGGTCTGGAAACCAAATGTGAGCTTTTTGAGGCCAAGGCTTCCTTCGGCATTGTTGGAATTGGCCGACAATCTATACACCACATCCACCGCGTAGTTCGAGCTATGCCGCACATTTAAGCGCAAGCCAAATGAAGTGAAGGAATTGGAAAGTGGTAAACTACCTAGGGTATTGAGTTCCCTATTCATGGCATCTACCGACATCATCGACACACCCACCTCGGCGCTTATCTTTTGTGCTGAAACGTAAGTAGCAAAGAAAAAAATGCAAACAGCAGCGGCGGCAAATCTTTTCATTGAAACAGCTTTATGCAAGAGCAGTACTTACAACTTAACAGCCAAGCTGGCCGTTTATTGCTTCGTATGTTATTTCTTTAGCCCCCCTACTTCCGCACCACACGTGTAAAGTACCTTTTGCCGGTGGTGGCTTGCGTGATGTGCGCGAAATAGAAGCCGGGCGGCACATCCAAAACCAGTGGGCCTTGGGTACTGGACTGATGATATACTTGCTGCCCCATAGCATTGAACAGCTGCAAGCTGTAGCTACCTTCCATTCCCTCGATGTGCAATACATTTTCGAATGGGTTAGGATACACCCGCAAGGGCTGGTCGGCCGAGAGCCCATGCTCGCTCAGCACTTGTGAACAATTTCGGGCCACCGAATCGGTTGCATAATAGTTTGTACAGCTATTACAGAAGATACTCTTGAAAAAACAGCTGGCACGCGCTGCCCTGAACTCGGCACTGCTATTGCGGAAAATGCCGTGCCCGCCGGCGGTATCCACGGTAAGCTCGCTGCAAACCGCCGCGGTCGACAAACGCTGGTGCAAACGGCGCGAGCCCAACAGGCGGTAGTGCAAAAAGGAACTATCGGTGTCGATATACACCACGCTGTCGAGCCCGCCGTGAAAGGCCACGGTAGGGAGCAGTTCCTGGGCATCGAGCTCCGATTCGGTCACAGCACCCCAATTGTTGAATACCCCTTTGAACGTATAACTATTGGTTAAACTGTTGCCTGAGCTATACAAATTCCCTAATGTTTGACTCACCGAGCTGCTGTTGTAGCGTAACGCAACACTGTCGAGTTCATCAGGATCGGCATACACCATGCCCATGGCCAAGATCGAACCTGCACTTTGTCCGCCCACAAACAACCAACTGGTATCAATTCGGATGGCATTGGCATTATTCACGATATACCGCATCGCAGCATGACCATCTTGAATGGCTCGATAGCGTGCTTTGTATTGGCCGTATTCGGTATTTTCATAGCCGAGTCGGTAATTTACACTGGCGGCTACATAGCCTCTACGCGCCAGATGTATGCACAAGTCTCTGATATCGCCAGCTTGTTTATCGCCCGACACAAAACCACCGCCATGAAAAAGCATCACAAAAGGACGCTTTGGGGAAGTATCGAGGGTTAGGTTGGGGTAATACACATCCATGCGCAATGCGTAGGCATTGCCGAGATAATCGGTGGCTGTTCCGTATTGAATATTGGCTCCCACGGTAATGGCCGTTGTATCGAAAAAAGGAAGCTCGGTATAACGTGCATTGCTGGTACAATACTGTCCTTTGGTTCCAGCCAAGTTGGCCAGTAAAAACAAAAGCAATAAGCCTACAGGCTTGATCCCAATTCGTGCGTGATACGCGTGCATACCCATAAGGCTCCCATCGTTTATTTGTAAAGTTGTGAAATATGTCTGAAACTATCGATCAATCAATTATGAATCCCCGACAGTACCAAAAACAAAGTACGGAATGAGTTTTCGCAGGTTAGATAAAGAGGACCTATGGATACAAACTTGACTGTCCATCTTGAGCTAGAATTTTAAGTATTCTAATCCGGATATAGCGCTGTAGAAAAATGGGGTACACATTCACGTATAGGTTTAAGATGGGCAAAAAAATCCAGTCGAAAAGTGTCCATTTTTTATCTATCAGCAGTACCAATAACATAAAAAGTAAGCAACCAAGTACATGTCGATATTCGTATTTTCGGGTTTGTTTTTCGTAGGTAATTAACTCAGTTTTTCTATCGGTTCTAGATATTTTAATTTGGCCGATTCCCTTTCGTTTGCGAACCAAATCACCGGTAGTTGGCAGGTATTTCTTGTACATGCGAATGCCCAACCATTCGTAAATCGGTCGGCCTTTATTTTGCTCCCATGAGCGAGGCTTAAAATAACTCTCTACAAAACGATCGAAATTCAAGACAAACGACTAAACGGTTCAAGCTCAATTTGCAATTTTTCAGCAAGTATACCATTTATCTTTTTTACGGGTCATAGAAACGAAAATCGGTATGATTCCAAAATCCTGAGAGAGCTCGATTTTGGCTTTTCCCCAAACCCGCTACACAACTAAACGTTATTTAGGTTTTTCAAATAGGGCATCGAAACGGTAGCCTGCATACGGTAAATCGGCTGGAACTTCTAAAATCGTGAGCTCCAATCCCAATGCATTGGCAATACGTTTAAATTCATTAGGATGCCAAAACTTACCCATCGTTTCCCGTCCAATACTTTTGTGGTATAAATAGCGCATTATTTTAGCAGGAGTATTGTAATACGTCCACCATTTACGGGCATCGGGCGTATCGCCAATGAATATTTTGCCGCCGGGCAGTAAAAGTGCGTTTATTTCTCGTAACACCTGTAAACCTTCTTCAAAACGTTCGAAATATTGAAACGAAAAATAGAGCACTACCTTCGAAAACGTTGATTCAGCTCGCGTAAATGCAGTGTATTTGCTCGCACGAAATGCAGATTGGGTAACACATGCGTTTGTTGCGCTATGGCCAGCAGCTTACTGGATTGGTCTACCCCGACTACCCTCCTGCATTTTTCGGCCAACAATGCACTAAGCTCGCCATTCCCGCAACACAAATCGAGCAAATCCTCATCATGCTGCAGTTGCAAGCTATCGGCTATGTGTTGAGCAATACGACGGTGAAGTGCTTGCTCATCGCCAGCGCGCAATCGTCCTACCTGTTCCGAGCGGCTCGCGGTCAGCGCTTGTGCATCCCAATAAACTTCCCAATTCATTGTATGGTTAAAAATACAATTTGTTCTTTGAAGCACTACTGAGCTATCTTCAGTCTTCACACCAATTCTAGCTGAATTAAAAATGGCATAACATCCTTTGATTTACAGTGCTATCGGGTACACTCTTTAGTAACATTATTTTCTACCCAAATAAAATAATCTAGGATACGTTATTGCGAATGGCTTTTTCTACAAATTACAACGCATATAAAGGCAATGAATTTTGGATTTTTATGCCCTGCGATTTTGCTACTAAATGCGGTATATACGATCGACTTTTGGGTGAATTCGAATCCGAGTACCGAGCTGAAAACTCACCGCAGGGTGCAACAAAATTGGTCCATCGATATAACTGAAACGCGTGAAATTGAAACTGTAGCTTGCCGATGCGTATATTTCTAAATACCGGGTGAACGACCATTCTAATGACACAAAAGGGGCAATTCCCAATACAAATCCCCTTTCTCTTGCCAAGCTCAACTCTCTCGTAAAAAGCTCATAATCACTGTAATAACGGGTAGAGTCTGTAGGGTCGATTGCTACGCGTAGCAGATACCGGTCTTCAATGGCCCTCATACGGCCAACAGGTACGGACAATTGGGCAGAAATTCCGCCATAAGGCCGAATCCGCTTTCCGAACCCTAAATAGTGGGCATATGCCATCGATATACTAATGACTGTTTGCTTTTCTCGAAGCCTGAGGTCATAATCGGGTACTACAGTATCGCGCGTTAAAGGGAAATTTTTTCCAACAAATCGAGTACGACTTTCGTATAAGGGCAAAAATGAAGTGGAAAAAAGAAAACGTGCATTGTCGATAAACCCATCGGGGCTCAGTCGTCGTTCAACCAACTTAAAGCCAATGTGCAACATTGGGTTTTGCACCTTGTGAAGAACAGCTACGGTGTCGTAATTCGCCAAATTGATAGCATTAAACACACCTTGGCCTTTCAATGCCACTATTTTTTCATCACGTTGAATATTGCCCCAGCTAAACTCAACTGGTTTAAAGTGTGATGGCAAGGTATAAGAAATAGATACCGACTCTGCTTCCCAGTCTTGGGCAGCCAATGCTGAGGTAGTAAAAAAGAAAACCAGAAATATGTACAGCGAATTTATCCCGTTTGCTTGTGAGAAAACTAATCCAAAGGTTAAATAAATAAATCGTGCATGCTCAAAATAAAACGACAACAGCATTTACTTTTCTTTCTGGTCAAATCGAAATATACAGAAGTTCTACCACGCCGCAGCACTTCCCGAAATCTCTCTGCCTGCCGTTTGCAACTCATACAAACCTTGAATGGTAAATACCAAACCAAGGGTATTACCTACCAGTAAAATAGGTATCGCTACAGGAGAAGCGGCTACAGCGGGTAGTATCACAAACAAGGTAGAACCAAACGCAATTACATTTCCTGTGATCATTAGCGATGCAGCCTTCCGAATTCTTTTGCCACCGCTCTGCAAAAGTTCAGCAGCTAACGTGTTTTGGGCAGTTGTATCTAATTGTGATAACATAGTGCTATCGCTAGTATTCAACAGTGCGCGTATGGCGGAACTTCTGCTCGCTAGTGCTTCCCTTTTACTACTGTCTTTTATCGAGATACTTTGAAGAGCGTTCATTTCTAAGGTAATGAGTCGACCGTTGTTCGATGTTCTAAAAACGATGCTGTAATCCTTTACATCTTCTATCAAACAATTAATTCGGATGTTCTTTTTGGTGATTAGAAAATCCTGTGCCTGCGCCATTTCGGCAGCTAACATTACGATAAAAAGGAATAAAAGTGTCCGCATAAACAAATATAACACTGCATTATTAGGCAATGCCCCAGAATACGCTATTTTTTTTAATACATGAACTGTAACAGCTGTCATGCCGCATAGTGCCTTTTGCCGTGCAATGCACAATAAATATCGAGAATTACAAACGGCAAAGGCCCCTTGCGTCAATCTCCGCTTTTTGTTAGCTTAAGCCCTTAAAACCAAACGATGAAACCTCTATTCCTACTCTTTGGCCTTTTGCTGGCTTTGGGCGCAGCGGCACAAACACCACAAAACGGACTCGATTTCGATAATGTCGACGATTTTGTAAGCGTGCCTGCAGCTTCGGCGGCCATCGCCAACCAGCCGGCGTTTAGCATGGCAGGATGGGTATACTTGGCCAACCCCAGTCCGGGCTTCCCCAACTTTGATGGGGTGATGGGCTTTCGCAACGACCTCAACGCCGATTTTTACATCCTTCACCTGAATGCCACCACCTTTGAGTGCCGTCTGCGCACCCCTACCAGTGGCGTTATTACCATGACTTCGGCCACCGCGCAAGTCAACCAATGGCAACATGTGGCCTTGGTGTATACCGGTAGTCAGCTACAGTTTTACCACAACGGCACCTTGGCCACTACCCTCGCTGCTAGCGGCACCATCACCAATACTGCGGTAGACTTCAATATCGGCCGTTTGCCCTTTCAAACTACCCCTTTCCTCCTGCAAGGCCAAATGGACGATGTTGGGCTATGGAGCCGAGCACTCACTGCTGCAGAAGTGAACTGCCTGTGGAAACAAAAAATCAATCCCACCATGAGCGGCTTGGTAGCCTACTGGCCCATGAACCAAGGCACACCTGGAGGCAACAACGGCGCCCAGTTTTTTCTCGACGATGTTATTGGTACACTCGACGGCACATTGAATGGCTTTGCGCTCACGGGCAGCAGCTCCAACTTTGTGGCGGGCATCAACCGTATGGGCAGCCGTATAGATACCATCTGCCCAGGCGATAGCTTGGTGATCAACGGACAAGCCTATAAAAATCCCGGTATTTATCAAATCATCCTGCCCGGTGGCGAAGGATGCGATTCAAGCATGGAACTAAGTCTGGCCTGGCGCCTCTTGAATACAGGCATTAGCTTAAGCGGTTTTACGCTCAGAGCAGCCGATAGCACGGCTACGCAATACCGCTGGATCAACTGCGCCACCAACACCCTTGTCAGCGGTGCCACGAGCCGAAGTTTTACCGCCACCGCCAATGGCAGCTATGCCGTGATCATCACCACCCCCAACGGCTGTACCGATACCTCTGTATGCCTCACCGTGAGCGGGGTGAGTGTTGAAGAGAACGATTGGGCTGCTGGCATACGTATTTATCCTAATCCCGGAAATACGCTGTTCATCGATTTACCGGAAAACAGCGCAAGAGCACAAATTCATGTGACCGATTTGTCAGGAAGAATGTATTTGAATGAAACGCTGTCTGTCGGCAACAACGAATTAAATACTTCCGCACTAGCGCGTGGCATTTACCTCTTGAGCATTGAAAGCAATGGCAAAAAAATGCAACGACGTTGGATTAAACAATAAAAAAAACGTCCTAAAAAAAGCCTGTACAACCTAAGATGTACAGGCTTTTTTTTGGGGCAACGGGTGTATTAGAGTATAAACAATACGCCCAAAGCGAGGGTTTCGCTCCACTGCACACCCTTGTCTTGATTTTTATCGTACAACATCACCGCTGTGAAGTTGGTATTGATGTATTTCGTGATTTTAGCTGATAAAATTAAATCCACACGATGGTTGGTGTTGCTAAAATCGGTGTATTGACCGAACGAAATATAACGCAGTTTTAAATTCAAATTTTCAGCAAGGTTTTTATCCAAGTCGGCCAATATTTGAAAACCCAAATCGTTGCGCAAATTTTTCCCAACGGGTACACCATAATTTTCAGGCACAGCCAAAAACAAACTGTCGGCATTTACGAAGGTTTGTCGCATGGCCAAAGCACCCACACGTACCCAAAAATAAGGAACGGGTTGGTAGCGCACCCCCAACGATTGGGTCAGATAAGCCGGCGCCATAAAGCGCGACACCTCGGTGGCGATTTCATTGCCATTGGCGTCTTTATCGTATTTAAAACCAGGGGCAAACTGCGACAAGAAGTTCACGGCACCAAAGGCATCTAATTTATCGGTGAATTTGTAACCCGCCTTGGAGTCCACAAAGATGAGGTCGTTTAATTTACGTTGACTTTGCCCTTTATTTTGCAAAATACCGTATTGCAATTGCAGGTCGTTGGTCCAGCTAAATTTGGCCTTGGTGTAGTTTAAGTTCCCTTTAATTAATGTTCCCAAAGCAAACGAGCTCACCCCACCGGCTTTCCAATTGGGCGAAAAAAACGACTGGTTGAAGTTCAGCCCCACTTCGAGCTTACGCTTCCAAGGGTTCACAGCAGTGCTGTCTTGTGCTGCTACCACTGTGGGAAAAAGCACAACTAAAAACAAGAATAAATTTTTCATGGTTGATTTATTTAAATGCCCATTGCAAAAAATCGGGAAATACTTCCGCCCAAGTTTTAAAATCGTGTTTACCGCCTTCTATTTCGCGGTACACAATATCCTCTTCGAGGTGATACCCTTTAATGATTAATTCGGTAATTAAATCTAGCGTATCGTCTATGCTGTCAATCACCCCATTTTGGTTGCGGTCGGCTGTTTCGTCGGCTGTACCTACCTCAAACCAAAACTTCAGGCCTGGTTTGTACCTGCCCACACGTATACGCTGGTGCATAATTCTGTCACTATCGGTATATCCTTCACTCAGCCCCTTTTTTCGCCACCAAAATGAGCCAGAAAATGCAGCTGCCCGTTGAAAATACTGCGGGTAATTCCACACGATATCCAGTGCAGAAACCGCACCCAATGAAAATCCCGCAAAAACATTATCGGCCGCTGCTGCCGATACTGGAAAACGTTGACGGATAAAGGGTAATAATTCCGTGATAGCAAAACTGGCGTAATCGCCCGCCTTAGCCCCTCTGCCCTTATAATCGGGCACTCCGGCAGTACCGTATTCGGCCAAACGATCAGCGGCACAAATGCCTACCAAAACAAAGGGCTTAAGTTGGCGCTTGCCCCATAATTCTTGAAAAAGGGTATCTAATTTGAGTTTGGGGATATCCTGTCCGTCATTTAACCATACTACGGGCAGTGGCTGTGTCCATGCCGATGAAGCAGAAGGCAACCACAAATCCAATTTCACCCTTCGTCCAAGCAGCTGTGAATCAAGCTCAAGGACCATGTTTTGGTAGATTTTATGCTGGCTGGCGGTCAACAAATACGTATCTTAATACGACAAACATACACTTCCGCACCGAATCTGCCCGACCGAAATATCCACAGCATCGGCAAAAGTGGTCCAAAATCGAATAAAGTAATTCTCGAAATCAAAACTTCTTCGAGAAAATAATTCGGAAAATATTTTCTAAATACTTTTATTAAACTTATTACTTCCTAATTTTGAACACTATAAATAATTCCGTTGACCGAAAATCATCACAAATGGCATTCTGGAATCATCGGGCGTGAATTCGAATTATTGGTATTCGGGCATGCCGGTTATCCCCTGCTTTTATTTCCCACTTCGATGGGGAAATATTACGAAAACAAGGATTTTGGACTGATTGAAGCCGTTAAGCCCTGGATTGAAAGCGGAAAAATTCGAATTTATTGTCCCGATAGCCTCGACCGTGACAGTTGGTACAACAAACATATTCATCCGCGCGATCGCGTTTTAAATCATATTTTGTACGAAAACTTAATTCTGCAAGAAATTGTGCCGCGCATGCAACACGAGTCTCAACAAGCGCGTATTGCAGTAGCAGGGTGCAGTTTTGGCGGGTATCACGCCTTAAATCTCGCCTTCCGACATCCCGATTTGGTGAGTTATGTGTTTAGTATGGGTGGCGCATTCGATATCAAAAACCAACTCGACGGTTATTACGACGACCAGGTTTATTTCAATAACCCACCCGATTATTTACCCAATTTACACCATCCCGATTTATGGAAAATGGGCATTGTATTGGGCAGCAGTGAATACGATTTTTGCTTGCCGCAAAACGTAGAAATGCATCGTTTACTTAAAGCAAAAAATATTGCGTCGTGGTTAGACATACGCCCGGGATATCACCACGACTGGCCAGTATGGCAACAGATGTTTCCCGAATATGTAGGCTTAATAAAATAAAAACACTAAATGATAACTATGAAGAAAATTGGAGTGCTTTACGGTCAGGAAAATACCTTTCCATTCGCGCTAATCGACAAAATTAACCAGATGGGCGTTCCCGGAATCGTTGCCGAGGCCGTGCAAATCGACAAGGTGATGCAAGGTGAGGCCAGTGGATATGCGGTAATTATCGATCGCATTTCACAGGATATTCCTTTTTACAGAGCTTATCTGAAAAATGCAGCCATCACAGGCACGGCGGTCATCAACAACCCATTTTGGTGGAGTGCCGATGAGAAGTTCTTCAACAACTGCTTAGCGATACAAGTAGGCGTACCCGTTCCCCGCACAGTATTGTTGCCCTCCAACCAAATGCCGCCCGACACCAATGCCAATTCGTTCCGTAACCTCAAATATCCGATGGACTGGGACGGTATTGCGCAACATATCGGTTTCCCTGCCTACATGAAACCCCATTCGGGTGGCGGCTGGAAGAGTGTATACCGCGTAGAAAGTCTCGACGATTTATTCGCCAAACACAACGAAACCGGCGACTTGGTGATGATGCTGCAGGAAGAAATTGTCTTCGAAGAATATTATCGTTGTTATTGCATCGGCGGAAAATATGTGCGCATCATGCAATACGAGCCGCGCAATCCGCACCATTTGCGTTACGTGGTTGACACACCTCCATCGTCGCAGAAGCTGCTCAAGCTCATCGAAGATTATGTGCTGCGCCTCAACAAAGCCTTGGGTTACGACTTCAATACGGTAGAATTCGCCGTACGCGACGGAGTGCCCTATGCCATCGACTTCTGCAACCCAGCACCCGATGCCGACGTAAACAGCGTGGGTCAAGCCAATTTCGATTGGGTGGTAGAAACCTCCGCACGTTACGCTATTGAGCGCGCTTTGGCACAAAAGCCAGGACAGGACAACCTCACCTGGGGAACTTTTGTACAAGAAGGAGCCGCCGGTACTATGCTGTCAGCCGCAGCTCCAGTACGAACTGGCAAAAGAGGTAGGCCGGCGAAAGCCAAAAATGCTTCAGCAGCCAAACCCGCGGGCAAACGTGGAAGGCCTGCCAAGCCTAAATCGGAGGCCGAAGCAGTAGCCAAACCAGCAGGCAAACGTGGCCGTCCGGCTAAACCAAAAGCAGAGGTAGCAGCCAAACCCGCAGGCAAGCGTGGTCGTCCGGCTAAGCCAAAAACCGAAGTCGTAGCCAAAGTAGCAGGCAAACGCGGCCGTCCGGCCAAAGCCGAGCAGGCAGCAAAGCCAGCAGGTAAACGGGGAAGGCCAGCCAAGGCCGTAGTCGCCCAAGCAGCCGACACAACGCCAAAATTACGCAAGGGCAAGGCCGCACTTACCGACGGCAAAAAAGTGCCTGGCAAACGCGGCCGTAAGCCGAAGCCCAACAAGGTAGTCCGCCAGAAGCGGGTGAGAATCGAAAAACCATTCGGTGATTTGATGGGCATCGATGCGGTATTGGCCGCTGAGAAACTCGGCAAATAGAATTTTATCCGATTTTTTAGTTAGAAAAAGCCTCGCAATTCGCGGGGCTTTTTTAATTTGCCACTCTAACACTTCCCCATGACCCAGTTTACTCTAGGCGTCGAAGAAGAATATCAGGTTATTGATCCTTCTTCGCGTGAACTTGTATCGCACCACCAGAAAATTGTAGAGGCCGCCAACAAGGTTATCGACGACCAGGTGAAGGCCGAAATGCACCAGGCCGTGGTAGAAGTGGGTACCAAAATTTGCACCGATATCGACGATGCACGCAAACAAGTAGCGCATCTCCGCAAAACGGTGGCGCAGGTGGCTGGCGACCTCGGCTACGCCATAGGTGCAGCAGGTACACACCCGTTTAGCATGTGGCAAACACAGCTCATCACCGAACATCCGCGGTACAACGAAATTGTGAATGAACTGCAAGATGCAGCCCGTTCCAACCTCATATTCGGTTTGCACGTGCACGTAGGCATGCCCGACAAAGAGATGGCCATTCATATCGCGAACTCGGTACGCTACTTTTTACCGCATATTTATGCCCTATCTACCAACAGTCCGTTTTGGGAAGGCCGTAATACCGGATTTAAATCGTTCCGTACCAAGGTATTCGACAAATTTCCACGTACGGGCATCCCCGATTTCTTCGATAGTTTCGCCGAATACGAGAATTACGTGAAGCTGCTCATCAAAACCAACTGCATCGACAATGCAAAAAAGATTTGGTGGGACATTCGGGTTCACCCGTTTTTCGACACCATCGAGTTTCGTATTTGCGATGTACCCATGACCTTGAACGAAACCATTGGCCTTACCGCCCTCATTCAGGCGTTGGTAGCCAAGCTGTACAAACTGCGGAGCAAAAACCTCAACTTCATGATTTACCGTCGTGCGCTGGTGAACGAAAACAAGTGGCGGGCGTCTCGCTACGGCATCGACGGTATGATGATCGACTTTGGTCGCGAAATGGAAGTAAACACCCGCTCGCTCATTGCAGAGCTGCTCGATTTTGTGGATGATGTGGTAGATGAATTGGGTTCTCGCCACGAAATTGACCAGATTCACCAGATTTTGAACCACGGCACCGGTGCCGATCGGCAACTGAAAGTGTACGAAGAAACAGGAGATTTGAGAAGTGTGGTAGATTATTATCTCGCACAAACCGTGAGCGGATTAGACTAAGTTGTAGTTTTGACCTCGGAAACCATGGATAAAAACAAAACGAAAAAACGTGTAGCCGTACTGGATATGTACGATGGCGCACCCAATCAGGGCATGCGTAATCTGCTTCAGATACTCGAGGATTACCGTTTTACGCTCGATTACGACCTTTACGATGTTCGTGGCAAAAACGAACTACCGGGGCTCGAGTACGACATTTATTTGAGCACTGGCGGTCCGGGCAGCCCTCTGGAGGGCAACGGTATCTGGGACAAACGCTACTTCAAGCTCATCGATAAACTTTGGGGGCATAATCAGCAGGACGATGTACGTAAGAAGTACGTATTCTTCATCTGCCATTCGTTTCAGATGGCCTGCAAACACTTTGGGTTGGGCGAACTTACCCGACGACGTTCGACCAGCTTCGGCATATTTCCGGTGCACAAAACCCAATTTGGTGTGAACGACCCCGTGCTCGAAACGCTGGCCGACCCGTTTTGGGCCGTTGATAGCCGCGACTGGCAGGTGGTGCAACCCGACCTCAACCGCTTCGAAGCTTTTGGTGCCCGCATTTTAGCCTTAGAAAAGATCCGCGACCATGTGGATTACGAGCGCGCCATCATGGCCGTACGCTTCAGCGACGAGTTTATCGGCACGCAATTCCACCCCGAAGCCGACGCTCAAGGCATGATTGGCTACATGAAAGAAGCCGATCGTCGCAAACAAATCGTGGAGCAACACGGACAAGCGAAGTACGACGATATGTTGGCGCATTTGCACGATCCCGAGAAGATAACACTCACCCACAATACCGTCATTCCTCGCTTTTTAGAGATGGCCTGTTACGCCTTACAAGAAGCCTAATATGGTTGAAGAAGTTCGCAAACAGTTTAACGCCAGCTTTACCCCCGAGCGTTATCGAGCGCTGCTCGACGACTTAAAGGAAGTTTTGGGCGAAGAAGTAACCTTTCGCGTCGCCGAAACGCCATTTTTTGTGCCCGACCTGCTCACCCAACGGATGCAGCAAGCCTGCGACGATATCTGTGATGTGATTACCAGCGACGAGTACTATGCACTCAGTGAGGCCGCTATTCCGCCCCACCAGCGTGTGCCCGGCAACGACCGACGCCCCGACATCCTTATCGCCGACTTTGCTGTATGTCTTGACGAAAAGGGCGACCCCATGCCGCAGCTCATCGAAATGCAGGGCTTCCCGTCGCTTTTTGCCTACCAGCTTATCCTCGACGAAGCCTACCGCCGGCATTTCGACATCGCTACCGACTTTACCCCCTATCTCAACGGTTATACGCGCGATAGCTTCTACGCGCTGATGCATGAAGTTTTTCTGAACGGGCATGACCCCAAGCAGGTCATACTGCTAGAAATTGAGCCCGATAAGCAAAAAACCAGAGCCGACTTTCAGGCTACCGAAAAACTATACGGCATACGTGCAGTTTGTATCAGCAAGCTTATCCGCGAAGGCAAAAAGCTCTTCTACGACCGCGATGGCGTGAAAACCGAAATCAAACGCATTTACAATCGCGTAATCTTCGACGAGCTCGAACAACGCCCTGAATTGATAGGCGACTTTAGCATGCTCGAAGAAATTGAAGCCGAATGGGTAAGCCACCCCAATTGGTTTTTCAGAATGAGTAAGTTTAGCTTGCCCTATTTCAAGAGCCCTTACATACCCGAAACACATTTTGTACATACCCTCCAACAACTACCTCCCGATCTCGAAAATTGGGTGTTGAAGCCGTTGTATTCCTTTGCCGGCATGGGCGTAAACATCCATGTGCAGCCCGGCGACATCGAAGCCCTTGAACGCCCCGAACATTTTATCCTACAGCGCAAAGTAAAATACGAGCCCGTACTTCAAGCGCCCGATGCCAAAATTAAAGTTGAAATACGCATGATGCTTTTTTGGCCGCAGTCGGCACCCAAACCGGTTTTGGTCACGAACCTCTGCCGCCTGAGTCGCGGTGAGCTCATTGGTGTTCGTTACAACAAAGACTTTGAATGGGTGGGCAGTTCTGGCGCGTATTTTCGTCAGTCGACCCGCTGATCAATGATGCCCTGCTCGGGATAGTAGCCTTTTACATTCCGGAAATACCCGAGTATAAATTCAAAATCGGCTTTCCGATCACCGGTGGGCATAAAAGGTGGTTGTATCTGCACCTCTTTGCGTGAAAAATCGAAGCCTACCATCACGATGGGCACTTGCGCTTGCAAGGCTATTTGGTAGAAACCTGTGCGTAGTTTGGGCGTGTATTTGCGCGTTCCCTCGGGTGAGAGCGCAAAGTAGAACTGTTCGTGGCTATTGAACAGGCTCACCACGAAGGCAACGGTATCCTGGCTTACCGTGCGCGCTACAGGATAGCCCCCCAGCCAGCGAAAAATGAAGCCGAAAGGCGGCTTAAATAGCGAGGCTTTGCCAATGAACGATATCCGCAATCCAATCGCAGCCCGTGCCAGCACACCTAGCGGGAAATCCCAGCTCGACGTGTGTGGTGCGACTATGAGTATGCATTTAGGAAGGGTGGGCACATCGCCTACAATTTTCCAACCCAGTAGCTTGAGCAGGCCGTATGCTACTTTTCCCTTCATGCTTCCTCCACCTGAGTTACGCCTCCCGAAACAATAAACTTCATGTACTCGGTGGCATTGGTATCTACTTTATGCACCTTTTCGGCTTTAGCCAAAAATACGTTACCCGAAAAGTTGTACGAATGGGGTAAATACACGGCCACATAGCCCCCAAAGCCCAGTTCGGCCAAATCGTCTTGTGTCATAAAACCTGGCTTGAGCAAGCCATCACCCATTTCTACTACTATGGGTTGGTTAAACTTACGTTTATCACCCACAAAGGCTTCCATCAGGTCTTTTACCGAGGTGTAGATCAGCTTGATGAAAGGTGCTCGCGTGAGCATCTTTTCCAAGAAAGCCAAAATAGGATCCATGAGGAGGTTGGAGCCCAAATAGCCAATGAGCGCAATGCCGGTTACCGATACTACCAAACCCAATCCGGGTATACCAAAGTCAATGAGACCATCGAGCGTAGTAATGACCAAGTAAACCACATAAACGGTGATGGCAACGGGACTTACCAGCAGCAACCCATTGACGAAATATTTGAAAAAACGCAACGAAAGCGCTTTAAGCTGTGCACTATTCATAAGGCGAGACAATAGAACTGCAAACTAAACCAAAAAGCGCGAGATACGGTCTATACCGGATCTACATCTACCACATTCCGCAGGCCTTTCCAGCGGGTATCGGTTTCGAGCCACTCCAACTGCTTCAGCAGGAAATCCTTCACCCGTGCCGGGTCGAGTTTATCGCGTTCGAGTTTAATGAGCACCTCGCGGATGTACTCCTGCCTGATGCGGCCGATGCTGGGCGTGGCAGGTCCGAGTACACGGTGCGCCAACTGCCCTCGGAGACGGAGGCAAAGTTCGTTGGCCGCCTTTTCGAGGGTTTCGTAGTTTTTGTGCCGCAGGGTGATGCGAATTAGCCGAACATAAGGCGGGTACTGGTGGCTGAGTCGCTGCTGCAATTCGGCGTCGGCAAAGCTGTCGAAATCGTGCTCCTGCAGCAGCGCGAATATGGGCTCTTTCGGCATGCGTGTTTGAATAATCACGGTGCCTTTCACCGCGCGTCGACCGGCGCGGCCGCTCACCTGCTCGAGCAACTGAAACGTACGTTCTGGAGCTCTAAAATCGGGTATGCGCAAGGCCATATCGGCGTTTAATACCCCCACCAACGTCACCTTATCGAAGTCGAGCCCCTTGCTCACCATCTGCGTTCCAATGAGTATCTGGATTTTTCCGTTCTCGAAGTCGCGTATGATCTGTCCGTAGGCGTGTTTCTTCCGTGTCGAATCCTGATCGAGGCGCCCCACGGTTGCCTCAGGAAACAAGATGCTTATTTCCTCTTCGATTTTTTCGGTACCGAAGCCACGGGTGACGAGGGCGGTGCTGCCACAAGCCTTGCAGCTAGGCACAGGAAGTTCCTTATGTCCGCAATAGTGACAGCGCCACTGGTGGGCCAGCTTGTGGTAGGTAAGGGTGATGTCGCAGTTGGGGCAGCCGGGTGTCCATCCGCAGCTGCTGCACTCGGTGTAGGGCACGTAACCGCGGCGATTTTGGAGGAGAATAACCTGCTCACCACGTTCGAGGGTGTCGCCGATGGCGTTGAACAAGCTGCCGGTGAGATCGGCCTTCATGAGCCGCTCGCGTTGTTCCATGCGGATGTCGGCCATGCGGATGTCGGGCAGCTGCACGCCGCCGTAGCGCTGATCGAGCCGTACATAGCCATAGCGTCCCGAGCGGGCCAGGTGGTAGGTCTCGAGCGATGGCGTGGCCGAGCCGAGGAGCACCTTGGCCTGCTGGTTGCGAGCCAGCACCAGGGCTGCATCGCGGGCATGGTAGCGCGGTGCGGGCTCATCTTGTTTGTACGACGCATCGTGCTCCTCGTCGATGATCACCAGGCCGAGCTCACCAAAAGGCAAAAACACCGACGAGCGAGCACCTAACACCATGCGGAGGCTTCCGTTAGCCACCTTCTGCCATATTTCGGCTCGCTCCTGCTCGCTGAAGCGACTGTGATAGATGCCGATTTCGGTACCCAAAAACCGCCGGAGCCGCTCGATAAGCTGGGCGGTGAGGGCGATTTCGGGGACCATATACAATACTTGCTTTCCCGCAGCAAGAGCATCGCGGATGAGGGCTACATACACCAAGGTTTTGCCACTGCCGGTAATGCCATGGAGCAAACTGAGCTCCTTCTGCTCCCAGCTGGCCTTGATTTGTGCGAGGGCACGCTCCTGCACTTCGCTAAGCGCCTGTTCTACCTCTATTTTTTGAGCCTGCAGCGGCACGCGGTCTACCCGGATAAGCTGCTGTTGCAGTATATTCTTCTGCACCAGGGCCGAGATGGCGGCGGTTTGCAGCTCGGGATGTTTGAGCAGCTCCTTCCTCGCCAGCGACTCCCCTCCGGGTTTCTGCTGGAGATAAATCATCAAAGCGTCGAGCTGGCGGGGGGCTCGCTCGAGCTGCTGGAAGATGTCGCGCAAACGATTGTCGTCGGCAAGCAGGTCGGGGTGCAGCTGCACGAAGGCCTCACGCTTCTCGCGAAAACCACCCTGCAAGGTTTCAACCGCCTGTAGCAGCTCGCGCCGTGCCAACTCCTTGAGCAAGGGGATTACGCGCTGTCGACCCAAAATTCGCTGCACGTCGCTCAACTGGAGGCTGCCGTTGTTGGTCAATGCCTCCAACACCAGGTATTCGTCGTCGGTGAGCGGCACCGCATCGGGCACATAGGCGGGGTGCGGCTGCAATACCGTTTCGCTGCTGATTCGGAAAACGGAGGGCAGCGCGGCAAGCATCACGTCGCCGGGGTAGCAGAGGTAATAGGCGGCCATCCAGTCCCAGAAGGCCAGCGTATCCGCGCTAAGCAGCGGCTGCTCATCGAGCAAGTCTTCACACACGCGCGGCTCGTAGGCCTCGGGGCGGGTGTGGTGCTGGGCACGTACAATGCCGGTATACAACCTTTTGCGGAGAGGCACCACCACGCGCTGACCTGCCTCAAGCGTTGGCCAGCCGTCGGGCACACGGTAGGTGAGCGTCCGCGGCAGGTGGAGCGGCAGCAGCACGTCGACGAAGCGCGGGGTGGTTTGCATAATCACAAAGTTAAGGCTCACAGGCCTTCGGCGGCAGGCTGTGGGAAAGTCGCTTTATTTGCAGTATGAAATACCAGAAACACCTCTTCATCTGTACCAACCAACGCGCCGACCCCGCCAAAAAAAGCTGTGGCACCGAACATGGCGAAGCTTTGGTAGCCCGCTTCAAAGAGCTCATCAAAAGCCATGGACTGCAAGTGGATATTCGCGCACAAAAAACGGCTTGCCTCGACGCTTGTCAGCAAGGCCCCAGTCTGGTAGTATACCCCGATGCCATCTGGTACGGCAACGTACAGCTGGCCGATGTTGACGAGCTATTTACCGAGCAGCTCCTTCACAACCGACCTGTAGAACGTTTACGCCTGCATTTTCCTGCTGCAAAAAGCTAAACCATGTCGCTCGCCGCCCACCATAGTCGCATCCTCAAAAAATTGGCAGCCGAACTGGGCTTTCAGTTTTGTGGCATCAGCACCGCCGCTTTCCTCGACGAGGAGGCACCACGGCTCGAGCGCTGGCTAAAGCAGGGCTTCCATGGCGAGATGGGCTATATGGAGCGCAACTTCGACAAGCGCCTCGACCCTCGTCTGCTGGTACCGGGAGCGAAATCGGTGGTGAGCCTGCTCTACAACTACTACAACCCCCAACGCCCACCGGCAGCCGATGCGCCACGCATCTCGCAGTACGCCTATGGCGAAGATTATCATTTGGTGATCAAAGAGAAGCTCTTCGAACTGCTGAATAGGCTGCGCGAACAAGTGGGCGACATACAGGGGCGGGTGTTTGTTGACTCAGCCCCAGTGCTCGAAAAAGCCTGGGCCGCCAAAAGCGGAACGGGCTGGGTGGGCAAACACAGCAACCTCATCACCCGCCAGCAGGGCTCGTGGTTTTTTCTGGCCGAGCTCATCATCGACTTGGAACTCGAACCCGACGGGCCCATCCAAGACTATTGTGGGACCTGCACCCGCTGCATCGACGCCTGCCCTACCAAGGCCATCACACCCTATGAGGTAGATGGTTCGAAGTGCATCAGCTACTACACCATCGAGCTGAAGTCGGAGCTACCGGCCGATGCCGCAGCCAAATTCGGCAACTGGCTTTTCGGCTGCGACATCTGTCAGGAAGTATGTCCGTGGAACCGCTTTGCACAACCCCATCACGAAAGCAGATTTAAGCCGCGGCCGGGACTACTCACGATGGAAAAAAACCAATGGAAAGAGCTTACCGAATCGGTTTTTCATACGTTATTTGAACGTTCGGCCGTGCAGCGCACCGGCTACGACCGACTCAAACAAAACATCGACAAAATATTTTTTCAAAACCCCATGCAACCCGACGACACCGGTTTTCGTCTTGCAGACAAATCCCAACCGTATGAAGACTAAAATCCTACCCTTTTTGCTGCTAGTGCTTTCGCTTTCGGCCATTTCATTCAGTCCGCGCCCCGCAGCCGACCTCAGTCAGGAGTTTAATTTCACCAACTATAGCGAGCTTTCGTTTAGCAGCTCATTCAACGTAACCATCACCCGCGGCGACCGCTACAGCATGGTGATATCGGGCCCAGAAGATTTGTTCGAGGGACTGGAGGTAACGCAAGACGGCAAATTAGTGGAAGTGGGCTACGAAAAAAAGCGTAAGTCTTTTGGCACCAGCACCCTCAAAATTCGCATAACCATGCCCGATTTAGAAGTGCTCAGCGTTTCAGGCTCGGTAAAAGCCGAGATCAACGAATTCAAAGGCGAAAGCCTGCAAATGGATCTATCGGGCGCCTCCAATTGCGAACTCAATTCCGACTTCAAAAATGTAAAAATTGACGTAAGTGGCGCGGGCAACCTCAAACTTGTTGGAACAGGCGATTTGATGGTGTTGAACCTATCGGGTGCCTCTAATTTTGATGCCAGCAGCTTTCGTTGCAAAAAGGTAAACCTCAATATGTCGGGGGCAGGTGCCGCCAGTGTTTTTGCCAGCGAGCAGCTCGATGTAGAGGTGAGCGGAGTAGGCAGCGTGAAATATGCCGGCAATCCGGTGGTGCTCAACAAACGTTTGAGCGGCATGGCCAGCATCAAACCTATCGACGAAGACTAAAAATAGACTTCTTCGCAACAACAGTAAATCGTTTGGTCGTAGTTTCGTCCAAACGATTTTTGTTTTTACCGCGTTTTGTGAACATGCGTACGCTACTCATCCTTGGACTTCTGCTGCTAAGTAATTTTTTGCAGGCACAAACAACGCCTGTAGAAGCCCTCGACCGCGCACGACGTATCGGGCAGCAGCACCTGGCCGGAGCGCACGACAGTGTTTTCGTAGAATTTGCTGCAGCCCTACAACGCAAGCTCCAACGCGAGCAACTCAACCTAATTTGGAAAGGCTTGGAAACCCAATGGGGGCCGCTTGAAGCTGTTGGTAGTATTGAGCTACGCAGCCGCAGTCCGCTTCAGCTAAGTTTACCACTTCGTTTTGCACGCCAGCAACAACGTTTGCTGCTTGAATTCGATAGTGCTCATCGGGTGACGAGTTACCTACTGCAACCCATCAACGAGGAAGACAATTGGCGTTACCCGGCCTACGGCCAACGCGAACGTTACCGTGAGTTTAGCATGAAGGTGCGTACCGATACGGTAGTGTTGCCCGCCATACTCACCTTGCCGCTCAACTGTAGGCGCTGCCCCATGGTGGTGATGGTGCATGGATTTGGCCCACAAGACAAAGACGGCAGCCTAGGACCCAATAAAATCTTCAAAGACCTCGCGATTGGCCTAGCCAGCAGAGGAATTGCCAGCTTGCGCTACGACAAACGCTCGCTGGCCTATGGCCCCGAACTGATGGAAGATTTACGTCGTTTGACCGTTTTTACCGAAACCATCGACGATGCTGTATCGGCCTTGGCGCTCACGCGTACCATCAAAGAAATCGACAGCAGCCGCATTTTTGTACTTGGTCATGGGCAGGGTGCCATGCTGGCAGCAACCATATCCGCCAATAGCCAAGTGTCCGTTCGTGGTCTGTTGCTGCTTTCGAGCGCTACGCAAACCATGCCCGATCTCATCTTCAATCAGTACGTGCATCTGGCTGCCGAGAATGGGTTTACAGCCGAAGAAAGAGCCGTGTTGCGGGAGCAGGAAAAAAATAAACAACGAGCCCTCAACCCAGCGCTTTCCTTTACCCTTTCGCAAGACAGCCTACCCTTACAACTGCCAGCCTCCTACTGGCGGTCGTGGCAGCGTATCGATTTAGGCGGCAGCTTGCTGCAGTTGCCGCAACCCGTTTGGGTGGGGCATGGCGCGGCCGATTATCAGGTACCCCCCGAGCTTGCCTTAGCCATGAAACAAAAACTCATGGGCCGACCCAAAACCACCTACCGCAGCTACAAGGGGCTGAATCACTTTTTGATGCCCAGCACCGGTGCTTATGGGCCCAAAGACTACGAAAAACGCAATAATGTAGCTGAGGAAGTGATCCGTGATATGGATTTGTGGATACGCGAACAGCTACGCTGATTAAAACCAATCGCGTGGCTGGAAGAAGCGCAGCGCTTCGGCCTCAGGCGAGTTTTCAGCGGGTTGGTGATTGTATTCCCACACCGCCTCGGGTGGTAGCGACATCAAGATCGACTCGGTTCGGCCATTGGTGCGTAGCCCAAAGGTGGTACCACGGTCGTATACCAAATTAAATTCGGCATAGCGCCCACGACGAATTTTCTGCCAGTGCTTTTCCGATTCAGTATACGGTTTTTGTCGGTTTTGCTCGGCCATATACCGGTAAATAATCGGGAAACGATCGCCTACGGCTTGCATAAAAGCAAACAGTTGCTCTTTTCCGTGGTCGGGGCTCGCTCGCTGATGGTCGTAAAAAATGCCACCTACTCCACGCATTTCACTGCGATGAGGAATATAAAAATAGCGGTCGCAATCGTGCTTCATGCGTGGATACCAGCTCGGGTCAAAAGCATCGCAAACTTCCTTGAGCTGACCGTGAAACCAGCGTAGTTGCTCCTCTACCGGATATGCGGGCGTAAGGTCAATGCCTCCGCCAAACCACCAATCGCCAGCATCGGTCTCGAAATAGCGCACGTTCATGTGAATGAGCGGTACGTGAGGATTGTGCGGATGTATGACCAATGAAACACCTGTAGCATCGAATCGGCTGGCTGCAGGGCTTTCCTTTTTTAAAAATTCGGGTACCGGTCCGTTCACATGCGAAAAATTCACTCCACCTTTTTCCACCAAATTACCCTGACTTAACAGCCGGCTACGACCGCCACCACCTTCTTCGCGCTGCCATCGGTCTTCTACAAACGATTTTCCATCAAGTAAAGCAATGTCGTTGCAGATGCGGTCTTGCAAGCCATGTAAGTAATCGATGATGTGCGTTAACTGAATCATGCAGGCCAATTTTTAGCAAGCAGGGCACATAGTGCTTCGAGATACTGTTGATCCGTTTCAGAGAAATCGTTCAATAAGTCGCTATCCACATCCAACACCGCCAATACGGTATTGTTGCGCTGAATGGGCACTACAATTTCGGAGCGGCTGGCGCTGCTGCAGGCAATATGTCCCGGGAATGCATCCACATCGGGGACGAGCAGGGTTTCTGCACGCTCCCAACTACTGCCACATACCCCTTTGCCCTTGCGGATACGGGTGCAGGCCAAAGGTCCTTGGAAGGGTCCCAATACCAATTGGTCGTTCTTCACGAGATAAAATCCTACCCAAAAAAAGCCGAAGGCCTCCCGAAGTACGGCAGCGGTATTGGCTAAATTGGCAATCAGATCGCTTTCGCCTGCTATTAAGGCACTAATTTGTGGCAATAGCTCTTGGTAGCGTGTGGCACGGTCGGCCTCAGGTGTAAAAAAAATAGATTCGGCCATGGCGCTAGTGAACGCGATCTCCGCGAAGTTCAAGGGTGGAGAGCATATCGGCCTCAAAGTCCAGATACTCCTGCCATCGTTTACGTACGAGCTCTTTGGGCAGAAAATGTTCGGCCAAATCCATAAACAAGCGGTAGTGGCCCGCTTCACTCACCATAAACTCGTGGTAAAACTGTCTCAGGTCGGCATCGGCACATTCGAGTGAAAGCAAGCGAAAGCGCTCGCAGGAGCGTGCCTCAATGAGGGCACAGGTCAGCAACTTTTCGAGCAATACAAGGTCGTCGGTGAGCCCTTTCCGCTGAAAGGCCAGCAACTTGTTCACGTATTCGTCTTTGCGCTTTTTGTCAAGCTTCACCCCACGCTGTTTCATCTCTTTGAGTACCCTTCTGAAGTGCCCCCACTCTTCGGCTACGATGGGCGAGAGCTTTTCTACGATGAGTTCACGGTCGGCATATTGCACGATGATGGAAATACAGGTGGTGGCCGCCTTCTGTTCGCAAAAGGCGTGGTCGATGAGAATATCGCCTATCGATTTTTCGGCGATGTTCACCCAGCGAGGGTCGGTAGGAAGCTTTAAACCTAACATGCCGCAAAGATAGTGGCTTTCGTGGAGCGCTCAGCGAAAAGCACACTTGTAAGCAGAGACGAAATTTTTCTATTAATTGTTAAATAGGCGACCCCTTGTAAACAAAACAAACAAGCTGCCGTTACCTTTGCCAAAACCTAAAAATTATGCGTCGTATTCTACTTTCGATTCTCTTCTTATTTAGTCTCCACGCAAATGCACAATGGAACCAACGGATTGCAGCCACGCGCCTGGCGCCTGGCCTCAATCAAGCCCTCAGCAATAGCGACGGAAGTTTATGGTATGCCGGATTGTATCGCGGTATGGTTGAAATAGGAGGTGCTGGCGCTCCAGTAATCTTTAATAGCACCAATTCGGGCGACCCAGAACAATTCCGATATACCGGCTTTATGGCCAAATATTCGTCGGGTGGCACATTGGCTTGGACGCGTGAACTGCGCTCGCCCAGCAACCGCCTGAACATACAGGGCATGATAGAAGCGCCTGGCCAAGGAGCCTTTTTGCTAGGTGGCTTCAACGGCTTTCTCATTCTCAACGCCGGACAGGCCGATGCCGATACCGTTCAGGCTTCGGGGCAGTTTGAATCGCCATTTATCGCTCGATATTCAGCAACAGGCGATTTGTTATGGGTTAAAGTACTTCCCGCCAACAATAACTTTTTCACCAGCGCTCCGGTATTTCAGTGGGTAAACAACCAGCTGGTGTTTGTGATGAGCCTCAACTTTGGCGATATCGACCTGGATCCGGGAACCGGTACAACACGGGTGTTCACGCCCTTCCTCCAACCCGACGAGACCTTTTTTGTGATGGGCGTATACGATGCCAATGGCGACTTCGTACGTGGTGGTCCGTTTGCGAAAGGCAACGAGTTGTCGGTTGGCAGGGCCGATAAGGGCAACGGCCAATTGGCCATTCCCTTGAGCTTTACCGATACAGCCACAGTATTTTTAGGAGGTACTAGCGCAGTAGCGGGCTACCGCCGTACCGGCAGCGCTCCTCTTTTGCTGCTCACCAGTAATTTGACCAGTGTAAGTGCTTCGTACTTGCCCGAGGTGGTAAGTCCTGCCGTTTGTGTTGGTTTCATGGCCAATTACACTGGTAACCGTTTTCGCTTGCTCACCGCGCTGCTTTCAGGTACGCTCGACTTCAACCCTGGCGTGGGTGTAGATTCGGCGAATAATCTGCAAGCAGGTGGACTTACCCTGTACGAAAGTTCTTTGTCGGCAACGGGCAATTACCTCGGCTACCGCAAGGTTGCGGCCGCAACGGGCCAAAATATTGCCGCCTTTTATGCCGGAGCAGGCGATACCAGCCAGTTGCTCTTTTGGGGAGGACCGGGCGTGGTGGTGAACGATACCACTGTTTTCGGTACACAACCCGATCATCAACCTACCCTCATCTTGAAAGAAAACGGACCACTTTACACCCGTTTGGGTATGTTTAGCACCAACGTTCTTGGCGTTCCATTTATTGGTAGCAATACCAACAGTCTTCAGCTGGCCATTCGCTGGCGAAATTCGCTGTATTTCAACAACCAATTACTTCAGCAAGGCGGCATGGGCGATTATGTCGAGTTGATGCAAAGCAATCTCAACGGTTTGGGCCTAGCCACCGCCGACGACGAAAATCAACCAGCCACGGTGTATCCAAATCCGGCAACCGACTTTGTACTGGTCAAACCTGGCGACCAACACCACCTGAGTTTTCAGTTATACGACTTACAGGGTAAATTGGTGCTTCAGCAATCCATCGAAAACGGTTTGGAGCAACAAATACGAGTCGATCAGTTACCAAAGGGGACCTATCTATGGCGTTGGCAGAGTGCCAATCGTCAAGGCAGCGGAAAAATCATTAAAAACTAAAACAGAAAAGCCCCTGATGATTGAACATCAGGGGCTTTTTGCTATAATCCTTTTCGTTACGCCAGCTGAGCGTCGAGCTTGCCTTTGAGAATATGCTTAGGTACTGCGCCGACTTGTTTGTCAACCACTTGTCCGTTTTTGAACACCAACAAAGTAGGGATGTTGCGAATACCAAACTGAACGGTGATGTTTGGATTGGCGTCAACATCTACTTTACCAATCACGGCCTTGCCATCGTATTCGCCCGAAAGTTCTTCTACAATGGGGCCTACCATGCGGCACGGTCCGCACCACTCTGCCCAGAAATCGACCAAAACAGGCTTATCTGACTTGAGTACCAGCTCTTCGAAATTGCTGTCGTTTAATTCTAATGCCATTTTATTAGGAAGTTTATTGAAAGTATAAGCTTTTCGATGCCAAGATAGTTCAAAAATCGTTCAAGCATATTTTGAGATTTATGGGTGTACGGCACGAAGCAAATCTGCAACGAAGCTGTCCATGCGAGAAAAGGCAAATAGCTTTTTACCCAAATCTTTCAAGGAGGCCCCAAAGTGGTAGCACTCCTGCCTATCAATAATTAAAAAACGATCGTGCGCTCCTGAAAATACATGTAAATCCACTGCTCCATACTGCGCAATAAAAGCAGCGAGTTGTTGTTCGAGCAATGTTGTGTTTCTTTTAGTATAAAGGTGAAGTCTAACTTGTTTTTCTTTCCGCGCGAAAATACCGAGCGTTGTTCCATCCACGTAATTATCGAATAGGATGAGTTCCTGCTTAGCTCGACTCACCAATCGCTCAGCAAAAAGTCGTGCATCAAAAACAGCACCTTCGTAAAATATGCCTTGCTCGTGGGGGTCGTAGCCTTTCTCTAACGCTTTAAAAATGCGATCGAACTGCTGATCGGTTTCCATTTGTTTTCTTTCAACCAAAGTCAAACGTTGAAAAATTGCTGCATGACTGACCAAATATTTCCGCATCGCCACAAATGCATCCATAATTTGTATGCTTATCAATACTGCCGTTTCGCTTTTTAATACTGCTGCGAGCATGGCCACACCTTGCTCAGTGAATACATAAGGTGCATATCTCCGGCCACCTTGATGTCCGAAATTTGAGGTCACAATTTGTGACCTCAAATTTCGGACTTCTTCAAAGGAAACCTGAAAGCGAAAATGTTCTGGAAACCGCGCAAGGTTTCTTTTGACCGCCTGATTTAGCACCTTGGTTTCTACGCCGTAAAGCAAAGCAAGATCGCTGTCGAGTAGTACTTGTTGGCCGCGCAGATGTAAAATGAGGCTCTGTATTTCATCTTGCTTGAGGACTGGAGCGGATTGCATGACTGTAAATTCTTCCCAAACTAAGGAGCGAAAGGCATACTTCCGGCAATGTTTGGCCACATTGCAAGAAGTACAACAAATCATGCGCGGTAATCAAAAATGTTACTCTACGAGCTCAACTGCTAGAGGAAGTTTTTCGAGTGCCTCAAGTAAAGTATTTTGTGGATTCAAGCGTACTTTTTTGGAAGTGAGTTGTACTTGTAGTTTCTCCTGCTCGTCCCACAACTGAATTTGCAGCTTCACCTTACCCGGGTATTCAGCAAATAACGAATCTAGCTGATTCATGAAGCTGCTATTCACCACCTCGCTGCGGAGCTTAATCACCAGCTGGTTGAAATACTTTTCGCGCGCCTCGGCCAATAATTCCACACCGTGGTACTTGATAAAGGAAATTTCTTCGCCTTGTTGGTTAATGAACGACTCAAATTTGGCGCGAATCAAAAGCGCAGTTCCGGCATTCATCAAATGCTTAAAGCGCATAGCAATATCCCCTTTAAAACGGAGCTTGCGAACCGTATCGTAGTCCTCCACCATGCACACCACGGTTTCGTTATTGGTCTTGGGGTCTTGGAAGTAGGTGACCTCGGTAACCAAACCAGCAAAAACCAGCTCCCTGCCGGGCTTCTCTTCCAAATCGCGTAATCCAACATTACAAAACTTGCTGATATCGTATTTAAAGGCATCCAGGGGATGCGCTGTGATGAAGATACCCACCACTTCCTTTTCCTTTTTGAGCTTGTCGAGTAGCGACCAAGGTTCGCAAGGGGTCATTTCTGGTTCGGGGATGTCGACCACTCCGGCCTCACCAAAAAGCGACGATTGCGCCTGATTTTTTAGCGACTGATAGGCATTGCCAAAGCGGATGGCTTTTTCGAGCAAGTTGGTGCCGTCAACTTCGTGAAACAACATGCGCCGGTTGCCTTCGATGCCAGGAAAACTATCGAAAGCACCGGCATAGCCTAAACTCTCAATAGTTTTTTTATTGGCCTGCCGCAAGTCGATGCGTTTACATACATCAAAAACGCTCTTGTAAGGCCCATTCAGTTTGCGTTCGTTTACGATGGCTTCTACGGCGGCTTCGCCAACTCCCTTTACACCTCCCAATCCAAAACGTATCTCGCCCTTGGCGTTAACGGTAAATCGGTAGCTCGACTCGTTGATGTCGGGGCCTAACACTTGCACGCCCATACGGCGACATTCTTCCATGAAGAAGGTAACCTTGCTGATGTCGTTGAGGTTGTTCGAAAGCACGGCCGCCATGTACTCAGCGGGGTAGTTGGCCTTGAGGTAAGCCGTATGAAAGGCCACCACGGCATAGCAGGTCGAGTGCGATTTGTTGAAGGCATATTGCGCAAAGGCTTCCCAGTCGGTCCAGATTTTCTCGAGTTTGTCGGCCGGATGCCCTTTTTCCATGGCCCCCTCCACGAAACTCTTCTTCATCTTGTCGAGTACGTCTTTCTGCTTTTTACCCATGGCTTTACGCAGGGTATCGGCCTGACCTTTCGTAAAGCCCGCAATTTTCTGACTTAACCGCATCACCTGTTCTTGATACACGGTGATGCCATACGTTTCGCCCAAGAATTCTTCCATATCGGGCAGGTCAAATTCTATCTTTTCCTTACCGTGTTTGCGGTTGATGAAGTTGGGAATGTACTTCAACGGACCCGGCCGGAACAGGGCGTTCATGGCAATGAGGTCGGCAAAGGTGTCGGGCTGCAGGTCTTTGAGATACTTTTGCATGCCCACCGATTCGTACTGGAATATGCCTACTGTTTCTCCCTTCTGAAAAAGGGCATAGGTTTTCGGATCGTCGAGGGGTATTTCGTCGGGCACAATGCGGATACCGTTGCGGGCTTCGATGATGTCGATGGCATCGTTGATGATGGTGAGGGTACTCAAACCCAAGAAGTCCATCTTCAGCAGTCCGGCACTTTCGGCTACATCGTTATCGTACTGCGTTACCAGCTTTATCTCAGCGTTTTCGGCTGTTTTTACCGGCACCAGATTGGTCAAGTCTTCGGGAGTGATGATCACCCCGCACGCATGGGTGCCTGTATTGCGGATGGCGCCTTCGAGCATGGCCGCCTGCCGCAGCACTTCGGCGGTGAGCCCGCCTCGCTTCATAAACTCGGTGAAGTCGCGGGCCAACTTGAGCTCGTCGCTTTGCAGCTCGTCTTTGGCTTCGTCTATTTTTTCGGGATGAAATACCAAGGTGCGCAGCGGACTTTTGCTGAACGGCTTGGTGCGGGCAATGGCTTCGGGAAATGCCTTGGCAAGTACATCGGCCTCGGCCAACGATAAATTCAGCGTACGCGCGGTATTCCTGATACTCGACTTGGCAGCCATGGTGCCATAAGTCACAATTTGAGCGACCTGATTTTGGCCATATTTCTCAATCACATAGCGCATCACCTTCTCTCGACCTCTATCGTCGAAGTCGATATCGATATCGGGCATGCTGATCCGGTCGGGATTCAAAAATCTCTCGAAGAGTAGATCGTATGCAATAGGATCAACATTGGTGATACCCGTACAATAGGCCACTGCCGAGCCCGCTGCTGAGCCCCTACCCGGCCCAACGCTTACACCCATTTGCCGAGCCGAGTTGGTGAAGTCTTGCACGATGAGGAAATATCCCGGGTAGCCTGTTTTTTTAATGGTAGCCAGTTCAAAGTCGAGCCGCTCACGTATTTCGTCGGTAAGCTCAGGGTAGCGCTTTTTGGCGCCTTCGTAGGTGAGGTGCCGGAGGTAGTCGTCCTCGTCGGCAAAACCTTCGGGTATGTCGAAGCGGGGCAAGAGCACATTGCGCTCAAGTGGATATTCTTCGATTTTATCGGCAATTTCGCGGGTGCAGGCCAATGCTTCGGGCAGGTCGCTGAATAGCGCCGCCATCTCGTCGGTCGACTTAAAATAATACTGATCGTTGGGGAAGCCAAAACGGAACCCCCGGCCCTTACCAATGGGTACCGACTTCTCTACTCCATCGATGATACACAACAGAATATCGTGGCTTTCCGACTCTTCCTTGCTATTGTAATAGGAATTGTTGGCAGCAAAATACTTCACCCCATATTTGTGCGCCCAGGCCAGTAATAGTTCGTTAACGTGATCCTCCTCGGGCTGACCGTGACGTTGCAGCTCTACATAAAAGTCATCGCCAAACTGCTCGTGCCACCAACAAAAAGCTTCTTCGGCCTGATGTTCACCCACATTCAAAATCAGGTAGGGGATTTCGCTGCTGATGCTGCCTGTGGTTGCAATCAAATCGCCTTTGTACCGCTGCAACAGCTCCCGGTCGATACGTGGCACATAATACATGCCCTGTATAAACGAAAGCGAGCTCAGCTTTACGAGATTTTGGTAGCCTTGTTTGTTTTTGGCCAGCAAAACCTGTGGATAGCCGTTGTCTTTTTTGCTTTTGTCCTGATGGTTTTTGGTGAGATAAAACTCACAGCCAATGATTGGTTTGATGCCATTCTTGAAGGCCGCCTTCACAAAGGCGAAAGCACCGTACATATTGCCATGGTCGGTCATGGCCACTGCTTCCATGCCGTGTTTTTTGGCCAGCGACACCAAATCTTCGGCCGTTGATACGCCAGGCAATGTACTGTATTGGGTATGGCAATGCAGGTGAATAAATGCCCCCTCAAAGACCCCTTTGGCGGCCGTTTGGCCCATATCGGTTGCTGCCGTTTCGGTTTCGGCTTCTTGTTCGGCCAAGGGACTGTAGGGCTGAACGTTTAAGCCGATGGCCTCAATTGGTGCGGGATTAGCCACCCGGAAGGCAGTGATTCCGGCTTCATCGAGACCGGCCTGTGCCGCGGGCAGAACGCCAAGGCGTATCAATTCGAGGAAACAGCGTGCAGTGGCCTCCACGTCGGCGGCGGCATTGTGGGCTTCACCAAAACCGGCCTGAAACAATTTTTGATGGAGCTCGGTGAGGGTCGGCCACTTGAACTTGCCGCCCTTACCACCAGGGATTGCACAAAAATCGGTGCTCACCTCCTTGGTGTCGAGTGAGGGCAACGCGAGCAGCGGACTTTCCAGCTCTTTACGGAGCAGCTCGGCGCCCACTACTTTCAGGTCGAATTCAATGTTGTGTCCCGCAGTAAAACGCGTATGCTGCAACACCCGATTTAGCTCTTGCAAAACCCAAAGGAGAGGCATGCCTTCCTTTTCGGCCCGCTCGGTAGTGATGCCGTGTACTTGTGCAGCGTTAAACGGTATTTTATAGCCCTCGGGCTTTACGATGTAGTTTTTTACCTCTATCAACTTCCCCTCGGCATCGTGTAGCTGCCACGCAATTTGCACCATACGTGGCCAGTTGTCGAGCGCACTGATTGGAGCATTGTAATCGCGGGGGAGTCCGGTGGTTTCGGTGTCGAAAATGAGGTACATGCAAATAGAAAAAGAGCCGAAACATCAAATTTAGTTCCCGCCGGAATTGGATTAGCGGGGAATTATCAACAGTCCGCCGAAGAAGCTAGTTATCGCCTTCGGGCTTTGCAAATCGGTAGGCAATACCCACACGCGAGTTGCTCCAACCGTAACCAAGCTCTACAAACGCTTCGAAATTTTTGTGGAAAGTGTACCCCACCCCACCAACCGCCGCCCAAGCCAAGGCGCTACTGCTCATCCTGCGGCTAAGCGGGAAAACGGGATTGGTAGATTCGTCGAGGCGCCTCATCAGCAAATACCCCAATTCCAGGGCTCCGTATAATTTGAAGTTGTCGAATTGGTAATAGCGATAGTCGAATCTCAAAGCAGTCACGTAAAAATCCTGAAGACTTTGCAGGCCGGTGATGGCAACACGCTGATGGAAATACCCACCTACAATGCCGAGAGCATATTGAGGATCTAGTTCGATACTCGCCCGCATGCTGAAAGGTACTACCCAATTGGTTTGTTTCTGACTACCTAAGCCCACACTGGCACCCACTTCCAGCGTACCCATCTGCGCCAGAGCAACATTTGGCAAAGCCAACCCTATCACCAAGCCGATACCATAACGGGAAAACCGCTTGAGGCGTTTCAATATTGAATTATGCACTGTACGCAACATCCACCACAAGTTACACAATCGATATCATCCTTGTATAACTCGTCAATATTAGCCACTAAAAGCAAAAAACCCCGCCTCCTCGAGGGAAGCGGGGTTCATTATGAGAAGTACTTGCTTAGAACTTCATGGTTAATCCCAATTGCAAGTAAGAAATACCATAACCTAATTCAGCAAAAGCGCCAAGGTTATCGGTGAAGTGATAACGGCCACCCACGAATGCCGAATAGGCTAAACCGCTGTAAGATGGTGGTGTGAAGAGTGGGTTGGCTGGTTCTAATTTTACACTAGAAATATTGTAAGCTAACAGAAGGCCACCATAGGTGTCAAAACCATCAACAAGTTCTAAATGGTAAGCACCACGTGCACCCACAATGATGTTGGTGTAGCTAGTAGTAAATGTTCCAAGGATTGATGCAGTTTCTTCTTTTTGGGAAACAAAACCTACATAACCACCAACACTGATGTTGTCGTTGATTCCGTAGTCTAAAGCGGCACTAATCGGAAGTCCACCACCAAGACCTAGCGTGGTTCCAAGACCCACACCAACGTTCAAGTCCATCTGGCCTTTGCCGCCGTACTGCGCGTTTACATTCGACGAAAAGAACGCGAGCATAAGTGCTGCAATTCCGAGGGTTGAGAAGATTTTTTTCATAGTTTTTGAGTTTAAATTGATGTTCAAAGCAAAAAAATAAACTGGACTACAGCAATTAATTGGCAGCAATATACCCTCCACAGGGCATGAAAATACCAAGTTACACGGTGTACTAAAAAATAGAATTGCTGGTAAAACCCTTAGTATTCAAGCAATCACCAAATGTGCATTCGTGGAAAACTTTCAGGCGCTTAACCCTGCTGGAATGCTCTTCCAAAAACCCCTAATGGCAAAATAGCACCCGAACGGGCTTGCAAATACAACTCACCGGTTTCTGTTTTCCCGGTAGGATAGTGTGCGTCAAACCAGTTTTTAAGTATCAGCGACGACAGACCCAACGAGTACGCATTGAGTATGAGTAGATGGCTCTTGGGATCGAGCAATTGCGCCACATCGTCCATCATCGGCGCGAGCTGGTCTTCAAGCTTCCAGCGTTCGCCATTGGGTCCGAGGCCATAAGCTGGTGGATCTAAAAAGATGGCCTGATACTTTCTTCCCCGCTTCACCTCACGCTGCACAAACTTCCGGGCATCTTCGATGAGCCAGCGGATGTCGGTGAGGCCGCTGAGCTCCATATTTTGGCGCGACCAACTCACCACCTGCTTCACCGAGTCGAGGTGAATCACATCGGCGCCTGCCTGGCGCGCTACCAGCGAAGCTCCTCCGGTATAGGCAAAAAGGTTTAAGACAGCGGGCTTTGGACCCAGCTGCTTGATGTGGCGGTAAATAAATTCCCAGTTATCGGCTTGCTCGGGGAAAATGCCCACATGTTTGAAGCCGGTAAGCGCCAACCGAAAGCGGATGTCAATTTGCTCACTTTTATAGCGGATATTCCAATTTTCGGGTAAGCTCTTTTTCAGCGCCTGCCACTTCCCTGCCGAACTCGACGTTTGTTCGAAACGACCGTGCGCCTGCTTGTTCCACTCTTCCTTACTCCAGCGTGGCGCCCATAACGCTTGCGGCTCGGGACGGATGAGCACCCACTCGCCAAAACGCTCTAATTTTTCGAAATGACCACAGTCGAGCAACTCGTAGTCACGCCAATGGGCTGGATAGTGGGCGGCTATATTCACGCTTCGTTTTTATCGGCAGACTTTTTCTCGGGACGCATTTGCGGGAAAAAGAGTACCTCTTGGATAGAAGCGCTGTTGGTCATGATCATGCTCAAACGGTCGATACCGATACCGATACCAGCCGTGGGTGGCATGCCATACTCTAGGGCGCGTAAGAAATCCTCGTCGAGCACCATGGCTTCTTCGTCGCCCCGTTTGCCAAGCTCAAGCTGTTCTTCGAAGCGAGCACGCTGATCAATGGGGTCGTTAAGCTCGGAAAAGCTATTGGCGACTTCTTTGCCGTTGCAGATCACCTCAAAACGCTCCACCAAACCCGGACGGTCGCGGTGCTTTTTCGCCAAAGGCGACATCTCCACGGGATAGTCGGTGATGAAGGTGGGCTGTATCAGCTTGGGCTCTACCAGGGCCCCAAAAATCTCGTCGATGAGTTTGGCGCGGCCCATGCTGCGGTCGATGGTAACACCTAAACTTTTAGCCGTTTCGGCCATGGTAGCTTCGTCCATGGTGCTGATATCTTTGCCGGTAAAGGCCTCAATGGCTTCGTACATGGTGTATCGTTTCCAAGGCCGCGCAAAGTTGATGTCGTTGTCGCCCACACGCACCACGGTCGTACCGTGTAACTCCAGGGCTATTTTCTCCAGCAACTCTTCGGTCATGTCCATCATCCATTGGTAGTCCTTGTAGGCTACGTACAACTCCACCTGGGTGAACTCAGGGTTGTGGAAACGGCTCATGCCTTCGTTGCGGAAATCTTTCGAAAACTCGTACACCCCGTCGTAGCCCCCGACAATGAGACGCTTTAGGTACAGCTCGTTGGCGATACGCAGGTACAACGGCATATCGAGGGTATTGTGGTGCGTTTTAAACGGACGGGCAGCGGCGCCGCCATAGATGGGCTGCAGTATCGGGGTTTCAACCTCCAAAAAGCCCAATCCGTTAAAATGCTGACGCATGGTGTTTACCAAACGTGCTCTTTTGATGAAAATGTCGCGGTTTTGTGGGTTCACCACCAGGTCAACATACCGCATGCGATAACGCTGCTCGGGATCGGTAAAGCCGTCGTATACATGCCCTTCATCGTCGCGCTTTACAATGGGCAGCGGCCTGAGGCTCTTCGATAAAAAGACAAACTCCTTGACATGCACCGAAATTTCGCCCACCTGGGTACGAAATACGTGGCCCCGTACGCCGATGAAGTCGCCAATGTCGCAGAGTTTTTTGAAGACGTCGTTGTATAAACTTTTGTCGTCGCCGGGACAAAGCTCATCGCGATTCAAATAAATCTGAATACGTCCACCGGCATCCTGCAGCTCGGCAAAAGAAGCCTTGCCCATGATACGGCGGCTCATGAGTCGCCCAGCCAAACTTACCTCGGCCATAAGCTCCGGCTGCTCGTCGGAAAACTGTGCTTTGATGGTGTTGCTGTGGTGACTTACCTTAAACTCGGCCGAAGGATAGGGGTCGATCCCAAATTTCGGTAACTCGCTCAGTGCCTGACGACGTATAATTTCCTGTTCACTCAATCCCGACATGGATAGCTGCTTTTTACGAAGGCGCAAAGATAGCGATTTTGCGGCATAAAACCGCGTAAAACCACTAGCTCAGCAGCAAGGCCAAGGCCTCAGCCACCTTATTTTGAGCGATAAAGTCTTTGGCCAGTTGGTGTAAGTGAAACTCGAACGACTCGGCATCTTGCGCAAAGCGCAGCTCCAATTCGGCACGTTCGGCATACATCCGTGCTGCAGCCACCGCTTCTGGAGTTGGCAGCTGCTGCAAATTGCCCAGTCGGCCCAGGTCGTTGCCAGTAAGTACGCGGCTGTTACGCACAGCGGCTGGCAAAACATCTACCCCTATACCTAACGTGGTGAGTGGTTTTTCTACCTCAAACAAGCCGGCATTGGCACGGCTGTACCAGTCGCCACCCAAACGGGCTACTTGATCTATCTTAAACGGATCGATACGACCGTTGGCATCCAAGAGCGATTCGCGGAGGTGAATACGTACCACCTCACAAATCACCAAGTTGCCAGCGCCACCTTCGGTCCCCAATGGCTTCACCTCCAGCATGCGGCACTCGAGCTGTACCGGCGATTCGCCCACGCGAGGCGGCTTCACCACCTCCGACGGTACCATGGTGAGCCCAGCCTTGGTGAACTCATTCACGCCACGGGCATATTCGGTGCTGGCCAAGGAGGTTTGTTGCACCAGAGCGTAATCCACGATGTTCACCGTACATTCGGGCAGTTCCAGTACATTTTCGAGACTGTGTTTGGTGGTATTGTCGCGCACACGGCGGGCAGGTGAAAACACCACCACCGGCGGATTGCTGCTGAACAAATTAAAAAACGAGAAGGGACTCAGATTCACCAGCCCCTTGGCATCTTGCGTGGCCACAAAAGCGATGGGCCGCGGGGCAATAGCGCCTTGGAGCACGGCTTGCAGCTGCACGGGACTCAGCTCCGATGGAATCAACGTTTTCATCTCACTTCTTTTTGAGCGCCAGTATCGAAAAATCGTCGGCTTCGCGCACAATCACATTTTCTAAGACACCAAGTCCGGTAATTTCCATGCGCACCTCATCGCCTTCTTGCAGCCATTGCGGCTGAAAGTTAGGGTCGAGTCGTTTGCCGGTACCGTTGAGCTCCAAGAAGCAACCGGTCCCTACCGTGCCCGAACCAATGACGTCGCCAGGGTAAATGTCAACGCCATACGCACAGCGTTCAATGATTTCTGCAAAGGTCCAGTCCATATCGGCTACATTGCCTTCCGACACCAAGGTATCGTTGACCCAGCACTTCATGCTGAGGTTGTAATTGGCACCAGTATGCCCTGCTTTCGCAGGTACTTTAAACGGCTCCAACTCGTCGGGGGTTACCAGCCATGGGCCGATTACCGTGCTAAAATCTTTGCCTTTGGCGGGCCCCAAGTTCAAGAGCATCTCTTCCATCTGCAGGGTGCGGGCGCTCATATCGTTCATGATCATGAAACCGGCAATGTACTCGTCGGCTTCGGAGGCACGTACGTTACGTCCGTGTTTACCAATGACGATGGCGATTTCGAGTTCAAAATCGAGCTTATCGAAATGATCGGGCATACACGGGATGGGTCCAGGCCCTTGCACGGCATTGTGGTTGGTAAAATAAAATATCGGGTATTGGTCAAACTCGGCTATCATCTCTACGCCACGGTTGCGGCGGGCGGCTTCTACGTGCTGACGGAAAGCATAACCGTCGCGGCAGCTCGTAGGAAAAGGCACCGGTGCCAACAAATCGCCCTCTTCGAGCTTTACCGGGCTGGCGATAAGGGTTTTCTGAGCCAAAGCCGTTTCTATACGACGGGCTGCTTCCATGGCTTCGCTACCGGCATACAGCAGGGCATTCATGCTGTCGGGCAGGTTGGGGTCGATGGCATTTAGGTCGTAAATGGCACCGTCGAGGTACAGCCCCAAGCGGGCATCGGTATCGTGCAAGTAGGAAACGAGTTTCATCCGTGAAATTTTAGTGCAAAAGTAAGGCTTTTCGAGCCGGTTTGTACCGACGCTGGTCTCAGGCGCGGGCGGCGTCTTCGGCTTCGATGGCCGCCACAATCACGGCACAAGCTTGCCTGATTTCGTCCTCGCCAATGGTGAGGGGTGGGGCAATGCGCAACGAACGGTCGTTGAACAAAAACCAGTCGACGATGACTCCGGCGGCCATGCAGCGGTCGATCACAGCCTTGTTGAAGTCGAAACTGCCCAAATCGGCTGCGAGCATTAGTCCGCGACCTGTAATACGCAGTATGCGTTTGTGGCGCAGCAGCTGTCGGAAGAGCTCCGACTTAGCCTCTACCCCATCGGTGAGCCGTTCGTGCAACAACACATCCAACACGGCACTGGCTGCTGCGGCACAAACAGGATTGCCGCCGAAGGTGGTAATATGACCCAAAATAGGGTTGTTCTTGAGGCTACCCATCACCGCCGATGAGGCAATGAAGGCGCCGATAGGCAAACCGCCGCCGAGGCCTTTGGCGAGGGTGACTATATCGGGGACGATGCCGGCATGCTCAAAGCCAAACATCTTCCCGGTGCGACCCATACCGCTCTGGATTTCGTCGACAAGCAGCAGCGCGCCTACCTCGGTGCAGCGTGCCCGTAGCTGCTGCAACCAGGCCACGCAAGGAGTTTGGTAGCCGGCTTCGCCCTGCACCGACTCAACCACCACCACGGCGGTACGTCGGTCGATACGCTCAAGTTGAGCGCTGACATTGTAGTCGAGCACCTCCACATCGGGCAGTAATGGCCTGAATGCATGTTTGAAGGCTTCATTACCCATCACCGACAAGGCGCCATGCGTGCTGCCATGGTAGGTATCCCGAAAAGTCACCATGCGGGTCCGTCCTGTATGGCGTTTGGCTAATTTAAGTGCTCCTTCAATTGCCTCGGTACCGCTATTGGTGAGGTATACATTGTCGAGGGGTGCTGGCAATACGCTCACTAACTTGCGGGCCAGCTCTACTTGCGGGTGCTGCACGTATTCGCCATACACCATGAGGTGCATATAGGTGTCTACTTGCTGGTGGATGGCTGCTACCACCTTGGGGTGCCGGTGACCCACATTGCTCACGCCGATGCCCGAAATCAGATCGAGGTACCGTTTGCCATCGCGGTCGGTGAGGTACAGTCCTTCGGCATGCACAATTTCGAGTGCCAATGGGAAGTCGGAGGTTTGGGCAAGGTGCCGGAAAAAGAGCTGACGCTGACTGAGCATGTCGCAAAAATAAGCGGACTTTAGCGGTAGCCACAAAAAAAGAATGCTCGCCTCCCGGCAAGCATTCAACCCAACTAGACCCTAAGCGAAACGCTTCGGATGCTATCTTCCAGGGCCCGGTCGAGCAGGACGATTGTCTTGCAGACTGCGGAGCACCTCTTTTTGAAATCTTTTTTCGGCGGCGTATAATTTCGCCACCTTCTTTATCGGCAACACCCTTTTGAATTCGGGGTAGTATTTTTTCTCGATGTCAACCTCCTGCTGACGAAGTGCGAGATATTGCTCTATCGACTGTTCAATTTCGCGATCGTTTAATTGATCGAAATTTTTTCTGGCGTCGTTCAAATCACGCATGAGCTTACGGCGATGTTCTTCGCGTTCGGCTTCGTACTTGTTGTATACCGGCCAGAATTTTTGGGCTTCCTCTTCGGTTAGGTCGAGCTCACGGGTGATGAAGGCAATTTTAGCACTCTTCACCTGCGCTAGGCGCCCGCCAGCTTGTGACCAGGCCGAAAAATAGCCTAGGAGCAAAAAAAGGAGAAGTAATTGTTTTTTCATAATTCTGACATTAATATTTCAAGGTCGGCCGATTCCAAATAGGCTGCTGCATCTTCGTCGTTCATCCAACTGGCTGGCAGCTCGATGGGGGTACGGTCGTCGCTGGCGAGCAGCAGGCTTACAGCGTCGGTATGTAAGAGCAGGTATTCGGTTTTTTCGTCGGCAGCCGCTGCAGCCAGTGCCGCCGCGGGCGATACCGACTGTTGGTACCAGAACAAGGCCACCACCAGCATGCTTGCTGCGGCCATCGGAAGCGCCAACCGAGGCAACCAGCGTCCGATCAGGCCTCCTTGCGGGTTAGCCTCGGCTTCGAGCCGGCGCAGCATGCGGCCTTCGAAATTTTCGAAGTAACCGTAGGGTGCCTGGTAGGGCAGTCCGTGGTGTTGGTCGTGGTTAAAAGTGTTCATCGGTTGCATGGACGATTATAGTAGCTATAGGTTTAATGTTCACTCAAAAAGCTTTCAATTTTTTTGACGGCATGGTGGTACGAGGCTTTGAGGGCCCCCACAGAGGTGCCCACTACGTCAGAAATTTCTTCGTAGCTCATGTCGTCGTAATACTTCATATTGAATACCAGCCGCTGCTTATCGGGTAAACGTAGCACGGCTTGTTGGAGTTTGTACTCGATTTGATCACCATCGGGCGAAGCGGTGGCTTGCAACTTACCGAGCAGCTCGTCGCTGATATCGCCTATGGGTAAAAATAAGCGGCGGCGCTTGTGGTTCAGGAAGCTGATGCATTCGTTGGTGGCGATACGGTACAGCCAGGTGTAGAGGCCCGCTTCTTCGCGGAAATTCTCGAGGCCCTTCCAGGCTTTGATGAACGTATTCTGCAGCAGATCGTCGGTTTCATCGTGATCGACCACCATCTTGCGGATATGCCAGTACAGCCGTTCCTTGTAGTGGCGCATCAATAAAACAAAAGCCTCGTTGCGTGTACTGCTTTGGCGGTACAGGGCAAGAATTCGCAAATCGATTTCGCGGGGAGGCTGTTTTTCCAAGTGCGTTGGGCTGTTGAGCGCAAGATAGACGGCAAACCACGCTGCGGGTTTAATGCCGCTGAAAATTTTTTATGTGCGGGTGTATTGGCTTTGCCTATAGGTCGACCAAGCGGTTAAAATTTCCAAGGTCGAATTATGCTATTGTTACAAAAAAATAGTAACTTGCCGCAATTATTTACAGCATGATCACCACCACACCCGCTAAGGCAGGTCGCAGCGATATCTCGCTCGCCCATTGTATTCGGCCTACTTGCCGGTGTATCACTACACTGCCCGGTAACGGTAAGATTTAATTCGCCCGCACTCAGTTTTGTG
>Ga0209278_1000305_pt1 | contig 44772 bp, 39 predicted proteins | sample JI81BgreenDNA_FD_187504 | JGI IMG/M metagenome (GOLD analysis project Ga0209278, IMG submission 187504) | Wastewater effluent complex algal communities from Wisconsin, to seasonally profile nutrient transformation and Carbon sequestration -... | ecosystem: Engineered > WWTP > Effluent > Algae...
GACATCATCACGATGATGCAAGAGACCAAGACCACGATCTGCAACGTCGAGAAGGCGTAAGGCAAGGAGAACCCAACATGGCACGCATGAAATTCATCTGTGACGCCGAGCGCTGCATCGAGTGCAATGGCTGCGTCACCGCTTGCAAGAACGAGCACGAAGTTCCCTGGGGCGTGAACCGCCGCCGGGTGATTACCCTCAACGACGGCGTCCCGGGCGAGAAGTCGATCTCGGTGGCCTGCATGCACTGCAGCGACGCGCCCTGCATGGCCGTCTGCCCGGTGAACTGCTTCTACCGCACCGACGAAGGTGTGGTGCTGCACGACAAGGACGTGTGCATCGGCTGCGGCTACTGCTCTTACGCCTGCCCCTTTGGCGCCCCCCAGTTCCCGTCCCAGGGCACCTTCGGTGTGCGCGGGAAGATGGACAAGTGCACGTTCTGCGCCGGCGGCCCCGAGGCCCACGGCAGCCAGACCGAATTCGAGAAGTACGGTCGCAACCGTCTCGCCGAAGGCAAGCTGCCGTCGTGCGCCGAGATGTGCTCGACCAAGGCGCTGCTGGCGGGCGATGGTGATGTGGTGGCCGACATCTTCCGCAACCGGGTGCTCACGCGCGGCAAGGGCGCCGAGGTCTGGGGTTGGGGCACCGCCTACGGCTCTGCACAAGGACAGAAATCGTGAACAAGCAACGACTGACCCTCACCGTCGTGGCCGCCCTCGCGGCCGTCACCCTGGCTGCCTGCGGCGACCAGCCGCAGGAAATCTCCGGCTCGGGCGTGAAGATGGACGCCGCGCCGTACACCGGCGTGGGCAAGAGCCAGTACGCGGAAGCCGGCTGGAAGGCGGGCGACCGCACCAGCTGGGAGTCGCAGCTCAAGGCCCGCGCCCAGTACGGCCAGAACGAGTACAGCCGCACCACGGCCCCGAAGCAGTAAAGGGATCCGCGCCATGCAATCCACCCACCGCACCGTCTGGCGTGCCTGGCTGGTCGGCGGCCTGATGGCGCTGGGTCTGGGCATCGCCCAGGCCCAGTCCCTGAAGGTCGACCCGGTCGAGCCGGCGCCCCAGCAGGCCGCTCCGCATCAGCAGGGCGGCATCAAGAGCGCGAACATCTTCGAGATCGCGCCGGACGCGTCCAAGGACCCGAACTACGCCAACCAGACCAACGCCGAGCGCGGCAAGGTCCAGCCCGGCAACAACGCGCCCATGTGGCGCGACGTGGGTCAGGGCGTGACCGGCTACAGCAGCCTGCCGTACCTCGAGTCGGGCAACCTGATCCAGCCGATGGTGCAGTACCCCGGTTCGCGCATGACCACCGCGGGCGAAGCCTGGCGGCAGGTGCGCAACAACTGGATCATTCCCTACGGCGGTGCGATCCTGCTGATCGCGGGTGTGGCCCTGGCGCTGTTCTACTTCGCCAAAGGCACCATCGAGCTGCACGGCGCCGAGACCGGCCGCAAGATCGAACGCTTCACCTACTTCGAGCGCGCGGCCCACTGGGTCAACGCGATCGCGTTCGTGACGCTGGCGATCTCCGGCATCGTGATGGCGTTCGGCAAGTTCTTCCTGTTGCCCATCATGGGCAGCACGCTGTTCGGCTGGCTGAGCTACGCGCTGAAGAACATCCACAACTTCGTCGGCCCGGCCTTCGTCGTGTCGCTGATCGTGGTGTTCCTGGTGTTCGTGCGCGACAACCTGCCGTCCAAGGAAGACATCACCTGGCTGCTCAAGGGCGGTGGTCTGCTCAGTGGTACCGAGGTTCCCTCGCACCGCTTCAACGCCGGTGAAAAGGTGCTGTTCTGGGGCGGCGTGTTCCTGCTGGGCGCGCTGGTGGCCGGCTCCGGCGTGTTCCTGGACAAGATCGTCCCGGCCGTGGAGTACACACGCGCCAACATGCAGGTCGCCCACATGATCCACGCCAGCGCCGCCGTGCTGATGATGGCCATGTTCATGGGTCACATCTACATGGGCACGGTCGGCATGCGCGGTGCCTACAGCGCTATGAAGACCGGCTACGTCGATGAGACCTGGGCCAAGGAACACCACGAGCTTTGGTACAACGACATCAAGGCCGGCAAGATCCCCGCGCAGCGCACCCCGCAGGCCACGGGCGACGCCCAGCCCGCCAAGGCCTGAGCGACGGCCGACCATCCCGAGGAGAAACACGATGAAACGCTTTGCCCTGTTCGCCACCGGCTGCCTGCTGGCCGGTGCCGCCCTGGCCAAACTGCCGGCCCCGGTGCTGACCGAGGAAGCCAAGGCCAAGGCCGCCGAGGCCGCCGCCAAGACGGCCCACGGCAACAAGGTCGCCAACTACCAGCTGTGCAAGTCGATGGACCGCGCGGCCGCGAACCACTTCAAGCAGGCCTCGGCCAAGGGCAAGTCCCCGTCGCCGAGCGCACCGGCCTGCGTGGACCCGGGCCCGTTCGTCTACACACCCGCCGCCCCGGCAGCACCCGCTGCTGCCGCCGCCCCGGCGGCGCCCGCGGCACCGGCCGCCGCGCCAGCCAAGAAGAGCTGACCGGGTCGTACCCCCGACGCAAAGAGGCCCTTCGGGGCCTTTTTGCTGGGCATCCCTCGCATACTCCCACCATGACCACCGAACTCGCCGACGCCCAAGCCTCCCTGCAGCGCCGTTTGCCCACGCTCTCCGCCGCGCAGGCCCCGCTCACGCGGGAAACGACCGTGGTCAATGAGTTTGGCGTGGCGTCGGTGGTGTCGGTGCCCGCGGAGCGCGACCTCACCGTGTACGTGGACAAGCGCGAACTCGTCACGCTGATGACGCTGGGCGCCCACCCGGAGTGGCTGGTGCTCGGCTATCTGCTCAACCAGCGGCTGGTGGGTTCGGTGGACGAGATTGCTGCGATCCAGGTGGATTGGGAGGTGGGGGCCGCGAGCGTGACCACCCGCGCCGGGATCGATCGCATCGAGGAGCGCACGGCCAAGAAGGTGGTGACCACCGGCTGCGGGCAGGGCAGCGTGTTTGGCGACCTGATGGACGAGCTGGACCGGCTCTCGTTGCCCCCTGGCGTGCTGCGCCAGTCGCGGCTCTATGCCATGGTCAATGCCATCCGCCTGAAGGAAAGCACCTACAAGTCCGCCGGATCGGTGCACGCGTGCGCGCTGTTCCGGGGTGGCGCGTTGCAGCTGTTCGTCGAAGATGTGGGCCGCCACAACGCGGTGGACACCATCGCGGGCTGGCTGGCCCTGAATGACGCCGCCGCAGCGCCGGCGGATGAGGGCGATCTCGACAAGGTGTTCTACACGACCGGCCGGCTCACCAGCGAGATGGTGATCAAGAGCGCCCAGATGGGCGTGGCCGCGGTGGTGTCGCGCAGCGGCATCACGCAGATGGGGCTGGAGGTGGCGCAGCGGGTGGGTCTGTGCGCGATCGGGCGGGCCACCCACAAGCACTTTCTCTGCTACGCCCACCCCGAGCGGCTGGTGTGGGATGCCGTGCCGCCCGCGCCGCCGGCTGCGGCGGATCGCGCCTAGGGCCTGCTAACGCCAGGGAAGGACTCGCGTGACTCACCAAACCGCCCCCGGCAAGGCGCAAACCGCAGCCATAGCGAAGGCTATGGCGAGGATTTGCAACGCGGCTGGGGGCGGTTTGGTGAGATCACCCAGCGGGCCGTACCGTCTCAGGGCACAGGGCGTCGTTGCCCGCTCGTTGCGTGCTGAGAGCAAGCGGCCTCACTCGCGCCTCGCCCTGTGCCCTGAGACGGTGCGGCGCGAGCCCTTCCCTAGCATTAACAGACCCTAAACTCGGCGCACCGGGCGCGCCGCGCCCTTCACCGTTTCACGCCATGCCCCGCGACGTTCACGTCATCGCCCATCCCCTCGTCCAGCACAAGCTCACGCTGATGCGCCGCAAGGACACCAGCACGAAGAGCTTCCGCGAGCTGGTGCACGAACTCAGCGCCCTGCTGGCTTACGAACTCACGCGCGACATGCCGATGCAGGAAATCGACATCGAGACGCCGCTGGAGCCGATGAAGTCGCGCGTGATCGATGGCAAGAAGATCGTGCTGGCCTCCATCCTGCGCGCCGGCAACGGTTTTCTCGACGGCATGCTGCAGGTCATCCCCGGGGCCCGCGTCGGCCACATCGGCCTGTACCGCGACCCGGCCACGCTGAAGGCGGTCGAGTACTACTTCAAGATGCCGCAGGACATGCACGAGCGCGACGTCATCGTGCTCGACCCGATGCTGGCCACCGGCAACTCGGCCGTGGCGGCCGTGGACCGCCTGAAAAAGACCCAACCGCGCTCGATCCGCTTCGTCTGCCTCGTGACCTGCCCCGAAGGCCTCGAGACCTTTCACGACGCGCACCCCGATGTGCCGGTCTACACCCCGGCCATCGACCGCGGCCTGAACGACCATGGCTACATCGTGCCGGGGCTGGGCGACGCCGGCGACCGGATCTTCGGCACGAAATAAAGCGACCCCCCGCGCCGCGCCGGGCGGCGCGTCACCCCCCTGAAAGGGGGGGCAACACCAGCGGACCGGCGGAGCCGGATCCGCGGTGTTTCTGGTTTGGGACACCTCGCGCCGGTTGGGTGGGTGTGATGCGGCGGCTTGGCCGTGCCCGGTCTCTCCCACGGTTTTCTGGTCTCCGGTAAGGTGGCGGGATGGAACACCGAGTGCCTTCCTTCTGGTCTTTGGGTTGGACTTCGCTGCGGCGCGACTGGCGCGCGGGGGAGTTGCGGCTGCTGGTGCTGGCGGTCACGCTGGCGGTGGCGGCGCTGACAGCGGTCGGCTTTTTCGCCGACCGGTTGCAGGGTGGCCTCGCGCGGGACGCGCGGGCGCTGATCGGCGGCGACGCGGTGGTGCGCAGCGACAACCCGCCGGCCCCGGACTTCGAAGCGCAGGCCCGGGCCCTGGGCCTGCAGACCAGCCAGACGCTGGACTTTCCGACCATGGGCCGTGCGCCGGACGAGCAGGGCGGTGCGGCGCGGCTGGTGGCGCTGAAGGCGGTCGGGCCGGGGTACCCGCTGCGCGGCGTGCTGCGCACGGCGCCCGACGCCCAGACCGCCGACACCGCCACCCGCGACATTCCGTCACCCGGCACCGCCTGGGTCGACGCGGCGCTGCTGGTGGCGCTGGACCTCCAGGTGGGGCAACCGCTGCTGCTGGGCGACACGTCCTTCACGGTCGCGCGCGTGCTGGTGGTTGAGCCCGACCGCGGCGCCGGCTTCATGAGTTTCGCGCCGCGCGTGATGATCCACCGCGATGACCTGCCCGCCACCGGCCTCGTCCAGCCGGCCAGTCGCTTGAACTACCGTCTCGCGGTGGCCGGGCCGGAGCGCGCGGTGCGCGACTTCACCGCCTGGGCCGAGCGGCGCATCGCCGACCCGGCGGTGCGCGGCGTGCGGCTGGAGTCGCTCGAATCGGGCCGGCCCGAGATGGAGCGCACGCTTGCCCGCGCCGAGAAGTTCCTCAACCTGGTCGCCCTGCTGGCGGCGCTGTTGTGCGCCGTCGCGGTGGCGATCGCCGCCCGCGGTTTCGCCCAGCGCCACCTTGACGACTGCGCCATGCTGCGTGTGCTTGGCCTTTCGCAGGGCACGATGGCGCGGGCCTACACGGTGGAGTTTGCGCTGGTGGGCCTGTTCGCCAGCGCCTTGGGCGTGGCGCTGGGCTATGCCGTGCATCACGCGTTCGTGCTGCTGCTGGCTGGGCTGGTGGACGCCAGCCTGCCCGCGCCCGGCCCCACCCCGGTGCTGCTGGGTCTGGGCATGGGCCTGACGCTGATGATGGCCTTTGGCCTGCCGCCGGTGCTGCAGCTGGCGCAGGTGCCGCCGCTGCGTGTGATCCGCCGCGATGTCGGTCAGCTCAAGCCCGCCACGCTGGGCGTGCTGGGGCTGGGGGTGCTGGGCTTTGCCGCGCTGCTGCTGGCCGCCAGCCGCGATCTGCTGCTGGGCGCGATCGCGGTGGGGGGATTCGCGGCCGCTGTGCTGCTGTTTGCCGCGGTCAGCCTGCTGGCCGTGCGCCTGTTGCGCGCGAGCGTGAACGAGGCCACCGCGCCGCGCGCGCTGGTGATGGCCACGCGCCAGCTGAGCGCGCGTCCGGTGTTTGCGGTCGTGCAGATCAGCGCGCTGTCGGTTGGCCTGCTGGCGCTCGTCCTGCTGGTGCTGTTGCGCACCGACCTGATCAGCAGCTGGCGCAACGCCACCCCGCCCGACGCGCCCAACCGCTTCGTCATCAACGTGCAGCCTGATCAGGCCGAGCCGTTTCAGCAGACGCTGCGGGACGCTGGCGTGCGCGACTTCGACTGGTACCCGATGATCCGCGGACGGCTGGTGGCCATCAACGGCCGGACCGTGGTGCCCGACGACTTTGCGAGCGAGCGGGCGCAGCGGCTCGTGGACCGCGAATTCAACCTCTCCAACAGCCCGGTCCTGCCCGATCACAACCCGGTCGTGGCCGGTCGCTGGACGGCCGAGGAGGTCGATGGCCTGAGCGTGGAGCTGGGCCTGGCCGAGGAGCTGGGCCTCCAGCTGGGGGACCGGCTGGCCTTCGACATCGCCGGTGTGCCGGTGGAGCGCCGCATCACCAGCCTGCGCAAGGTCGACTGGGGCTCGCTGCGGGTGAATTTCTTCGTGCTGTTCCCGGTGACCACCGTGCCCGACGCTCCGGTGACCTACATCAGCTCCTTCCGCGCGCCCGACACGGCCGGCTTCGACAACGCGCTGGTGCGCGCGTACCCCAACATCACCAACGTGGACATGACGCAAACCATCGCCCAGGTGCAGCGCGTGCTGGGGCAGGTCATCGGCGCCATCGAGTTCCTGTTTGTCTTCACGCTCGCGGCGGGTCTGGTGGTGTTGCTGGCAGCGGTGACCGCCACGCGCACCGAGCGCGAGCGTGAGTTCGCCATCCTGCGCGCGGTGGGCGCGCGCGCCAGCCTGCTCAAGCAGGTGCAGCGCATCGAGCTGCTGGGCGTCGGGTTGCTGGCGGGCGTGCTCGCCTCGCTGGTGGCAGTGGCCGTCGGTTGGGCGCTGGCGCGCTACGCGTTTGAGTTTGACTGGACGGCCTCGCCCTGGGTACCACTGGCCGGCGGCCTGGCGGGCGCCGTGCTCGCGTTGGCCGCGGGCTGGTGGGGCCTGCGCAGCGTGCTGCGCACGCCGGTGGTGGAAACGCTGCGCAAGGCCGCCGTGCAATGACACCCCCCCGCCGCGCTGCGCGCGTCCCCTTGCAGGGGGCGTCTCCCGCGGCCTGACCACCGTTCCGCCTTGCCCCTCGAGACCACCGCCACTGACATGAACGAATCCCCCAGGCCCATCGAAGAAAAGCCTCCCTTTGAGACGCCCTTTGAGTGGATCGGTGGCGAGGCCCGCGTGCGCGCCCTGGTCGACCGCTTCTACGACCTGATGGACCTCGAGCCTGCGTACCGCGCCCTGCGCGCGGCCCACGGCACCACGCTGGACGACGCGCGCGACAAGCTGTTCTGGTTCCTGTGTGGCTGGCTGGGCGGTCCGTCGCACTACACCGAGCGTTTCGGCCACCCCCGACTGCGCATGCGCCACATGCCGTTCACCATCGGCATCCTCGAGCGCGACCAGTGGCTGGCCTGCATGGACCAGGCGATGGGTGAGACCGGCGTGCCCGAGGCGCTGCGCCAGCGCCTGGCGAACAGCTTCTTCCAGACCGCCGACTGGATGCGCAACACGCCGGCGTGAGCCGGCGTCGGTCCCGGGTCATGTCGGCGTGAGCCGGCGTCGCTCCCGGGTCACGCCGGCGTGAGCCGGCCTTGCGTCGGGGCCATGCCGGTCTGAGCCGGCCCGAACTGTCCGATCAGGCGGGCCGCAGCAGCACCACCAGCGCGCCGGCGCCGCCGTCGGCCGGACGGGCCTGCACGAAGGCCATCACCTCTTTCTTCTGCACCAGCCAGCGCAGCACCCGGCCCTTGAGCACCGGCGTGCGCCCCGGCGAGCCCAGGCCCTTGCCGTGGACCACGCGCACGCAGCGCAGGCCGAGGTGGTGGCTGTCGCGGATGAAGCGGCCCAGCGCCTCGCGTGCTTCGTCGGTGCGCAGGCCGTGCAGGTCGATCTGGCGCTGGATGCTCCAGCGGCCTTCGCGCAGTCGGCGCACGACGTCAGGGCCCAGGCCGGGGCGGCGGTAGCTGAGCAGTTCGTCCGTGTGCAGCAGGGTTTCGACGTCGAATTCGTCCGACAAGGCCTCGCGCATCACCGCCGCCTCATCGCGCTGGCGCTGCTTGGGCAGCGGCTCTACCTGACCGCGCGCCGGCTCCACCCGGCCGTGTCGGCGCAGCGGTTGCACCGGGCCCACCGCCAGCTCAAACAGGCGGCGCTCTCGGTCGCGCCGTTCGCGTTCGACCCGCTCCGCCTCGCGCGCGGCCGCGTCACGCGCCGCCCGCTCAGCAAGCGCGCGACGCACGGCGGTGAGGTCGGCCAGCGAATGCACCTTCATGCGGGCATTGTGGCGCGCCTCAGGCGGTGGCGCGGCACCCGGACGCAGCAACCCTCAGACCAGACCGAGCTCCGCCATGGAGGTCACCTTGTCACGCGCGACGATGCAATGGTCCAGCACCCGCACGTCGACCAGCGCCAGCGCGGTCTGCAGCGCCCTCGTGAGCGATTCGTCCGCCCGCGAGGGGCGGGATTCGCCGCTGGGGTGGTTGTGGGCCAGGATCACCGCCGCGGCCCCGTGGTGCAGCGCCCGGACCACCACCTCGCGCGGGTAGACGCTGGTCTGGGCCAGCGTGCCGCGAAACAGCTCTTCAAACGCGACGAAGCGGTGGGCGCTGTCGAGGTACAGCACGGCAAACACCTCGTGGGGCAGGGCGCCGAGCTGAAGCTGCAGGTAGTCGCGCACCGCATCGGGGTTGTCCAGCAGCGCCGCGCGCCGCAGTTGCTGGGCCAGCGCCCGCCGCGCCAGCTCCAGCACCGCGACCACCTCGGCCCGTTTGGCCGGCCCCAGGCCTTTCACGCGGCGCAGGTTCTGCGCGTCGGTGTGCAGCAGGCCGGCGAGGCCGCCGAAGGTGTCGATCAGCTCCTGCGCCAGCTGGACGACGTTCTTGCCCTTCAGGCCGGTGCGCAGCAGCAGGGCGAGCAGCTCGGCATCGCTCAGCGCGCCGGGCCCGCGGGCGAGCAGCTTTTCGCGCGGTCGCGCGTCGGGGGGCAGCGCCTTCAGGCCGCCGGAATCCAGGCCATCCATGGCGTCTCCTCGTCGCAGGGTGGCGGGTTTTTACAATACGGGTTTTGCCGGTACACCCCCCCACGCGGCCCCCGCCATGACCACCGTCCAAGCCGGTTCTTTCCTCACCCTGCACTACCGCATGTCCGACCCCCAGGGTCAGGCCATCATCGACACGTTTGCCGGTGCGCCGGCCACGCTCAGCCTGGGCACCGGCGAGCTCTCCCCGGCCATCGAGCAGCGCCTCATTGGCCTGAGCGAAGGCACCCACACCGTGATCGAACTCGCTCCGGGCGAGGCCTTCGGACCCCGCCAGCCCGAGATGGTGCAGTGGGTCGCGCGCAAGCTGCTCAACGAGCTGGGCGATCCCCACGAGCAGTACGCGGTGGGCGACGTGGTGCAGTTCCCCACGCCCGACGGGCTGGGCAGCTACGCCGGGGCGGTGCGCGAGGTGCGTGCCGATGGCGCCGTGCTGTTCGACTTCAACCACCCGCTCGCCGGCCAGCCCGTGCGTTTCGAGGTGCAACTCATCGGCGTGCTGTGAGCGCCATCCCCGCGGCGCAGCCCATGGCCTGTTTGCAAAGGTTCGTCCCATGACACAACCCCAGGAAGTGATCCTGGCCGAGCCGCGCGGCTTTTGCGCCGGCGTGGACCGCGCGATCGACATCGTCGAGCACGCGCTGGCCAAGTTCGGCGCGCCGATCTATGTGCGCCACGAGATCGTGCACAACACCTACGTGGTCAACGACCTGAAGGCCAAGGGCGCCATCTTCATCGAGGAACTCGACGATGTGCCGCCCGGCGCCACGCTGGTGTTCTCGGCGCATGGCGTGAGCAAGGCCGTGCAGCACGAGGCCGAGCGCCGAGGCTTTCGCATCTTCGACGCCACCTGCCCGCTGGTGACCAAGGTGCATGTGGAGGTGGCCAAGCTGCACCGCGAAGGCTTCGAGTTCATCATGATCGGCCACAAGGGCCACCCCGAGGTGGAGGGCACCATGGGCCAGCTCGACAGCGGCATTCACCTGGTGGAGGACGTCGCCGACGTGGCCCGCGTGGCGCCGGCCCAGACCGACAAGCTCGCGGTGGTCACGCAGACCACCCTGTCGGTGGACGATGCCGCCGAAATCCTCGCGGCGGTGAAGGCGCGCTTTCCCACCGTGCGGGAGCCCAAGCAGCAGGACATCTGCTACGCCACGCAGAACCGGCAGGACGCGGTCAAGCTGCTGAGTCCGCAGGTCGACGTGGTGATCGTGGTCGGCAGCCCGACCAGCTCCAACAGCAACCGCCTGCGCGAGGTCGCCCTCAAGCTCGGCACGCCAGCCCACATGGTGGACAGCGCCGACGAGCTGCGACCCGAGTGGTTTGAGGGCCGCGCCCGCGTCGGCCTCACCGCGGGCGCATCGGCGCCGGAGGTCCTGGTGCGGCAAGTGATCGACCGGCTCAAGACGCTCGGCGTGATCGCGGTGCGCTCCATGGACGGCCTCACCGAAACCGTCAAATTCCCGCTGCCCAAAGGGCTCAAGCTCGACTGAACCCCATCCCCCTTGCCCCATGCTTGACATCGTTCTCCTGCGCAAAGACCTCGACGCCGTCGTCCAGCGGCTGTCCACCCGCAAGTCCCCCCAGCCCTACCTCGATGTGGCCGCTTACCGCGCGCTGGAGACCGAGCGCAAGGCGCTGCAGACCCGCACCGAGGAGCTGCAGGCCCAGCGCAACAGCGTGTCCAAGCAGATTGGCGCGCTCAAGGGCAAGGGCCAGCACGCACAGGCCGACGCGGCGATGGCGCAGGTCGGTGCGATCAAGGCCGAGCTGGAGGCCGGTGCCGCGCGCCTGGACGTGATCCAGGCCGAGTTGCAGGCCCTGCTGCTGGCGGTGCCCAACCTGCCGCAAGACGGCGTGCCGCTGGGCTCGGACGAATCCGGCAACGTGGAGCTGCGCCGCTGGAGTCCTGACGGCAAGGGCCCGCGCGCCTTCGACTTTCCGGTGCGCGACCACGTGGACATCGGCGAGAAGCTCGGCCTCGACTTCGAAACCGGTGCCAAGCTCGCCGGCTCGCGCTTCACCTTCATGCGCGGCCCGATCGCCCGCCTGCACCGCGCGCTCGCCCAGTTCATGCTCGACGTGCAGACGCAGGAACACGGCTACACCGAGTGCTACACGCCCTACATCGTCAACGCCGACACGCTGCGCGGCACCGGCCAGCTGCCGAAGTTTGAGGGTGACCTGTTCGCCGCGAAAAAGGGGGGGCAGGACGGCGGTGAGGCCGACCAGCAGGCCCTCTATCTCATCCCCACCAGCGAGGTCACGTTGACCAACGTGGTGCGCGACACCGTGCTCGCCGAAAGCGACCTGCCGATCAAGCTCACGGCCCACACACCGTGCTTCCGCTCCGAGGCCGGCAGCGCCGGGCGGGACACGCGCGGCATGATCCGCCAGCACCAGTTCGACAAGGTCGAGATGGTGCAGATCGTGCATCCCGAAAAAAGCCAGGAGGCGCTGGAGGACATGACCCGCCACGCCGAGGCCGTGCTGCAGAAGCTGGGACTGCCCTACCGCGTGATCTGCCTGTGCACCGGCGACATGGGTTTTGGCGCGGCGCGCACCCACGACCTGGAAGTCTGGGTGCCGGCACAGAACACCTACCGCGAGATCAGCTCGGTGTCCAACTGCGAGGCCTTCCAGGCGCGACGCCTGCAGGCCCGTTTCAAGAACGCACAGGGCAAGAACGAGCTGGTGCACACGCTCAACGGCTCGGGCCTGGCGGTGGGCCGCACGCTGGTGGCCGTGCTGGAGAACTACCAGAACGCCGACGGCAGCGTGACCGTGCCTGAGGCGCTGCGGCCCTACCTCGGCGGGCTCGACCGCCTGGCGGCCGCCTGAACGCGGCCGATCCCTTCACCAACCCCGGACACTCCATGGAAAAACTGCTCGCCAGCGTCGGCTCCCTGCTCTACGGCATGCGCTTCACCATGCTGTTCTTCTACGTGGGGCTGGTAGCCATCATCTTCGGCATCCTGGGCAAGTTCCTGTTCGAGACGTTCAAGCTGATGAACACGCTGCTGTTCGGCCAGCTGGAGAAGATCGATCTCATCATCAAGGTGCTGGAGCTGGTGGACATGACCATGGTGGCCCAGCTGGTGTGGGTGGTCGCGCTGGCCGGTGTGTCGCTGTTTGTGACCACCGGGCACTTCGACAGCAAGGACATGAAGAAGCCCGACTGGCTCGATCACGTCAACACCTACAACCTCAAGCTCAAGCTGGCCTTCGCGATCATCTCGATCTCGGGCGTGCACGCGCTCAAGACCTACCTCAGTGGTGACCTGAGTCTGGAGAACATCCAGGTGGTGGCCGTGGTGGCGGTGATCCATTTCACGTTCGTGCTCTCGGCCATCGGTATCTCCTACGCCGAGCGCCTCACCCGCGAACAGCACTGATCGTCTGCGTCTCGCCCGCGCGTCGCCCGCGCGGGTAGGCCGTCACGACACGGGGTCAAGCTCGCGAAGGCGGCGGCGCAGCACCTTGCCCGTGCTGGTTTTCGGCAGATCCTCCACCACCTGGTACAGCCGCGGCACCTTGTACGCAGCCAGCCGCTGGCGACAGTGGCGGTCGAGCGCGTCAATGTCGAGCCGGGCGCCCGGCCGGGGCACGACGTAGGCCTTCGCGAGTTCGCCTTTGTGGTCGTCCGGCACGCTGCCCACCGCCACCATCGCCACGTCCGGGTGTTCGGCAATCGCCCGCTCCAGCTCGGCCGGGTAGATGTTAAACCCGCCGGTGATGATCAGGTCTTTGAGGCGGTCGACCACAAACAGATAGCCATCCTTGTCCTGGCGCACGAGGTCGCCGGTGCGCAGCCAGCCGTCGGGCTCCAGCGTGTCGGCCGTGGCAGCCGGTTGTCCGAGATAGCCCTTCATGGTCACCGGCCCGCGGATCTGCAACTCGCCCACGTCGCCCGGCGGCAGCACGCGCCGGCTGCCGTCCGTGGCCACCACCCGCGCCTCGAGGTGGGGCAGGGGCACACCAATCGACCCGAGGCGGCGGGGGCCGTAGAGGCTGTGGGTGGTGCCGAGGCCGCCGAGTTCGGTCATGCCCCACAGCTCGATCAGCGGGCAGCCAAACACCGCCTCCACCTCCCGCATCTTCGCCACCGGCATGGTCTGGCCGCCGACGGTGCAGCGCGTCAGCGATGACAGGTCGTAGCGGTGGCGCTGCGGGTGGTTGAGGATGTAGTGGTACATCGTCGGCACCCCCTCAAACAGGGTGGCCCGCTCGGTTTCGATGCTGGCCAGCACGCGCTCGACGTCGAAGGAGCGGTGCAGCACGAGGGTCATGCCGCAGGCCAGCGCGGCGTTCATCACCACGTTGCCATAGACGTGGGAGCAGGGCAGGGCGCTGACCACCGTGTCCGCCGGCGTGCGCACGTGCATCGTGGCGGTCATGGCGGTGTTCAGGGTGATCGCCCGGTGGGTCAGGGTGGCGCCTTTCGGGTGACCGGTGGTGCCGGAGGTGTAGCCCACGGTGCACACCTGGTCGGGGCTGATCTCCACCGGCTTGAATAGGGCTGCCCCGTCCTGGAGCAGCCGGTGGAAGTCGTTCGTGTGGGGAGGAGGCTGCCCGCCGAAGGCCAGACGCAGGCGGACCGAGGTGCCATCCAGCGCGTCGGTCAGGGGCGCGAGCCGGTCGTCGGCGCCAATGACGGCCGTGGCGCCGCAGTCGGCGATGGCGTAGGCCGCCTCGGGCGGGGTCAGCATCAGATTGAGCGGGTTCACCACGGCGCCGATGCGCAGCACCGCGTGGTAGGCGATGACCCACTCGGGGGTGTTGGGACCGATCAGCGAGATGGTGTCGCCCGCGCCCAGTCCCAGGGACTGCAGGTGTCCGGCCACGTTCAAGACGGCGTCCTCCAGCGACCCGTAGGTCCACCGCTGGCCCTCGAAGACCAGGGCTGTCTTGCTCGGGTGGCGCAGCGCGCCCACGTGGAGCAACTGGCCGACCGTGGATGCCAGACCGGGGTGGTGCATGCGAATCTCCTGGGGCGGGGGGCAAGGGCGCCGCCGGTACGCACCGCAGGGGCTGCGGTGTGCCGTGGCCTTGCTGTTTGTGCATGGGCCTGCCCCGCGGGGCAATAACGCGTTGGCACTAGAACCGCTGCCGATGTCCTTCAACTCCGTGCAGCGACCGGCGCTGAATGCCGCCCTCCGGCACCACGGTCTGGCTCACGCTGCCAGTGGAGCCGGGGCCGGCGGTCTGATGCCAGCCGCGCTGTCTGGCCCGTGGCGGTTCTGCGGTGCCTAGCGCCCCGCGCTGAACCGCCGCAGGATCAATTCATCCGCCGAACCGCTGAACGCCTGCGGCCACGCTTTCACGGCCGCGCCCCGCCCGTTCATGGCCAGGGCTGGCGGGAAGGACGGGTCGGGGAACACCTCGTTGGCCGTGGGAGCGCTCCAGGCATTGGCGTCGGTGGTGCGCGAGAACATGGCGTCGCGGCCCACAGGATCGGCCCAGACCGCCATCGCCGCCCGCGCGTCATCGATCGCGAGGGCGGGCAGGCCGACCCAGGTACCCGGGTTGGCCGCCCGCACGGTGGTGGCCACGCCAAAGTCCGCGCCGGCCAGCGCCATGGCGACGCGCAGCGCGTTGTCGCGTTCGACCCAGCCGACCACCGCGTCGCCGGCCGCGTTGGCTTGCAGCACGGGCTGGCTGATGAAGCCCTGCGAATTGGTGGTGGCAGGTGCGACCCGCGCCGAGGCCGATGACCAGGCACCGGACGCCCCGCGTTTGAACCACATGGCGTGGTTGCCGACGCCGCCAACGATGTCGAGCTGCCCCCACACCAGCAGCGCCTGGCCGTCGTCGGCGACGGTCAGCGCATGACCTCCGAAGCTCTGCAACGGGCCGGCGTCGGCGACCAGTTGCGCCGGGCGGCTCCAGCTGGCGCCACCGGACTGGCGCACGCCCCAGAAACCGTCTTCCGCACCAGCGCCAGAGCGGCGCCACACCACCCACGCGTCGCCGCCGGGCGTCACGCCGATCCGTGGCTCGCCGTCCTGGCTGCCGATGGCTTCGTTGTCCTCCAGGAGCACCGGCGTTGACCAGCCGCCCGCCGCGGTGTAGCGGCTGGCATACACGCTGAACCGGGTGGTGGGGCCGATCTGGGCCCAGACCGCGATGGCGTTGCCGGCGGCGTCGACCCCAACGGCGCTGCCGCCGACCACCCCGGCGCTGTTTTCCACCCGCGCTTCGGGCCCCCAGCCGTTGACGGGGTCGAGCGCGCGGGCGTGCAGGTCCTGCGTGGCGCCCGTCTGGGTCCACAGGAGCATGCCGAAACCGCTGCGCCGGTCGATCGCGAGGCGCAACTGCGTCACGTTGCCAACGTTGGCTTCCAGGCGCACCGGGGTGCCCCAGGCGGTGCCGCCGCTGGAGCGGCTCGCCCAGACGTGGTTTTCCCCAGTGCCCGGCTCCGGGCGCAGCCAGACCGCCGTGGCCCGGTCAGCGTCGTCGATCGCCACCACGGGTGCGGTGGCGCCACCACCGGCCAGCCGCACCAGATCGCCCCAGCCCGCCAGGGGTGCGGTGGCGCGAAACGCGGCGGATGCGGTGCGCGCCGCGGCCAGGGTCACGCGGCAGGTGGCGGCGGTGCCGCTGCAGGCGCCGCCCCAGCCCTCAAAGGTGTGGCCGGGCCCGGCGGCTGCGGTGAGGGTGACCGCGGTGTCGGCGTCAAAGACGGCGGTGCAGGTGGCGCCGCAGTCGATACCGGCCGGCGCCGAGGTGACGCGGCCATCGCCCGTGGTGGTCACGCCCAGCGAGTAGCGCGTCGAGGGGCTGGGCGTGAAGCGGGCCTCGACGCGCTGCGCCACGGTCATCGACACGGTGCAGGTGAGTGCGGTGCCGGTGCACGCACCGGACCAGCCGGCCAGTTGCTGCCGCGCGTCGGGCGTGGCCGTGAGCGTCACGACCGCGCCGCGCGGGAACGACTCACTGCAGTCGCTGCCGCAGTCCACGCCACCGGGCAGCGAAGTGACACGGCCCGCGCCGTTCACACCGACCGTCAGGCCGAGGGCATCGGGCGGTGGAGCCTGCGGTGATCCGCTGCTTCCGCCCCCGCCGCCGCAGGCGGCGAGGAGGGTGGCGACGACCACGGCGGTGGCGAGTCGCAGGGCGGTGCGGTGGGGGGTGTCTTGCATGCGGGTCCTCCTGATGCGTCATGCCGGAAGCGGCGATGGCGGCGCATGCTAGGTCGGGGCCCTCTGAGCGCCCACCGCACCTTGGGGCAGTCAGGCCCCGTGGGCAGGCCGGCCCCTGCACCTGCCCGAAGGTGCGGTGTCGCGGTGCCGGGCGCCTGCCTAGCATCGCGGCCGGCTTCTTTTTTCTCTGCAAGGACCCCCGATGACCGCTGCCTTCCGCCCCGCGTATCCGTTGTCTCTGGCCGCCCTCGTCGGCCTCCTCGCCCTGAGCGGCTGTGCGTCGATCGCTGTGTCCGATCAGGCGATCGTCGATCGCACCGCCTTTGCGCTGGGGCTGGACAAAGACGCCTTCACGGTGAGCAACCGCGTCGATGAGGGCACGACGACCCGCTATGCGGTGAAGACCCGCGCCGGCCAGGAGTACCACTGCTTTGTCGGCGGCTCGATCAGCGTGATGGGGCGCTCCGTGTCGGAGGCGGTGTGCACCCGCAAGGGGCAGCCTGCGCGCAACCCGCTCACCGGTCGTTGAGCCCGCGGCCGAGCCGCTTCAGGGCGGCGCCGGAGCGTCGGCCGTTTGCGCGAAGGCCTGGGTGAGAAAGGCCCGCAATCGCAGCGGGCGCACCGGCTTGACGAGGGTCGGCAGACCGGCCTCCCGAGCGCGGTCGACATGCTCGCTGCCGGCGTCCCCGGTCACGATCAGCGCCGGCAGAGCCTCGCCCACCGCGCTGCGCAGCTGTCGCACCGCGTCGATGCCACTGGCGCCGCCGGGCAGACGCAGATCCACCACCAACACGTCTGGTCGGAAGCCCTCGTTCACGCAGCGCAGGCCGCCGTCCGTGTCGGCGGCGGTCTCGGTTTCGCAGTCCCACGACCGCAGCAGGCCCGCCAGGGCGGTGCGGGCGTCCGCGTCGTCTTCCACGACCAGCACACGCCGCCTCGGGATCGGCACCTCCGCGATCGGCGAGCTGCCAGGGGCGGTGCCCGGGACCATGGTGGCGGGCGCAAGCGGCAGCGTGATGGTGAAGCAACTGCCCTGGCCAGGGGTCGAGCGCACAGTCACCCGCAGGCCCAGCAGGTCGCTCAGGCGCTTCACGGTGGACAACCCGAGGCCGAGACCCTGGCGGCGGTCCCGTTCCGCGTTGCCGACCTGAAAGAACTCGTCAAAGATGCGCGGCAGGTGGGCCGCAGCGATGCCCACCCCGGTGTCTTCCACCGCCAGCAGCACCCCGTCTTCGTGCACCTCGGCCCGCACCGTCACCGCGCCCGTGGGCGTGTAGCGGATGGCGTTGGAGACCAGGTTGCCGATCACGCGGGCCACCAGGCTGCGGTCGCTCTGCACCGCGGTGCCCGGCACCCGGATGTGCAGCGCCAGCCCCTTGGCGCGGGCGAGCGGTGAGTGCGGGCGGCAGCACGCCTCGACCAGTTCGTCAAGCGCAAAGACCGACCACTGAGGGCGCGATCCCCCGATGTCCAGCCGGGTGATCTCCAGCAGGTCGTCGATCACCTGCGTCATGCCGTCCACGCAGGAGCCGATGTGCCGGGCGATCGGTTCGATGTCTTGCCCGGGGCGGCGCTCCAGCAGGGTTTGCGACAGGAGGCTCAGGGCGTGCAGCGGCTGGCGCAGGTCGTGGTTGGCGGCGGCGAAGAATCGGGTGCGCGCTGCGCTGGCTTGCTCCACCACCCGCAGCGCCGCTTCACTGCGCGCGTTCTCACGCTGCAAAGCCGCGATGAGCTCGCCGTTGCGTCGTCGCTGGGCTTCGATCTCCCGCAGTGAGCGGGCCTGGTTGCGTCCGCTGACCAGGGTGTAGACGCCGATCAGGAAAACCATCACGACCATCAATGCCAGGTACCCGTCGGCCAGCACGAGGTCGCGCAGCAGCAGCGGCCCCAAGACCAACACCACATGGGCGATCAGCACCCGTGGGAACCCGGGCAACCGCACCGCACCCCCCATCGCGACCGCCACCAGGGTGATGTGCAGGATCGACTCGGCCTGCGCAGACCCGGGCTGCATCAGCACCAGCGGCAGCCAGCCCCACTGCACCGCATGAATCACCGTGCTGGCCAGCCAGGCCCGCGCGTGGGCCGCCGAGGGTGGCTGCGCCCGACCCGCCGACCGCCACCACAGTGCCGCAGCGAGCCGCGCGGCGCTGACCGTGCAGAAGGTGAAGAACCACAGGTCCAGCGCGCCTGAGCCGGGCTCCGAGCGGAACTGCAGATAGCAGACCAGCGCCCCCATCGTGCTAAGCGCCCAGGCCACCGGGGTGGTCCGCACGAGATGTTCGAGCTGCTCCTGTTCCAGAAGCGACAAAGGTCTGTCGTTGTTGGGCTTCATGCGCGGTCAGATAAGGCCGGCCTCGCGCGCCCGCACCAGCAGGTGTGTGCGGTTGCGGGCGCCAAGGCTGTCGAGCAGCGCGGTGACATGCAGCTTCACGGTCCGTTCGGCGATGCCCAGATCGTGGGCGATCTGCTTGTTCTGCTGTCCCCGTGCGATGCGACTGAGCACCTCCATCTGGCGCGTGGTGGGCCCGCGAACCGAGTCAGCGCGGGGCGGTGTCGCACCTGGCGCAAACCACTCCCCGCCGCGCATCACCTCATCCAGCGCCTTGAGCACCTCCTCGACCCGCAGGGACTTCCCCAGGAAACCCGCGGCGCCGGCCGCCTTGGCCTTCGCGGGCAAGCCGTCGTCGTCGAGCCCGGAGATCAACACCCGGGCGACCAGCGGGTGGCGGGAGCCGAACCGGCGCAGTCCCTCCAGGCCGTCGTCTCCCGCCAGTCGATAGTCGATCAGCACCACGTCCAGTTCCGACCAGCGCCAGGCCACCTCCAGCGCGGCGTCCAGGGTGGTCACCGCGCGGGCCTGGATGCCGGGTCGCGCGTGGGTCAGCGCATGGACCAGCCCGACACCAAACATCGGGTGATCATCGATCAGCAGCAAATTCATCCGTGGCGACTCCCTGGGCGGTGGGTGCTGACCCGATTGTCGGGAATACCGGATGTGGCCGGGTGCCTGCGGCATTGCCCGAAAGGGCAGGTGGTCTGGACCTGTCGCCCTGTCACATCTGCGGCAGGGCGCCCCCGGCGCAAACGGGCAAGGAACTCAGCGATACGGGGCAATAGCCACACGACTTCTGCGGCCGCCCACCGGGTTGGGGCTGGCGTTCCTTAACAATCGGGCGCCCCGACGACCGGGCGGAGACACCTCGACATGGCCGACGCATCGATTTACGACCAAAAACCCTGGCTGGCTGCCTACGGCACCACCATCACCCCCCAGCTGCCCAACCCGAGATACCGGAACCTCGCGCACCTCGTGCACAGTGCCTGCGAGCGCCACGCCAAGAAGACGGCGTTCACCGCGGTCGTGCCCAACGGCATGAATGGCACCCTGAGCTTCAGCGAACTGGACGAACGCTCCGACGCCTTCGCCCTGTACCTGCGCGAGGTCTGCGGCCTGCAGCCGGGCGATCGGGTGGCGGTCCAGTTGCCCAACGGTCTGGCCTACCCGGTGGTGGCGTTTGGCACCTTCAAGGCCGGCTGCGTGCTGGTCAACACCAACCCGCTCTACACGCCCAGCGAGATGGTTCACCAGTTCAACGACGCCGGTGCGCGCGTGTTGGTGATCGTGGACATGTTTGCGGACAAGCTGGCCGAGGTGATCCCGAAGGTCCAGGTCGAGCGGGTGGTGCTGGCGGGCGTGTCCGAGATGTTTCCCAGCATCCCCAATCTGGTGGTGAGGGGCGTGCAGAAGGTGTGGAGCAAGGTCTTGCCCCCGGTCCCGACGCTGCCTCAACCGATCGAGCGCCTGAGCGCGGCCCTGGCGGCCGGGCGCGCGGCCGGTGGGCGGGAGAAAGTCGCGTCCTACTGGCAGGGCATCGCCCCGACGGAGGTCGCCGCGCTCCAGTACACCGGTGGCACCACCGGCGTCAGCAAGGGGGCCATGCTCACGCACGCCAACCTGCTCGTCAATGCCGATCAGGTGCTGGCCATGGGCCGGTCGCACATGGGCGATCACGAGGTGGTGCTCACCGCGCTGCCCCTCTATCACATCTTCGCCTTCACCGCGAACCTGCTGTGCTTCGTGGACATCGGTGGGCACAACATCCTGATTCCCAGCCCGCGCCCGGTGCAAAACCTGCAGCGCGCGATCGAGAACTACCCGATCACCTGGATCACCGGGGTAAACACACTCTTCAATGGTCTGATGAACGAAGAGTGGTTCACCGCGTTCCCGCCCAAGCACCTGCGCGCGGCCATCGCCGGCGGCACCGCGCTGCATCAGGCGGTGGCGGCGCGCTGGCAGGCGATCACCGGCACGCGCATCGCCGAGGGCTTTGGCCTCACCGAATGCTCGCCCGTGGTCAGCTTCAACCCCTTGAGCGGGGTGGCCAAGCCGGACAGCATCGGCGTGCCGGTGCCGGGCACCGAGGTGCGGATCGTGGACGAGGCAGGCCAGGCCGTGCCGCAGGGCGAACCGGGCGAACTGATCGTGCGCGGCCCCCAGACCATGAAGGGCTACTGGCAACGGCCCGAGGAGACCGCGGCCATCCTGAAGGACGGTTGGCTGTACACCGGTGACGTCGCGGTGATGGACGAGCAGGGCTACTTCAAGATAGTCGATCGCAAGAAGGACCTGGTGCTGGTGTCCGGCTTCAACGTCTATCCCAACGAAATCGAGGACGCGCTGGCCAAGATGGACGCGATTCTGGAGGCCGCGGTGGTCGGTGTGCCCGATGCCAAGTCGGGCGAGGCCGTGCGGGCCTATGTGGTCAAGAACCCCGACTTTGCGGGCCCGTTGAGCAAGGACGACGTCCTGGCGCACTGCCGCACGCTCCTCACCGACTACAAGATCCCGAAGTCCATCGTCTTCCGCGATGAGCTGCCCAAGTCGCCGGTGGGCAAGATCCTGCGCAAAGACCTCAAGGCCGAAGTCAAGGCCGAGTTCCAGAACAAATAAGGAGACCCACGGTGTTGACCGAACTCGAAACCCAGCTCCTGGGCGCGATGATGATGGTGATCATGCTCGGCATGGGCGCGTCGCTGACCTTCCGCGACTTTCTGATCGCCTTCAAGAAGCCCAAGGGCGTCCTGGTGGGCATGCTGTGCCAGTACGGGATCATGCCTTTCCTCGGTTACCTGCTGGCGACCCTGCTGGGCCTGCCGCCGGCGCTCGCCGTGGGCCTGATCCTCATTGCCTGCATGCCCGGCGGCACCACTTCCAACATCTTTGCCTACTTCAGCAAGGGTGCGCTCGCGCTGTCGATCATGATGACCAGCGTGTCGACCCTGGTCGCGGTGGCCGCGGTGCCCGCGCTGATCGCCTTCTACAGCCGGATGGCCGGTGTCACGGGCGACTTCGCGATTCCGGCCTCGAATGTGGCTCAGGTCCTGATCGTGCTGCTCGTGCCCACCATCCTGGGGATGATCCTGCGCAAGACCAACCCGAACGTGGGTGCCACGATCGAACTGATCGGCTCGCTGCTGGGGGTATTCGTGATCCTCTTCCTGATCGGTTCCTGGGTGCCGCGCAACTACCAGTTGCTGCTCTCCACGCCGTGGTACGTGTTCTTCGCCGCGATTGGCCTCGGTTTGTTCGGCATGTTCCTGGGCTACTGGCTCGCGCGCTTGCTCAAGCAGGACAGCAACCGCGCCCGGACCGTTAGTCTGGAGACCGGCATCCAGAACGGGCCCTTGGCGGTGCTGATCGTGACGCTGACCTTCAAGGGCGAGATGCAGCAGCAGGTGCTGCTGATTCCGGTGCTCTACAGCCTGTTCATCGTGCTGACGAGTTCCGCCATCACGGTGTGGTATCGCCGCAATGCCACGAGCGAAGCGCTCGCCCGCGATGCGGCCAAGGTCGGCGCGACCGCGTGAGGGGCTGTTGTCGGCGGTGGGTCTTTGCGCCGCTGCTTTGCGAGCGCCACAGATTTTCTGTTCAGCCAACAAAAAAGCCCCTGCAGGGCAGGGGCTTCAGACTCGCTGGCGGCAGAGGTAGACCGCCACGAACGTGTATCAACTCTGTCGAGCCAGCAGTAAATCGCGTTGGCCGGAAATACATAAAAGAAAGCGTGCACATTTGGCCGCCTTGGGTGTCCCTTGGGTGATGGCTGATGTCTCAAAATTTTTGGGCGAGCGCTGAAGTGAGCTCAGCGCCCAGCTATTCAAAAAAATGCGCGCGCGTGTGCCCGCGCGCGTAAAAAAGGAAATCTGGGGCTGAGTCGAGCAAGCGGTTCCCGGAATGCATCGTCCGTAGACCTAGACGCACGCAAAAAATTTTTGGGACATCTGCTGCTGTGGTCTGTTTCAGCATGACACGACCCAATGCTTACTTCGTCCGGGCGTACTTCCGGAAATGCCCCGGCACCTCTCTGTAGCCGACCATCAGCAACTCCAACCCTGCGCGAGGAGCTCGTGCCAGTGCAAAGTCGATGGCATCGGTGATCCAGGCTTGGCTGTTGCCGAAGGCTCCACCACCTAGCCCAGTCAGCAGGACCCTTCTGGACTTCGCTTTGGACGAGTCAGCCAAAGCGGCGAGTAGAGTCGCTTCACAAGCTGCTTCGAGAATCAGGCGAGCCAGCGGCTCCCAGTGCTCTGATTCGATCCGGTTACATGCCACCGGCACCGCGGAGCAATAGACCTGACTGACCTGATGCCGTTTCTCAGGCGGCATATCGGTGGCATCTACATCGCGATGCCACCCTTGAAGACAGGGGTGCCCTGTGGCTGGTCAAGATGCAGGATCGCAATGACATCCCCTTCCTGCCCTCCAAAGAGTACGTGTGCATGTCTCTGGCATCCCGGTGCGACATCCGGGTTCCAGAGATCAGGCTGGAGAAAATCGAAGGCACTCACGTCTTCATGATTCGGCGCTTTGACCGGGACGGCGACCCTCGCAAGCCATCCCGCAAGATGTTCGCATCGGCCAAGACAGCGCTGCGCCTGCCTCCCGAGGCTGTCAAGGGACACACCAAGCGCAGCTACCTGCATCTGGCCGATGTCCTCAAGCGCTGGAACATGAGCGCAGGCACCGCGCACGCCGACGTCAAAGAGCTCTGGAAGCGCATGTGCTTCAACGCCTTGGTGGGCAACTCCGACGACCACCCGCTGAACCACGGCCTCCTCCTGGAGGAGGGCGCCTGGAGGCTCTCGCCGGCCTACGACATCACGCCCCTGTCACGATTCGCAGGCGTCTTGAGCCTGTCCACCAGCATCGACGGCTCCACCGAATGCAGCCCAGGCAGACTTCTCGCTGCAGCACCCTGGTTTGGGGTTGACGCCGACGAGAGTGTCGCGTGGCTGCAGCGAGCGGCCGACCTGGTGGCGAACCAGTGGGAGGATCTGCTCATTGAACACGGCCTGCCGCGGTGGGAAATCGATGCTGTCCGACCCGCATTTGCCATCAGCACCGCGATAGCGCAGGGTCAGCACAATCTTGCAGAAGCGGCCTCTCAAGTAGCGCGCCCCAGCGCCAGGCGCCGCTCCAGCATCATCCGCAAGCCATCTGGGTTCTTCTCCACCAAATCGATTCCAGGTGATCACAAGGTCCAGCAATGACCATGGGTCCGGCAGCAGGCTTGGCGGCCGAATGCTTCGGGCAACCTGCCTCAGACACTGATGCGCGAGAGCAGATTTTCCCGTTCGTTTGCCACACGCGAGTCGCCCTGCAGGATCACCTGGCCGCGCTCGATCAAGTAGTGCCGCGTGGTGAGCCGGATGGCGCGGTGCACGTTCTGTTCCACCAGCACGATGGGCGTGCCCTCGCGGGAAAGTTCACTGATCAGCTCGAAGAGCTCTTCCACGATGATGGGCGCCAGGCCTTCGGTGGGCTCGTCGATCAGCAGCAGCCGGGGCGAACCGGCCAGCACGCGGGCAATGGCCAGCATCTGCTGCTCGCCGCCCGAGAGCGTGGTGCCCATCTGGCGGCGGCGTTCGGCGAGGCGCGGAAAACGCTGGTAGATCTCGTCCATGCGCCGCCGGGATTCGGCCCGCGCCCGCGAGGGGCACTGCATCTGTCCGAGCCAGAGGTTTTCCTCCACGGTCAGACCGGGGAAGATGCGACGGTCTTCCGGCACCAGGCCGACGCCGCGCCGGCAGATGCGGTCGGAGTCCAGGCCGTCCAGACGTTCGCCGTCGAACAGCACCTGCCCGGTGGAGGGTTTCACCCAGCCGGCGATGGTCTTGATCACGGTGGTCTTGCCCACGCCATTGCGGCCGAACAGGCCGATCACCTCGCCCTTGCCGACCCGCAGGTCGATGCCCTGCAGCACATGGCTCAGGCCGTAATGGGCATGCACGCCCTTGAGTTCGAGCATCAGGTCTTCTCCCCGAAATACGCGGTCTGGACCGCGGCATTGGCACGCACCTCGGCCGGACGGCCTTCGGCCAGCTTCTGGCCCTGGTGCATCACCACCACATGGTCGGACAGGTTCATCACCAGCTCGACGTCGTGTTCGACCAGCAGGATGGTCAGCCCGTGGTCGCGCGAGAGGCGCCGGATCAGCGCTTCGGTCTCGTGCGTGTCGCTGTGGCTCATGCCCTGGGTCGGTTCGTCCAGCAGCAGCATGCGCGGCCTTGAGGCCAGCGACACCGCGATCTCCAGCCGGCGCTGCTCGCCGTGGGACAGGTAGCCGGCCAGATCGTCGGCCTTGCCACCCAGGTCGAACTGCTCCAGCAGCTCGTCCACCCGACGCCTTGCGGTGGCGCTGTGCCGAACCGGCCGCAGCAGGCCGCGCCCCTGTTCCAGGAACTGGGCTGCCAGACGCAGGTTCTCGCGCACGCTCAGGTCGAAGAACAGGTTGGTGATCTGGAACGAGCGCGACAGTCCGCTGGCCAGCAGCCGGTGCGGCGGCTGCGCGGTGACATCGACGCCGTCGAACCGGACCGAGCCCGCCGTGGGCCGGATGGCGCCGCTGATGAGGTTGAACAGGCTGCTCTTGCCCGCCCCGTTGGGTCCGATGACCGCGGTGATGGCGCCCTGCCGGGCCTCGAAGCTCACATCGTTGACCGCCCTGAGCGCGCCGAACTGCACGCTCAGGCTCTGCACCGAAAGGATGGGGGTCATGTCCGGTCTCCTGCGGAGTGGTGGCGCCGGTCCAGCCAGCGTTGCAGCACCGGCGTGGCATAGCCGATCAGGCCGCGCGGCATGAGGATCACCACCACCACGAACAGCACGCCGATCACGATGTGGTGGTGCGCGGTGAACGATCCCACCACCGAGCGCAGGCCGGTCAGGATGGCCGAGCCGTACAGCGGCCCGATCAGCGTTCCGGTGCCGCCCACGATGACATTGATGACCGCATGGCCCGAGACCTGGAAGAACATCAGTTCGGGCGACACAAAGCCGCGCAGCATGGGGTAGAGCGCACCGCTGACCCCGGCGATGCAGGCCGCCGCCACGAAGGCGCCCAGCTTGTAGCGCCAGGCGTCCACGCCCAGGAAGGCCACCCGGTGTTCATTGATGCGGATGGCATCGAGCTGCCGGCCCATGGGGGTGTCCATGAGGTAGCGCAGCGCGAGGTAGAACGCACCGATCAGGCCGAGCACCAGCAGGAAGAACACCTGCGGCGTGCCCGAGCCCAGCCCTGGCGCCATGGCGGCCGCCGGCACGCCGATGATGCCGTCGGAGGCCCCCAGTTCGCGGGTGTTGTAGATCAGCTTGGAGACCACCTGGGCCAGACCGAAGCTGATCAGCGCGAAGTACACGCCCTTGGAGCGGATGGCGATCAGCCCGCCCACCAGACCGGCCAGGGCGCTGAACACCAGCGCCACGGCCAGGGCCAGCCAGATCGAATCGGTCCAGTGCTTGAGCACCAGCGCCGACACATAGGCACCCAGCCCGAAGAACAGCGCCTGGCCCAGCGGCAGCAGCCCGACCCGGCCCAGCAGCAGGTCGACCGACAGGGCCAGCCCCCCGAAGATCAGGGCCTCGGTGGCCAGGCGCAGGTAGAACACGTCGCCCAGGGCCAGCGCCACCGCGCCGAACAGCAGTGCACCGGCAAAGAAGACGATGGCCAGCCATGAGGCGGCCGACAGGCGCCGGGCCGGTGCCCGGTGGGCGGCCGGGGCCGCAGCCACCGCCGTGGTCGTGATGGGGCTGCTCATGTCAGGCGCTCCCCAGCTTGCCGAACAGGCCTTGCGGGCGCCACATCAGTACCAGCACCATGATCCCGAACAGCAGCGGATCGCTCCACACCGGCGAGATGTACAGGCTGGAGATGGACTGCACCTGGGTGAGCAGCAGGCCGGCCAGCACCGCGCCCTTGATCGAGCCCATGCCGCCGATGATGACCACGCTGAACGCGATCAGCACGAAGTCGCGGCCCATGGTGGGGAACACCGAGTAGATCGGCGCCAGCAGCACCCCGGCGATGCCGGCCAGGGCCACACCGAAGGCGAAGGTGGCGGCATAGACCCGCTGCACCGGCACGCCCAGCGAGGCGCTCATGTGCCGGTCGTAGGCGGCGGCGCGCACCACCGCACCCAGCGAGGTGCGGAACACCAGCAGCCACACGGCGGTGATCAGCGCCCCGCCCAGCAGCATCACGAACAGCCGGTAGTTGGGGAAGAACAGGCCCAGCACCTCGGTGGCACCGGCAATCGGCGCCTCCACCCGCAGCGGGTTGGCACCGAAGACGATCTTCAGCGCGTCCTCCAGCACCACGGCCACGCCGAAGGTCAGCAGCAGGGTCAGCGTGTGCCGGTCCTTGCTGTGGAACACCCGCTGGATCAGGCCGCGCTCGGTGGCGTACCCGAGCACCGCCATGAGCAGTGGCGTGAGCACCAGGGCCCACCAGAACGACAGCCCCAGACCGAGCAGGGCCACCGCCAGGTAGGCGCCGATGGCATAGAACTCGCCGTGCGCCATGTTGATGACATCCAGCAGGCCGAAGATGATGGTCAGCCCCAGCGCCATCAGCACCACGGCCACGCCGATGGACAGGCCGTTGATCATCTGGGGCGCCAGGACGAACTGCAACCAGTCCAGAGCGTGGTTCATGGTGTGGCTCTCGGCAAGGGCATCAGAAGCGGGTGCAGACGTCGGCGCCGATGGCGGCATCGGCCTTGACCTGGCCCACCACCTCGAACTGGCCGCCGTTGACCCGCATGGCGTACATGTCCTGCATGGCCTGGTGATCACCGGCGCGCATGGTCTTGACGCCCTGCGGCGTGGACCACTGCAGCCCGCGCATGGCGGCGCGCACCTTGTCGGTGTCGGTGCTGCCGGCCTTCTCGACCGCCGCCTTGTAGAAGAACAGCACGCCGTAGCTGTCGGCGCCATAGAGGTCGGGCTTGGCCTTGTTGGCGGCCTCGAAGTCGGCCACGAACTTGCGGTTCTCCGGCGAGTCGATGCTGGTGGCGTAGCCCACACCGGTGACGAAGCCGTCGGCCGCCTTGCCGATGGCCGGCAGGTTCTGCGAGGTCACGGTGCCCGAGGCGCCCACCACCTGCACATTGCGGCTGATGCCGAACTCGGCCATCTGCGAGAACAGGCGCACCGTGTCGTTGCCGGCCACCGAGGTGTAGATGACGGCCGGGCGCGAGGAGCGCATCTGACCGAAGAAGGGCGAGTAGTCCTTGTTGTCCAGCGGGGCGAACACCTCGCCTACCGACTTGGCGCCCTTGGCCTCGGCCGCCTGCTTGAAGGCGGCCACGGTGCTGCGGCCCATCTCGTAATCGGGGCCGAGGTAGAACACGTTGGCATTCGGCCGGGTGCCGGCCATCCAGTCGGCCAGGGCGGCGGACTGCATGCCGGCGCGGGCATTGACGCGGAACACATTGGGCGAGCACTTGTCGCCGGTGATCGAGTCCGCAAAGGACACGGTGGTGGCAATGAGGCGGTTGTTGCGCTCGGCCAGCTGGCCCACGGCCAGGGTGGAGCCGCTGTTGACGGTGCCGGTCAGGAAGTCGACCTTGTTCACCTGGAACAGCTTCTCGGCCTTCTGCACCGCCACCGCCGGATTGGCTTCCTCGTCTTCATAGACGAGTTCCAGCGGGCGCCCGGCCACGCCGCCGGCGGCATTGATCTGGCGCGCCGCCAGATCGAGGCCCCACTTCACCTGCTGGCCGATGCCGGCGTAGGTGCCCGAGAGCGGCGTGACCACGCCGATGCGGATCGGCGTGTTCTGGGCCAGGGCGGTGCCGGCGAGGCAGGCCAGGGCCAGGGCGATGGGGGTGGTGCGGAAGGTGTTCTTCATGTTTGTCTCCTGGGTTGGAACGGGGGCGGGACGGGATCAGGTGCCGTTGAAGCGGGCACGGCGCTTGTCGTGGAAGGCCTCCACGCCTTCGCGGAAATCGTTCGAGCTGCGCAGGCGCGAGTAGCAGTGGCCCTCGAGCTCGATCGCAATCGACAGCGGCGAGTCTTCGGTGTCGTTGAGCAGCTTCTTGGCGGTGCGCTGGGCCAGCGGCGAGAAGCCGCGCAGCTCTTCGACCAGGGCGTCGGTGGCGGCCTCGAGCTCGTGGTCGGGCACGCATTCGGTGGCCACGCCCCAGTCGTAGGCCTGGGCACCGCCGATGCGGCGGCTGCGCATCACGATGTCCTTGGTGCGGGTGATGCCCACCATCTTCTGCAGCCGGGCCGAACCACCGGAGCCGGGAATCTGGCCCAGCTTCTGTTCCGGCAGGGCGTACAGCGTGGTCGGCGTGGCCAGCCGGAAGTCGCAGGCCAGCGAGATCTCGAAGCCCACGCCGAAGCAGTAGCCCCGGCCGGCGGCGATCACCGGCTTGCTGCAGCGCGCCGGGGCCGCCACGTTCCAGGCCAGCTTGCTCACATGCTCGGGCGAGGCTTCCAGAAAGCCGCTGATGTTGCCGCCGCTGGAGAAGTGTTCGCCTTCGGCACGCAGCACGATCACGCGCACATCGTCGTTGGCATCGAGTGCCTCGAAGGTGATGCGCAGCTGCTCGCGCTGCGTCATGGAAATGACGTTGAACGGCGGGCGGCTGAGGATGATGTCGGCGCGCTGGCGGGCCGGGTCGATCTCGACGCGGTAGCCGTCGAGGGTGGCGCTCAGGGTGAGCGCGGGGTGCTTGAGGTCGTTGAGCTGCATGGCGTCCTGCGGGGTTGGGGGAGGGGATCGGAGGGAGGGGGCCGGATCAGGCCGGTGGCACCAGGGGCAGGGCCGGTGGCATGGCGTCGAATTCGCCCGCCACCAGTTTTCGGCGCAGCACCTTGCCCACGGGGGATTTGGGGATCTCGCGCACGAACACGTACTGGCGCGGGCGCTTGAAGTTGACGAGGTCGGAGGCGCGGCAATGGGCATCGAGTGCGTCGGCCGCCACGCCGTCGCGCGGCTTGACGAAGGCCACCACGCGCTGGCCCCAGCGCTCGTCCTTCAGACCGGCCACCGCCACCTCGTCCACCGAGGGGTGCAGCGAGAGCACCGACTCGATGTCGACCGGCGAGATGTTCTCGCCGCCGCTGATGATCATGTCGTCCACCCGGCCGGTGACGAACAGGTCGCCCTCGGCGTCCACATAGCCGGTGTCGCCGGTGAAGTACCAGCCGTCCCGCAGGCTACGGGCGTTGGCATCGGGCCGGTTGTGGTAGCCCTCGAAGGCCTCGTCGCTGAGCAGGTCGGCCACGATCTGACCTTCTTCCATCGGGGCCGCCACCTCGTCCGCGCCTTTGGCATCGAGGCGGATCACCCGCAGCCGGGTGTTGATGCCGGCCCGGCCGGCCGAGCCCGGCTTGCCCACCGCGTTCTGGTTGATCGAGAAGGTGTAGATCTCGCTGCTGCCGTAGTGGTTGACGAACAGCTCCGGCCGGAAGGCCTGTTGCAGGCGCAGCAGCAGGGCGTCGTGCATGGGGGCACCGGCAAAGCCGAGCTTGCGCACCGACTGGATGTCGGTGCGCGGGAAGTCGGGGTGGGCCAGCAGGTCGTGGTAGAGGGTGGGCACCAGGTAGAGGTGGCTCACCCGCTCGGTCTCGATGGCGCGCAGGGCGGCAGCGGCCTCGAAGCGCGGCATGCACACGAAGCGGCCGTCCACCAGGGCCATGGTGAGCAGCGATCGCACGCCCATGGTGTGGTAGAGCGGCATCACGCCCAGGGTGCGTTCGCCGTAGCCATACCGGTTCTGGGCCACATGGGCCAGCGCGGCCACCCGCTCGGCATGCTGGCGGCGCGGCACGCCCTTGGGCGCGCCGGTGGTGCCGGAGGTGTAGAGCATGAGCGAGAGGTCGTCGGCGCGGGCCATGGGCGTCGGGTCGGACGGCTCCGCAAAGGCCTGGGCGAAGCGCAGGTCTTCGGTGGCGGCATCTCCCACGGCCAGGCGCAGCACGCTGCCGGCCAGGGTGGACGCCTTGACCGCATCCTGTGATGCCGCCTCGTACACCAGCACACGGGCAGCCGAGTCGCGCAGCGCATGGTCCAGCTCGTCGGCTTTGGCACGCCAGTTCAGCGGCGTCATGACCAGACCGGCGAACTGGCAGGCCCAGTGCAGGGTGGCGGCTTCGTGACGGTTCTGCAGCACGCTCAGCACGGTGTCGCCGCGGCGCAGGCCCAGCCGCTCCAGGCCCTGCTGCACGCCGCCGATGGCGCTCGCCCATTCGGCCCAGGTCAGCCGCAGGGCGCCGTCCACCAGCGCGGTGGAGTTGCCGGCGCGGTCCACGCTCTGCAGGAAGGTACGTCCCAGATCAAGCATGGGCCACCTCCAGCACGGCGTTCACGATGGGTGTGTAGCCGGTGCAGCGGCACAGGTGGCCGCTGAGCATGTCGCGCACCTCGGCCTCGTCCGGCCGGTGGCCGGCGGCCTGCTGGCGCCGAAGCCAGTCGGCACTGGACATCAGGATGCCGGCGGTGCAGAAGCCGCACTGCAGCGCGTGGTGGCGCTTGAAGGCGGCCTTGAGTGCATCGAGCGTGGTGTCCTGGCCCGGGGGCTGCTCCACGGTGTCCACGCAGCGGCCGTCGACCTGCACCGCCAGCGTCAGGCAGGCGCGCTGCGCCACACCGTCGATGCGCACGGTGCAGGCGCCGCACACGCCGTGCTCGCAGCCCACGTGGGTGCCGGTGGCGCCCAGTTCGTGCCGCAGGAAATCGCTGAGCAGCAGGCGGGGTCGGGCCTGGCCGGCCCGGCTGCGGCCGTCCAGGGTCAGGGCGACCGTGTGCAGGGCATCGCGTTCGTGTACCGGGTGATTCATGTGGATCTCCGGGTGGTGGGATGGGCCTGCCGAGCCAGGTGGCGCAGCAGATGGCGGCGGGTGCTTGCGCTGGTGTGGGGGTCGTCCCGCACGTCGAGCGACCAGGCGAGTTCGTTGATGGCGTCGTCCAGGGCGGGGCCGTCGAGCGCCGGCAGGTCGATGGCCTGTGGGCGGTCGCTCAGGCCCCCCACCGCCACGCGCAGGCTGCCCGGGCCCGCCACCATGGCCACCGCGCACAGCGCAAAGTCGCCGTGGCGGCGCGAATGCTCGGCAAAGCCGCAGGCCTGGTCCGGCAAGGGACGCGGAAAGCTCACCGCCTCGATCAGCTCGTCGGCCCGGCGTGCGGTGCTGAGCAGGCCGGTGAAGAAGTCGCTGGCCGGCACATCGCGCCGGGCGCGCGCGCTGCGCAGGTGCACCGTGCCGCGCAGCGCCAGCAGGCACAGCGGCAGTTCGGCCGAGGGGTCGGCGTGCGCAATCGAGCCACACACCGTGCCCCGGTTGCGGATCGGGAAGTGCGAGATGTGCGGAAACGCCAGCGCCAGCAGGGGTGGCACCTGGGGGTGGGCCTGCAGCTGCGCCTGGGTGACGGCCGCCCCCACCCGCACCGCTCCGTCGGTCACGGTGATGGTCGAGAGTTCGGCGCTGCGCGAGATGTCGATCAGCAGCGCCGGCTGGGCCAGCCGCATGTTGAGCACCGCCATCAGCGACTGGCCGCCGGCCAGGATGCGTGCGGCCTCGCCGTGCCGTTGCAGCAGTTCGGCCGCGGTCTGGGCACTGTCGGCCCGCACATAGTCGAAGGCGGCGGGCTTCATGCGCGCACCCCCAGGCGTTGCAGCAGCCGCTGCCACCAGGACGCCGGCCGCGCGCTGCCCCCGGCGGCCTGCCGGCCCAGCGATTCGAACAGCTGGGCCACGATGACCCGGGCCGCGCCTTCGAGCATGCGGCTGCCCACCATGGCCACCTTGCCGCCCACCTGGGCGCGGTAGTCGTAGTGCAGGCGGGTGCCGGTGGCGGTGGCCTCCAGCCGCACCGAGCCGTCGCCGGCGCCGGTGCCCAGGCTGGAGCTGCCCACGCCGGCCAGCCGAAGGCTGTGCGGGGCATCGATGTCGGACAGGCCGATGCGGGCCTCGTAGCGCGCCTTGATCAGGCCCACGCCCACGGTCACGTCGGCCCGGTATCGGTTCGGTCCGTCGGCTTGCAGCCCATGGCAGCCGGGAATCACCCGGGCCAGTGCAACCGGGTCCAGCAGCACCTCGAACACGCGCTCGGGCGGTGCAGCGATGTCCACCGCGCCCTGCGCGGCCAGCGACAGGCCGTCGCCCGCCGGGGCGACCGCCGGTGCGCGGGCCACCGGGTGGCGCGGTGCGGGGTCCGGCGTCTGCAGATGGGTCAGCACCCGGTCGGGGGTGAGCGGCAGGCGGATGTCGGTCAGGTCCCGGTGCGGCCGCAGCGCGTCGGCCAGGGCGTTGGCGATGCACACCGGCGTGCTCATGTTGTTGCCCTCGCCCAGGCCCTTGGCGCCCAGCGGGGTGAAGGGGCTGGGGGTTTCCAGGTGCACGATTACCGGGTCGGGGGTCTCGCAGGGGGTGGGCATCAGGTAGTCGGCCAGCGTGCCGCTCTGGAAGCTGCCGTCCGGGCCGTAACGGAACTCCTCCAGCAGCGCCGCGCCCAGCCCCTGGGCGAAGGCGCCGCGGATCTGGCCGTCGGCCAGCGCCGGGTTGAGCAGCCGGCCGGCGTCGTGCGCAGTGATGTAGCGGTCCACCCGCACCGCGCCGGTGGCTGGGTCGATGTCCAGGCCGCACACATCGAACACGAAGCCATAGGCCGCCGAGGTGTTGACCCGGTCCTGGGCGTCCGGTGCCTTCAGCGTCTCCGGGGTCCAGAAGGCGGTCTCGCGCAGGCCGGGCGTTTCGCCCTCGGGCAGCAGGCCCGGTGCCCAGTGCGGGCTGGCGGCCAGCCGGGTGAACGGCTGCGACTGCTCGTGCCGCTGGCGGTTGAACACCTGGCCGGCCTCGAAGCCGATGTCGGCCGCACTGCACTGCCAGGTGGCTGCTGCGATGCGGGCCAGCTTGTCGCGCAGACGTTGCGTGGCCAGGTGCACCGTGCCGGCCACCGCGCCGGCGAACCGGCTGCTGTAGTTGCCGGCGGCCACGCTCCAGGCGTCCTTGGCGGTGTCGAATTCCACATTCACCACCACCTGAGACGGGTGCAGGCCCAGCACGTCGGCCACCACCTGGGCGCAGACCGTCATGTGGCCCTGGCCGGCCGGTGCCGAGGCAATGGTCACGTTCACCCCGCCCAGCAGGTCGATGGCCACCGTCGCGCTGGCAATCGCCCCGTTCTTGGGTCCGGCTTTGGCGCGCTGTTCGGCCGTCAGCACCGTGCTGATGTAGCCCATGTTCGAGACCGAGGGCTCGACGATGGCCGCCACCCCGATGCCATAAAGGCGCCCGGCGGCCCGGGCCGTGCGCTGGCGCTCGGCCAGCCGCAGGTCGAGTGCGCGGGCCATGGCCATGTCGGTCAGGCGCGCGTAGTCGCCCGAATCGAGCACGGCGCCCGCCGCAGCGGTGTAGGGAAAGGCGGTGGCCGGCACATAGTTGAGTCGCCGCAGCGCCACCGGGTCGATGGCCAGTTCCACCGCAATCCGGTCCATCAGCCGTTCGAGCGCGTAGAACACCTGCGGCCCGCCGAAGCCGCGTACCAGGCCGGTGGGCGTCTTGTTGCAGACCACCACCCGGTTGCGCACCGCCAGGTGCTCGATGGCATAGGCCCCGGTGAGCGCGCCGTGCATGCGGTAGAAGGTGGCCGGTTCGGGCGCGCGCAGGTAGGCACCCACCTCGTCGACCTGGTCGTAACGCAGCGCCAGCACACGGCCTTCGGGGGTGACGGCGGCCTCGATGGTGGTCATGCGGGCGGTGGCCGAGGTGGCGGCACTCAGGTGCTCCAGCCGGTCTTCCACCCACTTCACCGGCGCACCCGCCTTGCGCGAGGCCAGGCACATCAGCACCACATACGGGAACACCGCCTGCTTCACGCCGAAGCTGCCGCCCGAGTCGCGCGGCACCCGGTGGCGCAGCTTGTTGCCCGGCACCTTCAGCGCCATGGCCATGACCGCGTGCAGCGAGAACGGACCCATGAAATTGGAGGTCACGTCGTAACCCTCGTCGCCGGGCAGGTGTTCGGCAATCACCACGCCGCACTCCATGGGCGAGCAGCTGTTGCGCGGGTAGTGCACCGTGGTGCGCACGGTACGCACGCCGGGCTGGTCGAACACCGGGTCGGGGTTGCCGTAGAGGAACTGGCGGTCCGACACCACGTTGGTGCCCACGCCCTCGTGCAGCGGCGTGGAACTGTCCTGCAGTGCATGTTCGATGTCGCGCACCACCGGCAAGGGTTCGTAGTCCACCTGCAGCAGGTCGAGCGCGTCCTCGGCGATGTAGCGGTCTTCGGCCACCACCACGGCCACCGGCTCGCCCACATGGCGCACCCGGTCCACTGCCAGTGCCCAGTGCTGCATGGGCTGCTTGACGCCGACCACAAAGGGCTGGGCCCAGGTCTGCACGTCGGCGCCGGTCAGCACCGCCCGCACACCGGGCAGTGCCAGCGCGGCCTCGGTCCGGATGGCCAGCAGGCGGGCGTGGGGGTGGGGGGAGCGCAGAACCGCGGCATGCAGCGTGCCGGGGCGGGTGCCCAGGTCATCGGCATAGGCGCCGCGTCCGTTCAGCAGGGCATCGTCTTCCAGCCGCTCCAGGCGCTGGCCGACCCATGCCTGCCGGGCGGCGCCCGCCAGCGAGGGTTCTGAGTGCAATCGTGTCTCCTGTGCCGACGTGGCGGCTGCTGTTCTTGTGCAGCGCCAGTGTCGGCAGGCAGGAGGTGATGGCGTTAACGCCAGGGTCCGGTCAATGTCCGCCCGGTCTGCCCACTGTCCAAAAAGTCTGGTGACTTTGCGGTCGGATTCAGATCAGATCGGAGCGGGGACCGCGCGGCGGCTCGAACAGATTGACCTTGCGGCGGTAGTCGCTGGGCGTGATGCCCAGGTGCGCCCGGAAGAAGCGCGAGAAATGGCTGGGCGCCGAGAAGCCCAGCCCGTGCGCGACATCGCCCACCGACTCGCTGGTCTGGGTCAGCCGCTGCACCGCCGCCTCGAAGCGCAGCACGTTGGCATACACCAGCGGCGTGACCCGGGTGTCGCGCTGGAACAGGGTGAAGAAGTGCGCCCGCGACAGCCCGGTGGCAGTGGCCAGGCCGTCCACATCGAGTTCGCGCGCCACGTCGCGGCGCATCAGCGCGATGGCCTGGCGGATGCGCGGGTCCATGGCCACCGGGGGCTTGGACTTGAGCAGGCTGGCAAGGTCGCGCCAGCCCGAGTAGCTCTCGACCACCGCGATGATCAGGTTGAACAGCAGGTCTTCCAGGCGGCCGGGCGAGACCTCGTCGTCCCACCACAGCTCCAGCACGAATTCCTCGACCATCTTGCGGGTGGCGGCGGTGAGTCGCACGCTGGGTTCGGGGAAGAAGCGCGGATGGCCCGAGAGCGCCAGCGAGCGCTGCAGCTCGGCCAGCCAGCCCGGTTCGATGTAGAGCGCCAGGATCAGGGTGCGCGCATCGGGTGGCCCCTCGTGCTCGTAGGCGTGGTGTTCCCAGGCATTGACCAGCACGGCGGTGTCGTCCGACAGCGGGGCCCGCTCGCCGCGCACCCGGAAGGCACTGTCGGCACCGCCGGCCTTGATCAGGATGTGGCAGTGGTGGTGGGCATGCCCCACCAGCGGCGCGTTCATGTCCAGCAAGGCCACCCGACCGAAGCGTCCCTGAAAGATCTTGACGGCTGATGACACGTTGGGCTCCCGGAGCAGAGCGACGGGCTGTCGGCTGGGGTAAGACTGCTCCAGCGCGAGATTATTCCCGCGGCGCCGGCCGGTGCCAATCCGGGTGCGCCCAGGGGTCGCTGAGTCCAGTGGGTGACCGGGCTTCCATCTGCGGCAACGTAGGGTCTGGTCCCAAAGCGGATCGGACAGGGAGTTCGCTGCCGGGTGTGAATCGGTGGCACAGAGCCCGCCACCCGGGCGCAAGCGGACCTCGGCCCTGTGCCTGAGCTCTGGATCCCGGGTCATGCGTATGCGCGCACTGTCCTGATTCAGAACTGTTGACCCACCTGCATGCATGGCACATGACGCGCTGTCTGCCCATTACGTGCTGGACGAGCCCAGGCGTCGGGCTGAGAAGCAACGCAGCGTCAACTCGCCGACTTCGAAAATGCGCAGCGTTCGCTGGTGGCAATCCGCGCATTTGAAGAAAAGCATGCCGGCAACGACCCAGAGGGACTGATTTCCAGGTTGTCAGTCATCAGGTGAGACTTGCTTTTGCGCGACGATGAGAATAGCTGTCGACACCTCCGTACAGGGCAACAAGACCTGCGATCCGGCCCAATCGGAATCAGCTGCCCCCCCAGTTTGAGAGAACAGCCCTCGTGGCCCGTCCAAGGGGACCGCTGCCCGTACTTCTGAGAGCCGAGAGAAATCGCTTGGCCTCCGCGACACTTCTCGCGATTGGCCAACAAAAAAGCCCCTGCAGCTGACTGCAAGGGCTTGTGTATCGCTGGCGGTGGTGTGAGTCCGTGCCGAAACTCTCTCTCTGCCGCTACATGAGCGATTACTCAGATTTTTGGGCTGGCTAGATATTTCTAAAAGGGTGCGCGCGCGTACGCGCACGCGCACGCGCACGCGCGTTTTGTCGAAAATTCGGGGGTTTCGCTTCATCGCAGCGCTCGCGGAACGTGCCCCGAGGGCATGTGTGGGGCTATTCGTGCGCTGCTCAAGTTCTTCACGGTCAGCGGTAAGTGACATCACCTCGGTGGACAGACCAAGCTCAATCCGAGCCGCGACGAGCTTATCCATGAAGGGCCGCAAGAGCTGCTGCAGCCTGGCCGAGTCGACCCCTTTGGGTTGCATGTTCTGGACCTCCTGTAGCGAGGACGTTCTGAGATGTTGTTTTGCGTGACGGGTTTATGCAAGGGGCCCGAGTAGCCCGAGGACTGGAACCGTTGAGAGCCTCCAACTCGGGAGGACTGTCACGTGAGGCAAGAGAGCATTGGGCTGGGCTGCCTTGGCGGGAAAACGCTGGTGAGAGAAGGCCTGAGTGTTTCACGGTAACGCTGTTCTGAACTCCGCTCTTGGGACGGCTCCTGGAGTGCTCAGATCCGCTGAGTGACCACTACCCTTCGTAGCCAATCTTCAACATGTAGAGCTTCTGCGAGGGCCATCTATCCTGATCCGCTGGCTGGTGCGGCGTTGCGCTCGTTGGCCCGCCGGCCATCCATCGAAACGAAACGTAAGCGATGGAATATCGACAGCGTCGGCAGCGTTGTCCCTGCAAGTCCAACCAAACGGTGATTCGACATGCAGTGGGTCAGTGCTTTCATCGACAGTGTTTCTGCCGTCCTCGGCGGCGATCGTCCGGCTCGGCGTCCCCCGTCGGGCGGTGAGGCGGCGCGCCTCGCGCTGCTTGAGCTTCTCGACAGCCAACCGGACGCCCCCGTTGCCCGACTTCGGCAGCGAATCATGGGGACCCAGCATCCCGATGTTCTTTGGCTTTTGCGTGCCGACATCGTGCAGCACCTGACGCGCACCTGCGGCGAAGCCGCAGCACGGGAGCGGGTGCTGGCTCTGAATCCCTTGTGGGAGGGCCGGGTTTCCCGGGGGTATCTGGACGCACAGCATCGGCACGGGCGGATGATGGCTCGGTTGGCGTCTTGTCCCGTGGCGTCGGTGGGTGACCCCTCTGGATTGCCGTCCGTTATGGCCGGAACCCCGATCCGAACGGCGCGTCGGCGCCATTTGCGTTTTTCGTCCGGGGGCTGAACAGATTCAGGTCCGACCTTGCCACCAGTTTCTTCCGGAAACGTGGAATCACGGCGGTGAAGTCGAGACACTGCGCAAGCTGCGGACGCTGACCATCGGCGGTGTTTTTGGTGCTCGGCATCTTCCCGGCCGCTTACCATGGGCATCTTCGCGGTCCTATCCCAGCCAACCACACAAGGCGATTCCTTTGCTTCAGAAGAGCACTACTGCGTCAAGGATGCGCGAGCACACCGGGCGAATCGCGGGGGCGGCCTGCAGCTTGGCAGCGGTTTGTTCGTTGGTGGGCTGTGCGGTCGTACCCGCAGGCGGGATCGACGATGCACTTACGTCGTTTGAGCGCGCTCCTGCGGCCGCTGCGTGGGCTCCCGCCTTGCCGCCGGCGTCAAGGCCCAGTTACCGCCAAGGCGATGTTTTTGTTTTTGGTCGTGCCACGGTCCGGACCGTACTGCGATCAGAGGGGCGACTTTGGGTTTGGCAAACCACCGATGGTGAGACTTACAAGACGACCGGTGACTTCTTTGTGCCCATCGTGGCACAGACCCCGCCGGGGCGAGAGATCACCAGCCGCATTGAAGGCTCGCCCGAGGCGCTTTGGCCGCTGCAGGTCGGACGCTGGGTCGAGTTTGAAGAACGTCGAACGCTCAGACAGAACGTCTTCGGCGTGGAACAGACCGTGGCTCAGCGATGGCGGTGCGACGTGGTTGATACCCGCGTCACATCCGTACCGGCGGGTGACTTCGAGACGTTTCACGTTCGGTGCGCGGCTCGCAGTCTGCGCACGAAGCTTCCCGGGCAGATCATCACCTGGGACTACGCTCCAGCGCTGGGACATTACGTACAGCGCACTTGGTACGAGGGAGGCCGCGTCCGCCAATCCGTCTTGTCAGCGGCCCTGCCGGGTGAGCTGGTTACGCCTCAGCGCATGAAGGCCATTCTTGACCGGCTGCAGAGCAATTAAGGCAGGACTAGCGGCACTCGATCGAAATCTGGGGAATCCCCCAGCCAAACTGGTCATCTCGGCCACGGACGCCCAGATCCACTGTTGGGATCGCGCCGCCATTGATCCACTGACGGGAGCTGTAACGCCGCTCGGCCATCGACTGCGACACCATAGCCACCAGGTAGGGCACGGCGTAAGACGTTCCGTTGCGCCGCTCGATGCGGCCATCCGGGAGCATCACCTCAATACCGACGCCTGGCAGAGCGAAATCGACCTGCTGACCCTGACCCGCTCGCCAATACGAGCGCCCGTCGGCCGCCACCGCCGTGGCGCCCAGCACATCGGGCAAGGCCGCCGGATGTGCCGGTTCGGCTGCGCGTCCTTCGTTGCCTACCGCCGCCACTACCACGATGCCCTTGGATTGAACTTGCCGGATCACGGCGCTTAACACCCGGTTGGGCGGACCGCTGAGGCTCATGCCAAGCACCGAAATTCCTTGCGATGCGAGCCACTCGGCGCTCGCGGCCAGGTCAAAGGCATCGGCCGATGTTTGTCCGTCCGGCCGTTGATAGAAGGGCACTGCGATCCGTAACTTGGCGCCAGGCAGTAGTCCCTGAAATCCGCGTGAGGGCTGCCCCACGAGCAAGGCGGCGATGGCCGTGCCGTGGTCATCGGCTGCCAGGGGGGCGTCGACGGAGGCCGTTCGTCGTTGTTGCCAATCGGCACCTTGCAAGGCCGCTGCGGGCGCCACGGGCCCGTCCACCATGCCGATCGATTGTCCCGCTCCACAGCGCGTACCGGTCGGCCAACGCAGTCGAGCTGCCGTCTGGCATCCTGGGCGATAGCACGCGGCCGGCGTCTGTTGCGTGTCCGTGAGCTGCTGCAGCCTGAATCGGTGGTGCAGGTCAAATACCCCAGGGTCACGTTCCTCCAGCAGCGCGAGGGCCGTGACAGCGTCAAGCCCGGCTGGGACACGCAAGCGCACCACGTCCAGACCGAGTTGGGACAGGCGTTGGGTCTGGATCACCCTCAGGCCATTGGCCGCTGCACGGCGCAAGGCGGCCGCTGACGGGTTCACACCCACCAGCTCCTGCGCGACGAAGCGTCCCGGCTGGAAGCGAGGCATTGCTTCTTGCGTGCCGCTGTCGTTGTCCGAACGCCCGTCGCCTCCACGCCCAGCGCTTCCACCAGCGCCTCCACCCGCAGTGCCACCTCCGTCATCCCCGCCATCATCACCCCCTTGGTCCTGAGCCCATGCGGCCCCCGGCCCTGCGGGACCCGATGGATACGGGGACAGCGCGAAGCCACCCCAAAGCACAAAAGCCAGACAGAGTGCGCGAGCCCACATCCAGTGCAGAACGAGGAAGCCAGGGCCTTGCGGTACGAGCATGTGGCGGAGGTTAGTTCAAACTGGATTTTCACTTTGCACCATGGAACAACGCCCCCCGGACATTTTTATTCCACCGTGGCGGGAATAATCGGGGCTCCCCATCGTTGTCCACCCATGCACGATGCAGATCCCCGCGCCCAGATCGTCAGCCTGTTGCCCCGCCTCAGGCGGTTTGCCTGTGGCCTCACCCACGATCCGCCGTTGGCAGATGACCTCGTGCAAGCCGCTTGTTTGAAAGCGCTGGAGCGCTGGGACCAATGGCAGGCGGGTACCAGCTTGGCCAGTTGGATGTTTCGTATCGTTCAAACGACGTGGATTGACGACTACCGAAGTCGCCAGCGGCGGCCGGAAGACACGCCGATTGAAGATTTGCCGGACGCCGTGGGCGAAGACGGGCGCGAATTGGTTGAGCGTCGCAGTGAGTTGCGTGCCGTACGGCAAGCCATCGCGGCATTGCCCGATGACCAGCGCGCCGTGCTGATGCTCGTTACGGTGGACGGGCTCAGCTACCAAGAAACAGCCGAGGCCTTGGGGATTCCGATGGGCACGGTCATGAGCCGACTTTCCCGGGCGCGCATCCGTTTGGCCAACCAACTCGGTCACGCAGGAGGCAGACATGGTCTTGGATGATGCGACGTTGATCGCTTATCTCGATGGACAACTCTCAGACGCGGAGTGTCACCGCCTTGAGGAGAGGCTCGCGCATGATTCCGTGGCCGCTGGCCGTCTGGACCAGTTGGCCCGCAGCGCGGACCTGGCCCGCCGGGCCTTCGAGCCGGTGATGCAGGAGCCCGTGCCGCCCGATCTGATTGCAGCGGTGTGGCGGGCGCCTCTGCCTGCATCTGGAGCCCCGTCGCCGCGCCGGCGGGCTGCAAACTCTGGATTTTGGCCGCGAGTTGGGGAGCGGCTGGAGCGTATGCGCTGGGGTTGGGGCGGCATGGCCGGCGCGGTGGCGATCGCTGCAGTTGTCGCCGTGTTGGTTTTGCCGTATGTGCCCGAGCCAAACGCTAGCGCGGACGGCTGGGCGCTGCGCACCGGTGATGTGGTGCGAGGTGACGCGCTGGCCGTCGCTCTGGATACAGCTCCCAGCGGCCGATCCATCACGATCGGGGAGGGCACCGCCGCAGTGGTGGCAACTTTTGAGACGCGGGAAGGCTTTTGCCGTGAGGTCTCCCGTCAGACATCGGATCGCGCGTTCTCCGAGCTGGCAATTCTCTGCCGCGGAGATCAAGAATCCTGGAGGGTTGTGTTTGCTGAAGGGGGGGCCAAAGCCAGTTACGTCACGGCCAGTAGCCAGCGCCAGGACCGGGCCGATGCGGTGCTCGAAGCACTGGGTGCCGTCCCGCTGGGCGATAGTGCTGAGAACGAACTGTTGGCCAAGGCGTGGCGACGTTGATCGAGTTAGGTGATGTCATTCACCACCACCTCGCTTGGCCACCAACACCATCTTCCGCGACCATCGCATCGGCATTTTGGGGCTCGCTTTCGTTGACGGCGAAGACCAAGGTGTGCTCGAGTTCTTCGCGATCCGCTTCAATGGGCATCGATTTGGCGGATGGCCCCAGCTTGATCTGGGCTGCATGGTCTGGCGCCCTAGCGCCAAGTAGGGTTCAGCAATATTGTTGTGCGTGATCGCGTTGTGCAAGTGGTAGTGCGGCGCAAGGCCCGGACCCCTTGAGGGGATCGTGGAGAGGGCTGTCTCGTGGGTTTGGAGCAGATGAACGCCGATCTACTTAGCCAACTGGGCGGTCGTGACGGCACGATATGTGGGTCCTTACAAGTACCTGCACATGCTGATCTCCAACGTCCTTGTGAAATTGACTCGACAGCTCACGGCCATCGGACGGTTGGTGCGCGAGTCCCGCCGTCGGGTGGGCTGGACCCAGGCTGAGCTGGCTCGCCGAGTGGGTGCCAGCGTGACCTGGGTGCGGCGGCTCGAGCGTGATGCGTCAACAGTTTCGCTGCATCTTTTGGCCCGCGCTTGCATGGAACTGCGTTTGTTCCGAAATGCGCGGCGGCTGATTGACCTTGCGCGCCGGATTCCCGGACCACCGATTCCATCCACGCGGCATGACAGCAGCTGGATGGACCATTCTTGCTGGGCTTGTCCTTCAAGCGATTGCACGCGGGAAGCCTGTGGCGAGGCGCTCTCTCGCCCCCCAGTAAGAGACGATCTATTGGGCGACTGGGAGATTCATCTGGGTGACGATCATGCGTTTCTCGGTCGTCTTCATGTTCGCTCGCAAGGTCGGGAGACCTGGGCCGAGGTGGTGACGCTGGGTCCGGCAGGGAATCCCACGATTTCGTTGCCCCTTGCTAGGCGCCCCGGGCCGGGGGAAGTGGACCAGTACATCGGCGTAAGCGAGCATGTGCGTCTCGACGGCCGAGATGCTTCTGCTGAGTCGGCTGTGCCGCGCCTGCTATGGAGTACGGCAGCGTCCGGCTTTGGCGCTCGTTTGCTGGCGTCAGGCTTGGCGCAGCTGCCGGCGGTTGGTCAGCTCCAGACACCCAGGGGCAAGCCGATCTCTCGACACTGGTCGTTGACCCGTTTGATGGCCGTTCCCGACCGCCTGCGGCAAGGGAGTATTCGTCTCAGGCGCAGCGTTTCCATACCCCAACCTCCGACTCAACCGTCCACGACCCAAGACCGGCCACTGCCACGCGAGGATCGGCTGCTGCACATGCATGACGCAGTTCGTGCCGTCCACATGGGGGAAGCGGATGTGGATCAGGTCCTTGAGTGTCTGAACGCCGCCACGTCTCTTGGCGGCGATCGGCCCAAATGCACCTTCATCGATGCCAGCGGCGCGTTTGCCGTGGCCAAGTTTCCGGCCGTCGATGACGCCATCGATCTCAACGGAGTTGAAGCCTTGACCGTACGGGTGGCGACGCGCTGTGGCCTACTGCCCCAGCCGGTGCGGCTGATCCTCCGGAGGGGACCGGACCATCCCTTGATCTTGGTCGCCAAGCGCACAGACCGCGACAATGAAGGTCGTTCGCTTGGCTATTTGCCGGCTCGCGTTCTGGTGCACGAGTGTTTGGCTTCCGATGCGGATACGTCGTTTCTGTTGGAGGTTACGCAGCTTCTGCGGTGGATGCGCTTAGCGTGCCGTGACTCTGCCGCCGCCACGCGCCTGCTTTACCAACGTTTGCTGTTCTCTGCTCTGATCGCGCAGCCGGGCGACCTTCTGCGTAAGGTGGCCTTCCTTCACTGCGGCGGTCAGTACTGGGATCTGGCCCCAGCGGTTGGCTTGCGCATTGGCGATGTCGCCGGACCGTCAGCCGCCACTCATACGCACTCCACAGTCCAGAGGATCGGCCCTGAGCTGGCCTCGATGGTTCAGTTGGCGCCGTTGTTTGGATGCAGCGTTGCGGAGGCAGTGGCGCTGCTTCGCCTGCAGGCGATGAACTGGGTTGCCTGGCGCTCAGAAGCAGCGGTTATTGGATGGGTGCCGAAAGCCAATGAGTCAGAGGTGTTGCGAGCAGCAGTACAGCGAATTCAAGGCGATGCCTCGCGCGCCATTCAGGCATGCAGCTAAGTTACTTAGTGGGTCCGCTTCCGATCTGACGGTTCCGTTATCTGTCCGCTTTGATCGAGCTTGTGTCCGAGGTTTTCCTCAAGGGGATGGTTGGGTGACGCCAAGGCTGGCCGCCAGGAGCGGCGAAGCCGCTTAGTCTCTCTCCGTTTGGTGAATTAGTTACACGCTTAGGTTTTAGTAATCCTCGGAATTGGGGCTGATTCGCCGCACTACAGGAGTTTTGGGATCTGTCCAGTGAGTGACAACATCCACCGTACGCGGTCACCCCATAGAACCAATAACCCTGGTTCGTAGAGTGGGAATTGATGCTTACGGCTTCAGTCGTACGGCTCTCCACCGATATCGAGTGAGTTGGCCCTACAGACTGCCAATCCACAGATCCTGAAAACCAATGCCTTTGGGAGTGCCTGAATGGATGCTTTTCTCGCGCGCTTGTCAGTGCGCAATCGCTTGAGGGTACTGTGCGGCGTGTTCATCGCCGTGATCGGTCTGGTGTTTCTGATGGGGATGCTCCTCGCGCGCGCAGAAACGGGGGCGCTGCGGGACGTGTACGAGGTGCGCGTACTGCCCCTGACGCA